>JAABUK010000842.1_pt1 | contig 62013 bp, 69 predicted proteins | sample 5559141 | NCBI WGS metagenome assembly JAABUK01 (sample SAMN10711869, study PRJNA513367) | rock metagenome | isolation source: Antarctica rocks | place: Antarctica: Victoria Land, Pudding Butte nord | collected 2016-01-03
GCCGAGACGTTATGGCTCTTGCGAATAAAGGTACTCATGCTCTACGATAACACGAAAGCAACGCCGAAGCAACAGGAAGCTCCCAGCGGAGCAAGCTCCGGGGCATTAAACCCCAAAAGAGTAAAACCTCCCTGTCAGAAATCCGTTCTTCGGCCTCGCTTTCAGAGCAGATTACTTTGGCCGCTGTCGCCTGAACCAAAGCGGCTCTACCAGCCAGAGGGAAACCTTCAGGAAAGTAGTTTGCGCCCGCTTCTAAACAGACCCAGTTGGCCGCCATCAGCGGACAGAGTTCTTGGCAGAGCGTGAACAGTTCGGCTTCTATTTCTGCTTCTGTTGGCAGTGGTGCTCTGCTGCCATAGTAGGGCCGCAGCACTTGGCGGATAGCTGCCGCTGTGAGCAGATAATTTTCGAGTTCGTAGCGCGGCCAGATAAAGAGATGCCCGTCGGGGTCCTCTAAATGCTGTTGCACTTCCTCTGCCGAGCGAAAGTCTCGGTCAACAATGCCGAATGCTTTTTTGAGAGAGGTTTGCGTCAGCACTTCCTCCAGCCGCCTGACCACGCCGGGGTTGCCGCCGGGCGCAATGCTGTAAAGCACGTTATGAATGCCTTCGGGATACCACTCGTTTAGTGCATACTTGTCGTCGTCACCTTCTACCAGGATTAATGTAGACGGTCCTACCTCTACAAGCAGGGCTACCAGATGCGGCGGTATAGCTTGAATATCGCGTGTTGCCATACTAAAACTCCGTCAGGATGCGCGTGGAAGTTGGGCCAAAGGATTCCACAATCGCTAGGGAATGTGTGGTAACGATGAGCTGAAACGGAATAAGCTTCTGCATTCGTTTGAGCAGTTCCGCGAGTTTTTTCTGAAACGCCGGGTGCAAGCTGTTTTCAATCTCATCAATGAGCACAATGCTGTGAGGCAACACGCGGCGGCGTAGCTCCATGAGAATAATCAAAAGATGCTGTTCTCCAGAACTCATGCCTTCCAGAAAATGACTGCCGCCATTCGGCGTCGTCACCAAGACTTTGAAGTCGCGGCGGCTCATGCTGAACGTCTTGCCGTCAATGTCTAATTTGTTTAGGAAATCAATGGCTTTTTCGTAAGCGTCATGTTCGACATAGTCCAGCCAGACTAAATAGCTATCCAACGAACCTTCAAATAGCTCAATATTTTTGTAGAGATACGTCCATTGACACTTGATAGCCTCTTTATACATTTGCTGCCCAATCACAGGTGGTATAAACCTCATGTGAGGAAAGAAAAGAATTGAAGGGACTTTTAGATTACTTTCATCTACGCCAGCAGCGAAAGGATCAATAACAGCTTCTTCCTGCTGCCGTATCCCTGCCCGCAATGTATTCGCAATTTCACCCTGAACGTGTTCGGCACGGCCTCCGGGGATGTCAAACCATCCCAGATAATCTTTCGTTGAAGTAGCATCATAGGGTCGCCGTCCGTAAAACAGATCGAACTCGTTGCCGTCCACTAACCATTTCATCTCGGTATATTCGGCACGTAAAAGCGCAGGGCGAACAGGAGGCATCCCAGAACGAGGCAGGAGCATTTCGGCGAGGCCGAAGATGAGTTCCAAAGCCGTCGTTTTCCCGCTGCCATTGGCTCCGGCAAGGACAGTCACCGGGCTGTCGCCATCTGTGTTGAAGTGAATGCACACATCACGCAGAGGGCCGCCGTTGAGGACGCGCAGGGATTGAAGTTGGATTTTCACGGCATTGGTTTCCAGATATTAGGACAGTCTTCTCAAATCTATCTTACCGATTTCAGGCGGGTGCGTCAAGTTGAGCTTGGATAGAAGTGTCAGGGGGCAATGGCTCGCCGCACCATGCCGGCGACGGCGGCAAGCAGGAGCAGCGCCAGCCAGCCCACTGCCAGCCGCAGGACCCACTGCCCGCCTTTGGTGTGGCGCACCGGGTAGGACAGCCCGAGAGACAGCAGGGCAGAAATGCTGAAGACCATCAGCAGTTCAAGGAATGTATGCGCGGGCCAGCCCCGATGGCGGTTAGCGACTACCAAACTGAAGGATGCCACGCTGCATAGAAGCGCTAAAGCCGCCAGCAGACCGACGCCTTTTTCCTGCAACGGCGGCACAGGGCGTGCCTGCCGCTCATCAACAGTAAAACGCTGAAGGAGGGAGGCCGTGGGCGGTCCTAGCACGATGCCCACAAGCACAAAGTCGAAACCATCATGTCTTTGCCCAGGGATCAGGGAGAACAAAGAAACCAGACCAGAAGACACGGCCACAGTGAGAAACCAGACCCACAAAGGGTTAGCGTCTGCCCACAATCGGAAACGCTTCAACATTGGAATTACTCCCGGTATAGTCTTCTCAACCCCATCTTACCCCGCTTAGCGCAGAAGATGGACCGCTTCCGTGTGGCCGTTTCGGGTGGCCCGTCCGAGGGCGGTCCAGCCGTGGTGATCGGGAGGGGCAGCGGCGTCGGCTCCGGCTTCCAGAAGCGCGGCCACGACCGCCGTGTGGCCCCGGTCTGCGGCTACGACCAGAGCCGTTTTGCCGCGCACCGCTTTCGCCTCGGGGTCGGCCCCGTACTCCAGCAGAAGGCGCACGATTTCTTCCTGTCCGTGGTTGGCCGCGTAGGTCAGGGCCGTCCAGCCGTAGTAAGTTGCCTGCGTGTTTACGGCGGCTCCCCGGCCCAGCAGGGCGCAAGCGATCTCTAAGTGGCCTTTTTTGGCGGCCAGCATCAGCAGGGTCAGACCGGAGGCATTAGTCGTGTTGAGGTCTGCGCCGCCACCCAGCAAAGCCAGTACCCGCTCTGTTTGTCCTTTGCTGACGGCATCCATAATGCTTGTCGGTGTAATGCTTGTCGGTGTCATGTTTGCTTTGTAGACAAAGCCCGGCCCCCGTGCTAAATATGCTACACTACCCCCATGAAGATTTATACCAAAACCGGGGACGCGGGGGAGACGAGCCTGTATGGCGGGCAGCGGGTGCTGAAAAATGTTGTGCGCGTGGAGACCTATGGGACGGTGGACGAGTGCAACGCGATTTTAGGCATGGCGGCGGCGCTGAACACAGATGCGGAGACGAACGCGGTGCTGACACGCTTGCAGGGCGAGCTGTTTGAGGTCGGCGCGGATTTGGCGACACCGCTGGCGCGGGGCGAGACGGTTCCACGGGTGCGTCCCGAAGAAACGGCGGCGCTGGAAGCGGAGATTGACCGCTTTGAGGAAGAGCTGACCCCGCTGCGACACTTTATCCTGCCCGGCGGCTGCCCCGCCGGGGCAACGCTGCATCAGGCGCGGGGCGTCTGCCGCCGGGCGGAGCGGCTGCTGGTGACATTGGAGCAGGCCGAAGAGCTGAACCCGGAAGTCGGGCGCTACCTGAACCGTCTGAGTGACCATCTGTTTGTGCTGGCGCGTCTGGTCAACGCCCGCGCCGGGGTCCCGGAAACCATCTGGGAGCGGCCTGTCAGAGAGAAGACCCCCTAGCCCCCAATAACGGGGGAACCAGAAGTGAGGAGCAAGCCCCTCCTAATCCCAACTCTGGCTCCCCATTATTGGGGGCGAGGGGGCCTCTTACCGTGCTGTCACGGTCAGCGGACCAACCGACGTGGCCGGAATAGTTTCCGCGAAGTTCGCTGTGGCCGTGTACGTGCCCTGTGTGCCGAAGGTGCTGACGGATACCGTTGTGGACAGGGTCTGGCCGGGGGCAAGCGTAGTCACGAACAGGGCGGGCGGAGGGGGAACTGGCTCGTAAACTTTGTTGCCGGAGGCATCGCGCACCACGAGCGTGGCGGCGGGCGCGGTCGGGGCGGACTGGCTGATCGACTGAATCGAAGCGGCAGCCCCGGTCGGGTTGCTGATGGTCAGGGTGTAGACGACGGTGCCGCCGACGCCGACAGTGCCCGACGGCTGGCTCAGAGTGGCGACAAGGCCGCTGGCTGTGGTCACAGGCACGGAATTAGCACTTTGAATGCCCGTGGTGCTTGTGCCGGTCGTGGTTGTTCCAGTGGCTGTGCCGCCACCGTTGCCATTGCCGCCTCCCCCGCCGCCGCAGCCGGCCAGCAGGGATAAAGACAGAACGCCCAGCAGGGCGGGAGCGATACGAGAACGAGACGCGATATAAGAAAGCGAAGTGATTCGCACAGAGCGCATGAGTTGGGGTATCCTTTCGAGGTCAGCTTATTTTAACACACCCGCATCGGGGCGTCAAGCAGTCTGACCCCCATTTACAAGGAACCCTTCATTATGCCACTTGCCGTGGGCGACGCCGCCCCTGATTTTCAGCTTCCTGCCGTGACGCGGGCAGGCGAAACACAACTCTCGCTGGCCGACGGCGCGGGGAAAGTCGTCGTGCTGTACTTTTACCCCAAAGACGACACGCCCGGCTGCACCACGCAGGCGTGCGGCTTTCGGGATTTGCTGCCCGAGTTTGAGGCGGCGGGCGGGGTTATCTGGGGCGTCAGCCCGGACACGCTGGCCGCGCACACGCGCTTTGCCGAAAACCATGCCCTCCCCTTCCCCCTGCTGGCCGACCCGGACCATGCCGTGGCCTCGGCTTACGGCGCATGGAAGGAAAAAACCAACTACGGCAAGATGTACTGGGGCATCGAGCGGACCACGTTTGTGATAAGCACAGACGGCAAAATCGCCAAAGTCTACCCGCGTGTCAAGGTGGACGCCCACGCCGCAAAAGTGCTGGACTTCGTGCGGGGCTTAGGTCAGCCGTGACCGTTCTGCATACGCTGGATTTGGTGGGCGTAGTCGTCTTTGCAATTTCCGGGGTGCTGGAAGCGGGCCGTCGGCAGATGGACGTGTTCGGCGCGGTCGTGCTGGCGCTGGTGACGGCGCTCGGGGGCGGGACACTGCGGGACGTCATCTTGCAGCATGGGCCGGTCTTCTGGGTGGCTGACCCGACCTATGTGATTGCAGTCACGCTCACGGCACTGGCCGCGTTTATGGTGGTACGGCGCGTGTCGCCGCCGCGCCGGTTCCTGCTGGTGGCCGATGCCGCCGGGCTGGCGGTCTTTGCCGTGCTGGGCACACAAAAAGCCCTCGGTACAGGCGCGGCCCCGGTGGTCGCGCTGGGGATGGGCGTGATTACCGGGGTCGCGGGCGGGATTATTCGGGATGTTCTGTGCGGCGAAATCCCGCTGGTTTTGCGCCGGGAGATTTACGCGACGGCGGCCCTGTCGGGCGGCCTGCTGTTTTGGCTCCTCCGTGAGTTGGGCACGGGCGAAGCGTGGGCGACGGCGCTCGGGGCGCTGTGCGTTTTTGCCGTCCGACTTGTCGCCGTGCGCCTCAATTTGGCCCTCCCCGCCGCGCCGCCGACGGGGGAATAATGTTACGCAAAGCCGGAGTGCCGGGGGAGTGACCCCCCGGCAGGGAAGCACCCTCCGGGTGAGGAGCAAGACCATATAGGGGCAGGGCTTGCCCCTGCCCTCCTTCCTGGAAAGCGTTCACAAAAAAAGCCGCGCCTGCGAATGCAGGCGCGGCTTTTGATGTTTTTGCTGACTACAGCAGGGACTTCACAGCGTCCACAATTGCATCGGCGTCGATTTTGGCGGCGTGCATCAGCTCGGCGGGCTTGCCAGAGCCGGGGATGTGGGTAACGGCCAGCTTGACCACGGTGGGAGCCTTGTCGCCAACACCGACGAAGGCGTCTAACACGGCATCGCCGATGCCGCCCTCGAACCAGTGGTCCTCGACGACAACAAGCTTGCCGCCGGTGTCAATGGCCGCCCGGTGCAGGGTCTCTTTGTCGATGGGCTTGACCGAGTAGGCATCAATCAGGCGGATCGTGATGCCTTCGGCTTTCAGGCGGTCGTAGGCTTTGTTGGCCTCGTGGACCGTGATGCCAGCGGCGACGACGGCCACTTGGTCAGAATCCGAATGATGGACCAGCTTGGAGCCACCGACTTCAAACGTCTCGTCGGGGCCGTACAGCACCGGCGTCTTTTCGCGGGTGGTGCGAAGGTACGAGATATGCGGCAGGTCGGCCATGAGCAGCATAAGCTGCGCGGTCTGGTTCGGGTCGCTTGGGTACAGCACGGTGCTGTCGCAGACGGCCCGCATCATCGCCAAATCTTCCAGCGCCATCTGCGAGGGGCCGTCTTCGCCGATGGAAACGCCTGCATGGGACCCGCTCAGGCTGATGGTGGAGTTTGAGATGCTTGCCATGCGAATCTGGTCGAATGCCCGCGAGAAGAACGCCGCGAATGTGGACGCGAAGGGCCGATGCCCGCGCACGGCGAGGCCGACGGCGGCGGAGACAAGCTGCTGCTCGGCGATATACATCTCAAAGAAGCGGTCCGGGAAGGCTTTGTTGAACTCATCCGAGAAGGTGGAGTTCGACACTTCGCCGTCCAACGCAACAATGTCGCCCCGGAAGCCGCCGAGGGCGACAAGCGCATCGCCGTAGGCTTTGCGGGTGGCTTCTTTCGTGCCCATTTCGTAGACGGGCAGCTTCAGCGCACTTGTTTCCGGCTCGGGGGCCGGGGTGTTTTCAGTCGGCACAATGGTCGGCACGATGAGGTGCCGCTCGCCGCCCAGCTCTTTAATCGCATCGGCGGCCTGCGCGTCGTTCAGGGCCTTGCCATGCCAGCCTTCTTTGTTCGCCAAAAACGAAACGCCGTGGCCTTTTTCGGTCTTGGCGACAATGGCGACCGGCTTGTCTGTCTGCGCCAGCGCCTCAGTGTAGGCGGCGTCGATAGCGTCAAGGTCATGCCCATCAATCTCGATGACATGGCAGCCAAACGCCTTGAATCGGGCGGCATAGGTGGCTGAGTCCCAGCCCAGGTCGGTCTCGCCGCGCTGTCCCAGACGGTTCATGTCCAAGATCGCAATCAAGTTGTTCAGCTTGTAGTGGTTTGCCTTGTCGCAGGCTTCCCAGATGGAGCCTTCGGCCACTTCCGAGTCTCCCAAAACCACCCAGGTCTTGAAGGGCAGCTTGGTGAGATACTTGCCATCAAGCGCGATGCCGACACCGATAGGCAGGCCCTGTCCGAGCGACCCGGTGGCAACATCGACGTAGGGGGTGACGTGCGGGTTTGGGTGTCCTTCCAGACGGCTGCCGAACTGCCGCAGGGTCATCAGCTCTTCGTCGGTGACCGCGCCCGCCGCCTTGAACATGGAATACAGCAGTGGGCAGGCATGGCCCTTGCTGAAAATCAGGTGGTCATTGCCCGGCGCGTGCGGGTTCTGCCAGTCATACTTCAGGTACTTGCCCATCAGCACCGCCATCAGGTCCGCCGCCGACATCGACGAGGTCGGATGCCCCGAGCCAGCTTTAGTCGTACACCGAATGCTGTCCACCCGAAGCTGCGCTGCGAGTTCTTTAAAATCTACGTCCGCCATGTGTGTCCGTCTCCTTAGTTTACTGCTGTCAGTGTGTTTGTTTTTACAATTTCCGCGTATATTACTTCTGCCGTCGCCTGCCGCTCAAAACTAGCATTCAAGCATACCTGTATTTCTATGATACCCAGATTTCTGTGCTAACCCGCCGTCAATTTGCCCCCGGATTGAAATCCGGGGCTGGAAAGGGCGATTGTCCGCCTTCGCGGACATAGGAGAAGCCTTGAGTTTGCATCTTCTGTCCACGCAGGTGGACATTCGCTTTCTAAAGCCCCAGAATTCATTCTGGGGACAAAGTCAACGCACCCCTTGACACGCCTAGATTACCTATGTATAATGCACGTATGGATACCCCGGCACAGGAATACCTCAAAGGCGGCCTGACTCTGCTCATTCTCGCCACCCTCCGCGATGGCCCCGCGCATGGCTACGGCCTCGCTCGCACCATTGAGCGGCGCACGGAAAACGCGCTGGCCCTGCGCGAAGGCACCCTGTACCCGGCCCTGCACGCTTTGGAGCGCGACGGCCTGATTGAGAGCGCGTGGGAGACGCCACCGGGGGGCCGGGAGCGCAAGGTCTACACCCTCACCGAAGACGGCCACCGCCGCCTCGCCGACGGCAGCCAGGGCTGGGCACAGTTCGCCGAAGCTGTCGCCCGCGTCCTCACGCCTTCTGATACCGTCCCCGAAGGAGAACCGACCAGTGGAAGAGTCCCGAATGGAAGAATCCCAAAGTTCCGCCCCGCGCCGGGTGGAAGCCTATCTTGACACCGTGCTGACTACCCTGCCTCGCCGCCTGTCAGCGTTCCAAATCAGCGAGCTGCGGCGCGAGATTCGCACGCACCTGTGGGAGCGCGTGGCGGCTTATGAGGAGTTGGGACAGACCGAAGATGACGCCGTGACCGAGGCTTTGAGTCAGTTCGGCGGCGGCAAAGACTTCGTGACACAGTGGCAGCGGGAGTGGACGAAAACGCCGCACCGGCTCACGCTACGGGAGGCTTGGGAGGCGACGCGGCTGGCTTTGCCTCTTTCTTTGTCGGCCCAGATATCAGTCTTTGGGGGATGGGCGCTGGCAATTTATTTTGCGTATTCAAGCTCGCTGGGCGGACCGTTTCTGGATGCCGTTGCTGCCGCATTTGGGTTGGGTGGAACGATTTTAGCTCCCCTCATCCTCGGGGTGGTTCACAGCCGCCGCACGCCGCATCGCGCCGGGCTAGGAATGTTTGGGGCATTGTCAATGGAAATCATTGGACTGGGGGCGCTGACCTGGCTTGCGGGACGGCTGCTGCCGGGCTGGGATCAAAATCGCCTTGTGCAAAACTTTGAGGCATTTCTGCTTGTCATGTTCTTATGGCTTCCTCTCGCCAGCGGCACAGCGGCGGTTGGCGGGTGGTGGACGCGACGGGCACGGGCGCGGCGAGTGGCATAATGTTCCTACCCCGGCTCTCCGGCTTTTTCGGAGGCGGTCAGGTAGTCGCTGAACCGTTCGCGCACCAGTTTGGCCTCCTCGGCGACGTTCTGCACGGCCAGCCGGGTTTCGGCAACCAGTACCGAGCAGCCGTAGACGATGCCCCCGACCCCGACGGCCCCCGTAGCCGTGGCAATCCAGACGGTGACGCGGAACAAAACGCGGTGCGGGGAGCTGACGACGCTGGCTCCAATCAGCGAAATCAGCGCGGACGCCGCGAACGACCCAAGGGCGAGATAAAAGGCCCGCAGGGCATACAGCAGGAGCAAGGCGCGGCGCTCGACGCGGTTGAGTTGCCGGATACGCAGGAGGGTCATCGGGGCATCGCTGACGGTCTCTTTTTCCAGCAGCGCGGATAGCGCACGGGCGCGGTCAATGGCGCGGGCAAAGCGGTTGGACGTGCCGAGGGCAAGCACCGACGACGCATTGGTCAGCACAGCGGGCGCGGCGATGAGGCTCAGGCTGGCAAACGGGTTGTCTGAAAGGAAAGGCATAGTGTGTCAGCAGCTAGGCAGCGGCATATTCCCGGACGTCCACCTGAACGCCAGAACGGGCAGCCTGTTCCGCCGTTTCCAGCAGATGCAGTGCGGCGTCTTCATTAACGTATTCTTCGCCGCAGTTGGGGCAGACACGAGCGGCGACGTGTTTTACCACCAGCGTCATGCCATCCCGCTCCAAAGCCACGGTCGCCGTGCCGGGTTCAACGTCGGTTTGTTTGCAGGTGGTGCAGGTCATAAGAGGCGAACCCTGCCCTGAACGACAGGGCTTTAAAAGTGCAATTCTCCGCCTTCGCAGGCACAGGAAGCGTTCCGAAAGTGCGTCTTCTGCCCGCGAAGGCGGGGAGTTGCTCTTCAAAGCATGGGGGTTCAGCCCCGTGATATGGGCGCACTTACAACCTACCGCTCCCCCAGCGTTTCCCAGACTTCCACTTTGCTCTGCACGCGCGTAATCACGCTGTCGGTGAACTCACTCGTCGTCGAGCCGCCGCCTAAATCGGAGGTGCGGATGCCGTCGTGGATGGCCTCAAAGGCCGACTCGTAGATGGCGCGAGAGGCGCGGGCAGCGGCGGGGGTATGCAGGAAGGTCAGCAGAGACGCTCCGGCCAGAATCATAGCAAGGGGGTTTGCGATATTTTTGCCTTCCAGCGACGGGGCCGTGCCGTGCGGGGCTTCGGTCATCACGACTTTCGGCTCAAAATTTTCGTCAAACGAAATCAGCAGCGACTCGGACCCGGCGATGGAGCCGTAGAAGGCCAGCACGAGGTCCGCAAGGCAGTCGCCGTCGCGGTTCAGGGCGGGGATGACCAGCGGCTCGGACGCCCGCGCCAGCAGGAGGGCATAGGTGGCATCAATGAGCTGCGGCTCATAGCGGACATCCGGGTAAGCTTTCGAAGCCGCGTCCATTTCCTCCTTGAACATCCCTTCATACACGGGGGAGACGGTGTATTTCGGACCGCCAAAGACTTTCGCGCCGGTTTTGCGGGCCTGCCGGAAGGCAAACTCGGACACCATACGGCAGGTCTTGCGGTCAATAGTCTCGGTGCGGTGCGCGACCTCATCGTAGCCCTCGCCCTCACGCCATTCTTTGGCCCCGTAAGCATCGCCGACGGCCATGCGGACAACGGACATGGGCGCATGAACGCCGCCCACGGTCAGGACGCCCGGCAGACGCCGCCCGGTGCGGACAATCACCGTGCCGTCGATTTCCTTGCGGAGAATGGCATTCGGCGAGCCGACATCGCCCTTGACCTCCGGTGTGATGGTGGCCGCTTTCAGCCCCAGCCCATGCTTAATCATGGCCTGCGCCGATTCATGCACGACGGCGTTCTGTGTCGCCCGCCGGTTTGCGAGCGACAGGTCATAGTGCAAGAAGTCGACATCGACTTTGGTGACGGCGGGGCTGAGAACGCGCAGCGCCTCCACCAATAATTCCTGCCCGGTCTGGTCGCCTTCTAAGACAACGATTGTGTGCTGTGCCATAAACTACCTTTTCAATGGCGTCCGGCTCTTGTGGCCGCACGCCGTGTTTGTTTTTCTTTATCTATCCGCGCCTTGTTCTCGACAAACTCTTTTCTGAGATCGGCGAAGTCGCGCTTGGTTCCATATTCCCAGGCAGACCCCAGCATATCAAAATCTGTCTGCGTGAGGTGACGCGGCAGGTCTCGGCTGACTTCCGGGTTATCCAGAAGGTCCTCGTAAAAGCAGATGACCACTGCCGTGCGGACCTCAATACTGCGGTGCGTCAAACACCAGTGCGCGTAATTGTATACGCGGGCTATTGTCTCGTCGTCCAGCGGGTCTTCTTCGTAAGCCGGTTTGAACAAGCTATTCCACAGTTTGAGCCACAACATTGATGTGCCGGAAGCATCGGCAATCTCCCGGTGCAGTTCGGGGAACCGCGCTAGTGCTTCGCGCCGCCACAAGCTCATAGGTTTAGCTCCCTACTGCGCCATTTTGTGCCGGGGGTGTAGAACCCCCCGCCAGGGAAATGTCCTTCGGACAAAGAGAGGCCAGCCAAATGCAGTCCTCCTTGCCCTCACCCGAAGGGTGCTTCTTTGCCGGAGGTTTCTACACCCTCGGATTTGAAGCCGCTTGTTTCCATTGTACCCCAGACGCGCAATGGCCCGGTTTAGCCGCCAAACAGAGCAAGGGACTTTTTGAGCGTCTGCAAAACACCCCACACCAGCGGCACGCCGACGAGGAGCCAGTAGGCAATCAGCAAGGGCAGGGCAGAAGAAGTCGGCGCGGCGGGCGCGGGTTTGTTTTCGTAGATGTCAGCCATTGAAGTTCTCCGTGAGCGATGATTGAGAGGCCCCCCCGCCCCCAATTCTGGGGAGCCGGACAAGTACAGACCGGACAAGAAGGGCAGGGGCAAGCCCTGCCCCTACTCTGGTTCCCCCATTATTGGGGCTAGGGGGTCTGGTTTCTAACTTCCGGCTCCCCAGAATTGGGGCGGGGGGCCTCTCTAAGCGGCGGTCTGCGCGGGCGCGTAGTGGGCGGCGGAAACCGGGCGGACGAAGAAGTTGCAGACGAGGCCCAGAACCAGCAGGCCCGCCATCAGATGCAGGGCAGAGGTGTAGGACGCGGCGCTTGAATCGTGCGTGAACCGCGCAAACAGCAGCGGCCCGGCGACGCCTGCCGCCGACCAGGCGGTCAGCAGGCGGCCATGAATGGCGCCCACTTCCAGTGTTCCAAACAGGTCCCGCAGGTAAGCCGGGACGGTGGCAAAGCCGCCGCCGTACATACTCAAAATGATCGCGCAGGCCCCCACAAACAGGCCGATGCTGCCCAGACTCGCCGTGAGTGGCACAAGGGCGTACAGCACCGCGCCCAGCACGAAGTAGACAAAATAGGTCGGCTTGCGGCCTATGGTGTCCGACAGAGACGACCACCCGAAGCGGCCTACGAGATTAAAGAGGCTGAGCAGGCCGACAAAACCCGCCGCCGCTTCTTTAGAGACGCGGCCCGCGAAGAGGTCCTGGATCATCGGCGAGGCCACCGACAGCAGGCCAATCCCTGCCGTCACATTGCAGAACAGCACGCCCCACAAGAGCCAGAACTGCGGCGTTTTAATCGCCTCGCCCGCCGTCACCGCCCCCGTCGTCACCAGCGCGGACGGGTGCGCGGTGGGAGTCCATCCCGCCGGACGCCAGCCGTCGGCGGGGACGCGCACGGTAACAACGCCGAACAGCATGAAGACGAAATAGAGCGCCCCCATCACCATCAGCGTCTGCACAATGCCCGCGTCCGCGCCGTTCTTGAAGTGGTCCATCAGGTTGACCGACAGCGGCGAAGCGATCATCGCGCCGCCGCCAAAGCCCATAATCGCCAGCCCCGTCGCCATGCCAGGCCGGTCGGGAAACCACTTGATGAGGGTGGAAACCGGCGAAATATAGCCCAGCCCCAGGCCGATGCCGCCGAGGACCCCGTAACCGAGGTAGACCAGCGGCAGGAGGTGCAGGCCGACGCCGAGCGCGGCGACGAAAAAGCCGCTGCCGAAGAACAGCGCCGCTGCCAGCATTGCCTTGCGCGGCCCGGCACGTTCCAGCCAGCGCCCGAACAGGGCGGCGCTGAGACCCAAAAACACAATGGCAAGGCTGAAAATGGCGACAACCTGCTCTTTGGTCCAGTCGCCGGGCACATAATGGCCCGGCACTTTGCCTTTTGCCAGGGTACTGCCGAGCATCTGCATGAGAGGGTTGTTGAAAACGCTGAACGCATACACCTGTCCGACCGACAGGTGAATGGCGAGCGCGGCGGGGGGAACCAGCCAGCGGTTGTAGCCGGGCGGGGCGACGGTCCGTGAGCGGTCCAGCCAGGATGCGGAAGCGGGCATACGTGACTCCTATTTATCTAAGCAAGAGGAACATTAGTGATAGCGGGCTTTATAAACTCGAAGTATTTCTTATCTTCTTCCTGAAAGATTTCTGCACCTGCCCCCATATAGGCACGCATCAGCTCATCTTGTGCTTTGGCATGATCTCCCATCTCAAACTGCACCTCACCTAGACGCAAATGGATGAACGGATTGCCGATAGCGTCCGGGCAATACATGGCGTCTAGCAATGCTTGCCTTGCCTTTTCATAGTTTTTCAGAGAAAAAACGCATCTCCAATGGCTGTCAATATCCATGTGCTTGCGGCCCACTCTGTTATCGGTACTGGGACTAAAGCGAGCGCATTGAGATAGTGTTCGACCGCATCGTGGTAGCTGCCTTTTTGCGCTAACTCGTCCCCTTTTTCACAACGCTGGGCTATTTGTTGGTGCGTCGCATCAGTCATCTCCGCTAACATAACTGTTCTCCTGATGTGTCCTACACCGCCTGCATCAAAAGCTGCCGTGTGTAGTCTACCGAGCGGGAGACGCCGGAAAAGGGGTCTTCCTCGCCCTCGTATTCAATGTTCAGCCAGCCATCAAAGCCCGCCCGGCGCAGGGATTCCAGGCAGCCCGCGAGGTCAACGTCGCCTTCGCCCAGGGCCGTGCCCGCGAACTTCAGGCCCTCCGTACCGAGGTAGGCGAAGCCTGCGTAATCGTCGGGCACGACATGGAAGTCTTTAAAGTGGCACATCGCCGCCCGCGTCGCCAGTGCTTCCACGGCGAGGTGCGGGGACTGATGCACCAGCAGGAAGTTTCCCGTGTCAGGGTTCGCTCTCAGGGCGGGGGAGGCCACGGCGTTCAAAATCATCTCTATCTGATCGGCCCGGCCCGCCAGACGCCCGTGGTTTTCCAAAGCCAGCGTGATGCCGTGCGAGTACGCATACGCTGCCGCGTCTCGCAGGCCCTCCACCATCCACAGCAGGCACTGGTCGGGCGTGAGGTCGGGGCCGATGTCGCCGCCGAAGACGCGCACGGTTTTGGCCCCGAAGTGGACTGCGTTGTCCACGCCGTCAGTGATTTTAGTCAGCGCGGCAGCGCGATCTTCGGGCGCAGGCTGCGCGAAGTTGTTGGCGACGGCATAGACGCCGACCAGCAGGCCGGTGTCTCGGAGCGCGGCTTCCACGGCGGGCAGTTCGGCGGCGCGGTCGTGCCAGAAGAAGTCGAGCAGCTCGACGCCGTCCACGCCGAGGCGCTTGGCTTCCTGAATGAAGCCGGGAATGTCGATCTGCCCGCGCCGGAACGCCGCCGCGTAGCTCCACATACTGAGTCCAAAGTGCATACTGTGTTCCTATCCTTCCAGGGTCGGCAGCAGCCGGGCGGCGAACAGGAGGCCGCTGATTGTCTTGGAGTCGATAATCTCGCCGGTGCTGATTTTTTGAATAGCTTCGGTCAGCGGCAGGGTGACGACTTCTAAAAACTCGTCTTCATCGGTGTGCCCCTCGGTCGGCGTCAGGTCGAGAGCGAGAAACGTGTGGATGACCTCGGTGGAGTAGCCCGGCGCGACATACGAATGGAACAGCTTCACCATCCGGCCCGCTTCGAAGTTGATCTCCTCGGCCAGCTCGCGCCGGGCGCACAGCTCAATGTCTTCGTCCGGCTCGCGGGTTCCCGCCGGGATTTCCAGCAGCAGACCCGCCGCTGCCCGGCGATACTGCTGCACCAGAACTACGGTCTCTTTGTCGAGCATGGGGATCATGGCAACCGCGCCGCGATGCTCCACAATCTCGCGCTGGCTGGTGCGGCCATCGGGCATGACGACGGTGTCGACGCGCATTCTGATAATTTTGCCTTCGTAGATGCGCTTGCTGCTGGTGACGGTTTCTTCTAAATCTTTCATAACGTGCTTTCTTCTTGTTTGATTGCAAGTCCGGCGGCGGCGGCGGCCAGAAAAAAGAGCGGGTCTTCGGCGGGCGTCCGGCCCATCGTCGTCACGGAAACGCCCCGTGCGGCGAGCAGGTCTAAAGCAGCCTGTGTGCCGGGCACATAGACCATCGAGTGCCCCGGTGGCAGGGTAGACGTATCGGTCCCGGCGGGCAGCGGCACGAGGCAGCGGGAGTAGGCCAAGTCGAGCGTCGTGCGCGTGTGATGGCTGATGCCCTGATGCCGCTCGCGCTTGTCCGCCGACGACATCCGCACAATGGCAATCGAGTCGCCGCCCAGCGCTTTCACAATGTCCAAGTTGTGCGCCTGCTCGATACCGCTGAAGCCGTACTTCGTGCCCGTGCCCGCGTTGCCCGGCCCCTGACAGACAATCGCGGCATCGCACCCGGCGATATGCTTTGCCGCCAGCAGAGCTGAGTACAGGGTCACCGTCTCGTAGTCCCCGCCGAACGCCTGCCCGCAGGTCAGGGTGGCGTGAAGCAGGCATGCCTCTTTCAAATCGCGCACCAGACGGCTGAACCCAAGCGGCAGGGCGGCGGCATCGGTCATAATGTAGGCCACGCGCCTAGCTCCGGCCAGATGCAGCCCGGCGGCGGCGGGGGCAATCTGCGAGTGCAACTGCCCGACCAAGACCGGCATCTCTTCGAGTTTTTGTTCCCAGACGGCGGCGTGCTGCTCCTGCTCTTCCAGCGTCAGCACAGCCAACTGACAGGGCAGGTAGCGGGCCTTCATGATATGCCCCGCCGCGTCTTTGTCGTTCTCTTTAACTTTCGGCAGGGGCCGGGACAGGTTGGCGGACACAAAATCCACGCCCCCCGTGCCGAGCTTCAAGGTCTGCGCCGTGGTGTTCAGCAGCACATCATCGCCCACAAACGCCGGGCCGGTGAGCGCGAGGTAGTTGATCGCCCGGCGCGTCTCCATTTCGAGCCGCACGGACAGCTCCTGCGCGTCCCCGTCCCAGTTGGTCACTTCCGTCACCCGCCCCGCCGCCTGTGTTTTCATCCCGTGTTCCTCTCGAAGTTCCAGACGTCCGGCAGGGTGCTTCCGCACACGCCGCACTCAAACACGCTGTCTTTGACAACATTCTTCGTGCCGCACGCCTCGCATCGCCGCAGGATGAACGGGCTTGTGAAGAAGTCCGGGGCAGTCAGTCCGCCATTTTCCAGCGCGGCGGCGACCACAGGCCAGGAAGTCGGCTCAGGGCAGTAGCCAAGCGACTGATTGCTCACCGCCGCGACTGAAACAGAGCGGCCTTCTACATCGAACGTCATCTCCCCCGCCGACAGCACCGGCTGACCGGCAGCACACGCAATGTGTTCCGAGCGCCTGTCGGCTATCCAGAGCTGCCCGCCCGTGTCTACGACAAACGTTGCCGTGACGGAACCGTGTTCCAGCGTCTGCTGCGTGTCGGCAATCCAGTTCAGCAGGTCCTGTGGCCGTGAGATGGAGTGGCGCTCGGAAGACGCGCCGCGCAGCTCGTCCGGGCCGATGTAGTGGTATCTCCTGTCCATGCTTTTTGTCTTTGAGCGCAAAGCTAAGAGTTCGAGGGGCTGAACCCCCTCACTGGGGGGCGAAGCGCCTTGAACCCGCCTGCGCGGGTAAGGAGCGGAAGAGGAGAGGAACCTGCCCCTGTGCTTCGTCTTAATCTTTGTCTTCACCCGCGCAGGCGGGTTCAGGGCGTCTGCGCCCCCCAGCGAGGGCATTCATGCCGTCGTTCTTAACGGCCCGTGGCCCTTCCTTCTGCCTACCCCCGCCACTTCGCCGCTGTCTCAACGATAGACACTACCAACTGCGTGCTGGCGACCAAGTCGGAAATCAGGACGAACTCGTCGTGGCGGTGGATGTTCTGCATTCCGCAGCCCAGAACGGTGGTCGGGAAGCCGTTGGCGTTGAAAATGTTGGCGTCGGCCCCGCCGCCGGTGACGCGCAGGAGCGGCTCTAAACCAATACGCTCGGCGGCGGCCATGCCGATAGTCAGCACGGGATCATCCATGCCCAGCTCGTAGGAGACGTAGGCGGTTTCGTTTTCGATGTCTACGGTAATGCCTGCGGCTTCGGCTTCTTCGCGGAGGCAGGTCATCATGTGCTCGCGCTGTTTGTCGAGCTTGACCTGCGAGCGGGAGCGGGCTTCGCATTTCAGGTAGCATTGGGCGGGGATGATGTTGGTGGCCGTGCCGCCCTGAATGATGCCGACATTGGCGGTGGTTTCGTGGTCCACGCGCCCCAGCTTCATGCGGGCGATGGCGCGGGCGGCGACTTGAATGGCCGAAACGCCGTCTTCGGGCTGTGCCCCGGCGTGGGCGGGCTTGCCGTGGATATGCACATCGAAAATGTCCTGCGTCGGGGCGCTGTAAACCAGTGAGCCGACGGGCGGCCCGGCGTCTAGGACGTAGCCGAACTGGGCTTTGATGAGGTTAGGGTCTAAATGTTTGGCTCCGACGAGGCCAATCTCTTCGCAGATGGTGAGCAAAAGCTGAATGTCGCCGTGGGGGATTTGCTTCTCGTCCAAAATCCGCATGGCCTCTAAGATGGGAGCCATGCCGGAGATGTCGTCCGCGCCGAGGACCGTTTTGCCGTCCGAGCGGATGACGTCGCCTTCGATGACCGGCTCCAAACCGGGCGTCGCTTCCACAGTGTCAAAGTGGGCCGAGAAAAAGATAGGCGGGGCGTCGGGCAGCGTGCCTTTTTTAAACGCAATCAAGTTGCCGACATCGCCGCCGACTTTCTCGCCTGCATTGTCGTACTGGCACTCAAAGCCGAGTTCTTCGAGAATGGCCCGGCCAATTTCGGCGGCAGCGCGTTCCTGCTTGGGCGGGGTGTTGAGGCGCACCATGTCTAAAAATGTCTGGACGAGGCGGTCCTGGTTGACGGCAACGGGGTCTGGCATCGGTCGGCTCCTGACTGAAATACGCGCAAAGTGTGTTTGGGAGGCTGTTCGACATGGGGGGCGGTGTTTCCTGCATGGGTGGCCCTGCTCCTCGTAACGAGCGAGTCGGAGAGGAGGCCCCCCCGCCCCAATTCTGGGGAGCCAGACTAATAAGGACAGGAAAAAGGGCGTAGCAAGCAGCGCCCCTACTCCTAATTATCTGGCTCCCCCATTATTGGGGGCTGGGGGGGTCCAAGCCGGGTATAATACCGGCACACACTACTGAGACACGGCCATAGTATATGGTCAGAGGCAGCGGGGAGGCAGCAAACACTATGGGCATTTTAGAAGGCAAGCGCGGGATTATCTATGGGGTTCGCAATGAGCGGTCGCTCTGCTGGGGCTGCGCGGAGAGCCTGGCGCGGGAAGGGGCGCGGCTGGCATTGACGTTTTTAGGCGAGCGGGAGGAAAAAGATGTCCGCAAGCTGGCCCCCACCCTGCCGGGCGGCGAGAATACGCTCATTCAGGGCTGTGACCTGACCGATGACGCACAGGTGGCGGCGCTGCACGCGGCGGTGAAAGCGGAGTTCGGGCAGGTTGACTTTATCATTCACGGCGCGGCATTCGCCAACCGGGACGACCTGATGGGACGGTTTGTGGATACCTCCCGCGCCGGGTTCGCGCAGGCGCTGGACGTTTCGGCGTACACGCTGACCGTCGCCGCCCGCGCCGCCGAGCCGCTGATGACCGAGGGCGGCAGCGTTCTGACGCTGTCATACCTGGGTGCGGAGCGGGTTATTCCGAACTACAACGTGATGGGCGTTGCCAAAGCCGCGCTGGAAGCGTCGGTGCGCTATCTGGCAAGCGACCTCGGGCCGGGCAAAATCCGGGTCAACGCCATCAGCGCGGGGCCGACGATGACGCTCTCGGCGCGGGGGATTTCGGGCTTCGGGGAGATGTACAAAGAGGTGAAAGAACGCGCCCCGCTGCGAAAGAACACGACGATTGATGAAGTCGGCGACACGGCGGCGTTTCTGGTCTCCGACTGGTCACGCGGCATCACCGGCGAGGTGCTGTTCGTGGACAACGGACTGCATATTTTAGGGTAAGACAGGAGGCCCCCTCGCCCCCAATTCTGGGGGAACCGGATTTCGGATACGACAAGGAAAGAGGGCGCAGCAAGCAGCTCTGGCTCCCCCATTATTGAGGGCGGGGGGGGTGACACAGGAAACCAAATGCGACTGGACTGGCGGGCGGATGGCCCGTATTCGGAAATTGGCGGGCAGGAGATGCTGCGGGAGGCATTGGAAGACGCACGGGCGGTGCTGCCTTCGGAACATCTGCGGCAGCTTGGCGTGCTGCTTATTTTAGACCATGACCCGAAAGGCCGGGCGCTCGGGCTGTGGCGGCAGGACCATGAAGGGGTCGGCATTGACCTGTATCTGGACCCGCACGTTGACGCGCTCTTGCCGCTGCCGCCGCGTGTGCGGGACTTCGCCTTGCGCCTGCATCTGGCGTACACGCTATTTCATGAGGTCGGCCACCATGTCACGCGCCTCTTGAACCGCCGGGCTGCCCCGCCGCGCAAGGCGGCGCTGGTGGACCAGAAAATCGAGCGCTGGGCGGATGAGTACGCTGAAAAGCGGCTCGGAAAGCTTGTCGCCCGCTGGCTCGCGCCCGGAGGCCGTGCGGACGCCCCCGAGGCCCGCCGGGCGCTGGCTTACGCATTGAGATCCCTGCGCTTGGACAGCATCATTTCGCTGGACGTGCCGGGAACAACTGAAGCCGTTCCCGCGTCGTAAGCGTGGGACTGGCTTCCCTTTATATAGACGAGCAACCAAGACGGCCCCGGCGCAGAGTGCGCCGGGGCCGTCTTTATTGCTGTTCACTGGCAAGCAAGACGGCTCATATACTGGTCGCCCCAGCCGCACATCAGACCAATAATTGGCTCCAGGCTGCGGCCAAACTCGGTCAGGGAGTATTCCACTTTGGGCGGGATTTGCTTGTAAATCTCGCGGTGAACGACACCGGCTTCCTCCAGCTCCCGAAGCTGCAAGGTCAGCATTCGCTGGGTGACGCGAGGCAACAGGCGGCGCAACTCGCCAAACCGCTTTTCACCGTCCAGCAGGTGATACAAAATCACGCCTTTCCATTTGCCGCCGATCACATCGAGGGTCGCTTCCACGGGACAACCGTACTGCACTTCAGTTTTCATTTTCTTTTAGTACCTTTTTTGATAGTATAGCACATTATTTTGCGTACTTGCATATTATCTGAGTTAAAGCTATACTCTCAACAAAGGAGAACGCTCATGCAGGTTTATGAGATACAGGACAAGCCGGGCTACGAAGCCGTGACGCTGGCCGAGCGGCCTCAGCCGACACCGGGGCCGGGACAGATATTATTGAAGATGCGGGCCGCCTCGCTCAACTATCGGGATTTGATGGTCGCCAAAGGCACCTACGGCAGCGGCGCGGCCCCTGCGGCGTTTGTGCCGCTATCAGACGGCGTAGGAGAAGTCGCGGCGCTGGGCGCAGGCGTCACGCGGTTTCAGGTTGGCGACCGCGTGGCCGGGGCGTTCATGCCGGGCTGGGTTTCCGGTCGGAACACGCCGGAGAAGGCGGCGTCGGCGCTGGGCGGAGGAGGCGTGGACGGCGTGCTGGCGGAGTACATGGTCCTACCCGCCGAGGGCGCGGTGTCCGTGCCGGCGCATCTGAGCGACGAAGAAGGAGCGACCCTGCCCTGTGCCGCCGTCACGGCGTGGTATGCGCTCTTTGTTGGCGGCGATCTCAAGCCGGGCGAGACCGTTCTGCTGCTGGGCACAGGCGGCGTGTCTTTGTTTGCATTGCAGTTCGCCAAAGCCGCCGGGGCGCGGGTGATTATTACCAGCAGCAGCGATGACAAGCGGGAACGGGCGCGGGCGCTGGGCGCGGATGAGACGATCAACTACAAAGAGACGCCGGACTGGGACGTGCGGGCAAAAGAACTGACCGGGGGCCGGGGCGTGGATTACGTGGTCGATGTGGGCGGCCCGGATACCCTGAACAAGTCGCTGCAGGCCGTCTGCCTCGGCGGGCAGATCAGCCTGATGGGCGTTCTGACCGGTTACAAAGGCGAGGTCAACACCGCTGCCATTTTAAGCAAGAACATCCGGGTACAGGGCGTGTATGTTGGCTCCCGCGAGATGTTCGAAGACATGAACCGCATGATTACCCAGAATGCCCTGCACCCTGTCGTAGACCGCGTGTTTCCCTTTGCCGAGGCACGGGCCGCTTACGAGTACCTCAGCAGTGCCCAGCACTTCGGCAAAGTCGTGATCCGCTTTTAGAAAGACCTCCCAATGACACACTCTTACCAAACGGCCTCCCTCACCCGCACCGCAGCGGCGGCGCTGATTGACGCAGCCCGCGCCTCTGCGGAGACGATGGGGGTTGAAATCGCCGTCGCCGTGACCGATCCGGGCGGCTACTTGAAAGCGTTCGAGCGCACGGACGGCGCGGCGTTTCTGACCGTGGAAGTCGCGGTCAACAAAGCCTGGACAGCAGCCTCTTACAATTTAGACACGCACTCGTGGAACGAGTATTTGCGAAACGATCCGAGGGCGCTGTCTCTGGCCTACCTTCCCCGTCTGATGGCCGTTCCCGGCGGCTTCCCGGTCCGCGAGAACGGCCTTCTGATTGGCGGCCTCGGTATCTCCGGCGGCAATGCCGCGCAGGACCAGGAGATCGCCGAAGCGGCCCTGAAGTCGCTTGGGCTGGACGCGACTGCATAGACCCCATCAAAAGACGGCCCCGGCGCAGTGCGCCGGGGCCGTTGTTTTTATGACGGGATTGTGGGGGGAGGAGGCCATGTAGCGGGGGAGTTTGTCAGCGCCTGCGGCGGGTTGACGGATGTATTGTCGGGCATTTTGTGGATCATTTTCCATAGGCCGACCGCTGCCCAAGCGGACAGCAACGAAGACACAATTCCACTTGTGATAGGAACAAGGTACATCAGCAGACTTATCCGCAAACCGAGTAGTACCCGCAAATCACTGAAAACGTAATAACAGGTCGCTACAGCGGCCGCAAAAGTCGCGGGTACAAGCCACCCAACGACAAATTCCAAGTGCTTCCGGCGCACCATTGCCAGCATAGCAAAATCAAATATCAGGATGCCGATTGACGCGCACGTTGAAATGACCATGTAGGTCAACTCAAGTGAATAAAAAGGCAAATCAGGTCTCATAATTGGGCCTACTTACCCCCTTGGGCGGCAAGCTCCCGGTCAAGGCGGGTCAGCTCATGGCGCATCTCGGAAAGCTTAACCAGGTCCGGGTCGGTGAGGATAAGCTCCCAGTCGTCGGTGTCGTAGCCTGCCAGGAAGCGCGGCAGGTAGCCGCCGGTGCGCGGGGCAAGCTGCGCGGCGCGGCCAGGCACGGAGAAGGGAACGAGCGCGATCTGCGAGTCGTCGTACTCGGACTGCTGACGTGCGCCGCGCCGCCGGGCGTAGGCGGGATCGATTTTGGAGACCATCCCCCACTCTTTCATGGCTTCTTCGGGCATCGAGGCGAAAAAGCAGGCCAGGCCCCGGTTGGAATGCAGCATGACATTGCGCGGTTCCAGCTTCAAGGCGCGGTCGAACATATCAATGGCGTGCTTGTGCTTTTCTAAAGCCTGTTTCATGCGCGGGTCGGCAGGGTTTTTGGCGGAATTTTTAATCAGCAGGCCGGACTTAGCGAAGGCCAGGCCCAAATTGGAATAGTCTTCCATGCGGTTCTCCCGCAGGACGATGACATGGCGGAACTCGGCGATAGCATCTTCAATCTTGCCCTGCTGATAGTAAATCACGCCCCGGTTAGAATAGGCATCGGGGTTGGTGGCTTCATACTTGGTCGCCAGCGCCCATTCGCGCAGGGCGGAGTCCTGCAATTTTTGCAGGGCCAGCGCATAGCCCCACTGATAATGGACGGCATGAAAGTCCGGATTCAGGTCCAGCGCCCGCTTGAAGCAGGGCACGGCCAGTTCCGGCTTGCCGAGGGAGAGATAGCAGACGCCGTAGTTGTTCTGCACTTCCGGCAGGTGTTCATCTAATTTGGCCGCAATGGCAAGGTCGTTCATGCCCGCCGTCAGGTTTTCCTGCCGCAGCTCCAGCCAGCCCGCCTGCGCGGGGGCATGGGCGTCTCTGGGATCAAGCTGGGAGGCTTTCTTGAATTGCAGCGCGGCATCGGTGTATTCTCCGGCCAGGCCCTGCGCCAGTCCGAGGTTGACGCGGGCCAGCGCAAGGCTGGGCGCGACCCGCAGGGCCTGCTGAAAGGCGGTGACGGCCTGCGGGATGAGCTTCTGCCGCAGCTTGATGACGCCAATGCCGACCAGCGCCTCCACCGAGCGCGGAGAAAGCTGCAAGGCGCGGGCAAGGTAGCGGTCGGCAATGTCCGTGGCCTGACCGTCCGCATACACTTTGCCGAGATTGTAGCAGGACTCAAATAGCCGCGCCGACAGTGAGATCGATTCTTTCAGCTCTAAGATGCCGTCGTTGGCCGCGCCGGACTGACACAGGCCGTAGCCGTAATCGGCCCGGACGGCGGCCCCGGCAGGGTCCATGCGGGCGGCGCGGCTGAGTTTTTCCATGTCGGCGGGCGTCGGCGGGGCAGTCATCAGGCAGGCCAGCGCGGCATTGACGAGGGCATGGGCATGAGATGGGTCCTGGCTGACAGCGGTATCAAACGCAGTGGTGGCTCCGGCCAGGTCCCCGGACAGGCACAGCGACAGGCCAATATTGTTCTGGGCATCGGCACAGGCGACAGCATTGCCGCCCGCCAGCGCCAGCGCCTGCCGAAACTGCACGACGGCTTCGCCATAGCGCCGCTCGCGGCACAGCACAAGGCCCAGGCGGTTGTAGAGGGTCGGGTTCTTCGGCTCCAGCCGCAGCGCCCGCTGAATATGGCTAACGGCGACTTCCGCCGCCGCCGGGTCCGGCTCGGTTCCGGCCTCGGTGAAGACGCGGGCGAGGTTCGCACCGGGCGCGGCTTTGTCCATGCCGTGCCGGGCGGCCTGCTCAAACATCTCGGCGGCCTGCGGGAGCGTGCCGCGCCGGGCCAGCGCAATGGCGGCGTTGTTGTAGAACTCCGCGCTGCCCCCGCCCATCTGCCGAGCCTGCTGGAACCAGTGAACGCTCTTTTCGATTTCGCCGTTCAGCAAAAACAGTTCGGCCAGATGCAGGCGGGCGGCGGGGGCCTTTGCGGGGTCTTCCAGCTCGGCTTCGGCCTTCTCCTGCCTTTTTGCGGTCCGCTCCTCCACCTGCGAGCGCAGGGCGGCATGGCGGCTTTTGAGCCGATGGCCGGGCAGAAAGCCGCGCACAAACGACAGGCCGCCGCCCGATGCGGGAGCATGGCGCGTAGTTTTGCCCAGGTGCAGCAGGATGCCGCACTGGTGACACACGAGCGACGACGACGGGTTTTTGTGACTGCAATAGGGGCAGACCATAAAAGTTGGGCCTTAATGAAGAAGAATTAGTAAGAAGAAGAATTAGTAAGAAGAAGAATTAAGCCGCGCCAGCGAGGCGAGCGCCCTGGTTAGCAAGCTCATCGGCACGGGAGTTGCCTTCGCGCAGGATATGGGTCAGCGTGACGCCGCCGGGAAATTGGCGGCACAGGGCGGCGGCTTCCTGCTGCAAGGCTTTCAGGTGCGGGGCATTGATTTTGTAGCGCCCTTCCATTTGCCGGGCCATGAGCTGACTGTCCGTGTGAACCGTCAGCCGCGCCGCCCCGCGTGCCTGCGCTTCTTCCAGGCCCCTGATCAGCGCCTTGTATTCGGCCACGTTGTTGGTCGTCCGCCCGATGCCCTCGCCGATTTCCGCCACCATCTTGCCGTCAGTATCCATCAGCAGTACGCCAATTCCCGCCGCGCCGGGGTTGCCTTTGCAGGCTCCGTCAATAAAAAGTATAAGTTCCATCCTTTCTATTATAACACAGAAATGGCTGGTATTTGTGCGGGAGGGAGGGCTGCAGGCCGAGCGTTTCAACCGCGTTTGTGACGGCCATGCGTGCGGTAGACGAAGGCCAGCACCTGGGCGACGGCTTCAAAGAGGTCGGCGGGGATTTCGCGCCCGATTTCCACTTCGGCAAAGAGGGTGCGGGCGAGCGGCTTGTTTTCGACCAGCGGCACTTTGTTTTCGCGGGCGATCTCGCGGATACGGGCGGCGACTTCGTCGGCCCCTTTGGCGACGACTTTGGGAGCCGACACGCCGCCTTCGTACTTGAGAGCAACAGCGAAATGGGTAGGGTTGGTGACGACGACATCAGCTTTGGGGACATCCTGCATCATGCGGCGCTTGGACATCTCGCGCTGGGTGCGCCGGATGCGGGCCTTGACCTGCGGGTCGCCCTCGGACTGCTTGTGTTCCTGTTTGATCTCCGAAAAGCTCATTTTCAGCGACTTTTCCAGCTCATATTTCTGGTACGCAAAGTCCGCCACGGCCAGTATCAGAAGAGTCACACTGACCCGCAGGCCAAGGGTCCAGATCAGGCCGCCGACCACCGACAGCATCACCGGCAGCGGCTCGCGGGCGGTTCGCAGCAGCTCGCCCGACTCAATCGCTCCGTGCAGAGTACTGTAGCAGATGCCGCCGACAAGGCTCATTTTCAGCAGACCTTTAATGGCTTCCACGATGCCGCGCAAGCCCACGAGCCGCTTGATGCCCTCGGCGGGGTTCAGCCGGTTCCATTTGGGCGACAGCGCCTCGGGCGTGACCGCGAAGCCCACTTGCCCGATGCCTGCCGCGAGGCTGAACACGACGGCCAGACCCGCCACCGGCAGCAATATCTTAGCCCCCCACCCCAGCCCCCGCATCTGCCACTGTGCTGCCGTCGCAAACGTGAAGTCCGAGTCGTGGGGGTTAAACGTCAGCGCCGCCTGCAAATCCCGCAGCAGGCTCATCCCCCCCTCGCCGGGCAGGGTGGCGTGCAGGGCGACGACGACGGCAAGCAGAGTCAGCGCCGCGCCGAACTCCGGCGAGCGGGCGACCTGTCCTTTTTTGCGGGCCTCCGCCCGCCGCTTGGGCGTCGCCGGAAATGATTTGTCTTCGCCTTCAGCCATAGGTCTACTTCCGCATTCCGCGCAGCAGCGTGGAGACGACGTCGGGTGAGCCGAGAGTCAGGTGCGAGACAATTGCTGTCAGGAGCGGCAGGACGGCCAGGACGACGACGAAGCCGACCAGGACCTTGACGGGCATCCCAACATAAAAGACCTGCATGGACGGCATGGTTTTGTTGAGGAATGCAAACGCGATGTCCGTCACCAAAAGCACCGCGCCCGCTGGAGCGGCGATTTGCAGGCCCATGACGAGCGCCTGAAACGTCACATCGGTAAACGACTGCGACAGCCCCGCCAGCGACAGGTGGCCCACCGGCAGGGTCACAAACGACCGCTCCAGCGCGGCCAGCAGCAGCCAGTGCCCATTGGCGACCAGGTACAGCACCAGCGCATAGCGGTACTGCAAATTGGCAATCGGCGAAACAGTCTCGTTGAACTGCGGGTTGAACGTCGATGCCTGCGTGAAGCCCATTTGATAGTCCGTCAGGCTGCCGCCAATCCGCACGGCGACAAAAAGCAGGGTCACAACCAGACCAATCATCAGGCCGACGACCGCCTGCCCCAGCAGAATGCTCACCATGCCATAGACCGTGGTGGGAGCCACTGCCCCAAGCGTCGATTTGACCAGCGGCAGCAGGACGAGCGAGAGCAACCCGGCCAGTCCGGCTTTGACCTGCGCGGGGATTTCGCGGCTGCCAAAGACGGGGGCGGTCACCAGCAGGCTGGAAACGCGCACGAAGACCTGCAAAAAGGCCCAGAAAGAATCGGCGGAGAATACAGCAAGGTCAGGCATAGGGGCGTTAATGGATGACCGAGGGCAGGCCGGTGAGCAGACCCGCCGTGAAGCCGACGATGGTGTGCAGCATCCATGGGCCGAGCAGGACGAGCGCCAGCACCAGAACGACGATTTTGGGGACAAACGTAAGCGTCTGCTCCTGGATTTGCGTGACGGCCTGGAATAGGCTCACGAGGACGCCAACGGCCAGCGAGAGCAGCAAAATCGGCATGGACATTTGCAGGGCAATGAGAATGGCGTGCCGCGTCAGGTCCATCGCTTCGAGTTCGTGCATCAGTTTCTCCCAGAGGTTCCTGTCAAGGCGTTCTGAGGGACTTATACCATACTTATACCAGGATGTTCGAGGGGAAGTTTGAAGGGAGCCGGAGTGAGAAAAAAGCGAGCGGGGGCGCGAGCCATCTGCCAAAAGAAAAGCCCCGGTACTTTTCAGTGCCAGGGGTATTCTCGTTTGAGCAAAAGCTAAATCGCCGCTTCGGAGTCGCTGCTGATGGTCCGCTCGTTGCACAGTAACGCGCCGGGCCGAAGCCTGGCGCAGTTTGCTGAAAACAACCTCCCCATTATACTGCTAATCAGCACCTATGTCAAGGGTTAAGCCGTTGAGTCTGAAAATTAACTGGGGTTTACTGTATTTAGTGCTGAATGAGAGGTACGAACCCTGTTGAATCAGGTATTTTGACTGGAGCTTCTTTAAGATGATTTGCCCACCAGTCATAAAGCGGTTGATCTTCCTGATCACGATGAGATTCGTAGTCGGCAATCTTAGACACTTCTCCTGGCAAACTGAGCAGCCGATGCAATGTTTTGTATGCATTGTAGGAAACAGTAGCATCTGGGTCTTGCAAAGCAAGTACTAGATAAGGAATACTTGACTGGTCAGCAGTAATCATCAAAGCATTTATTGCACGGTGTCGCACTTCAACAGAAGGATTATACAGAGCCAGTTGGATTTCCTCAGTCTTTTGTGGAACCTCGGCTTGTGCTGTTAAAGCTGTTCGTTCCTCCTTAGTCAAATGCTTCCTATTGAGTTCATCCGCCCACCACTGGTAAATACGTTCTGTTTGGCTTTGTTTGAGTTTAATATAGTCGTCATGACTCTGTAGAGGAACAGGCCCCAAAGCAGGAACAAGGCGATGCATTGCAATAGTAGCAGCGGCAGGGATATTCCCAGTTGGGTCTGGATCATGGAGTGCCAAAATGAGAAAAGGGATACTCGTATTATTTGCGATCTTATAAATTGCATAGACCGCTTGTGTACGCAGATAAAGATTATCACTAAAGGTAAGTGGATTAAGATATGGCACAGCATCAGTGGTTTTAAACTCACGCAAAGCTATAAGCACATGGTCTCCCATTCCACGATTTCGCTTTTCCATTTGCATAGCAAGTTCGACTAGACGCGGGATGACAACGACTTGTTGATTTGTGGCTAGGCATTCGAACACTACGCCTCGCACATTCATATTGGGGTCATTCAGATAAGGTATTAAGCCTACAACTACTTGCGGATCAACTACACCTCTCATCGCATTCAGATTGGCTAATCGGACCGACGGATCAGAAAGCGACTTGAGCAGAATGCTAGTCAAATAAAGTAAGGTGCTAGTGTGTTGATTTGAATTGAAGGTTTGATTAGTAGCTAACTTGATTAGTGGTAGCAAGTTATTTACAGGTACTAAACTGCCATCCGCATCATACTTTAGAATAAGCAATACCCTATCATCTTTGGCAACAGTAAATATATTCTCCCCATACGATGTCGTAGAGATTTCTGGCAAGCGGACTTGAAATTTGCTTGGAAGTTGCCCTTTGACCACTAGTAATAGTTGCAACGTGTACAAGCCCGATGGATAGATTTGGAAGATTCCTCTGTTTGGGTCATTCGCATTTGGAAGATTGAATTTCTGGTTAATGATTTTGGCAATGACGACAACTTGCGCTTCTTCCGTTGCTTTGGGCAGACCTTTAGCAGATGGTAATGTTGCTGAAACTGGACACTCAAGCGATGCTATCAATATAAATAGAAGAATGCTTAAACACGTTTTTTTCATGTGATATGACCTAAAGCGCCGAAGAATTGCCAATCAAAACCAACAGTGACTGACGTGCATCAGCCACTGCTAATTTTTGTTGGTAGCTTTGTAAGAAGTAGCAACTTTTGGAACTAAGTCTGTTTTTGTTCCACATGAAAAGATGCTAGCGTACGTTTTTTACACGTATCTCTTCTCCCTGCTTCGTATACAACGTGTACGAGCCAACAGGTGTGTCTGTATATCCCCTTGCCCAAGTTTCCGCAACGTCAAGGCTCTGCACTGTCTGGTACCAAAGAGTCTGATCACCTGTGTCTGAGGGAGGAGGGTTAGTCCAACTGTCATTAAACCAAGATGTGGTGTCAAATGTAAAACCAGGTGGATTGGATTGCGTCAAGTCTCCGGGATGTGGAACGGCTGGTGCGCCTTGAGCGATTAAGTTGCTTGCGTACTTGGGATTGAGTTGTGTGTTGCTAAAGGACTCATTGAGTATCCCACGACCGTACAAGTCTTGAGGCATATCGTTGTCAAAAACTTGGATTAGGTAGATGGATGCGTGTCCCCAGTAAGGTTTTTGGTAGATTCCTGTCTCGTTCGGCCCAACCCGATGGGTGGTCTCTAATGTGGCCTCGCTACTTTGGGGCCATTTTGAGAAGAAATGAACCGTGTAGGATTTTGGCACGGTTGTATAAGAGTTGCCAGCATCATCCATCCAAGAGACGGTTACTGATACAGTAACATCGTTGACGCCAGCAGGCCAGCCTCGTGTAGCCGGTGCAGCACCCTGCAAGTCCACACTGCTTCCTGATGTTGGCATCGTATAGGGTTTGGCCACAGCCGACCAGGTATAGATTGGGCCGCTGACAATCTTCAGTTCTTGCCCCGGTGTTGGTGATCCTGAAACGGTAGCTTGTAGAGTAGTGTCAAAATCATCCGTGTGATAAACGTCATGCCCCTCAAACGCGTTTTGCTCAGTCACAGTAACACTGATATCTGTCACAGTGGTGCTGTTCGCTGCCAACGCTGGCGAAACAAGAAATAACAACGGCAGCAATGCCAGAATTGTGAGACCTGCGTTTTTCATTTTTCCTAACATCAATTTCTCCTTGAAATGACGATCTTTGGCTCAGTCTAGACGCTGAGAGGCTGCTATTGTGTGATACGGAGCAGCTTTTCAGAAGTTTGCTCCTTTCATACTTGGATTAGTGTTTATTAGCTCTTCGTGTGCTTTTGCCATAACTTCGTTGAAGTTTGCTCGATCCAGCGGGTACCAAATCTTTAAAAACCAGCGCCAGTTGGCTTGCAGCGTTTCGGGAGCATCAAATACGGTTGCCGACCGGTAAGCAAGCAACCGATACGGCTTTTGCAAAACCACATTGTCTTGCTTATTGCAGATTGTGTTCAGAGTTGACCACAATTTTGTGGATATTGTTATACTAGGATTGCTCCTCTTATCTTGACGAACTAAAGAATTCGTTTCCAAAGACGTTTTGATGTTGGACCTTTTTCCCGCCAGCAACTCATCTAATAAATGTGCATTAGATACGACCGGAGCATCAGGATCAGGTGGGTCATAATGCACTCCACCCATCCACCCTAGTGCCAAATTATCTTTTTTTGACACGGGGCCATTCAATTTGTCAATGAGAACAGCAGAAATTATTGTATTTATGCTATTATTCTTACTAATTTTTATCCAGTATTTACTTGGACCACTTACCATAAATGTTTTGTAAATCCCGCCCCAGAAGTCCCGCACACGAGCTTGAGCTAAAGCAGGCGAAGTGTCAGCTAATTTTAAAGAGGCTTGATATGGTTTGAGTTCAATTTTGTAATCCCTGTACCTGTTGTCCAAATCGTGTCCATCCTTGTTTGTGAAGTAAAGACTAATCAACTTCACTCCTTCTGGAACGGTAACCGCAATCCAGATATCAGGTCCATTGAACGGGCGTGGATAATCTTCACCATGATCATCCCACTCAGATTGCCGCCGATGACCAGGAATGGGATCGTAAAGCGACTTTGGGTTATCGGTTTGGTTCAAAGTACACCAGTTTCGTATACCATCGTCCAAATTGTGATGAGGGCCTATTGTTTCATGTACGCTATAAGATGCTTCCATCTGAATATCGTGATTAAATGGTGCACGAGCCGCACATAGAATAGCAAGTTTACGTCCATAGCGTCCAACCCAATCGCCCTGTGTTTGCCAATCTTCACCCCAATAGGCCCCCCCGCCTACTGGCATTTCGCCTTTCAGAGACTTTGCTTTCGCCACCATCGTATTAAGTTCGGACAGCGTCGGCGGTGCGGCAGGCGCAGGCATAGAAGCCACTGGGGAAGGAGCCGGAGAGGTCTCTGACTCTGCCAGCAGGTCGGCGGGCGGCAGCAGCCCCCCGCCGTACTGCCCCACCCATGCCGAACGCCCCGACAGCAGCAGGCAGTCCACGTAGCTGTCCGTCTTCGCTCCGCTTGCCCCCGATTGCAGACGCTTTCCCGTCTTCGCCTCAAACGCCTCTACCCCCGTCTGACGATGACCCACAAACAGACGCCCCCGCTCGTCTTCGGCAAGGCTTGTCACGTAGTCCTCCGTCAACAGGTCACCCGTATAGGTAGACGGCGCAGGCGCTATCGGATGGTACAGACCCGCAAGCTTCGCCGTCCAGTCCAGTCCCCGCACGAATGTCCACGTCTCGCCTCCGTCCCGGCTCTTGGCAAGACCCGTCGTGGTTCCCGCAAAGACCGTGTTGTCCGAAGTCACCAGCAGACAGTTGATCAGGGCCGACGGCAGACCCCGCCCGGAGGCAGCGTTGGGCAGGGAATTCGGACCGGGCGTGACGCGCCAAGTTTTGTAGTTGTTGTCGGGGGAGCCGACCGCGATGCCGTCGCACTGCGTTCCAACATACAGCGTGCCGTCCGCCCCAAACGCAAGCGCCTGTGCTTGGTCGGAGGGCAGACCGCCCTCGCGGGTGAAGTAGGTCCAACGAGAGTTTTGGTAGCGGAACAGCCCGGCCTCGGTCGCGCCCCAGACGCCGCCATCTTTGGGGCTGACGGCCAGCGCGAAGACGCGGGAACCGAGAGGGCCGTCCACAGGGCCATAAGTGCGCCAGGCTTTGCCGTTGAAGACCGAGACGCCGTGGTTGAGGGTTCCGACCCAGACGCGCCCGGCTTTGTCACAGGTCAGGGCATAAGCGTTGTCATCCCCGAGGCCATCTTTGGTGGTGTAGTGGGTATATTGCTGTCCGGCGGGGGCGGCGGGGTCACAGCGCCAGACGCCCTGATCTTCCGTGCCGATCCAGACATGGCCGGTGGTGTCGCGGCACAGGGAGGTGATGAACTGGCCCTGCGCGTTGGCGTCCCAGGTCGGCGGCGCGGCAAAGGAAGGCGCGGCCAGCCAGAGACAAGCCAGCACAAGCAGGAGGCGGCTAGTCAGTGCGGTAAGGCGGACGCGGTAAGGCGGACGCGGTAAGGCGGACGCGGTAAGAAAAGAAAGAAGTGCATAGCATCCAGTGACTCCACGGCGGAAACAGCAGACTGAACAACAGCAAGAGAGGTGAACGAAAGCAGTGTAGCAGACAATCGGCAAAATGTCAAGAGATTTTATAAAAAAATAAAACCCGGCGAGAGGAGGGCAGCCAAAGAAGGTAAACGGGGGCAACCCACGCACAAAGAAAGGGCCGGGAGGAAACTCCCGGCCCTTTCTTGTTAAGTGATCAATCGCTTAGTAGCGATCGCGGCCACCACCGCCGCCGCCGCCGTAGCTTCCGCCACCGCCGCCGCCGCCATAACCACCGCCGCCGCCACGGCTGCCGCCGCCGCTACCGCCGCCTTCGCGGGGCTTGGACTCATTGACGTTCAGGGCGCGGCCATCGACGGTGCGGCCATTGATCGCGGAGATCGCGGCCTGGGCTTCGCCCTCGGTCGCCATCTCGACGAAGCCGAAGCCGCGAGCCTGTCCGGTGTAGCGGTCGGTCACGACCTGGGCGCTGCTGACGCTGCCGGCCTCGGAGAAGAGGTCATGAAGCTGCTGATCGGTCGTCTGATAGCTCAGGTTGCCGACATAAAGTTTGGTTGCCATGGGAAAATATGGCTCCTTTCAAGTGAGCCTCCGGTCGCAACGAAAAGCGCGGGCGAGCGAGTATCGGATGCGCGACGGAATGAACGCCGAGAGGGCCGAGGACAGCGCGGGCAGAGGCACGAAACGATGCTGCGAAGGAGATAAAACGGCTTTCTGCCGTGTTCTTGGAGATTGTACCCGGTTTATCTGCGTTTTAAGCCACCTAGCTAACAATTCTGACTATTTTTCCAAATTGGGCCACTCAGCGGGTATACTTTGAGTGCGGCGCACTTCTCCTTCACCCTGCCGCGCCGCCAGAAAGAAGCCATCTATGAGCGCTCGAATTGTTCATCAGCTAACCAGCGGCCCAATTGAGGGCACGTTTGATGCCGCTGTCGCCGCCATTCAGAATTATGGCTTTCCGCAGTCTTTGTTCGAAGTCGAGCGCCTCGACGCCCCCGCCGACGGTTCTTCCGAGCCGGGCCTGATTGTGGTGCTGCGTCCCGGCACGCGCCGCGATTCGTATGGGCTGCTGAAGCCCGGCGACAAGGTCCACTGCACCGGCCTGCGCCCCGCTGTCGGCGGCAAGCCCGCCCTGTGCCGCATCCGCCGCATGGCCGACGGTGTGGGCCGCCACAACATGACCGAGTTCAAGAAATAAGACGCAAAAAAAGAGGGCGCGATTTGTCGCGCTCTCTTTTCTTGTCTTAGCCCCGGCGGTAGGTCGCCACTTGCGTGGGCGTCTCCCAAACGGACACATAGGTCAGGGTCGCCCGGTCAAACTTGGTTTCATCCAGCGCGTGATAAATATGCGCGGCGATGTTCTCCGCCGACGGCGATAGGTCGTGGAACGCGGGCAAGTCGTTCAGGTAGGTATGATCCAGGGTGTCCAGCACGGCATGAAAGGCCCGCTTGATGTCGGTGAAGTCCACCAGCATCCCAAAGCGGTCCAGCTCCGGGCCGGAATAGGCGACTTCCACGCGGTAATTGTGGCCGTGCATATTCTCGCAAGGGCCGTTGTAGTCAAAGAGCCGGTGCGCGGCGGCAATCGTTTTTTCAACACGAATTTCAAACATAGGTTATAGGTCTCTTAAATAGCGGTTACGGTCATCTACTAAAATCTGTTTGGCCGTCAGGGGTTCGTCGGACAGGGCAAAGGCGGCGACAATGACGACATCGCCCTGATGAATGCGGTGCGCGGCGGGGCCGTTCATGCAGACGACCCCGGAGCCGGGTTCGCCGGCAATCACATACGTTTCCAGTCGCTCACCGTTGGTGGCGTTCCAGACGTGAACCATCTCGCCGGGCCACAGGTCGACGCGCCCCATCAAATCCGAGTCCAGCGTGATGGACCCGATATAATTCACATCGGCTTCGGTCACGGTGGCCCGGTGGATTTTGCTTTTCAGCATCTGACGCAGTCGCATATCTCCTAATGCCCTCGTGTCTTGCCGACCGACAGCGACGGCGCGGGCTTGGCCGTCCGGGCACGGGGCCGGGCGGGGGATTTGGCGGCGGTTCGGCGGGATGCGGAGGCCACACGCGGCGTGTGCGGCAGGTCGGGGACCGGCTCAAAGCGGTTTTCCAGAATGCGCCGCCGCATAGACACAAGCCCGCCCAAAACCAGCAGCAGGGTTCCAATCCAGACCAGATTGATCATTGGGCGCGTGGAGGCTTCCACCTCGAAGGCCAGGTGCGGCGGGCCGCTGTCCTGACGCAGATTGAGCGAGACGCCTTCGTTCGCCGCCCCCGCGCCGGGGTTCGCCTTGTCGGCGCTGCCTGCGTTCATGCCCGCGAACGAAATCAAAGTGTTGCCCGGCAGCATGAGTTCGGGAGACTTGGCATTGGAGCCGTCGCGGTACTGAACATACTGCGGCGTTACTTCCGTGGTCTTGCCCTTGTAAGTCACTTCCAGCACGGCGGAAACCGGGAACACGGCAGGCATCTGGCCGGTCTGCTGGACGATTTTGCCCATCGGGTTGATAAACCGCTGGAACTGCACAGTATAGGTTTCCGGGGCTTGTCCCGCCTTGCCGACGACGTTCACGGTTTTGGTGTCGCCCAGCTTCAGCACCGGACGGGAAATGGCGGTGTTGTAAAACTCGGCCAGCCCCGTGCCGTTGTCCATGTTCAGGTACAGGTCGCTCGGCCCGGTGTGCAGAATGGCCGGGTGCGCGAAAACCTGTTTCTGCCCGCCTTCGATGGAGCGGACGGCAAAGGGCATCCGGGCCTGGAACTTGTGCCGCCCGTCGGTGGAAGCCACATCTAAGAGCAGGACATTATCGTGGTCTTTTTCGGGGTCGCCGGACATCCCCCGGAAAACCATCGTATATGCGCCGTCCAGCACCGACGCCGGGGTGTTCTGCACCAGCATCGTGCCCGCGTCCTTGCGAACAAAGGTCACGAGGCAGACGATGCCGACCAGCATCACGGCGGCCCCGAGGTGCGAGAGCGTGCCGCCGAGCGTCCAGACGGGCCGCACGGCAGGATGCGCCTCGCGGGGGCGGCGCAGACGGGTCAGCAGGGCGATGTTGGCGAAAATAGCGAACATGGATGCCGTAAAGAGCAAAAGCTGCGGGATGAGCATGGCGGGCTTCAGCGGCGTGCCCAGATATTTGCTCGCCGCCACAAAGCCCAGCGCGGCGACCACGGCCAGCGCATAGCTCCAGACGAGCTTGAGGCTGTTCGGCCCGCCCCGGCCCCGCCAGGCCAGGTGCGGCCCGAGGCCCATGCCGAGGGCCAGCAGGACGGCGATGGGGAAGAGCGCCCGGTTATGGTAGTCTTCGCGGACCGTGGCCGTGTAGTGCGTCACGCCGACTTTTGCCAGCAGGCTGGTCAGCAGCGGCGCGGACAGGCCGACGGCAGCGATGAAGCCGCACAGGGTCAGCACGACAATCGCCATGGTGAAGCCGAACTCGCGGCTCGCCACGTCTTCGGTGGTCTCCTCGCTCTTGGGCAGTGCTTTGTAGCGCCACAGAAGCGCCCCCACCGAGACAGCCACCGAGAGAAGCAGAACGCTCAGCACAACAGCGTTAGTGATGCCGCTCGGCGTGGCAAACGAATGGACGCTGAACCTGTCCAGAATGCCGCTGCGGGTCAAAAAAGTCTCATAGAGCGCCCCGGAAAACGGCAGCAGGGCCAGCACCAAGGTGGGCTTCAGAAACTTGCCCCGGACGCGCTGTATCTGCGCGGCGTGCAAAAAGCCCAGCATCCCCATCCACGGCACAAAGGGGCCGTTCTCAACGGGGTCCCAGGCCCAGAAACCGCCCCAGCCCAGCATTTCATAGGCCCAGTACCCGCCCATCATCATGGCAAGGCCCAGCACGGCGAAGCCGAACAGGCCCCAGGGCAGCGCCCGCCGCAGCCAGCCGTCCCACTCCCGCCAGAACAGCGCGGCCAGGGCGAACGAAAACGGCACGGCCAGCGCGGCAAAGCCCAGAAACACTGTTGGCGGATGGATGACCATCCAGTAATTTTCGAGGTTCGGGTTCAGCCCCAGCCCTTCGGCGGGCGTCACGGGGATGCCCCACTGATCCATCGTCGGCAGAAACGGGCTTTTGATGGTCAGCATTCCGACCAGAAAGAACAGAACGCCGCTGTAAATGGGCATCACGCGCCGCTCGGCAGGCCCCGCCGTCCACGCCAGAACGAGTCCCAGCACGGCAATCCAGAAACCCCACGCCAGAAACGAGCCTTCCTGCCCGGCCCAGAATGAGGGGAAGTAGTAGAGCGGCGACATCGCCCGCGCCGAGTGGTCGTAGACATATTGAATGTCAAAGCGGTGGGTCAGCAGCAGGGTCCCGAGGGCCGCCGCCGTGCCGAAGGTGGAAAGCGCGGCCAACACAAAGCCCGCCCGGCCCAGCCGCGCCGCACTGTTTCCCTGCCCCGGCGTGTCCCGCCGGGCGGCGGCAACGAGGTAGGCGGTCATAGAAACAAGCAGCGCGGCGAGAGTGGTCCAGACGCAGACAACGCCGAGTGTGGGGATAAGGCTGGAGTTTGGCATGGTGTTTTTCTAAGAGATAGGACCAGAGGAGACCCCTCCGCCCCAATTCTGGGGAGCCGGAGACCTACCACCTTGCTTCGCAGGGTCTTTCCTAAAGGAAGGATTAAGTCTCTGTTGACAAGTGGCCCACTGCGTTTTTCCTAACCCTTCCCGTTTCGGGAGGGGTGGCGCGGAGCGCCGGAGTAGGTCTCCGGTTCCCCCATGATTGGGGGCGGGGGGGCCTCTACCCCCCGTAGTGCCGATCCGTCGTCTGGCCCTGATACTTGGAGGGGCACTTGACGAGCAACGTGTCGGCGGCAAAGACGTGGCGTGCGGGGTCGTAGGTCCCCTGGGCGCTGATGGCCGTGGCTTTGGTCATCGCGGAGTCCAAATCTTCAGGCTTCGGGCCGGAGTAGACAACCGGCATAGTTTCGCCCGCCTTGTCTTTGAGCGCGAAGTGCAGGACGTGCGCGGCGCTGTCGTAGTTCATCGTTCCGGCCACAGGTGCGCCCATAATCTGCACGCCGGAGTCAGTGGCTTTTAGGGCGTCCTTGAACGGCACGGCGTTGATGATATTGTTCTTAAATGCCAGGCCGCTGAAGGCCAGAGCGCCGACAATCACGGACAGGCCAAGCACGGCCCCTTTGTTTTTTATCATCACTCTTCGCCTTCGCTTTCGTCTAAACGGCCCATGTCTTCTTTTAAACGCTTTATTTTGCCGTCAAGGTTCCATAAATAGGCCCAGACACAAATCCAGACGATCAGCGGAACCAGCATCAGCGGCAAAAGAGCGTGCATCTCGGTGGACATCGTCAGCGCCTCGCTTCCACAACGGTCGGCACAGATGGCGCAGGCTGCCGGCGGCGGGCGCGGGCGTCCAAACGCAGGCTGATTTCGCCGAGCGCAACGTGCAGACGGAAGGCCCACAGATAGACCAGACTCAGCCCCAAAACGCCGCTCCACAGCACGAGCTTATAGTGCGGGTTCAAGCCATCGCGGGTGTTGATGACATTCTTCGGGTGCAGGGTCAGGTCCGTCGAGTTCGGCAGGATGTAGGTCAAAAACGGCACGGCCAGCACACCGAACAGGGCATACGCGGCGCTGACGGCGGCCCGCTTCCGCGCATCGCCGAAGGCCGCCCGCAGGGCGAAGTAGGCAGTGTAGACCAGCAGCATCATAAAGATGGCCGTCTCGCGGGGGTCCCAGTTCCAGTACCCACCCCACTGCGACTTGGCGAACATCGAGCCGGTCACGGTGGTCAGGAAGCAGAACAGGAGGGCCAGGCCGAACGAAACCGAAGACTTCACATCGTCAGTGAGAGTTCGTTTTCGCAAATACGCGATGGCATACCAGCCCGCGACCACCGAAGCGAGGTCGGCGACAATAGCGCAGGGCACATGAAAGACCACAATCCGGGCCAGCGCAGGCTTCAGGAACGCCTCCGCCGGGGGCAGCCACAGGAAGCCGCCGACGGTGGTAGCGCACAGGAGCAGCAGCAGCGCGATTTGACCGATTTTAGACCCAATTTTAGAAACGTTAGTCATGCCAGATATATTCAAATAGCAGAAACGACGCCGTCGTCATTACAACCCCGTAAACCGCCAGCAGCCCGAGCGCCCCGCGTGCGTGGTCGTAATGGCTTGCAATGTCATCAAAGGCCCCCACAGTCGCCTGCACGGCGATCAAGAGCAGGGGCATCAGCACCGGGAACGCAACAATAAAGAACAGGGCGCTTTTGCCGCCGCCCGCCTGCGCGATCAGCGCGGCCACAAAGGTCGCCGCCCCCGAAAGGCCGAGGCCACCTAAAAGAAGAACACCAAGAAGCAGGCCGAAGTTCACGGTTTTCAGGGGCAGAACGATTAAAAACAGAGGCACGGTCACAACTTCCACGGCCAGCACGAGCGCCGTGTTGAACAGCCATTTCCCCGCATATACCGCCGTCGGTGGGGCGGATAATCGCAGGAGCGGCGCGGTCCCGGCTTCCTCTTCGCGCACAAACACGCGGGCTAATCCCGAGAGCGCGGCAAACAGCAGGACAATCCAGAGCAGCGCGGCCTTGACTTCGGACTTGACGGTCACGGCGCTCAAAGCCGCCGACACGGCGACCAAAGTGGTGACCGCGAACAGCAGCACGGCCCCGAGCGCATAGCGCGTGCGCGCTTCCACCTGCACGTCTTTTTGAAAGACCGCCCAAGCACAGGTGAGCCAGTGGTTATAGTTACGAGAATTATGGCCCAATAGTCACGGCCCAATCGTCAGCCGCAGGTCGCCCCAGCAGTCGGCTTCGGCGGCATCGTTCGTGGCGACTACGGCCAGCCCGCCCCGCGCCCGGTGGGCCGAAATCAACTCATCCGCCAGCGCCCGGCCCGAGGCGTCTAATGTCGCCGTCGGCTCGTCCCACAGCAGGAGCGGCGGCTCGCCTAAAAGAGACGTCGCCAGCTTCAGTCGTTGACGCATTCCCGACGAATAGGCCGAGACGAGGTCGCCGCCGCGCTTCGGCGGCAGGCCGACCGACCGCAAAAGCGCATCGGTGTCTGCCGGGACGCCGCGCAGTCGGGCGAGAAACTCTAAGTTCTCGCGTCCGGTCAGCTCGCTGTACAGGTGAACGTCCGGGGCGGCGTAGCCGAAAGGGTCGGCAAATTCCACGGTGCCCGTCTCAGGCCGGGTCAGCCCGGCGATGATTTTCAAAAGCGTGCTTTTGCCCGCGCCGTTCGCGCCGGTGACGACAAGGCACTGACCCGGCGCAACTTCGGCGCTGAGTTCTGAAAACAGCACCCGCCGCCCGTAAGCCATTCCGAGACCGTGCAGGCGTAAGGGTGTCATTGTGCGGTAAGTATACCCGGCGGGCGGCGGCGGGCGCAAGGGACCTACCACCTTGCTTCGCAGGGTCCTCCCTATAGGGAGGATTAGGAGACAAGGCTACACGGGGCTGAACCCCCATGCTTTAAAAGTGCAAGCCCCCGCCTTCGCGGGCGAGGATTTAAGGACGCTGATTTTGGCTTATCCGATGTCCGTGAAGGCGGACAATCACAGCAAACAGCCCCAGAATTCATTCTAGGGGCAAAAAGCGCAGAGGCAAGCCCTGCCCCTACGCTTATCGTCCGTATCCTTCCTTTAGGAAGGACCCTGCGAAGCAAGGTGGTAGGTCGCCCGGAATCGAGGCGAAAGGGCTATAATACAGCCATGCCCCTGCAAAACCTGCGAAAAATGCCGATACTAAGCACAGATAAGATAGGCACAGACACAACAGCACAGCGCGGAGGCTGCCCATGAACCGCGTCGTGCTGTGGCGCGTCAGCGCCTCGCTGCTTTTGATTGCTCTGATGCTCACCGGGATACTGCTCGGCATCGCCTGGCGGCGCGGGCATTCCAGACGTCCGGTACGGGGGCTGACCGTCACCTACTTCGACGTCGGTGCGGGCGACTGCGCCCTCGTGCGCTCTCCCGAAGGGCAGGCCATTTTGATAGATACCGGCGGGGCCGAGACCGGGGAAGCACTGGCGGCAGCGATCAAAGCACGCGGCGTGAGCCGAGTGGACCTGCTGATACTCACTTCGCCCGACCCCGGCAGCCTCGGCGGCGTGCCTGCCCTGCTCGACAGCGGCATTGATGTGTCGCGTATCTGGGACAACGCCGTACCTGAAGTCAGCGATGCCCGCCGAGCCGCTCTGGAAGCCATTCGCCGTCATCGGCCCCGCATTCCGTCGCAGACCGCAAGCGGCGGGGATGTGATCCAGATTGGCGAGCGGATGTCCGTGTCCACCGTGTGGCCGCCCGATATAGGCGCGGCGGCGCGGCGGGACCCCCTGATTTGCCGGGTCAACTATGGCAGCACGGCGTTTGTGTTTGAGGGCACGGCCAGCACCGTGGCGGAAACCGCGCTGATCAGCCAGGCCGCGCCCCGGATTGAGTGTACAGCGGCCTGCACCGATCTGGTGCTGCAAACGGCAGCGGATGCCACCGGACCACCGTCTGCGGAAATGCTGCGGCGGGCGACGCCTACCGTGGCCGTGCTGACCGGACGGACGCAGGGCGGGCTGCCGCCGACACTTTTGCGCCGCCTGCGGGCCGCCGGCGCGGCCCTTTGGCGGACGGAGACGCAGGGAGCGATTACAGTGACAACAGACGGGCGCGGCACACTTGCCGTCCGTGCGGAGCCAGCCAGCAAATAAACTCAGTAAGATAACTATGCAGACACTTAATCCGCCATCGCTCGCCATGCCCCGTCTGGGAGATATTCTCGTTCAGCAGGGCGCAATCACCTCCGAGCAGCTCCGCGAGGCACTGGAAGCGCAGGCGTCCACCGGGCGGCGTATCGGCACGACGCTGATGGAGAACGGCTGGGCGACGGAGGAGCAGGTCACTGAGGCGCGGGCGGTGCAGATGGAGGTCGGCTATGCGGACCTGACCCGCACTGTGCCGGACCCGTTTGCCATTGTCCTGGTTCCCGCTGAAACCGCGCAGCGCTACCTGCTGCTGCCGCTGTCGATGGAGGACGGCGTCAGCAATGGGCCGGGGCGGATCACGCTGGCGATGGTGGACCCCTGGGACGTGGAGGCCATTGACTTCATTCAGCGGGAGACGCGCCGCCGGGTCGAGCCGCTGCTGTCGTCGGAAAGCGGCCTGCGGGCCGCGCTGGACCGGGCTTACCAGAACTCGCGCAACGATGCCCATTCGGAAGCGATGTCGGAGACCATTGAGCTGGCGTCGCTGGATTCGCTGGATTTGGCCGTGCCCGGCGAGGAAGACCTGGACCTCAGCGACCCGCTGAAACAGGGCGAACAGGCCCCGGTCATCCGCTTTGTCAACACGCTATTTTCCGAAGCCGTCCGGCGGCGCACGTCGGACATTCATATCGAGCCGCGCAAGAAAGATTTTCTCATCCGCTACCGAGTGGATGGTCAGCTTCAAACGATTAAAACCGTCCCACGCAACCTGCTGGCGGCGACGGTCTCGCGCATTAAAATTTTAGGCGAAATGGACATCGCCGAGCGCCGCCTGCCGCTCGATGGCCGGATTGCCCTGCGCGTGGAAGGCAAGAATATCGACCTGCGTGTCTCCACCCTGCCCACGCAGTACGGCGAGCGCGTGGTCATGCGTATCCTGGACCGCAGCACGGCGGGCATGAGCCTGGGCGATCTGGGCTTTTCGCCGCATAATCTGCTGAACTTCAATTCGCTGATCCGCAAGCCGCACGGTATTATTCTGGTGACGGGGCCGACGGGGTCGGGCAAGACGACGACGCTCTATGCCGCGCTGAACGCACTGAAGTCGCCGACGACCAATATCATTACGTGCGAGGACCCGGTCGAGTATGAGCTTGAGGGGATCAGTCAGTCCAATGTCAACGAGCGGGCGGGCCTGACGTTTGCCCGGCAGCTTCGGGCCATTCTGCGGCAGGACCCGGATGTGGTGCTGGTCGGCGAAATCCGCGACCAGGAGACCGCCGAAATCGCCTTTCGGGCCGCGCTGACCGGCCATCTGGTGCTGTCCACGCTGCACTGCAACGAGGCGGCGGGGGCGGTCAGCCGATTGATTGATATGGGCGTCGCGCCGTTTTTGATTGCGTCCACGGTGATTGGCGTCGTCGCGCAGCGGCTGGTGCGCCGCCTGTGCCCGCACTGCAAGGAAGAAGTCTTTCCCGACGAAGAGAAGCTGGCCCTGTACCGCGCTCTCGGCGGCGTTCCTACCCCGGATTTGATGCTGTGGAATGCGCCCGGCTGCCCCAAGTGCGAAGGCAACGGAACGCGGGGCCGGGTCGCGGTGCATGAAGTTTTGACGGCCAGCACGCAAATTCACCGCCTGACGATGGAGTCCGCCGAAACTCATGTCATTCGGGAAGCGGCGATTGCGGGTGGCATGATCCCGATGCTGGGAGACGGCATGGACAAGGTCCGCGCCGGGCTGACGACGCTGGAGGATGTGCAGCGAAAAATCGGCGTCTCGATGGCAGACTGACGGGACACAACACGCGAAACAAAAGCCGCCCGGCGTTGTCTGTTAAGACAGTGCCGGGCGGCTTTGTTCTGGGCTATGTGAGCCGGCCCTAGTGCGCCGTGTGCTTTTTGATCTCATGGCGCGTGCCGAGACCCACGCCGAGGCCGCTGAGGGTCGGGTGACGCTCGGCGAAGTTCAGCTTCTGGTGGTGGGCCTTCTTGTTGGCCGCGCTGCGCTTGAGCAGGGAATGGGTGGCGACGCCCGCCGCCGCGCCGGTGGCGGTCGGATGGCGCTGAATGACATTGGGACGATGGGCGGGCATAGCCGTCTGGGCAAATGCGCCGGGCGCGAGCAGGGCAAAACCGGCGGACAACAGGGCGGCTGCGCCCTTGCGAGTGCGAATGGTCATGGTATACGTTCCTCCGCCGTTGAAAGCGTCAGCGGAGCGGGTAAAGTTCCGGCACCGCACAATTTTTTTTGCAAAAACAGGACAGCAAGCGGGCTTCATGCGGAACATGGGATTGGGACGACGACGCCGGGCAGCTCGCCCGGCGCGGCCTAGTGGAAGACCGCACCCGCTGCCCTGGGGAAGCGTCGCAGTGGCCCTGCTGGCGCTGGTAGCCCTGCCAACGTTCGTGGACATCTGGCTGACGCGCCTGTTTCCCAGTTATTTGGAGGGATTGCACGTCGTCGTGACAGCAGTGTATGCGCTGACGAGCGCCTTGCTAGTCTGGGAGGCCCTAGCCGCCTGGCGCTGCCCCGCCCCTGCCGCCGACGCCCCTCCCCTTCCCCCCTGCACCGCGATTGTGGCCGCCTACCTGCCCAACGAGCAGGAGATTATTCGGGCGACGCTGACGCATCTGCTAACGCGCGTTGATGTGCCTGCCGGGCAGTTTCAGGTAATCCTGGCTTATAACACGCCGGAGCCGCTGGCTGTGGAAGAAGACATTCGGGCGCTGGCCGCCCGCGACCCGCGCCTGCTGCCCCTGCGGGTGGAGGGAAGCCGCTCCAAAGCGGAGAACATCAACGCGGCCCTCGGCGCGGCGACCGGGGACATTGTGGCGGTCTACGATGCCGACCACCTGCCCGCCGCCGACTGCTTCCGCCGGGCCTGGGCGTCGCTGGCACGCGGCGCAGACATGGTGCAGGGCCGCTGCCGGATCAAAAACCACGGGCAGAATGCCCTGACACGCACGGTGGCTTTGGAGTTTGACACCATCTACACCGTCGCGCACACCGGGCGGGCGCGGCTGTCGGGCACTGCGATTTTCGGCGGCTCTAACGGGTACTGGAGACGGGAAACGCTGGCGCGGCTCGGAATGAACCCGGCGATGCTAACCGAGGATATTGATGTCAGCGTCCGCGCCCTTTTAGACGGCTGCACGCTGGTCCATGACCGGGACATCGTTTCCGACGAGTTGGCCCCACTGCGTCTGCGGGATTGGCTTTTGCAGCGCAAGCGGTGGGCACAGGGCTGGCTGGAAGTGTCTCTGAAATACACTGTCCCCATCCTACGCTCCCCGCAGTTCAGCGCTGGCCAAAAGCTGCTCTGGTTTTACCTCCTGGCCTGGCGCGAGATTTACCCGGCGCTTTCCATGCAGTTCTTCCCGTTGGTGCTGACCTCGTGGCTGACGCGGACACCGATCCACTGGTTCGGTACGCCGTTTTTCTTCTGGGCGGGCCTCTTGAACCTCACCTGCGGCCCGTTTCTGCTGCTGGCGACTTACGCCTGCGCCCCCACCCACACGCGCCGGGGGCTGGGAGCGTGGTACTGGATTTATGGCACGTTTACACTCGTCTACACGACTTTGAAGCTGGCGGTGACGCTGATTGCCCAGGTCGCGCACCTCCTCAAAGACCGCGCCTGGGTGACGACCCCGCGCCTGACCGGGAAAACGCCGGGGGATTAGCGGTCATCCTCAAGCGAATGCCGCAAAAATTCATGGGCATCCTTCATCCAGGCTTCAAAGCTGCGTTCCCGGCTTGCGCCGGGTTTCCAGTTGGCGATGTGCCAGCACTCCCATTCCCCCTTCTCGTCCACCACTTCAGGCGACAGCAACAGATCGCAGGCATCGCCGTGATCGCTGATACTGAGCAGATTTTCGACATAAGCCTCACGATAGATTGTAGAGCCTGCCCCAGCCTCACGGGAGTAAAGATGTTCCTCCGGCGAGATGTCTTCCTCGGGTGAGCAGGACTCGCCCCAAATCTTGATTTCGTAGGGATCATAGTCGCGTATCCAGTGAAGTTCCTCCACCGCCCACAGGCGACCCGGCAAGACGGCAGTATACATCATGGGCCAGCCGTCGCTGACACGCAGGAACGCCCGGTACGAGGGCGGCAGCTTCGCGCCCAAGCGGCTTTCAGCGGCAGCAAGCTGTTCTTCCGAGGCCCCGGTCTGCCCTAAATAACCACTCGCGTGCATTTTGTCTGAAAAAATACGGCTGCCCGAGTACTCCTGCTCATCGGCAGCGAGCGCCAGACGGCTCAATTCGCGCAGAAAACTTTCCCATTCGCTTTGGGTCACGACGTCCTCCCCTGGTGGCTGTTTCTTCCACCAGCGCAATCGGATAATCACTCTCTAGGATAGCACGCCCAGCATAAATACCGGCTTTTTTTAGCAAAAACCTTGCAAAACGGAAGTATCTGTGTTAGAATGCCCTGGCTGTGAAAAATTGCACGAATAAGGTTCGCGTGATTTGGCGGCTGAGAGATGTACTCTTCGCTCTTCTGCGAAAGTCTTTCCCACATTGGCCTCGCTCGTTTTGGGGGCCGGTGATCTAAAGATGACCCGGAAGGAATTTGCTTTTGCTTCGTTTGAACGTTCTCCGCGCCCCGGCACTGATGCTGTGCGCCTCGCCCCTGTTTGTTTCGGCGGCTCTTGCCCACGGCGGCCACTTCTCGCGCTCTCATCGCCGTGCCCAAACTTCCCCCACGGCGAACCCGGCCCATCTCGCCAAAGTGCAGGCGCAAAACAAAGCCCTTGCCAGCGGCAATGTGATTGCCGCCGCCAGCGCCTTTCGCGGCACGCGCTATGTGATGGGCGGAACCTCGCGCTCTGGTTTCGACTGCTCCGGCTTCGTGCGCTATATTCTCAGCGCCAGCGGCGGCGTCGAGCTGCCCCGCACTGCCACCGAGCAGTATTACAATGGCACCCCCATCTCCCGCGCCCAGCTTCAGCCCGGCGATTTGGTCTTCTTCAAGAACACCTACAAGCACGGCATTTCGCACGTCGGCATCTACGCGGGTGAAGGCAAGTTTATCCACGCCGCCAATGCTCACAAGGGCGTCCGCACGGACAATCTTGGCGACAGCTACTACGTCTCCCACTATGCCGGGGCGCGGCGCGTCCTGCCCGCGCAGATGCGGATGGCCGCGTCACTGCGCTAACTTTCGCATCCGATAATTTCCTATGCCCGGCGCGTGTCAAACCGTTGACAAGCGCCGGGCATTTTGGGTATAGTATCTCCGCTATGCAAAGAGCCAGGAAGGCGATGCTAACAATGCGGCAGGAAGACAAACAGCGGGCGCGGGAACTTCGCACGCAAGGGTGGAGCTACAATGGCATCCTCAAAGAAGTCGGCGTCTCTAAAAGCACCCTGAGCCTCTGGCTGCGCGACATCCCGCTGACAGATGAACAGATTGCCGCCCTTTCCGACAAGTTCCGGGCCGGGCGCGAAAAGTTCATTCACAAAATGCGCGTTCGGCGCGATGACCGCTGGGCAGAGTACCACCGGGAAGCAGAAGCCGAGTATGCGGCTTTGTCGCAGGACCCGGCGTTTATGTTTGGGCTGGCCCTGTACATCGGTGAAGGCACCAAGTCTGATGAAAACGCGGTTTGCCTGACAAACTGCGACCCGCGTGTCATCTGTAAAGCACTGGAATTTTCCTGACAATCGGCGTGCCTTATACGTCTTTGCGTGGGGCGGTTCACCTGCATCCGGGCTTGTCGGCAGAAGCGGCTGAATTGTATTGGCGGCAAGCGACGAGTTTGCCTGAAATACAGTTTCATAAAACAAGCATCAGCGTTAGTCGAGCCAGCGCCGGAAAAAAGGGCAACACGCAGCCTTACGGCACGTTTCAGATCAGCGCGACGCACACGAAAACCCGGCAAAAGTTATCTACCTGGATGACACTTGTACTTACGGCCCGTTCGTTCATCGGTTAGGACATCGGCTTTTCACGCCGGTAAGAGGGGTTCGACTCCCCTACGGGCTAGACACAAAAGAGTGCCCTCTTTGCGAATGCAAAGAGGGCGCTCTTTTTACGTTTGGGGGCTAATTAGACCCCGCGCTTCCAGATAGCTCACAATCTGGGCAAGTGACTGTTCTACGGTGTCGCGGTCGGTGTAGACAGTGACATCGGGGGCGGTTGGCGGCTCGTAGGGGTCGGTGATGCCTGTGAAGTGGGCGATTTCTCCGGCTAGTGCTTTCTTGTAGAGGCCCTTGACGTCGCGCTCGGTGAGGGCCTCGACGCTGGCTTGGGCATAGACTTCCACGAAGGGGACGGCTTCGACGGCGTGTTCGGCCCGGACTTCGGCACGGACGGCTTTGTAGGGCGAGATGGCTGCTGTCAGGCTAATGACGCCGTTGCGGGCGAGGAGGCGGGCGACATAGCCGATGCGGCGGACATTGATGTCGCGGTCTTCTTTGGAGAAGCTGAGGCCTTTGGACAGATGCGTCCGTACCTCGTCGCCGTCGAGAAGCTCCACGGCATAGCCGCGCTCGCGGAGGAGACGGGCGAGATGACCGGTGAGCGTGGACTTGCCCGCGCCGGACAGGCCGGTCATCCAGAGAGTGAAACCTGTTTGTTTTGTTTCTGTCATAAGCGGTTCCAGAGGAATTGAACTTGACGGCGGGTGTCTTCAGGAGTGCCGTCGGTGGTGATGACAAAATCGGCGCGGGCGGCTTTCTCCGGCAGCGGCTGCTGAGCGGCGATCTGCCGCCGGGCTTCGGCCTCGTCGATGCCTTGACGCGCCCGCAGGCGGGCAAGCTGTGTGGCTTCGGCGCAGGTGACGACCACGACCCCGTTCAGAGCCGTCTCCCAGCCGCCCTCGTAGAGCAGGGGGATTTCGACGGCGGCAGTCCCCTCCCCCGCCGCTTGCCAGGCGGCGATTTGGGGGAGCATCACGGCGCGAATAGCGGGATGCGTCAGCGCTTGCAGGCGCAGGCGGGCGTCCGGGTCGGCGAATACCAGAAGGCTCAGAGCACGGCGGCTGACGGTGTCGGCGCTGCTAGAGTCGGCACAGGTCGGAAACGCGGCCAGCACTTGCCGCGTGGTCTCTGTGCCGGGGGCCAAGACGTCGCGGGCGACGGCGTCCGCGCTGAGTGTCGGAGCACCGAGGTCCGCCAGCATCTGGGTGACTGTGCTTTTGCCGGTGGCGATGCCGCCGGTGATGCCAATTACGCGCATACGGGTTCCAAAAAGAAAAGCCCCCGCGTTTGCGGGGGCTTTCGTCTGAGATTACTCTTTTGCGGTCTCGCCCTCGGTTGTCTCGGTCGCCTCTGGCTCGGCGTCGGTGACACCAAGCTCGGCTCCAAGCTGTCCGAAGACATCGGCAAGGCTGGTGCCGAACGTTTCCTGGCTCTGGTTGGCCCGGTAGTTCTTGAACTCCTTGTAGTCGTCGTCCTGATCGCTGCCGTAGCCGCCCATGTTGCGGTCACGTCCGCCGCCGCTGCGCTCGCGGCGGGGCCGCTCGCGCACCGGGGAGGCCGGGGCGCCGACAATCTCGCGCTCGCCGGTCGGGCGTACATCACGGCCAGCATCGCGGCCCGTTCGACCGCCGCGCCCAGCATCGCGCCCGCCGCCGAAGTCCGGCTCCGGCACATACGGCTGAGATGTGGCCGATTCGACGACGCGCCGAATAGACAGGGTCATCTTGCGCTCTTCGGGCCGCATCTCGATAATCCGCGCATCCACGATGTCGCCGGGGTTGACGGCGTCTGACGGCTTGGCGACGCGGCGCTCGGCCAGCTCGCTAGTCGGGATAATGGCTTCAATACCCTCTTCGAGCTGCACGAAGGCACCGAAGGGAACCAGGCGAGAGACTTCCACTTTGACCAGATCGCCGACATTGTACTTGTCACCAAGCTGTGTCCACGGGTCGGGCAAAATCTGGCGCAGGCCGAGGGAAATCCGGCCCTGATCCAGTTTCAGCTTCAGGATCATGACGTCCAGCTCCTGCCCATTTTTCAGGACTTCGCTGGGGTGCTTGATCCGGGACCAAGACATCTCGGAGACATGCAGAAGGCCGTCAATGCCACCGAGGTCAATGAACGCGCCGTAGTCGGTGACGCGGCGGACGACGCCCTTGCGGACTTCGCCTTCCTTGAGAGAAGCAAGCGTCTGGTCTTTCTTCTGCCGCCGCTCTTCTTCGGTTGCTTCGCGGTTGGAGAGAACCACCTTACGGCGCTCGCGGTCCACTTCGATGACTTTGAGCGGGATGCTCTGGCCGACGTACTTGTCCAGGTTCTGGTGCTTGAAGTCGCCTGAGCCGACATGGGACGCCGGAACAAAGCCGCGAATGCCGAGATCAACGACAAGGCCGCCTTTGACCCGCTCCGAAACAATGGCCTGAATGATTGTGCCCGCGTTCATGGCATCAATGACTTTGTCCCAGGCTTTTTCGAAGTCGGCCCGCTTTTTGGACAGCAAGAGCTGGCCTTCGTCGGTGCGCCCGATCACGACGACTTTCACATCATCATTGACCGCCACTACGTCTTCAACGCGGTCAAACGGCTCACGGGACAGCTCGTTCAGGCGGATAACACCTTCGCTTTTGCTGCCGACATCCACAAGGACGCCGTCTTTGTCGATGTGAACCACGGTTCCCACAACCACATCTCCTTCGGCAAGTTCTTTGAACATGCTTTCGAAGTCGGATTGGTCCATGCTTGTTTCTTCACGCGCGGGTTTGGGCGCGGGGGGCGTGGCGGCCACAGGCTGACTGGCGGCAGGCGCAACTCCGTTCGTCGCGGGTGGCGCGGCGGCGGGGATTGCCTCAGCCACGGGCGCGGTGTCCACGTCCGGGGCGGTGGTCAGCTCATTGGTCACAACATCTTCGGGTACGGCCGGCATAATTTCGCAGTGCTCCTCAGCATTGGGACACGATTGTCCCTGATTAGGTTTGGTATCTTGGTCTAAAAACTTATTTTTGGCAGGTCTCGCAGTAGACGGTTCCGCGTCCTGTCACGCGGATGCGGGTCAGCGGCGCGGCGCAGGAGACGCAGGGCTTGCCGCCCCGGTCATACACACGCGGCGTGTAGCGCCCGATCTGCCCCTCGGCATCCACATAGTTGTCGCTCGTCGTCCCGCCGCCTTCGGTGGCTTCGGTGAGAACGGCTTTGATTTCTGAGTGCAGACGGTCTGTTTCGGCCTCGGTCAGCGACCCCGCAGGACGCAGGGGGCTGATGCCGGACCGGAACAATGACTCATCTGCATAAATGTTGCCAACTCCGGCTAAAACGGCCTGATCGAGCAAAGCGGCTTTAATCGCCGTCTTAGGACGCCGCTTCAATCCTTCCGTCAGCTTCTTCGGCGTCCATGCTTCATCGAGTGGCTCCGGCCCCATCCCGATCAGCGCCGGGTGCGCGGCCAGCTCTTCGGGGGACACCAGACGCATCTCGCCCCACGTCCACATATCATGGAAGCGAAGCTCATCTCCGTTGTCCAAGGGAAAAGCGGCGGCAAGGTACTTTGCTTCGGGTTCAGCGTGGTCAGTTACAATCAACTGCCCCCGCATATTCAGGTGTAGCAGTAGATAGTACCCCGAATCGAGCTTAATAATCAAGTGTTTGCCGCGCCGAGCCACGGATTTTACTGTTGTCCCTGCGATTCGTTCTTCAAACACCGCTGCATCGGTAATAGTTCCTTTCAGCATTTTAGTGACGCGAACACGGGGCGAACCGAATATTCGCCCCGTGAGATGCTTTTCCAGCCCGCGCCGCAATGTCTCCACTTCCGGCAATTCCGGCATAAATACTTGCTTTCTTAAACTCCTACTCGTGGTCTGCTGTCCCCAGCATCACGGTATTGACCCCACCTGACAGATGCAGTTCCGCATACCGGTATCCCATCAAACGAGACGCGGCACTGAGAGAAACACCATTCAGATGCAACCACGTTGAATCAGGCAAAATTAGCTTGATGATAAGTGGCAAGCCTTTTGGAGAGCGTAACGTGATTGTGCTGATATCTTCGTAATAGGCTGATTCCATATTCTGACCGGTGGGCAAGGGTCGTCCGTCCTCAAGCCCCGGAGCCACCTGACGACTAATTGATACCGTCCCAGAGGGCGTCTTCTTGTTTTCGTTGCCCGTTTTCGCCAGTTGGGAGCCAAAGAACAAGCGACGAGATCCCTGATCTAATGTGACTACGACATAGGGTTTGCTCCCGCCGACAAACCGGATAACAGACGCCGGGGCCTGCGTCTGACGGATGGTATGCTGCTGATAAAGGCTCGGCACTGAAGATGCAATTGCAACTGACATTACTGCGTTTCCCTGCCCGGCAAGAGTGAGGGTTTTAACCCCTCGCACTCACGCCTCTACACTAGACTGTTTCTCTCGTACTCTTACCCCGAAGCCACCGTCTCGAACTTCGGAATGACCGGGTTGTCCGAGCCAGCCACCGAGGTGCTGGGACGACCGAGCAAATCCTGCACGTAGCGCGGCCACCAGTCCACCTGCGGTGTGCCCTGGCTGCGTGTTTCCAGCGAAGGAGTCGGACGGGCAATGATTTCCCCAGCTTTGTCCAGAATGTCTTTGACCGTGCCCAGGTCAGGCTTGAGCCAGCGGCGGCCAATCTGCGCGTGCAGCACTTCATCCGCCCAGTCGTAGTCCTGGAAGTAGGTCGCCAGCGGGTCGTGGGCTTCTTTTGCAATCCGCCACTCTTCGCGCTTGCCGGTTTTGCCGTTCATCAGGCTCTGCTCGATGTAGTACAAAATGACGTGACGCTCCAGCGGCGTCCGGTCCATGTTCAGGTGCATGGCCCAGCCGACATGATTCGGGTATCGGCTCCAGTCCACGTTGTACTTGGCAAACCAGACTTCGCCCATCATGGAGTGCCGTGCTTCGTCCCAGAGCTGACGGCCCATGTCGCGGTAGTATTCCCAGGTCTTGCCTTTGGTTTGTACCACAATGCTCGCCATCATCTCCGGCACGTCCATCTCGTGGAACCGCTTGTACATCAGCGCCAGGTTGCGCTCGTCGTAGTCCGCCGCCGGGTCCGAATAGACATCGTTGGCCCGGTAGTGGAAGTTGTAAATGTCGCCGGAGCGGGCATCCCGCTTGGGGTCCACATCGGCCACGAACTCGCCTAAAGCGCGGGGCGCGGGCAGCTCCAAAGTCTCGGAAATTGCCTCTTTGCCGGTGATACCGCCGGTCGCCGCCAGATAGGCCCGCAGGTGCTCCTGCCAGGACACGGCCACGGACTGATCTTCCTCGGCCTGCGTCAGCGCGGTCAGTGCTTTGGTCCCCCACTCCACCATCTGCGCTTCTTCGGCGACGACCTGCCGGAGCAGCCGGGCGGTGGAGAAGTCGAAGACGGGATTGACCGCCGCCAGATGCTCCTCGCAGGCCGCCAGCAGGGCGGGGCGAAGGACGCCGTAGACGCCCGCCAGCAGCTCCACGGTGTTTCGCGCCCGGATGGCTTCATCCATCAGCGCGGCCAGCTTGTCATCGGGAGCCTCATCCAGAAACAGCGGCGGGCGGCGCAGCTCGGCCACGCGCTCGCGCATCGCCTGCGAGTGCTCGCCGTCCAGGTAGAGATGAAGACTGAGTGCGCCCTTGACTTCCCATTCGGGTGTCGGGTTCATGAACGACGCACAGATTTCATACAGCCGCCCTTTGACATAGTTGAGCCGCCGCAGACGCTCCACGTTGTCGTCTACGCCTAGCCCCACCTTCGCGGCTTCCTCATACGTCGCCAGCCCCGCCAGCGGCGGGATACCCGTGAACGTCGTCGCGGGATTTTCCGTTGCCATTGTCCTTGTCTCGCTTTCTAGTTTTAACCGAAAGAAGTGACCCCAAAAAAACTCAATCTATTTGCCGCCTACCAGCCGCCTTGAGAATGACGATAATCGCAGGCTGGTCACCCGCCCAGTCCAGGGCGGACTTGCCCTTTTTATCTTTTGCATTCACAGTGGCACCCTTTGAAATCAAAAGGGTGACGCAGTCCGCACTGCCCATCGCGGGAATAGTCGCGCTGCTGGTCACGATAGAAGCTCCTGCCGATGCCAGCATCAGAGCCGTCTCGCCGTCCTTATCCGTCGCATTCACTTCCGCTCCTTTGGACAGGAGAAGTCTGACGCAATCCACGTTGCCAGCCCCGGTGCCTGAGGCGGCCAGCATCAGAGCCGTTTCACCCTCATTGTCCCTCGCGTTCACGTTTGCGCCACTGGCAATGAGGAGTTTGACGCAGGCCATTAGGCCAGCCTGATCAGGAACAACAGGAACGAGATGCCCTGCATTTGCATCTGCGGCATAGGACGTTTCCATGAGTGCTTGAGCCACGACCAAAAGCACCGTTTGGCCGCCGCTTTCTTTGGCCTCTAACTTTGCTCCTTTGGAGATCAGAAACGCGGCGCAACTCACTTTGCTCCCAAGACACGCATACATGAGCGATGTCCAACCCTCATCATCACGCGCATTTATGTCGGCTTCTTTGGAGACAAGAAGCGTGGCACAAGGAAGGTTTCCTGAGGCGCTGGCCGCCATGAGAGCCGAATGCCCCTTTTTATCTGTGGCATTTACATTCGCCCCACTCGCCAGCACAGCATTCACCTGTGCCGCTGTTACCTGCGAAGCGCCCGCCGCATAAGAGGGCTTAGAATTGCTCTCCCACAAACTCAGTAGCGCCGCATTCGCTTTTGTTTGCTGGTCGGGAGTAAGAGCCGCCTGTGCCTGTCTGGGTGCGGCAATGACAAGCATGAAAAATAAGAGTATTATCGCCAGTAAGCGAGTGTTGAGCCGCCGCACCTTCGCGGGATTTTTCGCTGCCATTATCGCATCCATCCTTTCAGCCACAAATTAAAACTGCCTGCTTCTTTTAAGACCTGACTTTAATGTCGCCAGCTCGCGGGCGGTCAGGCTTGGGGCAGTTCGTTTTAGCATTTTCAGGAAGAACAGCACATCGGAGGCTTCTCTGGGCACTCCCATATTCTGGCCGTAGTGCATAGAATCGCCTAGCTTGGTGCCTCTTGCATCCAGAACGGCGAAGAAGGGCACGCTGTTGGGGCCTTTGTATTTCTTGTAAAGCGCCGTGCCGCCGGGGTTCTCCCAGCCGTTCTTTTTGTGTTCCCAGATGTCTAAATCCTGTACCACAAAATGCGCGTTCATAATCGGGCGCACCTGTGGGTCTTCCAGAAATCGGTGCAGGACGAAGCAGGGGCCGCACCACGACGCATGGAACACCAAAAACACTTTTTTCTTACCTGCCTCCGCCTGCGCTTCGGCGGTATGGAGCAGAAGGTCGGCATTTTGTCCGTTGCCGTGGTTCGTTTTGTCGGCGTTCAGAGCGGCCACAAAACGATGGTTTTCCGCCTGCCTCTCCCCCTCGGATTTGACCATGATCACGGTGTTTGGGTTGTCAACAGGAAAACTCGTGAAAGCCCACCGCTTGGCGGGAGCCTGCACTTGAACGGAGATACGCGGCCCCGGCACGCCGTCCAGCCGGAAATGGCCCAAACGGTCCGTGATTGTGGTCTTGTTTGCCGCAAAGTTTGCAGTCACGGTGGCTCCAGGCACAGGCTTTCCGTGGAGATCAGTCACAACTCCGGCGATGAAGCGGTTTGCGCGAGGGACTGCCAGGGGCGGCACGGTCAGCGTTTTGCCGCCTGCTCCCGGGATGAGGTTGGAATACTTGATGCCATACCCGGCGGCGTTCACGCGGGTCATGTAGCCGAAGCCGGCGTAGGCGGACCGGAAAGAGTAGTGGCCAGCGGCATCCGTTTTGGTCGTGTCAACATCTGTCCCCATCTTGAGCTGCCACCGAATCAGTGTCACTTTTGCCCCGGCGACCGGCTTGCCGTTGGTGGCGGTCACGCGGCCCTGCAAAGCCGTCTGCGCGTCGGCCGTCAGACGCAACGTGACTTCCCCGGTCGGGGCCATGCTGGTCAGCGTCGCTAGAGTGCCCTTTCGCGCATAGAGTCGGGCGTCGGTGGGCAGGCCGGGGCGATCAAACACGAAATGCCCGGTGTCATCGGATACGGTTTTCATTTCCACAAAACTCGTGCTGGTTGCCAGCACTTCGGCTCCGGCCACCGGCTTGTCGTCCGGCCCGAGCACAACCCCCCGGCTCGGCGCAGGCGGCACATAGGGGACAATGCTGAGGTCAAGCGAGGTGATTTGGCCGTCGGTGGTTTGCACTTCTCTGGGCGGGTCCGACACGCCGGAGACGGAGACCTGCTGCACGCCGGGGGAAACATGGAAGCGGTACACGCCGTCCGGCCCGGTAAATGTGATCCCGCCTCCCTGCGAGTTCGCCGGATGGGCGGGGCCTGCGACATACAGCACCGCCCCCGCCACGGGCTTGCCGGTGGCTTTGTCGGTGACATGGCCCGTCAGCAGTGCCCCGTGCGTGAGCGAAAAATCAAGCCCCGTCTGCGTCGTGCCCGCAGAGGCTGTCACCTGCTGCGCGGGCGTGGTCCAATCCGCTAGGGGAGAGGCAGTGGTCAGGCTGGAAGTCGTGTTCAAGCTGACATTATAGCGGCCCGGCGTCAGGCGCGTTATCTGGTAGCGCCCGTCTTTGTCGGTCTTGGCCCAGCCCCGGCCCGGTCCTTTGCCAATCTCCGCCGCTTCCATCAGCGCATTGGCGGCAGGCAAACCGGTCGGTCCGTACCGCACCTGCCCGGTGAGGGTGACACCGCGAACGAGATGGATTGTCTGCGGCGGCGTGGTCGCGCTCCCGGACAGTATGGTGGCACTCCGGTAATTCAGCGACGCATAACGGTCATCGGCGACGTCCATCTGCGTGGTATACCCTTGCGGCAGATGGGTGAAGGTCGCAGTGCCATCGGCATCGGTCGTCTGGTTCCAGAGGTCGGCAATTGCGGCGTCCCAGTAGGTGAAGCTGCCAGCCCCGGCGTGCTCAAAAAAGAAATCTTTCGGAGCCAGAGGGATATTCGCCAGCGGCTTGCCGGTTTGGTCTACCAAACGCACCTGGAGACTTGTAAAAGGCTGGAGGGTAATTTTCTGCCGCGTGTCAGGGTCGGGCCGAACGATGGCGACGCCCTGCGGGGAAGTCACATACAGGATACTGGCAACCGTGTAAGCCGCGTTTGGTTTGGGATGTGTGGCGGTTTGGATGACATTGGCGGGAATGGCGGCTTTGAGCTGGTCCGCCGGGATGGTGACATCATAGCTGCCTGCCGCGTCGGCGGTCAGCGTCCGGGTCAGGAGAACCGTGTGGCTGCTAAAGTCCACGATGTCATAGAGGAGGGACGCGGCGGCGGCAGGCTTGCCGCCGGGCGTCGTCACCCGCCCGCTGAGATGCAGAGGCGGCATCGGCGTCTCGTCCGCACCAAACGCGACACTCGACGTCGCAATCGCCCCGGCCAGAGCAAACGCCAGTCCCAAATACTTCGGCAGTCCGTAAACGCTCCGCATCTTTTGTGTCCTCCTCGTATCACAACATCACTCAGAACATAATGACGCTTCGGAGGACGTCGCCGCCGTGCATGGCTTCGAAGGCTTCGTTGACGTCGTTCAAAGTAATGCGCTCGGTCACCATTTCGTCCAGCTTCAGGTCGCCGCTGAGGTAAAGCTGCGCGAGCAGGGGGAAGTCGTGGGACGGGAGGGCGTCGCCGCAGTGGCAGACGCGCAGGCCCGCTTTGTTCCAGTAGACGCCGGTTGCCATGTCGCCGAGGTTGAGCGTCACGGCGTCTTCGGCGGCGGGGAAGCCGATGGTCGTGGCCGTGCCGCCGTAGGACAGCATTTTGACGGCCTGCTCGGTGCAAAGGGGGATACCCGTGGCTTCAAACGCATACTCGACGCCGCCGTCCCAGCCGTCTTCGGTGAGCGCCCGAACGGCGGCCACAGGGTCGGAGGTTTTGGCGTTGACGGTGTGGGTGGCGCCGAAGGCTTTGGCCTGTGCCAGCTTGGTGTCGCTAACATCCACGGCGATAATCTGCCGGGCATGCTGCAATTTCGCGCCCTGAATGACGGACAGCCCGACGCCGCCGCAGCCGATGACGGCGACGCGGGACCCGGCGAACACCGGGGTCGTGTTCATAGCCGCGCCGACGCCGGTGACTACGCCGCAGGCGATGAGGCAGGCCCGGTCGAGGGGCATCTCGGCGGGCATCTTGATGGCGGCGGCGCTGTGAACCACGGTGTAAGTGGCAAACGTGCCGCAGCGCAGAACCTGCGAACACACGGCCCCATCACGCTTGCGGCGGATGCGCTGACCGGGACGCAGAGCGGCGTAGCAGTGGCGCGGGTCTCCCCGGCGGCAGGCCGGGCACTGCCCACAGGGGGCGCGGTAGGCCAGAACGACAGGGTCGCCTTTTTGGAGGTTCGTGACACCTTCGCCGACGGCTTCGACGTAGCCCGCGCCTTCGTGGCCCAGGACAATCGGGAACGTCATGCCGTTGCCGTTTAGATTCTTGACGGTGAGATCGGTGTGGCAGACGCCGGAGGCGGCGAGCTTGACTAAAACCTCGCCGGGGCCGGGGTCGTCAATCGTGATGTCTTCGACTTCCACCGCACGTCCGGCTTCATTGAGGACGGCGGCCTGACCTTCATAGGGCATAGTAACTTCTCCAAATAAATGCCCTAACGGGCGGGCGCAATGGGTTTGGCCGGGGCAGGATGAATAGTCGGCGGGGTCGCGGCCAGCGGTTTCAGGACGACCGGCTTGATGGCCCCGGCCTGAGACGCAGCAGGCTGTCCGGCGGCGGTGGGGTTAGACACCGGCGGCGGGGTGATAGTGGCCGTTCCTATGCCGGGGTCGGGCGGGGCAGCCAGCGACACATCGGGCGGGATCGGGTTGCCCCGGTCGCCGTTGCCGGAGCCGCTGCTGCCGACCGGCGACATCCGGCTGTGGTCGATTCCGACAAGCTGCTTCGGCAGGGTCGGGCCGTTGACCATGCTGCCGACACGGCCATTTTCATACCCGGCGGCGGCAGAGCCGCCCGCACCTGCCCCGGTCGGAGCCTCGCTCGGCCCGCCGTTCGGGGTCGTTCCAATCCGGTAGTCCGGCGGCGTGCCGGGTCCGGCCACCTGATCGGCGGTCGGCTGCGGGCGGGCACAGCCGGTGAGGGCCGTGACTGTCAAAGGGAGCAGCAAAAGCGCAAGCGATGCGGGACGTACTGGAGCGGGGCGCGAAAACATAGAAGGTCTTCCCATCAGGATCGTTGCCCTGAGTATACCCGATTTGGCCTTTGAGAACCTATTTCTAAATCGGGCTGAACGTCGCCGTCCAGGCTTCCGTGCTTTCCGTTCCCGCCGCACTGCCCCGACCTGGCTGAGCGGCGAGGTGAGCATCCTGCACATCGGTCGGCTTCTGATCAGCGGCCTGAATGGGGCCAGTCGAGACCTGAGCGCCGCGCAGCCATTTGACATGACCGTCGCAGAACAGGAAATTGGAGGCTTGCGTGTGCCGCCCGCCCGGAGCCAGATAATTGCCGCTGGCCCCCGTGGTCAGGTTTGCCGCCCGGAAGCCCGCACTGCCGCCCAGAAAGCCCGTCGCCAGCGGCAGGGTGCAGGAGTTGCCGTTTGCGCCGGTCGGCATGAAGACCGCCGCCAGCTCGCCGTCGGAGGCGGGAGAGCCGGTCAGACAGCCGCCCGTGCCCGCGCCGACATTACCCGCTTCGTCCGGCGTCGTCAGGTCCGCGACCGCCTGCGCGTCGCCGGGAAAAGCCGCCGCTGTCGACTCGCACAGCATCACGGTTTTAGCCGGGGCGTTCAGCATCGGCAGCGCCCCGGCAACGCCGTAGCCTCCCTTGCCGGACAGGTTCATGTTGTAGGAGTACGAAATTGGCGACAGCCGCGCCGTGCCATTGGTGATGGGAGAAGCCGTGTCATCCGGGCAGGCGAACACGCCCGCGCTGCGGACAAACGGGTAGATGCGCCCCGCCCAGCCGTCGCCGCGCCCGAGGTTGCCCCGCCCAGCCGAGACACCCATTGGCAGCTGCTCATCGCTGTCCTGGGCATACTGCGTGAGCGCCAGCCCAAGCTGTTTCAGGTTGGACTGGCAGGCGGCACGGCGGGCGTTCTCGCGGACGTTCTGAAAGACAGGAAACAAAATCGCCGCGAGAATGGCGATAATGGCGATGACGACGAGCAGTTCGATCAGCGTAAAGCCGTTTCGGGTATTGCGGCGCATGATAAAAGCCTCCAGACGCGCAGAGTGTTATGCTGAATGTTAGGTAGATTATAACACGGAAAACCGCGCTGGCCCAACTTGGGCCGGCGCGGCTGTTAATTTTTTGCGCGTGCGCGTCAGTGACCTTTTTTGGGGACGCTTTCCGACGAATGCCCTGGCCCGACTTTGGCAGTCGGGTCAATATGCGCTTTCGCGTGGTTGACGGCAATCGCAGCCTCGCCGAAGCCGGTGGCAATCAGCTTCAGCTTGCCGTCGTAGGTGACGATGTCGCCTGCGCCGTAGACGCCGGGAATGTTGGTTTCCATGCGCGTATTGACACCGATGGAATTGCCGACAATGTCAAAGCCCCAATTTTTGATCGGTCCCAAATCGGTCAGAAAGCCCAGATTGAACAAAAGCTCGTCGCACTCGTAATACTTTTCTTCTTTGGTGCGGCTGTCGAAAATCGTGACGCCTTCGACGTGTTCCTCGCCATGCACCTGCTTGACTTCGTGGAACGTCAAAAACTCAATCGGCAGCGCCTTGACTTTTTCAATCGTGTCTTCATGGGCCTTGAACTTATCGGTGCGGTGGATTTGCACAATGCTTTTCGCGGTCGGGTAGAGGTTCAAAGTCCAGTCAAACGCGCTGTCGCCGCCGCCGACCACCATCAGCCGCTTGCCCGCCAAGATCGACTTGTCATTGACAAAGTAATGGATGCCGCGTCCTTCCAGCTCGTCCAGCCCTGCCTGTGCGATTTTGCGGGGCAGGAACGCCCCGACGCCCGCCGAGATGACCACGGATTTGGCGTAGTGAATGCGCCCTTTTTCGGTCGTCATCGTCACCAGTCCGTCGTCCGAAGTCAGCACGCTGACTTTTTCATCCAGAGCCAGCGTCGGCTCATACTGCATCATCTGCTCGGACAGGTTATCCACCAGATCCCGCGCATAGACTTTGGCGTAGCCTGCCACGTCAAAGATATACTTCTCCGGGTACAAGGCCGAGAGCTGCCCGCCAAGCTGCGGCAGGCTGTCAATCACCTTTGTTTTCATGCCCCGCAGGCCCGCATAATAGGCGGCATACTGCCCCACCGGCCCGCCGCCGATAATGGCGATGTCAAAAATGTCTTCTGTGTTCATCTCGCTCAAGTCTCTGCCCCGCTTCTAGACCTGTAAAACTGCCCTAAGAGGCTATTATTATAGGCAACAGCGGGGCAGATTGTCAAGTTCCAGCGTCAGCGTCCTCACGCAAACTTCTGACGCATTCCCGTCTCAGCGGCCTCGGTGACCGCCGTAATCAGCCGGGTCAGACGCACTGCATCCGAAAAGCCGGGCGCGAGGTGCGTTCCGTGATGGATGTCTTCGGCCATCTGAGCATACACTTCGGCGACGTTCACCGCCATCTCAGGCAGCGCGGCGGACACCGCTTCGGGAACGGGCCGGGAAACATCGATCAGTGGCAGGTCCGTGTGCAGCGTCAGGCGGTCCGCCTGAAAGCCGACCGCCGAGCCGCTGGTCAGCTCCAGCTTGCCTTCGGTTCCGACGACTTCCAGAGAGAAGACCAGCTTGTCAGGCCGGTAGCCTGCAATTTCCGCCGTCAGTACGCAGCCGCTTTCGTGCCGGGTCAGCACGCTTAAGTTATCCAGGGTGTGGCGCGAAATACTGCCCTCTTTGTCGGTCAGCCTCACTTCGGCAAACTGCGTCTCCGCCAGCGCATCTACCGACACCACTTCGCCCAGCAGGCTTGTGGCAAGGGCCATCGTATGCCCGCCCAGAATGGTGGTTAAGGTCGCGCCGTTCGCCGGGTCGTTCAGGTAAGCATTGGAGGCGCTCGTCTCGGGGCCAAACGCGCCGGTCGGTGAAAATACATGGGCGGTCAGCAGGCGGCCCAGCCGCCCCAATTCAATCAGCGTCCGTGCCTGACGCGCCGCCAGGCTCATACGCCCCTGCAAGCCAATCACGGCATGAACACTGGTTTTCTCGGCGGCCTGACGCAGTTCTTCGGCTTCCGCCGTAGTCACGCCCAGCGGCCATTCGCAGTAAACGTGCTTGCCCGCCGCCAGCGCGGCCAGAACGAGGTCTTTGTGTTTGGGAACGCGCACGCAGATACTCACAATGTCAACATCCTCGCTGTTGATCAGCGTTTCCGTGTCTGCGTAGGCCGGGATACCGTAAGCATCCGACGCCGCACGGGCAGACTCTTCGCTGCTTGTGGCGACCGCTGCCAGCGTCAGCCCGTCTAATTGTTTGAGGGCAGGAACATGGGATAGGTCCGCCCAGCTTCGACCGGGGCTTGCCCCAATGATTCCGACTTTTAGCACTGAATGTGACATGGGAATAGGTTCCTTTGCCCCCAGAACCCTTCCCGGCAGTCACAAGTTCCCATTTAGATTGCCCGAGCAGCTTCCTCCGGCGTCATTACTGCCAGCCCCGGCACGAACGGCAGAAAGCGGCGGAAGTCGCTCGGGTTCCAGGTCAGAATAGTTGTGATGCCCGCTGCCGCACACGCCGCCGCAATGCGTGTGTCGTGGACCTGTTTGCCGGAAACGCCCGCCTCGCGGCAGAGCCTGCGCCACTGTTGATGCAGGTTTGGCGCGTCCGGGACAAGGCGGAAAGAGTTTTCCAAAATATCTAATTGCACCTCTATTTCTGCAAGCGTCATACCAAGACAGTTGACCTCCAAAGGTCGCGTAGCAACCCCACGAAACTCAACAAGGCATTGAGAAATGATGACCGGTTCTTCACCCTGCGACTTAAAATGGTCGAGCGCAACCTGTGTTTTTAGATGACGAGGGCGTTGTTGCATAAATCAAATGGCATAGCTTTGTGGCATTCCCAGCACGGTCATTTTGTTGAGTGCGTCCAGTCTTAACAGCGTTTCCGTGTCCTGAGCGACCTCCGTTCGGGCGCGGAGCGCA
>JAABUK010000843.1_pt1 | contig 61887 bp, 49 predicted proteins | sample 5559141 | NCBI WGS metagenome assembly JAABUK01 (sample SAMN10711869, study PRJNA513367) | rock metagenome | isolation source: Antarctica rocks | place: Antarctica: Victoria Land, Pudding Butte nord | collected 2016-01-03
ACTGATTATAATTCTGATGCTAATATTAATACTAATATTAATACTGATGCTGATGTTAATACTAACGCTGATATTAATACTGATACTGATGCTAATACTGATACTGATGCTAATACTGATGCTAATACTAATGCTGATGCTGATGCTGATGCTGATGTAGATTTGTGAGTTGATTGAATGAAAAACGTGAGAATGAATTAGAAATGAGTGTTATCTTACAGAAAATAACTCCGGGCTCATAACTGTCAGACAAATCCGTCTTGAATAGGGCCGAAGTGTCTGTTGAATTGAATTGAGTGTAATTAAATGGATGTAATTGACTATCTAAATCTATGTAGAATGGGGCATTGAATGAGTGTTATATACTCAAGAAATGCGCTCAAAATAGTCTTGTTAGACAGGATGTTGAACAGGGCGCAGGCTAGCTGAAACCCTGATCAATGGACGCTCTGAGGCCTAGACTGTTTGATAATTATCGACCCAAATTGGGATAGAACTTAGCTCTGCAATGCCCTGGATTTCTCGTACATAGAAATCTATTCATATAGCATCTTGAGTAGCTACTGATGCAGTTATATACTCTATCTTATGAGTAAACAGAGCAAAAATCAATTGTCTCTTTATAAATCAGTGAAAAGTGTGATCGTTAACACTCAGACCCTGAACAATCATGGCAGCACAACAGAGACTAGGGTGCTTGATCTGCGGACCAATACATTTGTGCTCTTCTCACAAGACTTGCGAGACAGGAAGGTCAAATGGTTGGGCATAGGAAGTCTAGTGTCAGACAAATGGCTGAAATAGCTCTTTTTGTCTGTGTAGAATCAAATTGAGTGTAATTGAATGGGTAGAATTGACTGTCTAGAAGACTATATAGAATGCCCCTGAGAATGGGCCTAAATATGAAGAGAATGGGGCCAAGATAGATCAGAGATTGACTTAATTAGGCTGATGAACAGTCTAAGGCGCAGGCTGAGGCGCAGGCTATTTAACACATCTCCGCAGCTTCTATTTCGGGCGAAATTAAAGCTAGAGATGGGCCTAAATAACGCGAAATAGCGTTAAATAAGAAGAATAGATCTTGAAGAGCTGAGAAGACATGAATATGCTGTAAAAACGCTTAAGATATGTCTGTAAATATAGAAAATTCGCGTAAAGAATAAGAATAAGTCTAATAGACTTGAAAATGTGTAGAAATACTCTAATCAGATTAGGCTTACTAACGCAGGATGCTCGATAATATTAGTATTACACTGCCGCCATCTCTACCCCAGTTCTTATATTATTTAATAATGAAGAAGAAAAAAGAAGAAGAAGAAGAAGAAGAAGATAGAGCAGATCTTTATAATAGATTACTCGCTATTATTATAATTCTTCTTCTTAATGCGGGCTAGTCTATCTAATATATTATTCAGATTCAGCTGTTATATAAATATAGCGTGTTTTTAAGTAGATAATATTTTAGTAAGACTGTCAGCGAGCATTTCAGCTGTGAGTACTCATTTAACTACTATTCAATCAGCTTAAATCTCTTATCTAAGCTAATACTAATATATATCAATATAATATAGCTTAATATTAAGCTTAAATATCTTTTTTTTAATAATTCGAATGATCTATTAATTATTATAGTTGATAATGATTTATTACTTAATATTAAATTAAATAGCTTGAAAAAAGTGTTCTTATTAAAATAATTCTTGAGAGATTAAGAATAGTAATAGAAATTCGACCTCAATACTTAATATAATAACTGTTCTCTACTTAACAGCTCTCTAATTAATGAGCTCTTAATATAACTTAAAAAGATATTTATTAGAGCTGTGATAAGAGATTAAATTATCTATAAAGGCGGCGTTATTTAAATATTTAAATAGCTCACTAATACTATATTCTGAGTATTTAATAATTAGACTTTAAGAGATATAGAGATAGAAAATAACGCGATTTAAGACAGCTAAATAAGCTGTAAACGAATTAGTAAGAAACTATAATAATTTAGAGATAGAAAATATTATATCAGATTAAGAAATAACTGCGGCGAAATTCAGTAATCTCACACATTATTAATAGATCAAAATTTATTATAAGATGACCTGCGTGTTATTATTTTAAAGAAAAACATTAATAGAGAAGATAAAACTTTTCAGAGACCTTAATATATTAATAAGATTAAATTTAAAGGCGATTTTAGCTATATATAAGTCTTAATATAATTAGATTTTTCGAGTATCTTAATTTCGCTTAATTTAAATATTTAGAAATCATTTCAGCTCTCTCAGAAATCTCATTTCAAATCAGCGCAGAAGAGTAATCTTAAAGACTCGGAAATGCTCCGAATTCTCTTTATTATAGAGAATAATAATGTTATTAATATAGAAGAAGATGAGAAGACGACTATTAATATATAAATAGTTAACATCTAATACTAAATACTGATCTAGCTCTTTAAGAGCTGTGTTAAGAAGAATATATTATAAAAGTAAAGACTATTTAAGATTATATAGAACGCGTAAAAGTAACTAGATTGAATTTAAGTATTAAAATCTCTCAGGTGAATAATAATAGATTTTCTTATTCAGCTTACTATTAATAAAGATATTAATAATATTATATTAATGAATTTTAAGATTAAAAGCAGCTGCGATAATTATTAGAGCTCGAAACATTCTAGCAATAAGAGTAGCTGCGTAAATATCTTATTTTATTTATTATAGATCTTCTTATATGTAAATTCGAGCTTTAAACTTACTAAGATAATCATCTATATTAAATTTATATTTAAATACTTATAATAAGAATAATAAGCTAGCTCTCAGCTCAATATTTTTATCTATTCACCTGTATATATCTCTTTTTTTAAGCTCTTGAATTTTCTTCTGCGCTATCTCTCTAAATTCTCTCGTAAATTAATAACTAATAAGTTATCTTTATACTTTTAACTTAGTAGATAATATATCTTTATATAAATCTTCTCTTCTATTAATTTAATCTTATATAAAGATTAGAGCGAAGATAGAATAGAAGAAGATGAGCTCTAAGCTCTAAGAGAGAAATACTGCGTAAATTACATGATATATAGATTTTTAAGTGTATTTCACATCTTCTAAAAGTATATTTTAAGTATTAAATTCGGCTATTATATAAGAATTCGAAGAAGTTATAAACACAGACTCTTTATAGACATCTAATAGATAATCATAAATTTACTTAAATAGATTAAAGATGTTAGAAGATTTAAAGATAAATTCAGGCGTAAGTAACTAATTTATTATTAAATTTAAGTCTGTAAAAGATATCAAAACTGAATTTAAGAGAGTTAAGAATTTAGAGTCTTTAAGAGAGTAAGATAATTCATCTATTTTATTATTAACAGCTGTAATTAATAATAAAGAGATTAAGAACTGAATATTAATGATTTTAATAATCTGCTCAACTTTCTTACGTAGAAAATGATTTAAATCGATATCCTCTGAATTAAAGAATTAAGAATTATCAAATTTAACATTTCTTATTCTAATCACTTTCTTCTAACTAGATATTTATATTCTATAGATATTTAATGAATTATAACTAATAAGATGTCTGATATAAACTCTTAACTTAAGCTTCTAAGTACGGGAAATATATTTATTAAGAGAATAGACTTAATAGTTATAGATGTGAAGATATGATAGATTAAGTTTTATGTTAGTAAGAGTTTTAATAGATGTTTTCCAGCTTAAATAATATTTAGACATATGATTATTAAGATATCTAGCTGTTTTAATAATTTTAGATCATAAATTGTTTAGTAGAGAGCTTATTATATATATATATTAAGTCTTCTGAATAATCATCTTCTTAGAATGTTTAGCAGAGTCATTTTAAGTTTAAGTAACTAATATTAAATGTTCTATAATTATATTTCTGTCTACAGCTAATTCATTATATTTACAATTTAAAGAGATCTTATTATTAATCCGAAAATAGTGAATAACTTATCTATATTAAGTTCTCGCTATATTAAGAAACTCAGTAATAATATTAACGCTTTAAGACTTTTTTGCGTAAGTATAAATAAAATTCATGCTAATAAAATAGTAATGAAAATAACTAATCTATTTCTCATTATTATAGATTGTAGATAGCTGAGTTAGATCATATATAACGCGGGTAAGAGACTTATTCGCAGAATCTTTCTTATTAGATCGTCTTAATACTATTTCTATTATCTTACTTAACATACAGATCTCGCATGTAACTAAGATAAATAAATTTTGAATAATTACATCTAAAACACTCTATTAAAGATGGGATATAACTTCTTATTATAAGTAATCTATAAGAGCGTGTTAGTAATTAACTAATACCTCTATATCTACTTAAGAAGTTTAATTAGAGGCGAATAAAGAGATGATTATAGACTTCGAATAAGAATTATACTTAAGTATTTAATAATCACTAATACGCTATATAGAGTAGAAGATCTTGCCTTAATAATATAAACACTATTTTTCTATATTCTAATAAATCTCTTTTAATATAAATTAATATAGAGAGATTATATTTATAAAAAAGTCGGGCGCAAAAGTAATATTAATTAGGGTGATTATTTTCGGATTAGTAGATATCTGAATAGAGATATTCACACTCTCAAACGCCTTAATCAGATATATTGATTTGTTTATTATTAACTAATTCTTCTTTATTATTAGGCGCTTAAATTTGAATCTAAATAAGTTATTACAGATATAAGAATTAGCTTCTAAATCAAGAATTCATATATCTCGCAGCTTATAATTCTTCTAACTTATCGTAAATAATGTAAGTATTATTAATATAAATAGTCTAGACTGTATATTCTCTTTTCTTAATTCAGATAATAAATTTAATCTTTTCTTATCTTTATTTTAAGTCTTTTTTTATATGAATTCTATTATTCTCTTGATTTTCTTATTTTAAGTGATTTTTTCATTTACATCTTCTTATATTTCCGTATTTAAAACTTATTCAGCTAATCTACGTTACTTAATAATATAGAAATAGATAAAGAAGAAATAAAGCTTAAAGTAGAGATAAGAGTAAGAAGATAAAGATGATTTTATAGAGAATTAAGTAATTATAATTAACTTAGTAGACTCTTCTTAAAGAGTCGCAAAAGCTATATATAAAAGTGTTTTAAAGATAATCTTATTAATTTAAAGATGATTCTGAAATAACTTGATTAGATTAAAGATTAATGAAATATTAATATTACTGCGAATTTTCTTCTTAAGAGTGATCTTATATAAGTTAGTAAAGATAGAATTAACACTCTTAATAGCTATTATAAAGTTATATAGAGAGTATTTATTTTAAATATTAAAAAGATTCACTTTTTTCGCGTTTATATATATTTTCTTTTACAGTTATAATTACTTCTTAAATTATTAAGCTCTTAAGATCTTTTTTAACGCCTGATATTATTAAGATAGCTTTAGTTAACGAGCTCTATTTATTAATATTAGTCTCTTTTTAAGAACTTAAAGAATTTCATATATTATTTCAAGATCTATAATAAAGACTAGATTTATATAAGTAATAATTTCGGTAATAAATCTTTGTAGATTATTAAGTGCTGCACGCTTCTTCTCATATTTTATCTATTTAACCCGATATTCATTCTAAAGAAGCTTATATATATCTTACTAATCTTAATTTAGATTAATAACTAATAATACTATTATATTAATATCTTTTAACTCTAAATCTAAGAGTTTTAGAAGAATGAAAAATTCTTAGATTAAATCTATGTTAATATAGAGCAAAATATCATTTTCTCGAGCTCTACTTCTTACAAGAAATAGTTATTCATCCTAATCTCTTAAGGATTCGAGAATAACTATTATCTTGAGAATAGAGAAGATGATGATGAATATCATAATAAGTATTAAGCGCTGTAAATAAGGCAAATTAAGCTGAAAAAGCGGGCACGAATCAGAAAATAAGTATTATTTTACAGAAAACAACTCCGGGCTCATAATTATTAGATAAATAACTGAAATAGCTCTTTTTATCTATATAGAATCGAATTGAGTGCAATTAAATGAGTAGAATTGATTGTCTAGAAGACTATATAGAATGCCCCTGAGAATGGGCCTAAATATGAAGAGAATGGGGCTAAGATAGGCCGGAGATTAACTTAATTGGGTCGATGAACAGTCTGAGGCGCAGGCTAAGACGCAAACTATCTGACATCTAGTCATTTGGCTCAGAGAACATCTAGACTCTTCATTGAACTAATCTGAAAAGTCTAAAATATTACTGTTCAGAAATAACTGTATCGGGAATTATTGTATCAGGGATTATTGTATTAGAAATTACTGTATCAGAAATTACTGTATCGAAAATTACTGTATCGAGAATTATCGTATCAAGAATTACTGTATTGAGAAATTATTGTATCGGGAATTACTGTATTCGAATATAGATCTAGATCTGTCATTAGAGCTTGTCTGAAGCCTTATCTGAAGTTTAGGGGCTTAAAATCTTGATTAAGTGAAAGACGTTATTTGAGCCATCAAAGAGCAGAAGGGATAAAAGTCCTATAAGCTCTATTCAGTGCAGCGCAGTGTATTGACTGTGTTATGAGTACGGGGGCTGCATCGGGCTCGCTGATAAAAACTAGGGCCGCCCTGAACTGCCCTGAGCTGCTGGGGCGCGCTGAAAAAGACCTTTAGCCCTGGGCGGGTTTACGAAATGCCGATGTAGAACCACGACAGCGACTTGCTTCTTGCTTCTTTCTTTATCTGGTGCTTAGATTAGAACTTTTCTGAGAAGCGGAACATTTGGTATGTAAGCAAGATGCATTGTAATGTGAAAGGTAGGCTCTAGGACCCGAAGTAGTGATGCTGAGTTTGAGGAAGAAGGATTAGTTGGAGTTTAAGACAAAGGGAGGACTGCCATTTTCCTGAAAAATATATCAAAACGATTCATGAATCTTAAGAGCGCCGTAAATCTCTGATGCTTCCGCAGGCCACTTTGCTTCAACACCAGCTGAGCTCTGTTCCTTCGGCTTGGTTGTGTTATCTGCCTTTCTATCGACGACATCGGACAGTCCGTCCTTGAGGGAAGTTCAAGATACGCATTCGCTTAAAAATAAGTACCGCAAAGCTCAGGACGCGGCATTGGAGGAGGGTCTCGGCCTGGAGCAGATTCATAAGAACTAGGGCCCTGGCTACTTCTGTAAGAGAGGTGTGGAAAGAGGTCTAGCTTATCATTTTGTTGGAGACATCCAACCTGGGTCGAGAACTATAAGCGGGTTTGCATTTGAGATCAGGACAATGAGGTGGAGCTAGCCGGGTTGGTCTAGATTGGTGGGATGCATCACTAACTGTGTAACATTGATGATTTGATTGGGTTCTCAATAAATAGTCCTCATTTCTGGTATTGTGTAGTCTGCTCACATCTTGTCTCTGGCTCTTCAATAGTCCATCCCGAATGTCTGAAGTGACCTTTGGCAATCTTCTCTTTTCCTCCCGCAATGTACACACACCATTCGAGAAACACACCGAAGTCCTGCCCTGGGTTTTCTTCATACCTCTTCCACTTTCTTTGGATGAAGTTCTTCAACTCGGCGGGAAAATCTTCAATGGGAGTTAGGTCTGGTGATTACGGGGGTAAATACACAAGCTTTACTACGGAGGTTTCGCCTTCTTGTCTTGACAGCAGCATTGCTGCAGTAAGTAACCTGCACAGCTTCAGGGTAGTTGAAGCCACCATCGACGATCATGTCCCGAAGTACTGAGTGCTGTGATGCCGCCAAATTCAGCGCCATTTGGGTACAGCGTAAAGTATTGCAGTGAACGGTTGTCGCGCACTTCTGATAAAGCAGAGGTCGAAAGCTCGGTGGAAAATCTCGAACATTCCACCATGTGCGGCCACACCCGCACGCACCACATCCGGAACGATTTCGTGTGTGTGCGACACTGTTCAGTGCTGCTCTGCAAGAAGGGATGACAGTAACAACCTGTGATAGTGTCACAATATGTAGCATCAGATCCGGCTTTGTATTTCATTGGACGCTCTATCTCCCTGATCCCCGTCCGCCTGCTGTAAGAAATCCAGATATCGCGCGTCGCACGAGGGTTCTCAGTCGTGGCATCGTTGAGCTCTTGTGGTATGATGTTTTCAGCGTGTGTGAAATCTGGGGATCTCTCGTCTTACATATGGCAAATGTCGTGAAATGACTTATGGCTGCAAACGACAGCTGAGGGACAGGTGAGTTTGCAGGGCCCAGGCTCGAGATACGACTCTCGGCTGCGCTTGCTGGGTTGACCACCTTGACACCCTTCATCCCCCGAAAGCACTTTGCTCAAGAACACTAGCTGGTCGCCGTCATTCTCGGACAAGGAGCGATCACAGTCGCTGGGTTGTTCTCCTCTTTTTGAGATCGAATTCAGCTCCAAGGAAGTGCACTGACGAATGCACTCAATTGTTGTGTTGTAACAGTTACCACCGTTTTGTTTTCGAAATCGAGGCATGACCACGCTTGCGCGCCAATCAAGCTGATATGGAGGCACCTGCTCGCAGGACATCGGCAGAGGAACTGACCATGGCCTTCGCCATGGCTCGCTCGATGGGAGCAAGAAGCTGCGGAACAGTGTTGATAGAGTGCAAGAGAGGACTGCAGCGGAACTGTTCAGGGTTTAGGACGAGAAAGAATTGACATCCCGAACGTGATCACCTTGGCCCAGGATAAGAGGTCATCTTCGTCAAAAGGTGGCGTATGACGTTATTGAACCTCTCGGTATTAAAGGATCCATGATAGATCTCATAATCCAGGTGGCCATTAATACTAATGGCAGGTAAAGCTATATCCTGCTCATAGGATTCTGCCTTCTGCTGGGCTTATCGGGTTGAAAAAGAGTTCGACTTCGATCAGAGCGTCTTCATCTCCTCTAACAGTGACGCCATATCTTTCTGACAAGTCAGGGTGGCGGGATGTGCTGCACCGAGAGCCTTAATATAACCGTCGACGGCGCGGCGATATAGATCAAGGGCCCCGTGTTGATCTTGCTTTGCGTTGAGCAATCTGGCAAGAAAATATACGTTTGCCAACGTCTCCGGATGATCCACTCCCAGCACCTTCTCCCTCCCCGCCAGTGTCTGTCGGTTCATCTCCTCCGCCTGTTCGTACTTCTCTTGATATAGCAGCAACTCCAACAAATGGCTTGTAGCCATCAATGTGAAGGGATGATCCACGCCCAGCACTTTCTCGCAGCCTGTCAGTGCCTGTTGGCTCATCTTCTCCGCCTGCTCGTATTTTCCTTGATATAGCAGCACCCCCGCCAGATTGCTCATGCTCGCCAACGTGTCGGGATGGTCCATGCCCAGCACCTTCTCACGCCCCGTCAGTGCCTGTCTGTTCATCTCCTCCGCCTGCTCGTACTTCCCCTGATCTTGCAGCACCCCCGCCAGATTGCTCACGATCGTCAACGTGTCCGGATGATCCACTCCCAGCACCTTCTCCCTTCCCGCCAGTGCCCCTCAATTCATCTCCTCCGCCTGTTCGTACTTCCCTTGATACTGCAGCACCCCAGCTAGATTGCTTAGACTTATCAACGTATCTGGATGATCCACCCCTAGTATCTTCTTTCTCCCCGCCAGTGCCCGTTGATTCATCTCCTTCGCCTGCTCGTACTTCCCTTGATACTGCAGCACCCCCGCCAGATTGCTCAGGCTCGTCAGCGTGTCTCGATCCTCTTTTCCAAGCTTCCTTAGCCTCGTGTTAAAGCCTTGTCGATACAGCCGCTCGGCCGGATCATATCGTCCGTAGTTTTCGTAAAACGAGGCAAGCCAGTCTGCCACCACACAACTTGTCATCTCCTGCCCCAGACGCTGTCCATCCGAGAAAAACCGCCTATCATTCTCAAGGCACATATCGACGTGCCCCAGGAGGATGGTGTGCCCCTGCAGCGAGTTATGTCGAGACCTTTCCTCTGCACCGATACTACTGACAACCATCTCAATTGCCTCGTACGCAAACCTTTGGATCGGCTTTGCTTTCTCCCGAAGTTGCAGCCAGTCGCAAATAACTGGATGTAACGAAAAAGAGGGTCCGTCTACCGATAATGTACCAGCGATGCTGTCCAGTAACGAGAGATCGTGTGCCTTAGAGATGACATCCCAGAAAAGGTCCGATTTCCACAGTCCCAGATATTGAATTGACATCTCCGTGTCCTCCAGGTCGTGACCAGATCTCGGACGGCCCACGCGACCCGCTTCAGGAACGCTGTCCCCGGCTTTCTCAGGGCCAGATGACGGAGGGTGCTCATCTCGGACGGAATCATCGTGACTGAATATTTTCATCCACGGCGGTGCTGGTTGTGTCAACTCCCAGTGACAGCGAAAAAGTGACTCGCCGATATGATTCGGGCGGGAAAAGGCCGACACGGTCAAAAAGTGCTCAATCTCGCATCTTCGTGCCTCGTCTTCTTCGAGCTGCTGGAACGACATCTCCCACGTCGTGAATGCGCTGATCGGCCGATTTTCCTCTTCCTTCCCGTCGATCCGCACTGTGCCGTATTTCCAGAAATGCCGCGACGTGTGTCGCAAGATCTGATCGCGCTGCACGTCGTATAGCCTCAAAAACTCGTCCAGCTGATCCAAGGAGAACCGTTCATATCGGAGGAATGCTGCTGCTTGATCAATGGCCAGAGTGAGACCGCCAAGGCGTCGTATAATTTTGCCACCTTGCTCCTTGTGAGCCTCCACCTCCGTCGGGGAGTATCCGTGTAAGAGTAGTCCTGTCCCTTCGTCATCCGTCATCGGCGGCACGGTGACCAATAGACCTAGTCCTTCCAACCCTTTACTTCGGCTCGTGATAAGAATGTCACCTCGGCCGCCTGGGTCAATCACGTTAGCTAGCTCCTTGAGGGTGACGAGAGTTACTTACACGACGGGATGAAATGGTCAATATTCGGGAAGCGATCCGGATCGTCATAGTTATCCAACACCATGAGCCACTGCTCGCTCCGCTGCGCTAGGGCGTGGACGACAAGTCTGATCTTGGATCGATGGTCGTCAATTCCCGTAAGTTTTCGACCAATCTCCTCCGCCACTCGTTCCATCGATCGTATCGCCATCATCTCCGAGCTGGCATTGACCCAGAAGATATTAGGATAAATTGAACGGGATTTTCGACAATATTCAAGCGCAATCTGACTCTTCCCTTATCCTCCCATCGCCTGCAGGATGAGGACACGAGGCTCTTCAGCCTCATCATCCGTAAAATGCTTGTTAATTTGGTTCAACTGCTCTTGACCACCTCGGAAATATACTACCCTTCGCCGTATGGCTTGTTCATAGGTTGTTTCGATAGATATAGAGATGACCTTCAAGACAGAACAGGTTCAGCCACGAATATACTTGACTTCCTTCTTTCTACTTACAGGTTGTACCGGGGCCGAAAGCGGCTGCCAAATATCTTTTGCCATATCTTCCACTACTTCCGCCACTAACTGATAGTCCTCCTCCGTCGGTCGCCCAAACTTGATCATGTTGAAATGCGTGCGTCCAAGGGAGTGCTTCGAGATCCGATCTGACAAGTCGAGACACCCGGACCGTTCGTTGACCGCAAAGGCCTAGATACAATCAGTATTAACCGAAGATGATTTGATACTTTTCTTACCTTTCGTCTCTGCTTCCCTACGATCGCCCCTACTTCACTCGCTTGGAGCTCATAGAAACACGCGATCCGAGTCTGAGGCATGTTCCCCCAAACCCTCTTCTGAAAATCATCCACGAGGTCCTGGAGCAGCTCATTTCCCGGATCGAGGATACGGAGAGGCTCCATCTCGATATCTTCTTCTGCGTATTCCCGCGCTGCCGCCTGTACCATCTCACTTTGGCTCATCCCATCTGCCCCTCGAAACGGGGTGCCAAAAAAGATCAGCCCTCGAACCGCATCGACAATACCAGGCCATTCGCCTTTGTCATGGTACGCATCGCATATAACCTATTATATTATATCAGTTGATCCAACCATCGTGAGTATGTGAACTTACCTTCAGTACGACGAGCCCTCCAAAGCCATGCGCAATGAATATTAATGGTCGACCGACGCAGCTCTTCTCGTGTCAGTCCAGGTGTTCTTCCCCGGATAATGATATTCTCGTTACCTTTCGTTCTCGTCTTAGCGCAGTAAGCAGCCTCTTCGCCACGATTCGAGCGGACTGTTTGATTGCGTCCCGCCCAAACCAATCCGATTTGTATCCGTATCGCATAATCCGCGCGTGTGGCGCCACAGACGGCAGCATATCTTCCTCTTGCAGCCAGTTCACTCGGCGAGGCTCGTCATTGGTTCCCCGATTCTTGGTCCACGTGTCTTCCGGGTGCGCTCTGAGGCCATGGACGGCGACGATACTGTAGTCTGTCAGCCTGAGAGGAACTCTGCTGTGAGGGGGGGGGGCTCTGACTCAATGACGTTATCGCCATCCTCGCCTCCCTGGCTCGGACTTGGCTCGCACAGCACCTTCAATCCGGTATCATCGTTCGTCACCGGTCGATCCTAGGTCGTTTTAGCCATCCACGCTCGGGGGGCTGGATTCGGCAAATACCATAGTCGAGCGCTTCCTCGCCAACAATGTCCGGTCACGAGTATGAGGCGAAGTCGGATATCATCCAAAAAAAAAACGATTGAGAGATTGTCCGTTGTAAGAGTGCACCGTCAATGAGGGCGCTTGAGATATGCTCGTCAAGGTTAGCTCGTGGTTCGTATTATTGTGGCGATGTCCCATGTGTGGCTTGAAAGTGGAAGCACGTGCTTGGCACTTTCAAGATATAATAAAAAGTTTAGATTTTTGTTTTTATTTTCAATCAACAAATGATAAAAACAAATGAATCTTTGAGATCATACCTCGCTTGGCACCCTACGCTTGCATCCTCCTAGAGAATCGACAGATGCACGTTACTGTGTAGTCTGTTATGTCACAATTCCTTGAAAAAGCAAGCATATCCCTTGTGTCACTGAACGTTGGGCCACTATTCTTCAATAGGAAAGTTACCCATTAAGTGACACAAGGGATATCTACGTCGAGAGAGCTTGATCTACGACTGTTCGTGCGGCGTCGTCTTGGCGCAGAGACTGCGTCGAAATCGATAGCCGTTTATGACGAGGCTGTCGGGGACCGGAGGGAGTATACGGGGGTCTTATCTATTCTGCAGCTAACAGATGATGTGCCGTCGCTCTCGGTGTCGCCCTCCTGATCCTAGACTACACACGGGCTATCTGTATAGTATTCGACGGCCGTTTACATCTTAGATCAGAAGCGCACAATTCACACCCATCCTACTTTCGTTTTATCAGCTGGATTACCGTTCAGAGGCTCACGAAGAAACGCATGCCCGTTTCATTGTTACAAATGGATCGCCAGTTTCTGCTCCGGAGACGAGCGACAGTGACCGTCATTTTGTTTCGCTCCAAGATAATGCCGCTTCCGCATGCGGGGCTGACCCAGGATTTTCCGCTGTCACCGGTCCTCTATCTATTCTTCAATGCGGGCTGGTGAATACATATATCACAGGCCGCAAGGGCGCAATCGGCTTCGTCAACGGCTACCCTCGTTGGTTGGTGGGCTGGTCACCAACGGAGAACACTAGGAACGTGCAAGAAACGAACATACCGAAGATATTGTAATGGGCAGCAGCGAGCGGGGTCTCTTTTGAAGCCGAGAAGACGGGCGCTCATACATTTCACCAGATATCCCCGTCTCAGAGAGCGTCACCAAGTTGCACTCCGGGTTGGCGGCCGGGCCGTCATGCTATAGGAATCGGTAATCGGGTAAGTGGTAACTCTGGGCACGTTTCTAGTACTGGTCGCACTATGAGATCTCTTGAAGCTGCGCATCTCGAAAATCTACACCCTTCCTCCTTCATGCACGCAACCATCAGTCGATCTGACGATTTTAACGTTGAAGTTGGGAGATAATTCGCAAGCTAATACTAATGATTTCAGCTTTGGGAACCTATCCACGCGATTCTAACACCCACACCTGCGTCATTTTTCGTTTGTATTGATGCCGTCGCGCTCCGACATGTGGACATATCTTTCTGTCAGACAGCCTGCGCCTCAGGGTGCCCATCGGCCTGTTTTGAGCCACTTTCCGAACCATTCTCTTCATATTTATCAGAAGGCATTCTAGATAGCCACTTGACAATTGATTCTGTCAATTCAATTCGATTCAATATACGCATTTCTAGCTAATTCGAGCTGTTCTAGCTGTTCGCTTTGACACTTTCTCTATCTGAAAGCACGCATTTGGTTGGCGAAATACCAATAAACGCATTTTACGACTCGTTGGTTTGATGTTTCATTAGCTGACCTGGCTGCGGAGATCTCCGCCATGAAGTGCTACTAATCAACACTCGCCATAAAAGCATAAGCCTCCGGACCTCGCTGTCGCAGTTCCTTTCCACTCGGTTCTCTTTTTCTTCTTTGCCCACCTCAATCCACATATGTTGCAAAGCGTCTTTGGCCTATTTGGTCCCTGTCTCCATTCTCCACTATCGGGCGTTCCATATTCGGTAGAACTATACTCATGCTCCGTCTCAAACTTTCTCTTCTTGTCCGCGTCCTTGCCCACACGATTTTGGGGGCGGCGCGGAGCGCGTTCGAGGGCCATTACGACTGCGTCAACACCGTGGTACAGAAGGACTCGCAGCATAGGCGCACTCGTGAAGGCTGCTGCTATGGCGACTAGTGCAGCGTGGGTGTTGTTTACGGTGGAAGAACATAACTGGGAGGCATACATCGGCGAAAAGCTCGCGGAAAATGGAAATTGTAAGCACGGCTGATGGGCTTCCTTCATTCGCACTAACATGTTCCGGGCAGTTTCAATATAAGCCTAACGGTATTCGCCATCGTATTTCTGCTCGACGCTCATGCATTTCGGACCGGCGAGTTAGCGACAATGTCTGATGCTCCTGGCTTTCTCGTGCTGGGGCCGTGAAGTCATGCTTCCGACCTGCGGTACAAGCTCGTTCACTGCAGATTGGCGTAGCCGACCTTCGACATCTTTCGCCACTCGAGGAGGCATCCACTTGATCGCTGGGCGTTGCAACATCTTCACGGCAGCTTCGAACGAGGTTTGGAAGGCAAGTAGATCAGGCAAGAAGAAGTGGAAACACTGCATTGCAACAGTTCCTGGAATCTGGACAGGACTGTACGTCTTCAGTATACGCGCCGTCCACTTTGCTTCCGAGCTATGAAGTTGCCAGAAGATCTTCACGTGTGGTTGATACGACCAGCTAGATAATGTGTTGGAAGGATGAGCTAAGGTCTCTCTACATTGGGGTTTCAAACGTCCTACTGAGAAACTCGAAACCGAACGGTTCAAGTTCTATACCATTAGAAACCGATAAGAATGGCCCCGTGGCGCAGTCAAGATAAATCGGTGTGGTACTTTTGCAAATGATGGGAATTGACAAGCCATGGGGCCTGAATCATCAACCCACACTTTCCATAGCGCTTAGACTACTCTTAGGCCGCACCTTACTCAATCGACGACTTCTGTGCCTGATATTCTCGCTTCGCTCTCGCAGAGCGCGGCGCGCTACGTCTCCACCTCCGACAAGATGTTCTGTCGATTGAGCCTTACACAACGATGACCGTGAGTCTTTATAGTAGGTCCGAGAGTATGGCCGATGCGGCTCTAAAGGCTGTCGATCTCGGCGCTGCTGCACGTATTCTTTGAAGAAGCGCAAGAACTTTCCGCGGCCGCAGGGCGTAAAACAGTTGGCAGTGACAAGCGAAGCAGGCTCGGAACGTTTTCTGACGATTGCGGTGCCGTCATCTGAGGTGTAGATTTTGAGCCTGCGGAATGGATCTCGCTGTGGGCCAAGTCTGTTACTTTGCGCTCCTCCGGGTGAATGACGGGGGTTAGAGTGGAGGAAGCCGTACCAAAAAGTACAGGTATGGAACGTCCGGGTTGTGCATCGCCGAGATCCTAAAGGCATCGAGCATATGGACAACAAGCTCCCTTGTTCTGCCATCCTTCAAGGCGCTGTGCGCAGAATCGACTTCCGGGCGCGTCTCTACTGCGTTGTTGGGCCATTTTTGAGCAGTCAGCTGCTGATAATTTTCGGTACCTAGTATCTGACCGTTCCAAGGCGGACGAGGCATGGCGGTGAAGTCGATGTGCTGTAGGGGTATAAGAAGGGGCGAGCGAAGGATGAGTCGCGTCGAGTGAAGGAGACGCGATGTATGAAGTAAGCAAATAAACCAATCAGGTTAGATCAATATGCACGTGACATGACGCTACCTTGCGTGCCTTTCTTTTCTAGGCAGAAGGCGTACCTTCAATTGATATACATGCAACGCCGGTGTAGAGCTGAAGCTGCTTGAGTTCTTTTCCATTCTTCCTAGTCTCTTTGTCCTCTCACTTGACGTGTCTGAATGTGACCATGCAGCCCTGCGACCCCAATGGCGCTCCTCCCACTAGAGATATTCCAGCCCCATACAAGCACCGAACCCTTTCAGTGGAAGAACAATTCATTCTCTCAGGCGAAGAAGGGATCAGCATATCACCGTTGGTTTCGTACACAATATACGGTACAGCAGCGCTAACTTTGCCTCTTCAGAATTATCTTGTGTCTTGGCACCACCTCACGGCGTACTTCAGCCGTCTTGATGTTTCTCGGGCATACATCGATGCTCTTGAGAGATCAGATCCTCTATCTGATCGCATATCTGTCCGGCGATCCCACAAAATCGATTTGAGGAATCCTGACGCGCGTGTGACACTGGCGAGTATCTTTCTGGGTAGTTTTGTCGCGAATTTGGAACGCTTCGATAGGCCTGAAATCCGGCATATCGCGCAGCAGATTCGTGAATCGTAAAGACGCATGTCCCGAGGATTCTAGAAACTTCATTAGTCGTACACAAGGATCGCTGCCGGCACGCTTCAATCACGACCATTGCGGAATTAAATCTCGCGTTGGAAACGGTAGAGAAGGACCAGGCTGTCTCCTCCCAATCTCAAGACGCCGGCGGATTTCGGGGAAATCCCTAGCGAAGTGGAACGGTCTATTGCGGGCTGAAGGGGCACTTGCAGCCAGCGAAGGTGCCATTCTGAAGTAGATATATTCGTTGTTGATTCAGCACCGGGTCAAAGGGCAGGAGAAAATCATAAATATGATTGTGGAAATTGCAATTCAATTCGAATTATCTGACATGGCTTCGATGTGAAGACATCTATCTGGTTGATGGCAACGATCGAGATCCTGCGACCAGTTGTCTTAGCGATGGACGGGGGGCAGCCGTTGTGCTTGGCGTTATGCAAGGTCAAGTGAATCGATGATAATAGTGAGGCGCTGTAGGGATGTATCCAGCCCGCTGCAGCTCGGACTAGGGCTTCTTTTCGAAAGCTATCAACGTATCGATTCAGTCGAGTGGTTGAGAGCCTCGGCAATGTATCCTGTTTCCTAGATGGAAGTGTTTCCCATTGGTAGCCTTGTGAAAAGGATGCAATCAGGTAGAACAGTGACTCACACACTGCTGCCTTTTACATAAAGCACGGCAAATTGTTCTCTAAACCAACGAAGACACACCACTCCAGCTTTCAATTAGAAATCAAGAGCTTCTGATTCTTTCTATCAGTTTCCTCACGATTTCATCTTTGCAACACCATGGCCATTTGTATGCCCCCGTCTGTTGCGATTCCGGGTCTCAGCAAGGCTCTCAGTTTGACCGACTTGAATGATAGTCACGTCGTGTAAGCCATCCAGCCGCTCTTATCTATACTTTGTAAGTGCTAAAAACTCCATAGCTACAATGGCCTCGTGGATGATTCTCGGCAGCCAGACGTGTCGCAGATACATATCCAGAGCCTTGCCGAGCTTTTCGTCCGTCACAACGCTCACGAAAAGCTTGGGATTCATCTAATCCATGGACATTTCAATACCGCTCCCAACACGGTCATGCTGGGGACCAACATCGAAGATCCTTACGGGCGTTGGACCAAAGCTACGGCAACCGACGCGATCGAGCTCAGCAAGGTCCATGGACACATATTCGCGCTCCGCCCTGCAGGTGGATTTGTCGCTTATGAGTATCAGGATGGGCCGATGCCCGACTTGTCCGCCATCAGGGATGACTTCTTCGGTGAATTGGCCTCGTACTTGACCACCAACGATTTGTCATCTCTTCTTGGACTTCAGGTCCGCCTTGGAGGGGTGCCTGAGAGCATGTTCGAACTCATTCTCGACCAGGGGACTATCATGCTGGATAAGACGGCTGTCCGTGGCTGCTCTGCTTCTCGGCAAACTGGGTGGACATTCGAGCTCAAGGATGGGGAGCCGCGCGTATGTGCTGCTAACGAAACGCACGCCAAGAAAACATCTGGAAATCATCAAGTGTTTAATGCTGGCAAGCCTCAGCCGATACTGGCCAGCGTTGCTGACCTCAAGAAGGCTCTTATGACGGCGAAGGTTCTCTCTTGATGGGCTCAATCTATCTAGTCTCTCGAGAGCAAGAAACCTCGTGAGCGGTCGCGCAGCAATCTCCAAAAAGCGAGATTCCCTTGAGAAGATTCAGCTAAATGTCTGGGGATAGTGCATTCTGTTGTAGGTCCTCCTTGGCGGCTTACTCAGCATATAGGCCTATTTCCTTCTTCCTTGCTAGTTTGCGTAGATAGATTCCTCCTGCATACACTCATTCATCACATTCTGCAAATTGTCAACTTTTCGGGGTAGCTGAATTGTCCCTGATAATCATAGAGAACGTAGCAATCATATACTTTAGAATATGATGCGTAATGTGACAATGACTAACGTCCCCTGAGGTTGTTGGAGACAACATCCTCTAGTCTGCGAAAAATAAGAACTCGGATACAGACCTGGCAGCCGACCGGTAAGGTCCGAATTTCCTAGGCACTTCGCCAGGCTAAGGTAAACCTTCTGCGTCTCCCTTCCCATGCCGTGTTTGCGCGGTGGCTTATATCTATACACATTGATCCGTTGGTCATGACTGCTTATGTTGAGTATTCCCTTGAGGATAAGATTGCCAAGTTCTTCACGAAGACGTCTGCCACGCGAGAAGCTTGCGACGAGAAAGCTGCGTCCTTGGTGGGAGGCAATATATCACCAGCTCCAATCCAGGGAGATTGCAGCTACACCGTCTACGGTGGAACTCACTTCGAGTCCGTTGTCCAATTCCGTCTACAATCCCTGCCACTAAGCCTGAAGATCACGGCCCTCGCGAGAAAGATTCATGGCAATCTGGCTCCTACCACTACATATCATGGACAGCTTGGCGACACAAGCCGAGAGACGACCTCGGTGTATTCCCTAGATAAGATTCCAGGCATCAGCTACATTGAATTTCGCCTCGCGAACAAGTATGCTGAAGATTCCGAGGAAAATTTTGCCTTGCGAGCAGATCTTATGATGGACCTTGCAGGGTCAGCTGTCCGCACCCCTTGACGTCTGGACGTTACTGATCGTGCTGTGGCAGGTTCTTTGCCGCATCCTGGAAGGCCCCACAAAGAATTGACCGAAATTCTGTCGAGCAACTACGTCAGAAGTACACCAAAGGTCTCTGGCTCCTTTCCCACCATCTTCCATCGAGATTTCACCCTCTTATCCAGAAATCCCTCGATTCCATGCCATCGATTTTCTCCCGTCTCCCGTTTGTTTTATCGCACGCCGACTTTAGCTCCTGCAACATAATAGTCCATCAAGACTCTGGCCGGCTGGCCGGTATTATCGACTGGGCTGAAGCAGCAATCTGTCCCTTTGGACAAAACTTATACACGCTGCAAGATTTTTCAGGTTCCCTGCATCGAGAAAATGGCTGGAGGCAATACAAGGACCATGGAACCCTGCAGAAGACGTTCTGGCAGACCTTCCAGAGGGAGGTGGGGGGCTTGTCAGCGGAGGTGATGGATGCTATCAGGTCAGCCAGGATTCTGGGTTGCCTCCTAACGCATGGATTCACCAGAAGGTTGGCAAACGAGCCATTTCTTGTTCCTATCCAAGAAGACGATGAGGTTGGCCGGTATAACCTACGGTTTTTGGACGCTTACCTTGTGGATGTGGAGACGAGATTTGAGGATCTAAGTTGAGATAAAGTTTATCTACGTTTGGTGTAATTAAAGGTGCTTTCCGCCCGGGAAGATTGTTCCCGAGCGTGAGAAAGGTTGATTGCTACCGGTGATAACAAATGGCTACGCACATGGAATGCAGAGCGGAGAGAAGCCGAAGTATTGGCGATAGGTAGCAATCGCCTCTATCAAACGTCTACGGCGAAACTCTTGCTTTCGTCATAAGTGTCGGTATATCGGGAACCACGGTAGCCGCCACCGTTCATCCCCTTTCTTCAGATTGGAATAGAGAGATGCACTGAGCATTCTCTTTGCCCTTTCTCCAAGAGTAATGAACGTGTCTGATCGTCCAGCAAAGCTAGTGATCAGCTATCATCAGCATTTGTCTGCACGATCCGGTCTGCCCCGTTTGCGATCACAGTGCGCTCCGCCTTATGCCTCAAGCAACTGCTGGGCATTCCCCAACTCTCTCCTGGGCAACCACGTGCTCCTCCAGCGCACCTTGTACTCATAGACCTTTCCCACCCGTCTCTTGCCAACAATCTTTGTGATCTCCCATTCCTGCTCTTCGAGTTCGGCATTGTGAGCAGGAGACTGCGCCACCAATCTTTTACCGAGGGCGTCTTTCGTATCAACTTGGCCATCTTCCGAACCCATCGCGCTTCAGAACGATTTCCTCGCCAGCGATTTTGGTGGACGAATTCGTTCGAACGTGGATTGGGGTGAGGATGAGGGAGATGGAGTCCGAGTGATCGTGGGCGTCGAGTCGGATTGGTCTGACCTACCGGAACTTCGGTAAGTTAGACTGCCAAGTATCCACTTTCCCGCGGTGGCTTTTCCGCCCTCTTTGCCCTCTGCCCTCCTTGCCCTCACTGTCCTCACTGCCCATCTTTGACTGGTCGACCCAGGTTCATCAGCACTAGGGTGTCCCATGGCGAGTCGCCTCCCTTAACTTGGTCGTGTAAGATCGGGAGATTGGTCTTTTGTCACATTCATCATCACAGTAGTGATTTTAGATATGAGATTTGAGTCTGACCTTGAGGTTGGAAATCTCCTTTGGGTCTAATTGGATCATCACAGAGCTGGCAGTGATTCTAGAAGCGGCCAGAGGGCTAGTTGGGGAGATCTGTTCATCACCATGGGTTCCACAGTGAGACATGATACAAGAGAGACGTGGAAAGCCCAATTGCTCTGCTGCCTCCCCGGTCAGTACTGTAGCCGTAGGTGCTGCCTACTGCAATACAATCACCACCACCCCAGTTCCCGTTTATTGTCAATCTCATCTCTTGGTGATGGCTCGCACCAGACTAGTACTTTTTGGGTGACTATCGTGCAGGGAAAAGACTCTCTTATACGAAGGGTAAAGGCACCACCGATTCGATTGGGTTCGTCCCTGACTTGCCACAGCAAATATATGCCTTTTTCGAGGCTCAATACTGGCCGACGACTGTTGAAACTGTTCTTATTAACATAAATGCGGACTCGACCTATTATCTCGAGGTTGAAGATATATGTGGCGATTTCCACAGCTGGGGAGAGTCATAGATACGAGAAAATAATCGGTCCTTGATCGCATACGACAGCTTTGACGTGGCGACGATGATGCTTGCCCAAGTGTCCTCCATCGAGGCATCTACCGAGATCTCCATCTGCTTGGTAGGTAACAAAAATGACCTGCAGACCCGAAGAGCAGTACCACGCGCGGAGGGGGAACTTCTAGCGAGAGAGTTTGGGTGCCATTTCATCAAGACGTCAGCGAAAACCGACGGCAATGTCAAAGCAACATTTCTCCTCACCGCAGGATGAAATCCAGACAACTCTCTCTGCGTCCGTCAAGTTTATGAACCTTCCCTCTAACACAAAGAGACCCGGTGCAAAAGATTATGTCTGAGCAGCGTTAGACTATTTCTGAAGCGAAAAGTATCACCGAAACTGCCCCGGGTTGATGGAGTCGGGCAAGAAAACGTCGCTGCCGACAAATACTCGGAGAATATAAATCAGGGCCTTCATCAAGCCTGGCTATCCCGGCTATCTTCTGACTTCAGCCCAAGAAGATTTGCTCCACGCTCGCTGGCCCAGGTCCTGGATTCACTCTGGGATAGGAAATTGCTACTAGTCTCCAAGAAAAGCATCTTGACAATGGACGGAGCGTTGAGAATGTGTTCACGCCAAGCCCACAGACCAGCCTTCAAGGAAGTCCTGCTGGACCGCCAAACTCACCTGCGTTCGACGCTAGGACAAGCATTCAGTCATCTCACGAAGTGATAGGGAAAGAAGCACTTTTACCACCACCGATCAAGTGCCCTGCGCAGGTTACTGCTTGGCCTCTCGTGACAGCGGCCTCTTAGATTTTGTTACCAGATGTGTTAAAGCAAGCTGTCCAACATCCGCGAGCTACAAAATCTCAGTACCGCGAAGTCTGCTACCGGAGAGCAGACGGAACACTCAGTCGGAAATATTGTGCCCAGGGGTTGATGCGGTGCTGAGGTTGTGAACCGTCTTCAGGTAACGTAGTGGGAGAAAGAAGCAGTATTATGGTGGCGTTTTTCCCTCGTCATTGGTTTTGATACTGGGAACGGTGGCTGATTGTTTGTCTATTTCTCGCCGATGACAGGCCGATCGGGTAGACAGTCTTCCCCCCGGTGGGACCGGCGAAGTCATTGTCGATCAATTGATTCTAGATCAACGATCTTGGCGGGAACGGCCACTGGCAGATGCCTAGCGTAGATTACATCCTGCTGCGTTCGATTGCACCCTGCTCGCCGTCGATGTTGGAGCCCAGGACCACGGCCCGAGCGTGGGGAAGAAAGCCGGGAATCAAGTCGGTCGCTCACATTCTCAAAAGAGACACGGAGTCAGGAGGCAATGCTGGTGATTGGTGGACTTGACGTGTCTGCCCGATGATGAACTGTAAGGATCGATCGTTTTGCATATGAGTGTGATGACAAGGTTGTCAAGTCGATGCCTAAAAGAGAGATAGCCACTTCCATCCTCCACACCGACGAGGGAGAGACTTGGCGTGGCTTGGCGTGTGCTCTTCTATTTTGGGATTCGGCAGACTCAACATCCAATGCTCCACGCCGCGCACAAGATGACAAATCTGCAAACCTACCCTAGCGAAAGCCGGCGGTACTCTTGCCGCATTGCAGGCTGCAACTGGTGGGTTGGAGCGGCCGGGACTTCAACCTCAGAGCTACAGGAGATTCCTGGGAGATCATTTGCAGAGACTCTCACCGATGGCGGTACATCGGCGTTCACCTGATCTGCCCTCGTTTCTTTCTCCCTTGTGGGCTGATTGGGTGTCTGTTGTATGGAAGTGGTTCTTCCAACCAAGTGTCGCGCTGGGAACGATCACGGATTACGGTCGGACAGCCTGCGCCTCAGCCTGCGCCTCAGGCTCTCCATCGGTCAAGTTGAGCCAATCTCCGGCCTAGATCCTAGGCAGTTGATCCTGTCAATTCACTTCGATTCTACTACGGTATCAGGCATAAGCTTTCGTGGCTCGGCGCTAGTATCATTGTACGAAAACGCTAATTTTCCAACAGATCCTTGCTAGCAGGTTACACGCTATCGGCGCGCCCGATATACCAGAGAGCTGGCATACTCGATACTAGATGCTAAATAGGCAAGCGTACGGATCAAGCGTTTTGGCGTTGTATCTATCACAAGCGCATACTAGCGCCGAGCTACGAGAACTTATGCCTGATACCGTAGTACAAGCATTTTTGCGCTATCCTAGCCCTTTGCTTGACAATTACTTTGAAGGATCGAGTGGCGGAAGTTGGCTTTCTGCCCCCTCTAATGAAAAGAAAGCACTCTCACCTTGGGAGGACGGTTGTCGTCCCATCGCTCGGTGCACTGCTCAGCTTTTCTTGTTTTGCTTGCCCCATCCACAGTAATTAATGCCTACGCAAAACGAATTCTTGCGGGTACGTTGTAATCTATGCCTCTTTAGTTACCCTCTCTTTGTGGTTTCTCGCACCCGCAATCTTAGATATCGCGCTCATATTCTGTGCAATAAACTCCTCCCTCTCCCTCCCCTCCGAGCTATTTTCTTGGATCGCTTCTCAGCATCCAGTTGCGAAATAGAGCGGAGGCAGGCTTGGCTATCTCAATCTCATCGAGCTTTACTGACTTACTGATTTTCAATAGGATCAACGCAAGAGACCTCTGTCTGTGTCCCAAAAACTAATTCACCCGCACGGCGGCTGGAGCTGTTCTCAAAACACTTGCGGCTTCGTTCCCGACTCCAGACGTCAATATCTCCAGTGATTATATCCAGCCCAGGGCAGCTGAGCGTACCCGGGGCAGTTAGATTAAGCCCCGGACGGCTGTATTGCCGATGTGATAATCACTGGTTCAAGCAGAGATATATCCCCGCAGAAGGGACCCTCTCGTTGACCACGGATCCACTGTTCACCACTCGCCTGCGTGGCGCGTGGCTTATGTATACCCCTGCATAGAGTGGGGGCCCCTGTAGGGGGCCTGTACTCCGTAGGGGGGACTCGTTCACCACGAGTTCGGACAAGCGGAGGAACTTAAAACCCGAACCACAACGTCCAACGTTATGCCAGCGTATCTACGGGTTGCGGCAGAAAGACACTCCGATTCGTGAACGATGTTGTTGACGCTAATATTCAGATATCTTCATAATCCCCCAGGTCCCAAAGCAGGCTCAGTTCCAACAGAGTAGTGTACGTATAAAGTCTGTCTGTCCTCGCCAGTCTCGTCCAGGTGAGCTTCTGACAAAAAATCTACAATCGTGAAAGCAAAGATGCTATTCGCATACTACCTTTTCATGCAATTCATTGCTCGCATTAATGTTGTGTTTGCAACACAGACACTACCCACCGTGGACTTAGGCTACGAGACACATCGAGCAATATCCTACGATGTCAGTGCTACTCCTCATGCGACATCTCCATACCTTTGTCAAACGACCTTGGCTCGCTTGGATGCCGTTTCTTTGCCTCTCTGAAATTAGTGGTCACCTGCCCGAGTTCTTGTTCACCTCCATCGTCACGTATCACATGGTGTAAACCAGAGAACAGCGTCTACGTTCAGTAATCAGTGGCTCGGAAATTTCTGTTTTCTCGACGAGCATCCAATGGCTGACACCGTCCAGCCAACAACAGAAACCTATAATTTCACGAATATTCGCTACGCTCAACCACCTCTCGGAGACCTACGCTTCGCAGCACCAGTCCCACCATCGGGACGGAACCCAAACTTACAAGATGGCAGCGTTGGTGCAATTTGTCCGCAAGCAATCCCCCATTGGCAAGCTATTGCTGCCGACTTTGCTGGTGCGTGGGCGACTAACAAGTTACCTTTTGACTACGATGCTGCGGCAGCAGCTTTATCCAACATCAGTTCTGTATACCCTGCAAACCTAGCGGACCCTCGGATATCGGAAGATTGTTTGGTCCTCGACGTGATCGTCCCAAGATCTTCTTTCGACCACAGTCAGAGTGGAAGCCGAAAGACGAAAAAACCCGTGCTTGTCTGGATCTACGTAAGAACAGCACAGATTTGAACATTTACTTTGCAGACATGACTGACTGGCACCTCTCAGGGCGGTGGCTACGCATTTGGAACCAAGGAACTTTACGGCAGTCCAGCAGGGCTCATCGCAGCTAGTCAGGCCAATGATAGCGCTGGAATCATCTATGTGGCTATGAATTATCGACTTGGCGCATTCGGATTCCTTGCTGGCCCAACTTTCCAGTCTGATGGGATTGCCAATGCGGGTCTATATGATCAACGGCTTGCTCTCGAATGGGTCCAGACACACATTTCGAAGTTCGGAGGAGATCCGAACCAAGTAACCATTATTGGGGAGTCTGCTGGCGGAGGATCAGTGATGGTAAGCAACGAAGCTCACATGAACCAGCTGTCACTGACTTGCTACAGCACCAAGTCACTGCTTTTGGAGGCCAGAAGCCAGTCCCGTTTCAACGTGCAATCCCGCAATCTCCTGCTCTCGTTCCACTCCCGGGTATTCAACAGCAAGAAGATACGTTCCAACAATTCCTTTCGTTGCTGAATATCAGTACATTAGAGGAAGCACGCATGTTGCCCTCTGACAAACTCATTACAGCCAACAGCAAGCAAATTTCTAATGCACCATACGCAACTTTTATCTACGGTCCAGCGGTAGATGGTCTATTCTCACCAGAAATTCCGAGCAAGCTTTTGCTTCAAGGATCCTGTAAGAGGCCCCAAGATCGTGCTCAGCGTTCCTGAATGATGCTTACCCTTCTGATCTCGACTTCCCTCCACATCGTAAAGGTCTTCGCTAATCATTCGATCCCATCCAGTCGCCAACAACGTCTCCATTCTATCGAGCCATAACACTAACGAAGGCGTCCTCTTCGTCGATCCCCGTGTCACTAACGACACCGCTTTTGCCCTCTTCATCCGCTCCCTGCTGGGTCCTCAGATCCAAAACTCGACCATTCACTACCTCGTCAACGACCTCTACCCGCCCCACTATGACGGCTCACAACCATACAACACTTTCCTCGACCGCTTCATCCTCTTCCTTTCTGAGGGCTTCCTTAGCTGCAATGCACGCTTCCTCGCACACGCCAGCGGCAGCAATCTGGAAAACCCCACTCCTTCGTACGCCTACGAATTCTCTGTTCCGCCGGCGCTACATGGCGGCGATCTCGCATATACCTTCTACAATGGGCCTTCAAGCGGTGCGCCGAACGTAGATGCAGAGGTGGCACGAGCGTTGCAAGACATCGTAGTGAGTTTTGCGCTGACGGGGCTGCCCAAGGCGAGTCGAGCGGGTGTCACGCTGCCGCCGTATGGCACCGAGAGCCTGTTGGCTAATCTCAATATTACGGGGGTGGAAATCATGAGCGATCCGTTGGCGAACCCGAGGTGCGCATGGTGGCAGGAGGCGTTGTTCGATTGAGGAGGTCTAGGGCCCCCGTCCGAATTCCCGCCGACAACTGATGCAGCGTAGTCCTCCTCCTGCCCGTATGACATTTTGTCAGACAGCCTGCGCCACCGCCTGCGCCTCCGGGTGCCCATCGGCCTCTTTTGAGCCAAATTTCCGGCCCATTTTCTTCATACATACCTCCATTTCAGGCGGCATTCTAAATAGCTACTGGGCAGTTGATTCTGTCCATTCAATTCAATTCGATTCAATACAAAGCATTCCTAGCCAACTCGAGCCATTCCAGCTTTCAAACAGCCTAGGCCTCAGGGCGTCCATTGGTCAGGTTTCGGCTAGCCTGCGCCCTGTCCAACGGCCCTGTCCAACAGGCTATTTCGAGCGTTTTTCTTGAGTATATAACACTCATTCTATGCGCCATTCTACATAGATTTAGACAGTCAATTCGATCAATTCAACAGACATTCTACAAGCTATTCAAGCAGAATCTGTCTGACAGCTTGATACACTAAATAGTTGATATCTATGCGATTGATATTTTAATCATCGAATACGTCCACTACTGCTGTAAGAAGGACTTACCACCTTCACCCGATCCTTTCGATGTATATACCAGGAAATGCAGCCTTCTCAAAAGTAGCTCGACAACTCTTCAGCCGGTATGGCGAAATATCATAGAGCTGGCAGACCAGATGCAAGCTTGATCTGAATCCTCACAACCGGCCAACAGCCAAAACCTGCTTACGAAATCTGGATCATAGTGATGAAGCAAGAGCCCCAGATGTAGATGTTTCGGCGCAGGTTTAAAAAACGTTCGAAGACACTCTTTTGGTCACTCGTCTGAGCATACGTCCACAGAAGATATCATGAAGCACAATACAAAATTCAATGATATGAACATTCTGATTCTGATTCTGAAACCCCAATCGGCTAAATCGAACTTGAGTAGACATATCATCAAAGTTAAAGATATCTACCGAGCTCTGGAAATTCATTGGCAATCAAAGTCTGCCGCGTACCATTTTTGAGAGCGCTTCGATAGAGCAAAATGGTAGTTATGTTAGTCTCAACGTTGGACTCGTCTTATGTAGAAGATTTAGCAGCACAGATCTTGCACGAATGATAAAGTGAGTTTGCAAAGAACAATGATGCTTTTGAGCGAAATCACCAGGTACAGTGCCTACGCAAAAGTATCTACCCGCGGAAATTTCGCGCCCCACCCACCATTTTATTCACCACCATACATTTTACTATTACAAGATCAAAATTAATAGGTTATTTATGAGATCTGTTGCAAAATATTCACAAATAGTAGGTCTTAAGGCTGAGATACTTCTGAATTAGACCTCTTAATGTTAATACTTGATGTGCCAGTCTTTCTTCTTTCGGATAATCTTTATCCGCCTCAGCATATTATTAATTAGATGATTAAGTCAGATCTGAGATATAGCTTCTTAAATGTCTATAATTGCAGTCTTTAGAATAAGTAGATTAATCTTACTTTTATTTATTTTAATCAGCTCTAAATAATATTGATAAAGAATTTCTTTTAACTTCTTTTAGATATGTTTAATAGAGTTTATATCTAATAAATAAGACGGTTAATTAAGTAATAATATATTCTCATCTCTAAATTAATTTTTAATCTTTTTAACTGTATGAATATTGATATTATTATGCATAAATATATAATTAAATTTAAAGTAAACTTTCATCTGATTATTAAGAACTTTAAGATAGAAGTTAATAAAATAGTTATTTTAAGTAATCTTCTTATTATAAATTATTATAATTAAATTTAATCTTTCTTCTATTTAAATAACACTCTAAATTATAACGCAGATATTCTTCTTTAAATTATATAACTTAATCATCTCTTTATTTCATTTTTACGTAAGCGTATAAAAGACTTATTAATACTGTTATTCTTTATCTTATTCTATTAAATATTTATCTGAAAAAATAATGAATTCTTACTTAAGCTTTTAATTTAAATAAGTTATAACTTATATATATCGAATTTAAGTATGTTTAGATTTTAATACAGATCTTTTAAGAGCTTTCTAATTCTTAATATCTATAGAATTAAGAATATAATCGAGAATATTATGAGAGAGATAGATATGAAGATTTTATTAAATATCTATATATATAGACTTCAGATAAATTCAAATAAAATAAATGATATTTCGAGCATTTAATAGAGTATATTTCTTAGGCCTACTTATACGCTGTATGATATTGCCCTCTAAACGCTGAGAGTCTACTTTAATTATATATTTTATCGTATTTTCGGAGATTTTCAATCGCCTTGAAATATCGCGAATTTCGCCGCCATCCTCATGCAAAGTTGTTATTTTCGATCGAGTATAGGATGTAAGCTCTTCTTCACGAGGGATATTCGCAGAAATCGTCTCCAAAGGCCTTCTGGGCATGATATAATGTATGATGCAAATATAATGATCAAAAAACGCGTCGAAATTTGGCCAAGAAAAACGCGCCCGCGGGTAGATACTTTTGCGTTAGTACTGTACTACTTTCAATTCTTTTTCAGTTTGTGATATCATACATTATGTAGCATCAAATGCTTCTCGGAGCTAAAGAGAAAATTCACCAACATTGTTCAGATTGGAGAGTTCGAAGACCTTCCTCTGGCTATCAATCTTACCATCTCTATTTAAGGCGAACGGTCTAAATAGTAACGACATCAATAAACATCGACCTCTTTTTAGCCAAGGCCCGCACCACATTATTCAAGGATGGTCCGTGTATCCTCCCCGAGGAACTTACACCACAATTGGAATGCAATAGTGATCTTCAAGCAAAAAGGCATGGAAGAAATCTCAAAGCAGCTGCAGGAGTCCCTAGATCGAGATCTCGGGAGCCCACAGATAGAGGCTACTGTCGAAGGTGGTGCAACTGCTTCATCGTCATTTCCAATTGCTTTGGCTGGGACGTTGGACGATCTCTCCACGAGTCTAACGAACGATTCAGATGAGGAGGCTGCTTTTAAAGGTGGTGCAAGATGGGTACTGAATCAGCGCTGATTATAGTCCATGTCTCATGAACCAGATTTAATAGCAGCACGGGTTCACGCTGACGCCATGTCTTTCTTTTCATACAGCTTCATATCAGGCGTAATGGTTTGCGCAATATTTTCTTCGTAACCCCTAAGCAGTGCCATATGCAACTAGCGAAGAAATCAATCCCCGTCTGCAGAAGCAGTCAGGTTGGTGGGGCACACGCACCTTTTCTGAAGATTGCAATCCCCAGATATCATTGTCTCCTTTGGCGACATAATGATGGCAGGTGCCATCATTATCGCATCATTGGCTCACTCCCAAGACGGGCTGCAATACATAATGGCGTCTGCTCCCAATACTTATTTGCATCAATATCGGCGTGATGGTCAACTAGTTTTTGTATAATTCCGGTGAAAGTGATGATATAAATTGGCATGTCGTCGCCGTCATCATCTCCAATATCGGTGGCGGCCCCATGATTTAGAAATAAGAGGATAGATATCGAATGAAGTGCGATAGAGACGCTGTTAGCGATGCAGGGTAATAAGAAAAAGATTCGGCCGGGGTTAGATTGGGGTGGGTGTACCTTGGTGAATGCTGAGAGATCGACACTGATAGATGATGAGGGACTTGACCTGAACGGCCCATGACAGCTTGACTATAGCAACAGCCTCAAAAAGCGACATTCATATCTGGTCTCTGTATAAACGTCAGTAGATCTTATGTCCATGGCAAGTGTGGTTTCGTACTCATGGTAGATAGTCGTAGACATGTTCCGTGGTCGTGCTGCTATCGTCGCCCTAAAACTGACTGCTATAGACCATCGGTGGCTGCAGCTTCTTCTCCAATCCGAGATGGTTCCAGAGGACCGTCGGTGTTGCGCCTCGCGGATCAGACTAAGCAGCGCAGGTTGACCTACACCTGCACGAGGAGTGGGCAGCAGAGCCGGGCTGGGGTGTACCAGCTGATGCCGCCCCAATCACGCTGACTATCGTAACAACCTGAGACTGCAGAGCCACAACCCACTGAACGAGTACATGTTTGTCTTGAAGAAAGAGGGGATTGTGCCTCTTTATGGTCGCCTGATCGCGCACATCTCTATACTGTTTGCCGCGATCAGTCTTAGAATGTACGAGTTCACGTCAAGGTTGCCCAGGAGTTGAATACGGATACGCCTCGAGGATAGTGTGAGACGTCTTCTTGGCTGGGAGCTACATCTGTCTCTATAGTTTCGTTCCCATGGCATTGTTGTTCATGTCGTATCATATCATATAGATAGAGGCGGCCTTGCTACCGTGAAGAGAGCAACGACATGAAATCAAACAGAATGAATCTAAAAGTAGCCCGCCGGTTACAGATCACCATTTCTTTATCTTCGAGAACGAGCTTCTGCTTCGGCGCGCTGCTCTGCACGTTGTCAGGAGCGCTCCTGTTCTTCTGCGCTTTCTTGTGCCGCCTATAGTTATTCTTCAGGACGCTGGCAGACAGATTCGCGTCGAGAAGCCATCTTCCAGAAGGAATCTTGAGTGAGGGGACAGGGAACGACGCATCAGAGCGCATGCAGTAGCACTCTTGGCATTTGGACGGTGTGGAGCAGTTGGTATCTAGGGTGTAGATGTTGTAGAAGCTAGAAATCTAAAATACAGCTGGCGAAGGAAATTGGCCCCCGCAGATGCCAAGGCGCCAAGGCCCCACAGCGGGATAAATTGGCCCCGCAGGTGCCAAGGCCCCACAACGGCCAGAGTCTCACCCATGGTCCTCCTTAGTATTGAAAGCGGACCGACCCGCCGCCGTTGACATAGGAACGAGCTCTTACCATGTCGCTCAATCTCATCAAGTCGAAGACCCAAGCTCTACTCAATGGACTAGTCGCAGTCAAGAACATTTTCACAAGACCGGATCGAAAACAAGAACAAGAGCAAGAGCAGTCTCCGGAGTCCGCTACCTGCAAGGCCTTGAGCTGGCCATCATGCTGAAGGAAATGGTGGACAAGGGTCTTAAATCCGTGCTTGTTCTCGACTGTTGCTGCTCGGGCGCCGTACTTCGAGATAGCCAGCATAATGATGATCAGCACCCACGAGAAGGCAAAATCCGCGAGGCGGTCTACAATGCAGAGATCGATCGACAAAGCAGCCGTGTGGATCTACCTAGAGAGAAGTTGCCGAACATGTTCAAGGCACCTACAAGAAGGGGTGCCACGGCTACGCCATTCTCACGGCGTGTGGGCCCGGTGAAGTGTCACGCGAATTGGAATTTAAAGATAAGAGCAGAAGCGGACCGTTGTCGTATTTTCTGCTCCTCACACTGAAATCGATGCAGCGATGCAATGTCCGAATCTCACTCAAGTCGATCAATGATTACGTGTCTGTGCAGTTCCACGCGGGCATGGTCAAGCAAACGCCCAGGAGATACGGGAATGAGAATTTTGGTTTATTCAGCCACCTGAATCGGGACTGTGACCCTAGACATCTCTCGGTTTGCCTTTCCCGTTAAAGAAGACGTTTGGATGGACCTACTTCTTATCACTCCAGCCCTTTTGAGCGTCTTGCAGATAGTTTCATCTCCAAAGACTCGACTTGGCGAATGAGGAGAAATGAACCACCCGAGCGCTCCAGAGGTAGGAAATCACCTGTCCTAGCCGATGGCGTGTTCCGGCATGGTAATGTGGATGAATGATTGGCAAAGAATGTTGGAGCTGACCCAAGAAAACTTTGTTCTATGTAGTCCCTGACATTTGCCCTTCTTGCCCTGCACCTCATGATAAAATTCACCGCGACGTGAAGACAGTGGACTGTCGATACAGGCGTCTGCAATCTAATACGCATGGAAGAAGCGGCAGGAAGCGACAAAGTGATATGTTTTTGTTCTTGAGTATGGATTTCATGTATGTCGTGAACGCATACCAAACTAGCTCTGCTGTTCCTTTCCAAAACCTGGTGGCTCGAAGACATCATTGCGGTTTCTTGTGACCACCCCCTTCAGGCTCTACGCATTCACGAAGAGGCCTGACCTGATCGTTGTTGCGTCTTCTAGGAAATCCCACTGTGTCACAACATCATTCTGGCCAAAGTTCTCGTCAACGTCTTTTGATTGTATTGCAACAGTGCTCTTGCCGTCCTCCGCGACATATTCCGTCCACGGCCGCTCTTAGGGTCTAGCACAGCACAATCTTCAAGTGTCGTGTAGCCCATGTTTGACCAGAAATCGTACAAGGTCTGCGAGAAGGCTGCTCCCGGGCTCGACCTGTGGTATCAAGGAATACTCAAGGGGTAAAGGTCGGTGGTTTTCGTCAAAAGAAAAGGAGCACAGGAAAAGCGTGCGGGCGCCAGGGGAGCTGCATTTCGCATTTGTCGACATCCTCCGCCGGGTAGGAATGGACCATCACGTGTCCTTCGAGGAGAGTTCCATGGCGATGGGCAAGGCAAATGCCAAAATCTCCATCTTGCCCCATGGGATGTGAACAGCTCAGCGATCGCCTGGAGAATTCCGGCATCGATGTCGTGACGCTGTTCCTTAATAGGCTTGATGCGGTTGAATTGGCTGACAGATACGGAGTCATGTATGCCGGAAAGCATCCCAAGAAAATGATATATAATATATGGATCGAGGAACGAATCGCAGTTTGGTGAACGTCAAGTTGGAATACTACCCCCTTCTTCTATGCCCCACATCGAATCAAAATGCGGCCTAATGCATCTTCGTGGGACTCATTGCACCTTCAAACTGCGAACAGGACGATATCCAGAGGCAAATGACAGAGAATACTGGTGTCTCGCCTGATGACAATAGCGATATTGCCAACCAGCAAGCTTCTGCATACGCGGACGCAGTCGGCCAAAGTGGACGTCATCGACAAAATCAAGGAATGTGCTAAAGGCGCCACCCCATATCCTTTGTACAAGTTTCACTTCGAGGTACCTTTTGTCAGCGAGATCTTACAATTTGAGGGATGGAGAGCAATAGTTTCCCCGGTGGTGCAAACGTGAATTGAGGTTTGTTGGTTGCAAGCTGCAAAGACGGGTGCTGATTTCCCTGATAGGGTCAAGCAAATATCCAGCGCGCTGTAGCTCCAGTCAAGCGGTCGCCGGCCTGCACAGATTCTGAATACCTTCGGTGCGGGTTCTGCATTTTCCGACTGAAAGAGTACGGATTCAGAAAAGGTGGATATTGGACGCCCATCTCGAAGGATCATGGACTTAGTATACACCTCAAACGCGCGGAGAACCGTTGTCTTCATCCCGCTTGAGGATCTAGGTCCAGAAAACGGGTTCTTCATGCCCTTGAAATATGGGCAAGATGTTTGTGTTGATGGCAGAGCGAAGATTTCATTTCCAGCGTCGGGAGGAGGGACCGGGATCTGCTTCGCCCTGAGGATATAGTTGAGAGATATCAAGATGTCTTGACATTATGAGATCCTTGAAGCTGATTCCTTATGAAGTATATCCATGGGTTGACATACTCCTCATCTAGCACATCGGCATATACGTATCCTAGAATGCGGCTGATCCGTGCAACACTGCAGGCATCAGACAGTCAACGAGTTTGGCGGATAAAGAACACGTACTGTACAGATTTACTCATAACTGTATGTACCAAACTGGATATAAACAGGGGCATTCGTCCCCCTTCAATCGAAGATTCAAGAACAAAGTCAGAGGTACAGAGACTTTCTTTCAGGAACATGAGACTGTTCTTGCGCGCGTAATATAGGGATATGTAGGAGATGGCGGGTCGATTTCCTTTCCCGACGTTAGTTTTCAAGCATTGATAAGAACGTGAAAACTCACAGATCAACATCAATTCGCTTCCACGATCGACCCACCCTAGTGCATTGAAGGTGTCAATCGCCAGATTGACAAAACGCACTGTTCGCAATAGCTCCTCGATATATTTCTCGTTGATGTCTCAGCCGACGCTGACCTTGACAACGTCGTATATATCCTGTTTGGGTTCTTCCAGCTCTTAAAAAACAAGACAGGAAGATGGATGAGGAACTGCGAGAAATTGGTGGGCCTGATGGTTGCAACCAGCACCAGCATCGTGTTGAGCCATCGTTAGGGCATATTCTTCAAGTCGCTGCAGTGGGAGCAAGCTTCAGTAGTTGAGGGAGGGGTCGGCTCCCTGTTTACTAGGGCCTTCGTGTGCATTTGGGTCTGGAAGTCATCATTGACGAGGAAGGTTACTGCAGTAAGCGACCGAATCCCCAAAACGTCGAGTTTCTCTGCCCATTCGCTTACTTTTGGAGTTTCCTTCACTTATTCTTGAGCGACTAATTTCCACTTTGGCGTCCCAGATGAAATACGCCCCCTAGCAGAAGGTCGTTCCTCACGCGGAGTCCATTGGCCGAATTGATCATATCGGCTTTGTTTTCACGGGTCGGCTTGTGGATGCGTTGAAATTGTGTGCATTCGAGGCGTTGTGATGTCGCTGTTGACAGGAGATGACATGCTCTTCTAGATAAGGGATATCTTCTTCTTGTGTACCCGTGAAATCATCAATCTTGTAAGGCATTTTTCGAATCCAATGTCCTTGTCCAGATCTGGCTGCGACGTGCGAGACGTGTCAACGACACCTGGAGCATCGCATGCATTCAAAGTGGCCTGGAAGACTTTCCTCCGCTTCAAGAGATCGACAATGATCACCAGCAGCGAAATGAAAAGTGTGGACCTCAGAATCATGCCACTTCTAGCGATGATGCCGATGTCGAATCAATCGCCTCATCGTTTCCTTCCATCGTCAACATAGAAGACGATGCCGACATGAGTGAAACGCCACAAACAGCATTCTATTTCACATCGGAGCGAGAAGCGAGGCGACAAGAAAAAGCATAGGGGAGTGGACCTTCGTGTGGTGGACTGCTGGCGCGGACATCGAGGACAGTAACCGTCAGTTGGAGTGTCAGCACGGGTACTGTCACATCTGGAGGAGCGCTCTTTTGACGGCTGAGATCTTGTTGGAGCCAGAAGACTCAGACTTGAGAATGACGGTGTGCAGACTGTAATTGTTAGTCTCTATTCTATCCCGAGAGGGCTGGTGAGCTCGGGGCAGATTGTACTCACCTTGGCCTGGCTGGCCTCCAGCATTCGTGTGACTGCCTGTCTCCCACATCGAGGATGTCGAATGGATACCTCTACGACTATCAGCTTGCGTGGGAAGACGGTCAGATTTGCATAGCGATGTGCAATTCCTGTGTTTCACATGGTTTCTCACGAAGACCGTTCGACTTTCTGATCGCTCACATGTCCTCCCAATTGCGGAATCAGTCAATTGTTACCGTTAACAGAGTCAGCCTTGTCTCGCTTTAGATGGCATCGGGGAGACGGGTATCGATCCGTGAAACAGGAAGCAACCTTCCAGCAACGATCTACCCATTGATCGTGATTCCAACTGCTCCGTACGCCACTGCTTGCAATCCGTCTCGGCGCTGCATGCGGTAAAATCAACGCGCACGATTTCCAAATATCAACGCCAGCGCATCATGTTGCTTCCTCCCCTGAGCTTGTCCGCAATGGCAGCTCTGGTCGATCCTCTGCGATGCCCGTCGCCGAGCCATTTGCATCCTCACCATGCCCAAAAAACTCATCATGATGCTCGTCACTAATAGGAGTCGATGGATTCGAGTCAACCGGCGCTTCTACTACTAATACTTCATCCGGCTGATCGTCCTTTTGCACCGAGCTTTGCCGTTTTCTTCTCTCGGGCCCAGGAGGCTTTGGCGTTGATCTCCGACTGCTGTCTGTGCTACCATTTCGATCTAGTGGCGCAGGTGGAGGCACTGCTTTTCGCTTTGGCAGAGGTATTGTGCCAAGTAACGAGCGCGGAGGATGGGGTAATGGCGTGCCAGGCGGTGGAAGCGGCCTTCCTCTACCCATGGGCAACTCAGGAGTGCCCAATTTGCTATTGTGGGCCACTCCCTCCTTGTCTCGTTGCTGATTACGAGCAAGAACGCCCCAGCCCCAGTTCTTCGCTGCAGCGGTCGCAGAGCTGAGGTTGATTGACTGTCGCTTTTCTGCTGATGGGGCAAGTGATCTGATTGAACTTAGAGTACTTATTCGTGGAGGCGCTTCGTTCAGCGATGGTGTTCTCGAGTCAGCACTGCCGGTACTAGGAGTGGCCAATATCGAGGATTCACTGATTGCTTGAATGGACGAGGAGCCTGATTGCTGTCGCCGATTAAGCGTCGATAGGCTCTCATTGGAAGCTTTAGTCGAGCTTCGACCGGTTGCTTTCAACGCTGCGGCCATAGCCGTCTCACTTGGTGGGGACCCAGCTGGTGAATCCGCTGGTGACGCGGTAATCGACTTGTTAGAGAGCTCTTTCAGCATAGCTTGTGCCGCATCCTTTCTTTGAGCCACGTCCGAAAGTCTTCTCGATCCGTCGGCATCGGCGTGATTAGGACTGACCATGGGATCAGCAACGGAAGCAAAGGAGCTTGATCGCAACGCTCGTGGTGGCTCCCGTCGATGGGGCTTCTCTACTGCACTGGAAGATGCTTGCCCAAGCTCATCTCCTAACGTCCTTGTCGATCGGCCCGCTCTAGATTTTGGTCCATCCGTGGGTAACGGGGGCAGATGCGGTTCACTTATAGTCCTATCGTCTCTATTCTTGAGGAGATCCATGGGCTCGTCTGCATGGCCCTCCCCAGCTTCGGCTTCATCTTCAGGCATCTCTTGCTTTATTTCCACAGGCTGTGCTGGCCTGACTTCCCTCTTCCACACTCCACCCCGGAACTGCTCGGCGGTTGTGTTCAAGAATGGGATGTCATCCCAGAACGGTAGCACGAGTGTTTCGGCAACGACCTCACGTATTCTGCTCTCAATGGCTCTGAGCACAATGTTGTACGTGATCTGCCTTGAACTGACTATTGGTTCGATTTTCAGATCCAAATTGGGCATACTTTCGAAGGTTACCCAGACCCGATTGCTGGGTGGCGGCTTGAACCTGATCAAACCATGTCCCTCAAGCTTGTTGACCACTACCGCAAGGATGAGCTCGACCTCTCGTGCTTTGAAGCGCGAGCCAAGATCAAGCCTTGCGGTGGCAGCTATCTCGATGCGAAAATTGCCACTATATTTAAGGTCAGCTTCTGCAGTGCAGTCGCCGTCCACAGTCAAATCCTTCAGCCTCGGATTGGTGATGAAAGGTGCCCCCTCACCCATGTCAATCTTCTGAAGGACAAGTTTGGTGATGAAATTAGGCTTCTTGACTCGAGATATCTTCTTCGTCATCTTTTTCCTGATAGAGGCTTCCAGCTCAGGCGTTTTGTACATAGAAAGAAACAGTCTTCCCATCAATGCATTGAGCCATCTTGTTTGCAGATGCTCCTCAGATGAGTGCAATTTTTGCACTAATGTGATGATGTCCTTTATCTCGTATTCTTGCGGTACGGGTGGGCTGTCTTTTGAGCCGGGTATCTTCTCTTTATTCTTCAACAGCGCGAAGTAGAAGTCCTCCTTCTCAGAGCAGTTTTCAGAGAAGAGGAAGAACGGCAACGACATTGTTTGGGTCGCGGCCGCAGCTCTCTTGTTCCGAGTCAAGCAGATAGCATTCCGCTTGATCCAAAGCTCTCCCTCTGGAATCTCCGCTGGCCCCCCATATATGCTCACGTCGTGATGTTCGAGAGAGATGACATGTCGGACTTCGAGTTGTTCGGCGTCGTCGTACAGCATGAGATGACCGTGTCTGCATGGATTTAGCCCCGAGCGAGTTCTCGGTGATCTCTCTGACATACCTCAGCACGACAAAGAATATGTTCCTCGCCCTCTTCACGGCTTTCCCATCCGCCTTGTGCGGCTGTATTGAAGGTTTCTGCTGTCTATCGAAGATGCTCCGGTACATACTCTGGTATACGCTTGGGCTCTCCGCTGCCACGACCTCTCCGGACGGTGTTGTTCGCTCAGGGGGTTCTAAGGTATTTAATTAGCTTCTCCTGCGTAGATCTGGCCAGGGCGAGCGCCATACTGCCATTGACCCCCCCGGGAACATATTCCCTACACACCGCGAAATACCCAGCCGCAACGTCGGCCTCATGTTTTCGGGTGAATTGTTCCGCCAGGACGTCAGCTCCAGACTTGAGGTTGACTTCATCGTCGTGTGCGCGCTTGATGCTGCCGGAGTCGCTGGTAGTCGAGGTGGAGGATTCGCTCTTGACTGGTAGGGTGAAGAATGCATGGAGAAGGGACACTGCTAGGATCAGAGGAACGAATGTAATCCCTCCCAGGACATACACAAACAGAAAGCCAATAGATGAACCCATTGCGCCTTGAACATGCAACACCAGCAGAAGAGATTGCAGACGCGGTCTTACCGCTTCCGACAATGAAACGTGTCGGAGACGTCCTGCGATGGTGAGGGGATCGCGCCTCGAGCCTGCGCCGCATGACCTTCTGGCCAGATTGACGAAGTCAACACCGCGGCATGATTCTAGTCCTCGCAGATTATGAAGAAGGATGGATTCATTACTCTAAGTAGTCCTATGTGCCAGTCCCAGCATGCCGATCCCAAGGGTATCATCCAGGCATTGCCGATCCCAACCATCCCTTGCCAATAAGGTCAACGCCACAGAATGCGTTACGCTTAGGATCTTACCAGTCAAGTCCATTCCCATCCTTCTCCTCCAGCAGCCTCAAAACCGGGCTAATCTGCGCCTTCGTGTTACTCATATCAGCCATATGCCTCGTTCTTGAGTAGAAGACAGGACAGTCCTTGCTGTCACACTTCACGTCTTCTCCCCAACCAAGTCCAGAGCAGGACCGGCAAATCTTATTCAGCTGAATAGCCTTCTTCTCCGTTTTGGCCAGTCTTGCACGTAGGGCCAGGACAGTCTGCGGCGATTGCTCGAAGCAGCTATTGCAGATGGGGGAGTCTCCATCCAGACTCTCTCGACACACAATGCAAGTTGACGATTTCATGTATGATTCGAGAGTCTTCCGAGCCAGAGCATAACGTCCGTCAGAAGCTGTCACACCTTCGACCCGGCGAATGCGCTGAAATTTGGGCATTTCGTCGTACCACTGTCTCACGTTTGCGCCAACCAGATTGAAGATCCGCTCCAGGGGTGGGATGAGATTCTTCGAGATGTAGTACTCTGAGTCCAGCTCCAGCTGTGCGTCTTGAAGCAGCACCTCCGGCGCAACGCAACGGTCAATGAGCCGAGCGCCTGGGCCGCCAGTGATCACCACATAGGGCACTCTTTCCCCGTATTGAGGTTCAAGCCGTGGATCTTCGATCATCCTACGGGCGCTAATCAAGGCCCCTGGAGGTGGTGGTCCTTTGTCGCTATATGTGCCGAGCTTCACCTCCCTGGCAAAGCAAAAGTCTTGAATTGAAACCTTGCCTTTCATTATTTTCGCGCATTGACTTTGGAAGAAGCTTTTGACTTGGCTGAGATCTGCTGTCTTGAATAGTATCTTCAAGGCTTTCTCTTCCATCTTCTGCTCCGCTGGGGTGCCATCCCGCCGCACCGTCTCAATGCCTTTCGCATCGAACTCTGGCTCTTCCTGGTTCCTGTGCTCGTATTTGAAGCCGACATATCTTTTTTTGGCAAGTAGCACGCAGGGATGGTAAACCTTTTCGAATTTGAGCTTTACAGGGCGCGGATTCAAATTGGTAATGGTGGCAGCGATCTCCTCACCAATATCGAAAGCTTGGTCCCTGGTGCGACCCTTCAGGTAGACGAACAAGCTATCAGTATCTCCATAAACGACTTCAGCGCCCCATTTTTCCACCGAATGAATCAGTGCGATAGCCTTCTCCAGTGTTTCGCGACCAGTTTGAACAATACTATCTGCAATCTCTGAGCACGGCATTCTACCCGAGAACGAAGCTGAGGTGTATCCGTAGGTGACGTTTGCAATGAGCTTTAGAGCTAGCTGTCTATTGTTCAACAATCTCTGTAAGGTCTTGTCATTCTTGTCGACTTTCATACCGCTTTTAACCATGACTCGCGTTTCCAGGATCTCGCCCAACATCTTAGCCAGAAGCGATTTTCGGATGTGAGTCTTCGCATACATAATGCCATTTGGTGCAATGTTGATGTGATCTTTTAGAAGTTCGATTAAACGCTGCTCTCGTCGGTAATCTGTGAAGCCCATCTTGTTCGTGCCGCGCCAGCTGACTACACGTCCTAAGAAGGTCGAATAGCAATAGTTGTAGGCAATCATGACGCTAGGATACAAAGATTGAAAGTCCAACACAAGCAGCGGGCTTGTGTAGAAATCGCTCTGTGGTTCCATGACCAATGGTAGGCATTCCAGCGCATTTTGGCCTCCCACTTGTCTCCGACTTGGAGACACCAAGATGAAATTCTCAGGCTTCGCAATTCGGAACATGAGTGATTCGACCTTGAATTGAGACCCTCGAGAAATGACAGAGAACCAATCTACACCCAGTAGGCGGGCTTGTTCGCTCGTCCTTGGTACAAGCTCGTTTGAATCGAGGATTTCAAGATCCATTCGTACTCTAGAGACAAAGTATTCGATAGCTTTTGACAGATCTCGTGGGACCTTGCTCTTGTACCACGCGGTCAGATCAGCGAACCTATAGTGTGGTATCCGACGGTGCAGGAGATGAAAGACAACATTCTCCATTGTGTACTGCAGCAGGTTCAGCTCTCCCCGCATAGCGCGCCAAATGTTGATGGTATGTCGGCCCGTGACACGTATTGTAGAGGTCTGATTAAATCCCCACCTATCCTCTTCTTTGCCAAACCGACCATGTGACTGCGACTTCATTCTTGATATGTCATCACATAGGTTCAACTCATACTTGACACGAGCCCGCTCGATGAGATAGCCCCAAGAACTGTTGTGTACTTCGTAGCCAGTCAAGATGTCTGGATCGTACTCGCGAACGATATCCGTCATCCTGGTAAGGATATCTAATTCCGAGGGCTCCGCCTCAACCTCCACGGAAAACCCTCTGGAAATGTTCTTCGCGATCTTCCCAGTCTTGTCATTGACGAGGATGCCAGTGTGGGTACCTTCTTGTGGTCCATTAGTGTCAAAGTCATCGTCATCAGATTGGACACACCAAAACACACAGGCAATCTCATCTTCCTTCGGATTTGGGGCCAGATTGCCGCGAGTATTTACATGGACTTCCAGGCTCATGATGCTCATATACTGGGTCTCATGTTGCACACTTGTGCTTGCATGTTTTTGAGAATACTTAAATCCATGTTTGTTCTTTTGGGTTGGACCATCAATCTGTGAGAGAACCTTGATATTGCCCTTTGTCGTTTGATCTTTTGGGTTTATGGTCGTTCTTACCAGAGCCTCGTCCTGGAGCCACTTCGCCACTTCAGCCCTAGTGGGCGGCTGATTTGCGATATTCCATTGCGAGATCTTGCATGATCTCCTGCGTTTACGATCTGCCTTTTCTTCCTGATGCTCATCTAAAAGAGCTGGGGCCTTCCGCCCATATGTCGCAGGTGAAGTCCCAGTTGCGTCAAATTCGGGTTGATATGGGACTGCATTGCTCTCTAATTTGAATTCTCGACCTGCATACTCGCGTTGTCTGTCAGGGACATCGGCTTCGTCGCCATAGTAGGCATTCTGGTAGATGACATCTGGAAGCCCTTCCTCGCCCATATTTGTCTGGACCTCTGCAAAAGAAGGACATGCTAAACCGAACATCAGAGTCTTAGCGTTTGAGCTTGAAGTGGAAAAGTTCCGAGGGATGGCTGGCAAAATTGGGAAAACGTGCGAGGACATCGCTGAAACGGGCGTCTTTTGGGCTGATGATAGGGATGTTTCGGAAGAAGTATGCTGGCTTCCCGATGCTGATACAGCGGGCTTACTCTGTACATCTTGGCTCAATTTCATGGAAGGATTGCTTTGCTGGCTCAATCGCATGGTTGTATTGGGGTCATTGGGATCCTTGACGACAGGAAACAGGAGTTTCGAAACGCATGAAGTACCATTTGTCTGCGAGCCAGCCCTCTGGAACATAGATTGAGAATCCGGCTTCAAGGTACCTAGTTGAGCAGACTGATCGTCGGAGTCTGAGGAGAGGCCGCGGTTGATAGTTGCAGAAGGGTCAATTTTAGACGGTGGCATATGGAGATCTAATTCGATATCTGGAAGTAGGTGTTTCTCGTCAATAAGTACTTTTCGCTTTTTCCTTTTGGATTCTGAAGAAACCGCCAACGTCACTGAGATTTTTCTTTTGTGTGCATTGACACGATTCTCGGAATAAAGGAACTTATCTGGAGCCATGAAAGCGTCCTGATCGACATGACTCAAATCTCCTGCTCTACGGATACCAAGCTGGTCGAATTCGGATGAGCTGATTGGAGGCGTGACATCTTTTTGCGATCCACTAGCAGGGCCATTTGATGACTTCAAGATAGAATTACTTTTGCCACCGTTGGTCAGTAGTCCAAAAGGGATGGGTTCTTGTATCTCCGGCTCGGAAAATCCTTCTTCTCGGACTTGAGCGACTCGACCTTCGTCAACGAGCTCGTTCTGCTGAGCCGCAGCAAACATAGCTGGATTCTCTCGATCTGGAGATGCCGGGTCTCTTTGAGGCATATTCTTCTGGTACAGATCCTCCACACTTTCCAGTGCTGTCTTGAGAGTACCTTCAAAAGGGACGCTTTTGATGAAATTGTCAAAGGTGACTTTGCGTCCGTCACTTTGTTCCTGCTCTTCGCTCGCAACCTTGGCCACCTTTTGTCGATACTCCTCTTCATGAATCCAGCCACCTGCTTGGGAGTTCCTCGGTTCCGCTGACATCGTCACCAATACTTCAGGTGGGAAGGGACTGCTGTTGGGATCTGTGAAGCCAAGTCGTGCTTTTCTGCGTCTGGTTTCATCTTTCCACAAGCCAGCCATACTTTGGACAAATTTCGCGTCCAACGGAAGAGGATTGATTCTTTCAAGGAAGTCATGATGCAGTGCCCGTGCGCGGACACCCTCGCGATTCAAGATATCCTCAACACGGACGTCCATCTCCAACGAGCAGTGGCTCTGTTTTGGCAGAGCGTCTTCACCAGACACCAATCCAGGTGGAATCGATCTGTTGTGCCACTTATGCAGAACGCTATCCAACTCAAGAAAGTCAGGTAGCGGTCCGCGGAATCTGACCTTCTTGCAGTCTATGTAGGCACACCCGTAAAGGTTGTAGTCGCACATCCACTGAGCCAAGTACTGCATGTGACTTTCGTATGGTTGGAGAACTCGCTTCATCACCGCGCCCTCCCTCAGCAGATCTGCAAGCCTTGTCATGTGCAATGGATTGAGCAGGTAGATTTTCAAGTAGAACTTGTAGCCAACATGGAAGCCATAGAAAGGAATGCCCCTGACCAGCGAGATGTGCGCAACGTATGCATGCTTTCCATCGTATATGTTCTTGCGATAGCTTACAGCTAAAGCGTGATCAACTGACAGCTGCAACGTTCGAATGGCAATTTTGACCTCTTCTTCGATCAAGTTCCCGCTGTACTCAATATAGAAGTACTGGAACGCGCCGTGGACGTGCATAAGCACTTTCTGACCAGTCTCTGTCGCACCAAATACGCGAATGACTGACACCCTCGGCCGGTCTCTGATATTGTTATTCGAAGCGCCATAAGGCACAGGCGGGTCGAACTCGGTTTGAGGCGCCTGATAGTGATCGATACAGTTCAGGCGGACTCTAAAAGTCTCCATGGATGGGTTCACGGCGGGGCAGGAGGGAGACTATCGGGTAATCTGCGGCGCTGCATCTTTTCAAGCACGCTCTAGACTATCCAAAAGAGCCCCTAGAGCACACTGAGATATGACTGAGTCAGATCTCGCAGCAAGCGTTGAAAACAGCTGGTAAGACGTTCGTGATGGTTGTTTACCTTACCATCCAACTCGAGTTTCAGAGACATTGGACGCTATTTTCGGCGGCCTTTGCCGCCGAGTTTGACACTAGTTACACCTTGTGGTCATGTGACTTCATGCCGCCAGTTTTGTCGCTGGACCTGAAATTCTACCACACAGCAATATTCAAAACGATCTTCACAAACAATATCTCCTATCTCCCCTCTTCTTAAACCTTCCTCTTGTTCTTTGTACTCAGTCGTCTGTGTCTAATCAAATCACACTGGCCAAATGGGCTGGCCCTAAAAGGCTGAGAACATCTTCACGGACGAGGAGTCTGACGGTACCACTATGGTCAACTCCATTACTTCCCGCAATGACGAGACTGACAGTACTACTAACGCCGACCTGAATATTTTCTCAGATGACAATAATAATGACACGGACGACGAGGCCTCGCTGATTGATGAAGAACCTCCGGATCTTAGTGATGATGACACGGACGACGAAGCATCGCTGTTTGATGATAAAGAACAACATTCTCCGGAGCACTATCTTGCCGAATCCGCTGCTCTAGACGTACTACGTCTCCAACAGCGACGTTATACTTCGAAGACACAGACGCGGCTTAAATGGGTGAAAGAATACTAAGATGGGTATGCTTACACCCAATACGGTTTCAGAGCCAGACTAGTCTCTTATCTGCTCTCCTCCTAGATACTGCATCTACATCGGCGAAGATTCGGCCCAATACTATCCCGAGGTCTCCGCTTCATCCCTTAAGGGCTTCTTCAGCTGGGTCTGCGATGAACCACTAGGGAAGTAAAGACGCCGGCGTTCTAGATTCAAATTTGCAAGCTCTCTGCATATATTTTAAAAGTAGTATCAACTAATATATAAGATTGAGGCGGGCCGGAAGATTAATGACATGATTATGCGCCAGAGGCTGAATGTAAGTCGCTTTTAATAGTTCTCAGGAATGTCCTTCCTCTCTGCGAAGACCGACACTAATAAGACTGCAGATATTCAACATCGTAGCTTTGAAGAAGGGCTTGATCTTTAACAAGCGGAAGAGTGCTACGATGTATATCGACGATCTTGCGAAATTCGCCCAGATAGTGCGAGGCAGTCCCAGGCAGGATGATGGCATTCGCTACGTGCATTGTAGAGTCGTGCAGGGACAAGGTGTCTGCCCTCCTCTCGGAATCAGGCGGTCACTTTCCCAGCTTGCACTCAATCACGATCCTTCCTGCAATTTTCCACTTGACTTAAAAACACGCCAAACCCCCCTCTTCCAGGCCTACGAGTAAAGCAAGACAACAGATGAGACTCCAGGCGCGTGAGAAATCACACTAAGCAGTTGGGGGGCCTGGCTAGTCGTCTGCCGAAGAGCAATATCCTGGTTCTCAACACCGTATTACCTAACCCTCCTACCTAACCCTCTCTCGATCAGCTGCTAACGCCCATCGAGCTATTCGCTCCTTTCCCAGTCTTATACTTCCTCGAGTCTTTCCTGTCCCATCGTACCCAACATACCTGTCTCAAATTGTCAAACCTTACCTTTCCATTGAGTATGGCATCCCAAACCCTCGGTATCATCATCGTCATCGGTGCAACTGATGCACAGGATGCATAGGGCGTCCCTGATGTGCGACCTATAACATGCAATGCGGACTTTATAGACGCAATGTGAACTTTATAGACGCAAGGCTGATTGGTAGAGGACCAAGTATACAATCAGAAGTTGGAGATTGCTTTTATGAGGGTGATTTGCGGAAAGCGTTTAGAAGAGTTTACGCGGCATTTGTTAATACAAATCGATCAGTCCGTCTGCATAGTGATCTCAGGTGCTTTGTAGACCTCCGGTTGTATCTCTTCATAAGGGTAGGAAAAACCCCTATCCGTGCCTCGCAGGTAATTCCAAGCATGGTTCTTAGGGCACCAGAGGCCCCGAGATGCGTAGATTGTTCGTTTATCAGTGAGTATGCTCTTGTCCTGGATGGTTGACATAAGGTGATTAAATTTGATATCTAAGAGTTGAATGTTCTGATTCCTCGAGAGCTCTCCCACGTCCAAAAACCTTTTGCATAGACAGAGAAAGCTCCCAACTCGAAAATCTATCGTTCTTATCGGCGCATCCAATCCTCTTTACTATCATCAAAGGCCTAATCAAAGTCGTACTTATCCATCCATTCTCTTGCCGAAGTTATAGTGCCGAATCAGGAGCAAAATTCAGCCAGGCTATTATTCAAATCTATGTATCGGGGAATTAGCGAATTGATTTGACAAGACGGTGGTGAATGTAGAGCGTGCCGCTCGAGCCAATAAGATCGTAGACAAGTTTGTGAGATATCACCGCGCCAAGACCTAATCTTCACGAATCCTCACACGCTTCAATAGTAATGACGGTTGAGATCATAACAAATAGTCGAAGATAGATTGGTTTCTTATTCATTCTTATTTTTTTTATAATACTTTCGATAAAAATAGAGCTGAAGAAATCTATAGAGTATAACTTTTGATTTTTGAACTTCTTATCAATAAGATAGTGGTGGCCTATAACATTAGACACTTCTCAGGCTTTTGATGAGATAGGCGGATGTTTGAAGAAGCTTACGCTGGCCTTAATGAGAGAGGTCAGCGACGGCGAGGTCACCTTCCTCTGAGAGGGGGGATCCTGTGGAGAAGGGAAGTGGCACCTCCCAATTAGGCGTAGCGGAATGAGGGCCCTTATTAGAAATATCTGCAGCTAAGAGACTTGACAACCTGGTCATCACACTCATATTTCAAACGATTGATCCTTGCAATTTCACCGATATCCACTGTCTGACCCCTCAGCCGACCTCAATGTTCACCAATTGCAATCATGGATCCCTATGGCAGCACACCCCTTCACGGTAAAGTGGACCCGAGAGAAAAGTCCACCGCCTCTTCTCCAAGGATATCACCACCGTCTGAGAAAGAGGAAACGTCCGCCGCAGATGATGCCAACCCTCCAAACCCAGCGCCACCATATTCCCGTTTCACAAAAGCACAGAAGCGCCTAATCGTCTTCATTGTCACTTTCGCAGCCACGTTCTCTCCACTGTCGTCATTCATCTTCTTCCCTGCCATCAAAACCCTATCCCAATCTCTGCAAGTATCAGTCGAGAAAATAACTTTGACCATCACCTCTTACATGATAGTCTCCGGAATCGCACCAGCTGTCATGGGTGATATAGCTGATAAGACCGGTCGGCGAATAGTCTATCTTTTGACTTATGGCATCTATCTCGTGGCAAATATCGCACTAGCGGTACAGACGAGCTGGACGGCGCTATTTCTTCTAAGAATGTTGCAGAGTGCTGGTGGCGCTGGTGCGTTATGCGAAATCTTTTGCAGGTGGTGTGGGAAGACAACGGAAAGGCTGACCAAGACGTAAGCTACGATTGCCATCGGGTATGGCGTAGTATCTGATATTGCTGCGCCGTCAGAACGGGGCGGATTCATCGGTGCACTTCCTCTCGGGTGATCCGCTTCTGCTGTGTCACCCGGAGACAGTATTCCGTTCATGGCATACGCACTGCTGACAGGTCTCTGCAAGTCCGAATATTGCAACAGCGATTGGCCCGATCCTTGGTGGAGCCCTGACGCAACACCTTGGCTGGCGCTGGATATTCTGGATCCTAGCCATTTCTTCAGGTGTCTGCCTTGTCTCGATCTCGGTGTTTCTCCCCGAAACATCTCGTTTTGTCGTTGGAAATGGCTCTCGAGAAGTATCAGGACTCCATCGCACGCTCATTTCTCACTCTTAATTCCTAAAATCCAGCCACTCCTAAGAAGATGAAGTAGGTGCAAATCGTGCATCTCTAGATCAGCAAGAGGAGAACCTCCCAAGAAAGTTTCATTTACCCAACCCTTTAGCGAGTCTGAAGATGCTTTGGGCCAAAGACACCGCGCTAATCACAACAATATACGGTATCTACTACATGGACTTCAGCTGTCTGCAAGGTTCGCTTTCGCCTCTGTTCATTAATCTCTACCATCTCTCGAAATTGAACGCAGGACTGATCTATCTGCCATTTGGAGTTGGCTCAGTCATGGGAGCGTACTGTTCCGGTATCTTCTTCTTGCACTCTCCCCCTTTCCTAGCTTCGCAGAACTCACCTTTCCCTTGCCATACTGCTCTCAATGATTGAGTTATCAAGACTTATAAAAAGCTGACGTGATCAGGCAAGATCATGAACCACGACTACAGCCTCACGGCCCGTCACCACAATATAGTTATCAACACCACAAGCGGTGACGACCTAACAGACTTCCCTATTGAGAAAGCTAGGTTCAGAAGTATCTGGTACTCTATCGGTGCTAGTGGGGCATGCACGACTGGATACGGCTGGGCGATTCATTCACGAGCGGTACGTCCATATCAGATCGCAAAGACTGTCAGGAACACCTGGCTGAGACTAATGACTTCAGCACATATCTATCCCCCTCATCCTTTAGTTCATCATCGGCTTCTCCATCGCCCTGACATTCAACGTTCGTACCTTTCGCTTCGCTTTGTCACTCCCTTTTCCCCTCCTCAAGCATCTCGCCTTGCCCCTGCCTCCTCCTTCCCTTTGAACCCCTTTTCTCCATTTCTTCCCCCGGGCCCTTTTGTTTCCCCTACACCCCCTCCTCCTTTCCCCCAAACCTCCTCCCCACCACTCAATTAACCTCAAACCACAGTTCTGCGGTACCCTTCTTGTCGACCTCCACCCCAAAGCCCCCGCCTCCGCACAAGCAGCCAACAACATCATGCGCTGTTCTTGGGCCGGTGCAGGTCTGGCGCTCTTGCAGATCCTCCTTGACGCGATGGGCACAGGCTGGACATTTACGCTTTTCGGGGGCGTGACGTTAGCGTGTCTAGGTGTGGCACGGTTGGAGTGGGGATTTGGGCAGACGTGGGGGGGGCGGAAGAGGGAAAGGGGGGTGGAGCGGTGAAGTGGAGATGGGAATGGAAATGAATGGTGCAACGCTGAAAGATGATTGGCTTAGAGATTACGGCGAACCTTCTCACTCATGTCAGAGGTCGAGACCAGCACTAAACAGGGACTGCCAGATTGAGAGAGCGCTCTTATCGCATCCCGGGTTTGAAATGCATAGTGGACTATTAAAGAGGTCTTCTAATGGCAGTTTTGGGAACACTTACACCGCTCAAAAGTTTCTCATTCCTACATAAAAAGCTGCCCAATCAAAAATAACTGATTTAGTCGGTAGTGTATTGATAGTAACGAGGAAATTTTGAGTCCCTGCCGTGGGGGTGAAATGACGCCTGCAATGCAGCTTGAATATCATTCTGTTTTCAAATTCAACCTATCATCTGTGTTCATCTATCCCATGACTGTGACTACTAATTCTCCAACCTAACTTGCAACGCTTCGTCACATCACTAAATCAAAAGCAAACTTACCAGCTGTTACTGACAGCACCAACTTCCCTACTCTGACTTCAGTACATTCAAGTCATTCTTTCTCACTACCTAAAATTCAAAAATCTCAAATTAATCTTTGATATCAGTATTGTCATTCATAACAGCATGAATGCATTCCCTTGAACCACCTGATTTACAAAACATCAGTGTCTGCTATATCGTATATAACCTACCTGAAAACCCACGACTCTTCTCGCACTGAGATGTTGCTCATTCTTATACAAGAAATTTTCGCCTATAACAATCTTCTTTTGGCAGGGAACATGGCCAGTTTCCCGCCAAGATTGTTGAGGATATGCAGGGGTCTTGAGTGCTGAAATATGAGTTGTGGGCCTTTGTTAGTTTTTTTTTAATCTTGTGGATATCTTTCCTTTACAGCACCTGCGCCTGCCGCTCATTTAATGATCTCAATGAGGTTTTTCAGTTGTGAAATGAATGTTCGGGTAATAGGCTACCTGCAGTTGTCTGAGCTAGATGAAACATATTAGTTATGAGAATACAGAGCTTGTTGTTTGTCAGAGAAGAAAAGGTTAGGGTCACTTACCTGTTTTGGGAATTAAGATTCGATTCTACAAGCATTTTTCGAGCTGTTCTAGCCATCTGCGTGACACATACCGTGGATCAGTAGGACTCTCTCTGCAAAGCAGCAGTCTAACGCTTCGTTTCTATGTAAAGTCAAGGTACATTCCCATTGTAATATACGCGTGGTAGCCTGACCGAGGCGGCCTATTGATAATTGGTGCATTAGATGGAGCATAGATCTAGTGTAGCTACATGCGGTAGCACAGCCGCTGTGGGGCCCTGTTTTGTGGGGACACGCTCTTCTTTGACGTGCACTTGAGGTGAAGCCGGATTTGCACACTACTGTATGCGCATCTGCCAGCCAGCTTCAGCATCATTTTCGCATCGAGGAAGCGAAATGAAAGAGCAAAGCAGAAACATGGAGGTCATGAAACTCATTGCGGAGTGTATACGACTACAAAATCGGGGCTTGAGTGCCGGGTATTTCTGAGCTATCTCTTCCGCTGCAACATTGGCCGAATAGCAAGATATCGAATGATTGACGAAATAGGTAATGCATAACGTAACGGCTGGTACAGCTAGTATTTTATAGGTAGTGATAGACTTATGATTGGTGGGCTTTGAAGCAGGATTCGACCAGTCGTGATGTGGACTCGGGGTGAAGCCGGATTTGCACGCTACTGTACAACATTCACCTGAATTTCGAGTGGTAGATCGATGAAGGGGGAACTGCTGTGATCGTCTGTATTCTTCTGCAAAGTTCTGGTCTGTGGCGCGATCTTCACAGTTCAGATATACAGAAAATAGGAGACCACTGCAACAAGGCGGACAAGAGTCAGAAGCCATCTTAATGTCGAGGAAGAGGTGTTGAAGTGGTGTTTAAAGCAGTAGGATGAATCAGGTGGGCAATGGGCAGATTTGACCCTCCTAGGGCCATCCATACATGCGTAACTCAGAGTAGTGCGACAACGCGAATCGTAACACTTGATCCATTGGAAAGAGACGTCAAATCCCAACTTCAAACTCGCGACTAGGTCAGAAGACGTCGTCTGAGCTAGTCAAGAACATCCTTGCTATTGTTCTTCATCCTCACCCTCGCCTTCCGGATCCAGGTGCCCCTTGCTATATCACCGACAACGCAGGGGAGGTTTCCTTCGAACGATGGAGATAGCTTATCCCCGTGCGTTGTGCAGTGGGAGAAGTCAGTAGCAGGGGAGAGCCAGTTCGTGTGGAAGCTAACATCACTCTGGCCAATTCGCTTCGACGCTCGGAAGTTGAGAGATCATGTTACCAGTTGCGAGATGAATTACGAGGCCCCAATCATTGATTTTGTGTATGATCGCGTCTTGCAAAACAGCGACGATGGGAATGTCGTGGACTCGAGCCGAAGCGAGAAAGAGCTGAGCCGTTGTAACCTGAGTATGCCATCAGCAGTGAAGACTGCCATGTTGGACGCAGTAAAATCAAAACTTCGGATGCGGAATTGCTAAGACGGCTAGATGCCGACTCATGAGAGCAATGCCAAGGCAACGAGGGCAACCGAAGGCTTTGAGGTGGAAGCGCAAGCTCATTCCGCAACTACATCAGCTCCCAGGCTATACGCATCACGATACTCAGCTGGGCAAGCTCAGCAGCCAACAGCCATCGAACAAAGCCAATACGGACCTACTCGCCTTCCTCCCTCTCGCTCCCCCTCCCATTCTTTACTCACGCCTTCTGAAAAGTACATCCTAGCAGGAAACGTCATGTACACACAGTCAACTACTCCAAGAAACAACCTAGCATATTGTATGGACGCCTAGGTTGAGCGCACCATTGCCACTGCCGTAGACCATTGCCACTGCCGTAGAATTCCTGCTGACGGGAGATTTTCCACTCTTGCCCACTTCCCAAAGCATCTGGACCAGTACTGGACAATGCACAAAGTCTTGTCCCAGCAGTGCTTTCCATGTGGCTCCAGGATACAGTCTCTCCTAAGAAGTACTGATGGCGTCAACATGACCCTACTGCTTCGCTTTAGCGAAACCAATTGTCTTGGCACCGACATCAAACACGCTGTACCATCTCCGCAGAAATACAGTTCCAAGCACCGCGAATGGTCCACCGGGAGGTGGGTAATCATCACCGAAGAATGCACTGATGCAGGAATCTCCGTCGTCGAACACGTAGTCTTCGGGTCCGATGCTGAAATTATGGCCGGCGAGTGTGAATGTTATATCCGGTAGGTGCCTTCGTGCTGAGCAGTCGATGGAATAGTGTCCATCTGGGTGGGCGATTGCGCCCATTTGTTCGTTGCTGCAGGGTGTTAGGTACGTCATACAGATTGGAGGGTATGGGAGCATACATAAGCGTAGACAGAGTCGAAGGGAGAATGATCATCGAAGCGCCGGTGTCGATGGCGGCGCCTGTATCATTGAGCTCGGCTGTCCAATTACCGAACGTGATGGATGTGAATATCGTTTCCCAGGTGGGCTTGTGGCGGATTGGGAGTGTAGTAAGATCCCCAGTATAGTGATGATGGTTGATGCCGCCGAATGTGATTTCGCTTTCATCATCTTCGCCAAGAGGGGCGCTGAAATAGAAGGCGAAGACTGGCTCAGTCAAGCCTTGATTAATCATGTTATAGAAGGGCGGAACTGCGAGATTGACGGCCGCTGTGGCGTAGCCCAGACCAAAGACGCCGTCCATCTTCCAGAAGGCGGGACCCCGCCCTGTCACCTTGGTCGCTTCTGCGAAGTCTTGCTTCATGATCGAAAGCTCGCCAATTCTCAGTGTGTCTTGGGACATGAAACCAGCAATGCCATCTTCCTCGGAGCCATAATCTATTTCAAAAAGGGAGCCATTCTTGTGATATGAGCTTGAAGCAGATGAGACATACTGCCGATGCAGACGGCAGGCGTCCACCTGGCACTTCGAGCTCGGTACCCAGAAATTTGAGCTACCTGTGTCGAGACCGACCTTGAATCTCTGAGGAGGTGTACCCAACGAAATCGTGGCGTAATCTTTGGCAGTCAGTCTATCTTGCGACCAATGCAGGGAGAGCAGGAAACGAACATTGGTCGTTTCGGTAATTCTCAAGGGGCAGTCGATAACAACTCTGGTGATTGCGTTGGGAACTGTCTTCCACATTGCGGGTGGATGCAACCTTCTGAGATGTTTAGTCTGCTGTGTGCCGTAGGAAGATGGCGCCTACAAGGTCTGTTGATACCGGATCTTGCTCCGTTTCCGGAAGGCGTATCTGACGTATGCCGCAAACGGCCGAAAGCAACGACAGAGCTGCAAATATCAACAGTCCCTTTTTCATAGCGCAGATCTACCGCCGTCATTCCCCGGCGGCAATATGGTCTGATCCTGCCATTTCTGTGGATTGACAGAAGCTGCAAAGATAATAGAAAATGTTGTGGCCATGCACAAGTCACATGACCTGGGTAGCTTGGTACTCTGCGCCCGCGTTCTGATTATTTCTGATGACGGGCACGCTTGCTGATGAATCCCCATATATGTACGTTTTGAATTGACGAGTTTCGTTCCTCTCGTCTCACAGGCGTCTCCAATTCCAGGGAAACTGGGCGATGCAGGAGAGAAAGTGTTAAACAGCCTACGCCTCAGGGCGTCCATTGGTCAGGTTTCGGCTAGCCTGCGCCCTGTCCAACAGGCTATTTTGAGCGATTCTCTGGAGTATATAACACTCATTTGAAGCGCAATTCTACATAGATTTTGGGGACAGTCAATTCAATCAATTCTACAGACATTCAGAGCATTTAAGGCCATTTGTCTGACAGAAAGCTCAGTGGGACGTTCAGTTGACTGACACTGGTGCTTTGATGAGCTATACAGCCTCTGACGAAAGCGGACTTTTGAAGCACTGGGATGCTCCTCCGGAAATGACGTCCGTGCTAGGATGACCAAGTCCCACGTCCATTAGTGTTCGCCGGGCATTGATGTCAAACTCGCATCGCCCTGCCACTCGATAAGTCCCCAATCTGATTGGCTGATGTGTCCCACAACTCAGCCTCCAGCCTGTCTCACTCATACAACAAAACTGTGTCAGGTCTTTCGAAGGCGTATCGTAAAACGAAGAACCTCTTTAGCCGTTCGGAGTCGAGGTGAATTCGGCGCTGAGGGAGAGCGCTCAGATACCGCTTTCTGAACTATTTGTGACATGACGTCAAAAAATGTTTCTGAGAGGAGCTCCATTCGCCATAAATGAAGCTCCTTCCGCTTCATGACTTTCGTTCTTAACTGGATTCGCTGGAGGAGCAGGATCGTCGGCGGTTTCATCATCAAGAGGCTCTTCATGCTTCCACCACATTCCAGGCAGTATAGCCCATCTTTGGTTCCAAATCCCTCGTGTGATCCAGGTGTTCTTGACATTCTCGTAGGCCCTTGTATTGATGTCGGCATGTCAGTGCCTTCCCCACTTGTGGATTCCTCTTGAACTCGTTCCCGCTCCTTCGATGTCTGATAGGTGAACTGATGGTACGGACGGGAAGCCTCACGTTCACGCTCCCGTACGACTCGCCGCTCTGCAATTCGTCGTTTCTCGTCATCGCTCTTTGGCCGCCTTGGCTTGGACTGCGACTCCTCTGGGAAGAAGGAAAATAGAGGAGGAAAGGTTACTGCTTCGGAGTCCGTCTCCGATTCGAGCTCGATTGGTTCTTCATGCTTCCATCGCCCAGAAGCGAACTTATTCCATTTGTTGTTCCAGATGCCTTGCTCAACCCAGCGCTTCTTGACGTTTTCGTAGGCAATTTCGTAGTAATTGTCGCCAACGTGTAGGCGGCATGTTCCATCCGTATATGTCTTGAGGATGCGGTTCTTCTCCTCGCTTCTCTGGGCTGAAAATTGGTCGCGAGGAAATGAGGCCTCGCGTTCACGCCCGAGCTGAACTCGTCGCTCTTGGCGACGTCGCTGCTCCTCGCTAGTGGGATTTGGACTTGTAGATCGAGTCATCGTACCAGATCGATCCGATTTATATGGTGGTGGAGGATCATCAAACCGCTGTCTCTCGCGATTGAGTTTCTGCGGATCTCCTTCTAATCCATCTGGAGCTCTCTGAGCCCTAGCCAACCCATCTCCTCGAAGAGTGTCGTGAACGCCAGCCATAGGCGGATATCGTCTAATAGTAGGTGCGAGTTTGTGATGTGGAGGGAAGGTCAAGTGAAAAAGAATTATTGCAAGAGAGAAGGCGAGGACTGATGGACGAAAAGGTTGCTTTCAAGAAATTAGGCGGAAATTGCCGTGTTTATTGTAGGATGAGCGCTAGGCGCCAGAGTGAACTCATATTGGCGTAGAACTTGATTCATTGACTGTGCGGGCCTTGCATTCACCCAGCTACAGTATCCCTTCCATCAACGCATCTATATTATTGGCAGTGCTGAAACCCAAGCAACACCACCTGCATCGAATCATCCACCACTAACTAGCGCGTCACTCGTTGATTAAAACGATGGGGACTACATGTCCTAGGCAATCACTCCGTTCGAAACCGCTTCGTGATAATTCTTACTTGTGGGACTACGTTCTCTTCTGGCTTTTATCCATCTTTCTTCCCTCATTCCACCGTTTCGCCCATTTTGCCTCATTTCATCCATTTAGTATGCCTCGCCCTTCTCCTCATTCTCTCGCCCCGTTCTCCCTCCGTCCTAAACCTGAATACGAGCGAGCCAAACGAGTCGTCGCCCACCCGGACAATAGCCACCTCGTCTCAATCTCGCCTAAGAATGGTGTACTTGCTCTCGACGTTGGTTTTCACATCCGTGGAAAGTCATCCAAAAGTCTTGCAACACTAGGGCGAGGTCCTGATGCCGACATCTACGTGGAAGGCTTCAGCATCGCAAAGATTCAATGCTCTTTCGAAATCGATTTAGATACCGGCGTCGTTATGTTCTGCGACAGGTTGTTCGCTAAATCGACTCAAGGCTTTGGTGAAAACGCTATGCCGTAAAGGAGTGGCTAGATAGAGTGGATGGAATTGAGTTTTAAGCTACATGTATCAGAGCGATATTCCCAAAACACTGTCACTATGTCAGCTGCTCATGCAGGCTCATGCAGGCTTATGTAGGCTTATGCAGGCTCATACAGACTTATGTAGGCTCATGCAGACTTATACAAGCTTATACAGGCTCATGCAGACTTATATAGACTTATGCAGGCTTATGCAGACTTATGCAGGCTCAGCTTATGCAGGCTTATGCAGGCTCAGCTTATGCAGGCTCATGCAGGATTATGCATGTAAGCTAATGCAGGCGCATGCATGTAGATCTATGCAGGAATGTGCATACAGACTTATGCAGATTAATATAGACACATGCATATAGACACATGTAAGCTAATGCAGGCGCATGCGTGCAGATCTATGCAGGAACGTGCATACAGACTTATGCAGACTAATGCAGGCACATGCATATAGACACATGTAAGCTAATGCAGGCGCATGTGTGTAGATCTATGCAGGAACGTGCATACAGACTTATGCAGGCTTATGCAGGCACACACATATAGACATATGTAAGCTAATGCAGGCGCATGCATACAGACTAATGCAGACCCATGCATACAGGCTTATGCAGGCCCATGCATACAGGCTTATGCAGGCACGAGCATATAGATCTATGCAGGCACGTGCATACAGGCTTATGCAGGCTAATGCAGGCGCATGATACAGGCTTATGCAGGCACGTGCATACAGACTTATGCAGGCTAATGCAGGCCCATGCATATAGACTTATGTAGGCTAATGCAGACTCATATATACAGACTAATACAGGCCCATGCATACAGGCTTATGCAGGCCCATGCATACAGGCTTATGCAGGCTCATGCATACATGCAGGCACGAGCATATAGATCTATGCAGGCACGTGTATGCAGGCTAATGCAGGCGCATGCATACAGGCTTATGCAGGCACGTGTATATAGGCTTATACAGATGCAGGCTCATGTCATGCAGGCTTATGCAGACTCATGCAGGCTCATGCAGTCAACTACGAAGAAACCCTCACGGGCGCCATCGAAGTCAGCTCAGTCTCTCACAGAGGCAGGGAAAGAGTGGATGAACGTATTTCCAGAGTGCATACAAGGTCAGTCAGGCAGGATGTGCGGAGCAACAAGTTCGCTGGATGTCGATGTATTGGTGGCCTCCACTGATGTCACAAAGAAGAGCGAAGTGGACGCGGCTTTCGCAAAGTTTGTTGACAACTGTCCTGGGAGCAGGAACCTTCTAGGACCGAATTCCTGGGAGAGAATCGCTCATAGGACGGATTTCCTACAAGAAATAGAGGACTGGAAGATATTTCCAGGGAGAGCATTGTTACCAGTAGAGCGTGGCTCTTGGGAGAATGGGCCTGGGAAAACGTGGCTCCTGGGAGAGTGAGCCTAGGAGAAGATGATCCCAAACATTTGCAAGTATAAATCGATGAAGATAGGCCCGCATACTTCTGCGGTTTTTTTAATTCTGGAAAACATCGAGAGCAATCGCTATTATAACACGAAGAGTATAACTCGCATCATTACCAGCGTTGTGCAAATGCTTGCCGGCGATACCATAGCAAAGCAGGCTGAAATCATGTCCCGTTCATGAATTCACTCGCTATGACCGAAATCGAACTTGTCCGGACGGACCTTCAACGTTGACTTGATTGAGGCGGTAAATGTTCTCTAGGATGCGGAAGTGACGAGACAGTATCTCTACAGCCCACTTGTTCCCTTTAACGCCAGATAAAAGTCTGAGGAGATGTACTGTGTCGAGCGTAGATATGCCGATTTCCGTAATAAGCCTTTGATTGAATTCGCAAGCTTCGATATCAATTGAGATAAAGAAGATGAACGGGCTGAAGTCATTGGGTACTAAAAGACCTGAATTCTCCTTGGTCGATCCGGCCGTGACTGTTAGATTCTCAAGACCTCAACTGATAACTTCCTGTCAAACAGCCTAGATCTCAGGGCGTCCATTGGACAGGTTTCGGCTAGCCTGCGCCCTGTCCAACCGCCCTGTTCAACAAGGCTATTTCGAGCGTTTTCTTGAGTATATAATACTCATTCTACGCGCAATTCTATATAGATTTAGTCAGTCAATTCCATCAATTCAACAGACATTCTACTAGCTTTCAAAGCTGATTTGTCTGATAGTTATGAGCTCGGGTCTGCTATTCTGCAATTAATATTGAGTATTCATATTCTCTGTTTAATTGACTCAAATATTGATAATAGAATGTCCTCTTCTCTATTCTCGATCACCCGTATAACAGTTATTCTCGATTCTCCAAGGGATTGGAATGAATAGCTATTTATAGTTTAAAAACGAGCACAGAATGATGATATATTGTCATATATTAACGTGGATTTGAAGGAAGATTTAACTATTCTTAAAAAGTCATTCAATTCAACTTCTAAAGATGTTAATCCGACAGCTATATCAGTTACTGAGCTAAACAGAGATTAAATAGAGATGTATAAGCTTCTTTGAGAGAAATACAAGAATAAGCTCTCTAATTATAAGGAGAAATGAGTCGTATTAAGCGATTTATAGAAGTTTATTATGAAAACTATTTCGCATTTAAATTTAGTCTTTATAATAGATCTTGACACTGTATATAACATTCTTAAGACCCTACAAAAAAGGCTTGCTCTAATAGATAGAGTGAGATAATTAAAGTTATCTCAGCTGTATTTAGATTTAAAAAAGACTTTAAAAGATTAATAGTATAAGAAATGACTTTAATAATGGAAAAAGATATATATAGATATTAAGAGAGTCAATCTTTTAGAAGTTTAGAATAAATATTCTCTATATAATCTTATTAGAGTTATTAAGAGAGTTAACTTAATATTTACAAGCTTTTATAAGTTATATTTAGAGAAGAAAATTAGAAAAAAGGCGAATATATCAATCTTATTTAATCTAATTAAGTCATTTCGAAATCACATTCAGATTAATAGAATAGAATTCAAGACGCTCTCTTATACAGCTTTTATAATACTGTAAGAAGATTCTACTAAGATCATCATTTAATTATCTAAAAAATTGATAACTCTATCTTCTTGTTAGGGGTGTCAAGAGATTAAGCGACATAATAATATAGTGTATGAATAGTATGCGTCTTACAGTATAAAGCTCTATTAATAATAGTAATAGAGAAGACACTTCTAATATTCTATAAATTAAATAATAAAGAACTTAGAGTTTCAGACTGTAGAGTTTTTTATATATATTCGCAGGCTTAACGCGTGTGTTACGCACGAGTTAGATCTTAACGCGGTATAATAATTATTCCCTCTTTTAAAGAGGCTCTATTCTCAGAGTTTAAAGTGTTATCTTTATGAATAGATGTGTAAATTAGAAGTGTGTAACTGCGCTCCACCCTTTATTAGAGATTGCGATATTTAATTTCGGAAATCTTAATATTCTCCGCGAGTAAAATGTTTAATACGCTCGTTAGTATTAAAACTCTTCTTCTTATAATATTTAGAGATAACTTCTTAATATAAGTAGTTAATTTATTATCTTCTTATATCTTTCTTCTTTTTCTTTATTATTCTTAATACTTATAAGTTACTTATAACTCGCGCGTAATTATACTAATCTTCTATAATATATAAATAAACTTATAAGTTACTTATATTATATATCTTACACACTTATTATCTCTCAGACTAAAGCTTTCGCTTAATAAAGTTTTTTATAAGAATCTTATATTTTACGTGTGATATAATTCTGCTAACTTTAATAATTATCACTAAAATATTAACTACTTATAATATGTTTTTCATACACTAATTATATCTCACACGCTAATTATAAGTAGAACTTATAACTTCTATAACTCTCTCTTTCTCGCGTAAGTAATTTGAAGATAAGTCCGCCCTCTCTTCTCTTCTATAATATATATAACTTATAAAGTTAAGAACTTCTTTAAAGTCTCGTTAATATAATTAATATAAGAGATGTTTTAGACATCTTATTACTATTACAGCTAAGAAGTTAATAAACTATATCACGTAATTAAGTCGCGTAATCTATAAGTACAGTTATAATAGATGATAATCTGCTCACAAATATCTTATAATAAGTTTTCTCTTTCTCTCGCACTCTTTACTTAAAATTTATAAATTTTTCTAGAATTATAAAGAGAGACTGCTATTTTAGTAACTTTATATTAAAGTTATTTTGCTCAGATAAGTATTACTTTAGAGAAGATTTAAAAGAATATCAAATCTCTTATTAAATAATTCTACGCTACTAATTATCGCGTTAAAGAGCGTCTTAAGAATTTCTTACTCGAAATTATTTAGGCGCGTGAGTTCTTCATCTTAATCAGAATAACTAAGAAAACTCAGTTACGAATTATATGCGCTTTAAAAGCGCTTATTATTTTATACGCAGAATCTATTAAATAGATAAATTCTCTTACTAAGAATAATAATTCCGCTGCCGCTAATAATAATAAGAATGAGAATGATAATAATAATGCTGCTGAGATATAGAAGTGTACTCACTTAAATTTTTAAAATATCTTTTTTTAAGATTACTTAATCTTATACTTCTATTTTACAACTTTTCTTTTATTCTGCGAGTCTTATATATTTCTATCGCGTAAAATATAAGTATTTAGATAAGAAAATTAAATAAGATAAATAACTTCTTATAATACGCTGATAATTCACATATAATTATTATAAGTTAGATCAGTCATCTTTCTATCTCTTTTACTTCTTATAACTAATCACACGCGATACTAATGCGTTCATTCTACTTAAGTAGAAGACTTTAATAATCTCTTAAGCATGTATTAAATCTTTTTTAGATTATTAGAAGTTCTTCTTTATTATACAACTCTTCTATCTTACTAAGAAGCTGCGCTTTAACCGCGAATCTTATATATTTAAAATATAATTCATCTCTTACTTCTTATTCTAATTAATCTTAATTAACATCGGCGGCTCATAATTATCGCGTCTGCGATATGATTTTAAAAGAGAGATATAAAAGATGAGATAAATCTATTTATATATCTTTAATAGTTTCAGTTTATACACATTTTAATTTAGCTTCTTAATAATAAGAAATAAATTAAGATACTTATTTAATAACTTCTTACTTATATATTACAGACGAATATTATGCGAA
>JAABUK010000845.1_pt1 | contig 61735 bp, 66 predicted proteins | sample 5559141 | NCBI WGS metagenome assembly JAABUK01 (sample SAMN10711869, study PRJNA513367) | rock metagenome | isolation source: Antarctica rocks | place: Antarctica: Victoria Land, Pudding Butte nord | collected 2016-01-03
TCGGGAAAGGCCGCGCAGGCCGAGCGAACGCCCTCCAAAAGGGTCTCAAGCATCTCCATGCCGGCTTGAATCACACCTCAAGCCAAAGCGAAACCCACCCCTCTCATCAGCCATTTAGAATTGCTGGAGCCAAAGGCCTGGGTCGAGCCAAGGGAATGGCTCAGACGGCATCGCTGCCCAAGTTCTTCTCGCTTGGTCGGGGCAGCAACGCTCTTTTTAAATTGAGGGCAGGGCGCTCGATAAAACGCCAGGACAGGGCGGCGCAGGCGAGCGTGGCAGGAATGGCCAGCAGGGTCAGGCGGACGGCGCTGAGCCCTGGATTTAGGAGCGCCACGATGCTTTGCTGAACGGGGAACGCGAAGAGAAAGGTTCCGTAAGACAGGTCGCCGATGCGTTTCATCCAACGTTCCGTCATTGGCCGGGCCAGGGCGGCGTAGAGCACGAAATAGGGTAAGACGAGATGAAAAACGTAGTCCGCGCTCCGCGAGCGGGCAGCGGCATACAGGGCGATCAGGCCGCAAGCCGCCATCCCCCAATTGAGCGGCACGTCGTCGCGATGCACCCAAAGAACGGCGCCCATGACGAAATACTGGGCCGAGTTCAGCGTTGGAAAGAACGGCACTGACGAGAAGATAAAGAAGCCTTGTTGTGCCCACGAATATCCATAAGTTTCGGTAACGACAACAAGAAGTAGGAACAGCAAGCCTACGAGCACCACGATCACGCGGCGCCTCAACAACCCGAGCAATGCAAGCATAGGTAGCAGTGGATAAAAGCAGCTTTCGATTGGCAAGGTCCAGAGTGAGCCATTAACCGTACTGGGATAGGGATTGCCGGTGAAGACACCAGGCAGGTTGTATCTGATGTCGAAAACCAGAATGTTGCGCAGCCCGTCGAGAGTACCGGGTCTTGAGAAATAGTCCGCCAATGGCAGTGTAGTAAAATAGGCGCCCACCACGAACGTTTGCAGCACGACCACGACGGCGAGCGCGGGCACGATACGCAGCAGCCGGGAAGAAACGTAGGCGCCTAAGTCGTTTCGTTCGAGCGACCTGGTGACAAGGAAACCGCTGATCGCAAAAAACGTCGCTACCCCAAGGTCGCCGCCGCCCACGTAGCCGCCAAACCACGCCACCATAGGCTCGGGTGCAGTCTTCGTCAGCGGATAGGAGTGGCTGACAATGACCAGGAGGGCTGCAACCAAACGGAGGAAGTCAAAATTATTATTCTGTGCGTCGAACGCACTCCCGATTGTTCGGCCCAATCTGCTGCCTCGCTGTTCATGGTTCGGAAGGGTGGTGCCTTGCTGGTAACGCAGGACACGGTGACGCCGATAAATCCAGCCAGCCACACTGCCGGTTGGCTCCGACAAGAACATACCTGCATTGGGCGGTTGGTATTCTCAAACTCGGGCGCTATCCGAGCCAGGCGCCTAAGTGCCGCAAGGCTCCGCGGTCACCCAGGTCCAACGCCGGCGGCCGTTCAGCCAGCAGGACGGCGCCCTGCGCCGCCGCACGCCCGGCGATATCGGCGAAGGCCGGACCGTGCCGCAGCACGATGATGCGGCACCCGAGGCTTAATGCTTCCAGCGCGCGGCCCGGCGCGTCCGCGCAATCCAGCACGTCGGGCGGGTTGATTTCTGGAAATTCGGTTTGCGCAATAGCAATCAGGGCACGCCACCAGGCGCATCCAGCGTAGGAGGGCGCGCCGGGTGCGGATATCAGCGTGACGGCACATCCCCGCTGCAACGCTATCCGGGCGTGCGGCAGGCCGTGGATGACAACGGCCGGAGGAAGCACCATGCTTGACCTTCAAGCGGTTACACGCTTTCTGTTCAAGTTGAAACAGAGCCTTGGGATAGAACCATGGACGACGACACCCACCCGACACATCCCGCCGAACGGCTGGAGGCTGCGCTGACCCGTATTGCCGAGCTGGCCAGCGGCCCCGATCCGGTTGCGATCGAGGTCACCGCCCGGCTCGATAGCCTGATTGCCCAACTGCGCAGCGCGCTTGACGAGTAAAGGACGACTGCGATGGCCCAGCTCACCGTGAAGATCAACGGCTACGCCTACACCGTCGGCTGCGCGGACGGGCAGGAGCAGCACCTGCAGGCGATGGCCGAGCAGGTCGAGTCCCGGGTGGACAAGATCAAGGCGCTCGGCAGCCAGAGCGGCGAGTCGCGCCTGCTGGTTCAGGCGGCCCTGCTGATGGCGGACGAACTGCATGACATCGCGCTGGAAGTGGCAGCCCTGCGCCAGGCCAAGCCCGTCACCACGGAAGACAGCGCGCTCAATGAACGCCTCTCGCTGCTCGCCAATCGCGCCGAGGAGATTGCGGCGACGATGGAACGGCACTAAGTAGGTGCTGCGGGGCTGCCCGGTGCGTCAGGTACTTCACCCCCGGGGCCAATAAGCACTCCCTCGGGAGCTGGCTCTGTCATGACCGTGGTCATGGTAACCGGCGCCCACCTGCGCAAGCAGGCTTCGGGAGGGTGAGACGCCAACGGCCAGGGTGGCTCCGTATTTGCCTATGCCCAGCAGCAAGCAACGCCAGCGTATCGCAGCAACGGCTGCCCGGACCGGACAGGACCCAGCGCTCGGCTGGCATCTTACCGGACATATTTTAGCGCGTTTGCGTTTCCGGCCCAGCATGGCCATCGCCGGATTTTGGCCTTTGCCGGGCGAGGTTGACATCCGGCCGCTCCTGCTAGCGCTGATCGCCCGGGGCCATTCGGTCCTGCTTCCGGTGACGCCGCTCCGGGGCAACCCGCTGACCTTTGGGCGCTGGCGGCCCGGCGATGCGCTGACCTCCGAACGCTTCGGCACGGTCCGGCCCACAGGCGAACCCATGACTCCCGACCTGCTGTTCGTGCCGTTGCTGGCCTTCGACGGCCAGTGCCGCCGGCTGGGCTACGGTGGCGGCTTCTACGACCGGACGCTTGCCGGCTTGCCGGTTGCGACTGCTATCGGCTGCGGCTTTGCGGCGCAACAGGTGGATTGCGTGGTGGCCGAGGCGCATGACATTCGGCTCCACGCGGTCGCGACCGAGCGCGGTCTCATATTCCCAAAGGACTAAGCATGCGCATCCTGTTCCTGGGCGACGTGGTCGGGCGGTCCGGCCGGGACGCCATCGCCGCCACCCTGCCGCGGCTGCGTGCCGAATTGCGCGCCGACCTGGTCGTGGTGAACGGGGAGAACGCCAGCCACGGTTTCGGCCTCGCCCCTGACATGGCTCAGGCCATCTTCACCGCGGGGGCCGACGTGATTACGCTTGGCAACCACTCATGGGACCGGCGGGAGCTGATCCCCTATATCGCGCAGGAGCCGCGGGTGATCCGGCCGCTGAACTTCCCGCCGGGGACGCCGGGGGCCGGGTCGTTCGTGGTGGCGCTGGCGGACGGACGGCGCGCGCTGGTGCTGAACGCGATGGGCCGGCTGTTCATGGACGCGCTGGACTGCCCGTTCCGCGGCACGGCGGAGCTGCTGGCGCGCTACAAGCTGGGCGCCAGCGTGTCGGCCATCGTCGCGGATTTCCATGCCGAGGCAACGAGCGAGAAGATGGCCTACGCGCATTCGTTCGACGGCTCGGTCTCCCTCGTGGTTGGCACGCACACGCATTGCCCCTCGGCCGACCATCAAATCCTGCCGGGCGGCACTGCCTTCCAATCGGATGCCGGCATGTGCGGCGATTATGACAGCGTGATCGGCATGGGGAAGGAGGGCGCGGCCGCCCGTTTCTGGTCGAAGATGCCGGGCGAACGCCTGCAGCCCGCCAGCGGCGAGGCGACGGTCTGCGGCCTGTTCGTGGTGACGGACGACCGCACGGGCCTAGCCATGAGCGTCGAGCCATTGCGCCAGGGTGGCCGCCTGTCGCAAGCCATGCCGGGATAGGTTTCAACACGCTGTCGCGACTGCTACACCAGTCTGCACACCACCAAAGATCGAGACCTCGGCGATGGCCGGCCATAGCCAATTCAAGAACATCATGCACCGCAAGGGCGCGCAGGACGCCAGGCGCGCCCGGCAATTTGCAAAACTGATCCGCGAGATCACCGTCTCCGCCCGCACAGGTTTGCCTGATCCCGCCACCAATCCCCGCCTGCGCGCTGCCATGGCCGCGGCGCGCGAGGCCAACATGCCGCGCGACACCATCGAGCGCGCAGTGAAGAAGGCGACTGGGGCGGCGGCCGGCGACGACTACGTGGACGTGCGCTACGAGGGATACGGCCCCGCCGGAGTCGCCGTGATCGTCGAGGCGTTGACCGACAACCGCAACCGCACCGCGTCCGACGTGCGCGCCGCCTTTAACAAACATGGGGGCGCGCTCGGTGAGACGAACTCCGTCGCCTTCATGTTCGCGCGCCTCGGCGTGATCCAGTATCCGCCCGCCGCCGCCACCGCCGACGCGATGCTGGAGGCCGCGATCGACGCCGGCGCTGACAATGCCGAAAGCGGACCGGACGGACACGAGGTCACCTGCGCTCCCGATGATTGGGTGGCCGTGCGCGATGCGCTGGAGGCCCGGTTCGGCCCCGCCAGCGCCAAGCTCGACTGGCGGCCCAGCACCTCGGTGACCCTCGACGAGGCGCGCGCCATCAGCCTGCTGAAGCTGATCGATGCGCTGGAGGACAACGACGACGTGCAGCACGTCTACGCCAATTTCGAGATTCCCGACTCCGTGCTGCAGGCGCTATCGGCCTGATGGCTCGTCTTATGGGCATCGACCCTGGGCTGCGCTTCACCGGCTGGGGCGTCATCGACGTGCACGGCAACCGGCTGCGCCATGTGGCGGACGGCGTGATCGCCACGGACAACGCTGACAGCGTGCCGCATCGCCTCAAGTTCCTGCACGACGCGCTCACCTTGCTGTTCCAGGAATACCGTCCCGATGAGGCCGCCGTTGAAGAAACCTATGTGAACCGCAACGGCACAGCGACCCTGAAGCTCGGCTATGCCCGCGGGGTGGCGCTGCTGGCGCCGGCGCTGGTGGGGATCACGGTTGCGGAGTATGGCGCCATGGGGGTGAAGCAGGCCGTCGTCGGCACGGGCGGCGCCAGCAAGGAGCAGGTGGCGCTCATGGTATGCCGCCTGTTGCCTGGGGCCACGCTGCGCCGGGCGGACGCTGCGGACGCGCTGGCCGTCGCGATCTGCCACGCCCACCATCGCGCCACCCGGCTGCGCGTCGTCGCCGGGACGATCATGGCGTGATCGCGCTGCTGCACGGCCGGGTCGATGCGCTGGACGCCGGGAGCTGCATCATCGACGTGAACGGAGTTGGCTACCTGGTCCAGGCCTCGACCCGCACCCTGGCCGCACTCCCTGCGCCGCCTGCCGCCGCGCGCGTGCTGATCGAGACGCATGTGCGGGACGACGCCATCATTCTCTATGGCTTCACCGACCCAGCGGAACGCGACTGGTTCCGCCTGTTGCTCACCATCCAGGGCGTCGGCGCCAAGGTTGCGCTCAACATTCTGTCCGCGCTGTCTCCGCACGACCTGATCAATGCCATCGCGGCCGGGGATAAAGCGAGCCTGACCCGGGCGCCCGGCGTCGGCGCCAAGCTGGCGATCCGACTGTTGAGCGAACTTAGGGACAAGGCCGGCACGATGCCGACCGGTGCGAGTTTCACGATCCCGGTGCCCGAGGGCGGGACGGAGGCGGACGCGATCTCGGCGCTGGTCAACATCGGCTATCGCCGGTCGGAGGCCTATCCCGTCGTGGTGCGAATTTTGGCGACGTTGGGTGAGGGCGCCGGGGTCGACCAGGTCATTCGCGACAGCCTGCGGGAGCTGGCGATCAAATGAGCGATGACCGCACGGTCGGCCCCGCCCGCGGCGAGGATGACACCGGGGAGGCGAGCCTCCGCCCGCAGACGCTGGCCGAATTCATCGGGCAGAAGGCGAGCCGGGAGAACCTGCGCATCTTCATCCAGGCCGCACGGGGACGGGCGGAGGCGATGGACCACGTGCTGCTGCACGGTCCACCGGGGCTTGGCAAAACGACCTTGGCGCAGATCGTGGCGCGCGAGCTGGGCGTGGGGTTCCGGGCGACCTCCGGACCCGTCATCCAGCGCGCCGGGGACCTCGCGGCCATCCTCACCAACCTGCAGCCGCGCGACGTGCTGTTCATCGACGAGATTCACCGCCTGCAGCCCGCCATCGAGGAGGTGCTGTATCCTGCGATGGAGGATTTCCAGCTCGATCTCATCATCGGCGAGGGACCGGCGGCCCGCAGCGTGCGGATCGATCTTTCGCCCTTTACCTTGGTGGGCGCCACGACGCGGGCCGGGCTGCTGGCGACGCCGCTGCGGGACCGCTTCGGCATTCCGCTGCGCCTGGTGTTCTACACGTTTGCCGAGCTTGAGCTGATCGTGGCGCGCGGCGCCGAGAAGCTGGGGTTCAACTTGACCGCGGAGGGCGCGGCGGAGATCGCGCGCCGGTCCCGCGGCACGCCACGCATCGCCGGCCGTCTGCTGCGCCGGGTGCGCGACTTCGCGACCGTCGAGGGACAGGACCCCGTCGACCGCACGATGGCCGACGCGGCACTGACGCGGCTGGAGGTGGACCGCCTGGGGCTCGACGCCATGGACCGCCGCTATCTGCGCCGCATCGCCGAGCACCACGCGGGTGGCCCGGTCGGAGTCGAGACGCTGGCCGCCGCACTTGCCGAGGCACGGGACACGCTGGAGGATGTGATCGAGCCCTACTTGATCCAGGAAGGCCTGATTCTCCGCACCAGCCGCGGCCGCATGCTGGGGGAGGTAGGATGGCGTCATATAGGCCTGATGCCGCCCAGCACGCAGCCGCAGCTCGACTTATTGCGGGATCACGGCGCCGATCCGGCATCTCCGGAGTGATCGCTTACCACTTGAAACTGCGGGTTTATTATGAAGACACGGACGCTGGCGGCATCGTGTACCACGCGCGTTATTTAGCCTTTGCGGAGCGCGCCCGGACCGAGGCGCTGCGAGAGGCCGGCGTGCCGCATAGTGAGCTTGTTGCGGGTCATGGACTATTCTTCGTGGTGCGCCGCGCAGAAATGGACTATCTGCGGCCCGCCCGGCTCGATGATGAAATTGTCGTGGTCACGGGTCCATGGGCGATGGGTGCGGCGTCCGTAGAGGTGCGGCAGCGGTTCGAGGTTGCAAGGCAGCCCGTGGCGGATATGCGGATCAAATTGGCATGCGTGCGGCTGGCGGATGGCCGGCCGGCGCGGATACCGGATCGCTGGCGCGTGGTGCTTGGCGGTTAGATAAAAAGGGGTTTGGACTTGGATCGTGCGGTGGATGCGGCGAACCTGGCGACGGGCGGCGATATGTCGATAGTCGGGCTGTTCCTGCAGGCGGACCTGGTGGTCAAGGCCGTCTTGATCCTGCTGCTGCTGGCCAGCGTCTGGGTATGGGCGATCGTGTTCGAGAAGGTCACGACCTTGCGCCGGGCCAACCGCGCGGCTGACGGGTTCGAGGACCGGTTCTGGTCTGGCGGCAGCCTTGACGAGATGTACGATAATGAGGGCGCCAAGCCCGCCCATCCGCTGGCCGCCGTGTTCGGCGCCGCGATGGGCGAGTGGAAGCGCAGCGCCCGGGTTGCTGGCGCCGACATGAGCCGCGGCAGCGTGCGGGACCGCGTGGACCGCACCGTGACGGTCACCATTCAGCGTGAGATGGACCGCATGGAGCGCTGGATGGTGTTCCTGGCCTCGGTCGGGTCCACCGCGCCGTTCATCGGGCTGTTCGGCACGGTCTGGGGCATCATGCGCAGCTTCTCGGCCATCGCGACCAGCCGCAACACCAACCTGTCCGTGGTGGCGCCCGGCATCGCGGAGGCGCTGTTCGCCACAGCGATCGGCTTGGTCGCCGCGATCCCCGCGGTGCTGGCCTACAACAAGATCAGCAACGACCTGTCCCGCTTCGCGTCCCGCATGGAGGGCTTCGGGTCCGAATTCGCCGCCATCCTGTCCCGCCAGTCGGAAGAAAGGGCCTGAGCATGGCAGCCCCGGTGACCGGAAGGAGGAGGGGCCGCTACCGGCCGCTCGCCGAGATCAACGTGACGCCGCTGGTCGACGTGATGCTCGTGCTGCTGATCGTCTTCATGGTCACGGCCCCGCTGATGACGTCCGGCGTGCCGGTGGACCTGCCCAAGACCAGCGCCGCGCCGCTGAACCAGGATGCGGACCCGCTGACCGTCTCGGTGAACGCGGAGGGCAAGATCTACTTGCAAGACACCGAGGCGACCCTGCCGGAGCTGGTCAGCAAGCTGCAGGCGATCTCGGAGAACAAGTCGGACCGCCGCATCTTCGTGCGCGGCGACAAGGGCATCGCCTATGGCCGCGTGCTCGAGGTGATGGCGACCATCACGCAGGGCGGTTTCACCAAGGTGGCGCTGTTGGCCGAACAGACCGGCGGTCCGGCCGCCCCGGCGGCAGCCGCGAAGCCCGGGACGGCCCCGCAGCCGGGTGCCACGCCCCAGCCGGCCGCGGCCGCTACCCGCCGCCAGGGCCGCGGCTAGGGCGTTTGTCGCCTCGATGACTCCGTCCCTGCGCCGCGGTGGCGCGCTCTCCAGCGCGGTTCATATCGCGGTCCTGGTGGCGCTCCTCGTGGGCCTGCCGCATCAGCCGCCGGAACCGCCCGTCGAGGAAACGGCCGTGACCGTAGAGTTCGAGCCAGCACCCGAGCCGGTCCAGCGCGCCCAGACACCGGCCTCCACCCCGGCGCCAGCGCCTGCGCCAACCGCCACGCCGGAGCCGCCGGCGCAGGAACCACCGGCGCAGGAACCGCTGCGTCCCGTTCCACCCACGCCGCCTCCGCCACCCCCCCCGCCGCCTTTGCCGCCACCGCCGGCTCCCCCGGCACTGGCAATGCCGGCACCGCCCGTGGTCACGCCGCCCCCCCCGACGCCTGCGCGTCCACCCATGCCCACGCCGCCTGCGCCACCGGCGCCGGAGCAGCCAGCTCCGGCGCCCAGGCCGGCCCCACCGGTGCCGCCGACTCCGCCCGTGCCACCCGCGCCGCGACCACCTACGCCCACGCCGCCGCAGCCGGCACCGCCCACGCCCCCAGTTCCCCCGGCGCCCCGTCCGGCGCCCCCCACCCAAACGCCGGGGCCGCTGTCCAACAGCACGACAAGCCAGCCGAGCCCGGCCCGCAACTCGGCGCCAGATAGCAAATCGCTGGAGAATACGTTGGAACGTTTGCGCGCCCTGCAGGCCGGCAAGAATCCACCAAGCGCCCAAAACACCCCACCTCGCGGAGGTGCGCCCGGCGGCGGCAGCCCGGCAGGCATGGACAATGCGCTGCTCACTGCCAATGTGCGTGGCGCGATTGGCGACCGGCTGCGCGAGTGCTGGACCAGCGACAAGACGGCGCTCAATTATGATAAGCAGCTTGTGCGCCTGGTGGTGACGACCGACGCGACCGGCACGATCCGCGTGGCCAATATCGCGCCGAGCGATGCATCCCGCACCGGCGGTGGGGTGGCCCGCGCCTTCGCCGAGCGTGCCAGGCGGGCGGCGCTCGATCCGCAATGCGCCCAGCTCCCGTTGCCGGGCGCGCTGAAGGGGCAGAACCACCAGTTCGAAATTACCTTCCGGCCCTGACCGGCCGCCCGTATGGGAGAGACCACCATGGACCCACTTCGAACCCTTATGGACCGCCGCACCCTGCTGGCCGGCGTCGCCGTCTCGGCCGTGCCGCTCCTGGCCCATTCTCCGGCGGCATATGCCCAGGGCATCGGTCAGGGCAACCAGCAACCAGAGATCACCGTTGACCGTGCCCGCACGGCGCCGATCCCGATCGCCCTTCCGAACTTCACCGGCACGCAGCTCGGCGCGGACATGACCGGCGTGATCACCAACAACCTCGGCCGGTCCGGCCTATTCCGCCCGATCAGCCAGGCGGCGCAGATCGGCAGCGGGGACGCCGGGGATACGCCCAACTTCCAGAACTGGAAGGCGGTCGGCGCGCAGGCGCTGGTGACCGGGCACGTCGAGGGCGGCGGCAGCAACGTCCGGGTCGAGTTCCGCTTGTGGGACGTGCTGCCGGGCCAGCAAATCCAGGGTACCGCCTACACCACCACCGCCGCCAACTGGCGCCGCATCGCCCACATCATCAGCGACGTGATCTACGAGCGTCTGCTAGGCGAAAAAGGCTATTTCGACACCCGCATCGTCTACATCGCCGGAACCGGTCCGCGAGACCGCCGGGTGAAGCGGCTCGCGATCATGGACCAGGACGGCGAGGGCAACCGCTTCCTGACCGACGGGACATGGCTGGCGCTGACGCCCCGCTTCCATCCGACGCGCGACCAGATCGTGTTCATGTCGTACCAGAACAACCGGCCGCGGGTGTATACCTTTGATCTCGGCACTGGTGCGCAACGGGTCCTTGGCGAGTTCCAGGGCATGACCTTCGCTCCACGCTTCGCCCCGGACGGCAACACGATCATCATGTCGGTCGCCCGCGATAGCGGATCGGAAATCATCTCGGTCGGCCTGAACGGCGGCCAGGAGCGGCGCCTGACCAATGGCGGTGCGATCGACACCAGCCCGTGCTACAGTTCGGATGGCACGCAGATCGTCTTCAACTCGGACCGTGGCGGCGATCAGCAGCTCTATATCATGGACGCGGGCGGCGGCGGCGTGCGGCGCATCAGCTTCGGCCACGGCCGCTATGCGACCCCTGTTTGGTCGCCGCGCGGCGACCTCATCGCCTTCACCCGGCTGACCGGCGGCACCTTCGCGATCGGCGTGATGCGGCCCGATGGCTCGGGAGAGCGCATCCTATCGGAAAGCTTCTCCGTCGAGGGGCCCACCTTCGCCCCCAATGGCCGCGTGCTGATGTTCTATCGGGAGAGTCCGGCGCGCGACCGCAGCGGCAGCGGCTACTCCTCCCGTTTGGTGTCGATCGATATAACTGGCTTCAATGAACGGGTGGTAAACACCCCGACCGATGCGTCCGACCCGGCCTGGTCGCCGCTTTTGGCCTGAATGTGCGTGGCAACTGTGCTGTTGTCCCGCGAACAGCGTGCTTGACCCGCTAAGGATGGCAGCGTAACGCGCTGTAAAGTGGAACGACCAGGGCCCGGAATCGTTGTCTCGGGACCGGGCATTTAGGGAAAGTAGCACCATGAACCTCAAGATTGCCGGCGTTCTCGCGGCCCTTGCCCTGCTGAGCGCCTGCGGGGACAAGGATACCACGGCCGGCGCTGCAACCGGGTCGGGCGCTACGGCCAGCACGGCCGGCGTTACGCCGGGCAGCCAGCAGGACCTGGTGGCCAACGTGGGCGACCGGGTGTTCTACGCGCTCGACAGCTCGTCGCTCAGCGGGGACGCGCGGTCCACGCTCGACCGGCAGGTTGGCTGGCTGGGCCGCTATCCGCAGACCAGCGTTCAGATGGCCGGCAACTGCGACGAACGCGGCACGACTGAATACAACCTTGCCCTCGGTCAGCGTCGCGCCAATGCCGCCCGCGACTATTTGGTGGCGCGCGGCGTGTCTTCGGCCCGCATTACGGCCGTGAGCTTCGGCAAGGAGCGTCCGACGGCGCTTGGCTCGGACGAGCAAGCGTATTCGCAGAACCGGAACGCCACGACCTCGGTCCGCTAAGCCCATGCGGTTTCCGCTGGTCGCGATCGCTCTGGCGGTCGGCCTGGCAGCGGCCGGGCCGGCGCGGGCGCAGATGGATAGCCGTGAGGCTATTACACTGCAGAACCAAATCTTGGAACTGCGTCGCGACCTGCAGGGGCTGCAATCCCAGCGTAGCGCGCCGTCGCTGCCACCACCGTCGCGCCGGGGCGGCGATGGCGGCGGGAGTGAGATCACGGCACAGTTGCTGGACCGCGTCACGCTGCTTGAGGACGAGGTGCGCCGGCTGCGCGGCCGGGTCGACGAACAGGCCAACACGTCGCGCAGGCAGGCCGACGATCTGGCGAAGCAGGTCGGCGACCTCAACTTCCGCCTGCAGAACTCGGCGGCCGCGCCGGACTCGCAGGCTGTTCCGTCGAACCCAGCATCCGGTGTCTCGGCGCAGCCGGACCGCCCGGCGCCAAGTGGTCGCCGCCCGGCCGAGCTTGCGATGCAAGAGGGCAATGCCGCCCTGGCCCGGCGCGACTACACCATGGCCGAGACCGCAGCGCGTGAGGTGCTGGCCAATGGTCGAGGCGCGCCACGGGCCGGGGATGCACAGTTCCTGTTGGCCCAGGCGCTCATGGGTAAGCGGGATTACGCGGGCGCGGCAGTTGCTTACGACGATGCTTACAACCGCTCCCGCAAGGGATCGCGGGCGCCGGATGCACTGTTAGGGCTGGCGAACGCGATGGGCGGGCTGAACGACCGGGCCAATGCCTGCGGCGCGCTGGATAAGCTGCGGGCCGAGTTCCCGTCGCCCCGCCCGGATGTGCGGGAGGGTGCCGCCGCCGCACGCGGCCGTTCGGGCTGCCGCTGACGAACAGGCCCATCGCTGCACCGGAATTCGCGGCGTTGATGGCGGCAGCAGGGCCGTTCGGCGCAGACCGCCGGGTTGCCGTAGCAGTGTCTGGCGGGGCTGACAGCATGGCCTTGGCGCTGCTGCTTTCGCGCTGGGGACGGCCAACGGCGCTGATCGTCGATCATGGACTGCGCCCCGAGTCGAGTTCTGAGGCGGTCCTGACGCTGGCCCGCCTTGCTAGGTTGGGGATTGCCGCCCGGGTACTGCCGCCTTTGGGTTTGGTACATGGACCGGCGCTGACCGAGCGCGCACGTGCCGCGCGCTATGCCGCGTTGGGCAAGGCGTGCCGGGATCTTGGACTTGCCGATTTGTTGGTGGCGCATCACGCGCAGGATCAGGCTGAGACCCTGCTGCTTCGCCGTCGGGCCGGCAGCGGCCCAGACGGCTTGGCTAGCATGGCGCCGGCAACCTACTTCGAGGCATTCCGATTGCTGCGTCCCTTGCTGCCTGTCATGCCGGCCCGGCTGCGCACAACCTTGCGCGACGCTGGGGTCGAGTGGGTCGAGGACCCCACGAATAGCAATATGAGCACGCCTCGCGCCCGGATCAGGGCTGCTTTCCGGGAGGGCGCCATACCGACCGTGCCGGATTTATGCCGTGACGCGCACCGGCATGGCACGGCACGGCACGCGAAGGAGGCTGTCGCTGCCGCCGAGCTGGCGCGGTATGCGACCTTGTCGCCAACCGGCGTCGCATTTATTGCGGCACCCATGATCAGTGCAGCAGCGCTGTCCGCCCTGATATGGACAGTGTCCGGCGCTCGTCATCCACCGGCCTCAACCTCGGTGGCGCGCTTGGCTGGGCGGCTACGGGCGGCAACTCTGCATGGCGCGGCAATTCTACCGACATCGGGCGGCTGGCTGGTCGGGCGGGAGGCGAGGGCCCAAGCACCCGTTATGCCGGCACAGGCAGGCGCCGAGTGGGACGGGCGATTTTGCCTGTTGTCGCACCCGCCGGACGGCAGCACCATCGGGCCGCTCGGTGATGACGCGGCGCGGCTGCGACGTTGGTCCACTCTTCCTGCGGCACTGCTGCGGACATTGCCGGCGATCCGGTGCAATCTTGCATTGTTTGCGGTGCCGCATCTGGCCTATCCTAATGGTGAGACGTGCCGCGCCGTGCCGATCGTCTTTTGTCCTTCGCGTCCAGCCGCGCCCGCGCCATTTACGGCAGTGTGACCGGGTGGGGATGCGCTGTTGGCACGGGCACACCATGTTGAGGCTATGTTAAGCGGCGCCGGCCTATATTGGGCTGGGAACAACGATACCGGGACCATCCCAATTGCGCCCAGGCCCCGGGTGAGATGACTGGATCGCCAGGATCAAATGATGAGCAATTTCGGCCGTAATCTAGCGCTTTGGGTCATAATCGCCCTGCTGCTTGTGGTGCTGTTCAACCTGTTCCAGCCCGGCAGCACGCAACGTGCCGCAACCCAGGTCGCGTACTCCGACTTCATTGGCGACGTAAACGGCGGACGGGTTCGGGATGTGCTGATCCAGGGCCGCACGGTCTCAGGTCAACTGACGGACGGGCGCACGTTCCAGACCTACACGCCCGAGGACCCAGCACTTGTGAGCCGCCTGACCGACAAGGGCGTGCGCGTGATCGCGAAGCCCGAGGAGAGCGACAACCCGCTGCTGCATTATCTGCTCAGCTGGTTCCCGATGCTGCTGCTGATCGGCGTCTGGGTTTTCTTCATGCGGCAGATGCAGTCGGGTGGGGGCCGGGCGATGGGTTTCGGCAAGTCCCGCGCCCGCTTGCTAACGGAGAAGCAAGGCCGCGTGACGTTCGATGACGTGGCTGGCATCGACGAGGCCAAATCGGAACTGCAGGAGATTGTTGAGTTCCTGAAGGACCCGCAGAAATTCCAGCGGCTGGGCGGCAAGATTCCCAAGGGCGTGTTGCTGGTTGGGCCTCCGGGCACGGGTAAGACCTTGCTGGCCCGCGCCATCGCCGGCGAGGCAAATGTGCCGTTCTTCACCATCTCGGGTTCCGACTTCGTCGAGATGTTTGTTGGTGTCGGTGCGAGCCGTGTGCGCGACATGTTTGAGCAGGGCAAGAAGAACGCACCCTGCATCATCTTCATTGACGAGATCGACGCCGTAGGCCGGCATCGCGGCGCCGGGCTGGGCGGCGGTAACGATGAGCGTGAGCAGACGCTGAACCAGATGCTGGTCGAGATGGACGGCTTCGAGAGCAATGAGGGCGTCATCCTGATTGCGGCGACGAACCGGCCGGATGTGCTCGACCCCGCGCTGTTGCGCCCGGGCCGGTTCGACCGCCAGGTTGTGGTGCCGAATCCCGACGTGAACGGCCGGGAGAAGATCCTGCGCGTCCACATGCGTAAGGTGCCGCTGGCCAGCGATGTCGACCCGAAAGTGATTGCTCGCGGCACGCCTGGCTTTTCCGGCGCGGATTTGGCGAACCTAGTGAACGAGGCGGCGTTGCTTGCAGCCCGCCTTGGAAAGCGCGTGGTCGCCATGGCGGAGTTCGAGCACGCCAAGGACAAGGTCATGATGGGCGCCGAGCGCCGGTCGCTGGTCATGAGCGAGGACGAGAAGCGCATGACCGCCTACCACGAGGCCGGCCACGCTCTTTGCGCTATCAATGACCCCGAGTGTGATCCTGTGCACAAGGCGACGATTATTCCGCGCGGCCGTGCGCTGGGCTTGGTCATGAGCCTGCCAGAGGGCGACCGCTTGTCGGAAAGCAAGGCGCGTCTGCTGGCTCGCATGAAGATGGCGATGGGCGGACGGGTTGCTGAGGAACTGGTGTTCGGGCCCGATAAGGTCTCGAATGGCGCTGCCGGAGACATCAAGCAGGCCACCAACATTGCCCGCGTGATGGTTACCGAGTGGGGCATGAGCGACAAGCTCGGCATGATCGCTTATGGCGACAACAGCCAGGAGGTATTCCTTGGCCACTCAGTTACGCAAAACAAGAACGTGTCAGAGGTCACTGCACGGGAGATCGATGCGGAGATAAAGGCGATCATCGACAACGCTTATGGCGGGGCGAAGGCGTTGTTGACCGAGCGTTTGGAAGAACTGCACCGCTTGGCCCGGGGCCTTCTGGAGTACGAGACGTTGTCGGGTGAGGACATCCGGACGGTGTTGCGTGGCGATGCCGTGATCAAGAAGGTGGTAGACGAGCCTGCGGCCGAGAACCGGCGTGCATCGGTCCCATCAGCCGGTCGCCCTGTTGCGCCGCCTCCTACCGGGGGGCTCGGCCCAGCACCACAGCCCGGCTGAGTCGGTGTATTTAGGTAATTGGCCGGCGTCATGATGTGGCGCCGGCCATTTCTATGACCGAATTCTTAGAGCCATTAGGCATCATACACAGTGCGGCAGCGCAGGAAGCAGTCTACGCCGGCACCGCACTTCTTTTAGCCGGCGGGCCATTGGCCTTTACGTTGGTGCGCAGGATGGGCGTGATCCACCCGGTTGCTACTGTTCCAGAGTCTTGGGCGATCGATCGCCTGGTATCCGCTCCGCCTCCATGGGACGATCTAGACAATAGTCCGATCGTGATGGGCATCCTGAATGCCACACCAGACAGCTTCAGCGATGGTGCCGACAACCTAGCCACGGCCCAGGCGGTCCAGGCAGGGCGGACGATGATCGCGGACGGTGCGGGAATTCTTGATATCGGTGGTGAATCCACCCGGCCTGGAGCTATCCCTGTCTCACCGGAGGAGGAGCAGCGCCGCATCCTGCCGGTTATTGCTGCCCTTGCTGGCCTTGGCGTACCGCTTTCGGTCGACTCCCGGAATGCGGCTACCATGGCTGCGGCGCTTGATGCCGGTGCAACCATCGTCAATGACGTCTCGGCTCTTGCCCATGACCCGGCCGCCGCGCCACTGATTGCATGCCGCGGCTGTCCCATCGTGCTGATGCACATGCGAGGGACACCGGCCACCATGCTTACGCACGCGATCTACAGCGATGTGGCAGCTGAGGTCTTGGCCGAACTGGCCGTCCGAGTCGCTGCAGCCGAAAGCGCCGGCATCAGCCGGTCTAACATCGCCATCGATCCCGGGATTGGTTTCGCCAAAACGGCGGAACAAAATATCGCCTTGCTGCAGCGCCTGCCGATCCTGGTAAGTCTAGGCTGCCGGATCATGGTTGGAGTATCACGCAAAAACTTCATCGGTATGCTGGGGGGGGCCACCGACCCAAAGCAGTGCATGGCCGGTTCGGTGGCTGCCGGCCTGTTCGCCTTGGCGCAGGGCGCTACCATCCTGCGGGTGCACGACGTCGCCGCCACGGTGCAGGCGGTCCGTGTCTGGCGGGGACTGGCTGGCTAGGCTAGGTTTCTCGTGTATATGTGAAGGCAACTCATGACCATCAGCAGACGCCTGTTCGGCACCGATGGAATTCGCGGCAAGGCCAACGTGGATCCGATGACAGCGGAGACCGCCCTTCAACTGGGCCAGGCTGCCGGGCTCATGTTCGTGCGCGGCAACCATCGGCACCAGGTCGTGATCGGCAAAGACACCCGCCTGTCGGGCTACATGATCGAACCCGCTCTGGTGGCCGGCTTCATCGGCGCTGGCATGGATGTGATCCTAGTCGGGCCGTTGCCGACGCCGGCTATTGCCATGTTGACCCGCAGCCTGCGCGCTGACCTCGGTGTGATGATCTCGGCGTCCCACAATCAATTCGAGGACAATGGCATCAAGCTGTTCGGTCCCGATGGCTTTAAGCTGTCCGACAAGACTGAGCTAGAAATCGAGGTGCTGATGGCCTCTGACCGGTCCCTCCAGTTGGCCGCACCCTCGAAACTAGGCCGCGCCGCCCGGCTGAACGACGCCGGAGGCCGCTACATCGAGGCCGCAAAAGCGACTTTCCCCCGCGGCTTGACGTTGACCGGGCTCAAGATTGTCGTCGATTGTGCGAATGGCGCAGCCTATAGCGTCGCGCCCACAGTTTTGTGGGAACTAGGTGCAACCATCATCCCGGTGGGGGTGGAACCCGACGGGTTCAACATCAACAGCGGTTGCGGCTCTACCGTGCCGTCGTTCTTGTGTGCAAAGGTCGTGGAGCATGGCGCCGATCTTGGCCTGGCGCTCGACGGCGACGCGGACAGGTTGCTGCTATCCGATGAGCGGGGTCAGCTTATTGACGGCGATCAAGTCCTTGGCCTGATTGCGCAGTACTGGGGCCGGGCTGGACGGCTGACTGGGGACGGCGTGGTAGCGACAGTCATGTCCAACCTGGGCCTGGAGCGTTTTCTGGCCGCGGAGGGCCTGGCGCTATACCGCACCCAGGTTGGCGACCGTTATGTGACCGAGCACATGCGCGCCAGCGGCATCAATGTGGGCGGCGAGCAATCGGGCCATATCATTTTGTCGGACTACGCCACCACCGGCGACGGCTTGGTCGCTGCGTTGCAGGTCCTGGCAGTCCTGGTTGAGCAGGGGCGCCCGGCAAGCCAAGCCTGCACGCTATTCGACCCGTTGCCGCAGAAACTGCAGAATGTGCGTTTTGCCGGCCGCTCGCCGCTGAAGGACCCTCGCGTGCTGGCAGCCGTCGCGGCAGCAGAGGCTGAACTGGGCAAGGCCGGTCGCCTGCTATTGCGCAAAAGCGGTACCGAGCCCGTCCTGAGGGTGATGGCAGAGGGCGAGGACGAAGCCATGGTGGACCGCATCGTTACCGAGCTATGTAAAACGATCCAAACAGCGACAGACCAGGCCGCTTGACCGACCCCGCTAGAGGCCGCGTCCTGATCATCGCCGGCTCCGACTCTGGTGGGGGCGCTGGCATTCAGGCCGATATCAAGGCAGTGATGGCGCTGGGCGGCTATGCCACAACCGCGATCACTGCATTGACAGCGCAGAACACCCAAGGAGTGCATGGGGTGTTGCCGATACCTCCGGAGTTCGTGCGCCTGCAGATGTCTGTGGTGCTGGACGACATCGGGGCGGATGCGGTCAAGACCGGCATGCTGGGAAGCGCTGACGTGGTACGGGCGGTGGCCGCGGTACTTCGGCAGCATGCTAGGGGCGTGCCGTTGGTGGTGGACCCTGTCATGGTTGCGAAGGGCGGAGCGCGCCTGTTGGACGATGCGGCGGTGGCCGTGCTGCGACGCGACCTGCTGCCGCTGGCGACCCTGCTAACGCCCAATATCCCTGAGGCGGAGGTGCTAACAGGCCTGACCATCTCCGATCATGTCGCGGCGCGTCGGGTGTTGCAGACGCTGCTGGACCTTGGCGCCCCGTCAGTGCTGCTAAAGGGCGGGCATCTCCCGGGGACCGTGGTTCAGGATTTGCTGGCGACCCATGGCGGTATCGAGGTGATCGAGACGCCGCGCATCGACACGCGGCACACTCATGGCACTGGCTGCACGCTGGCCAGCGCAATCGCGGCCGGGTTGGCGCAGGGTATGTCGTTGCAGGACGCCGTCCAGCGTGGCACGGCCTATGTGCACGCGGCTATCCTCGCAGCACCCGGGTTTGGCGCCGGACATGGACCGCTCGGCCATGGCGTTACTGTCGACGCTGGCCGGCTTGCCTGGACACCAACTCGCGGCTAAGCCTTGCAGCGGGCCACGTCCCCCCACCGGGACGCTTCTCTTCTGAAAGGGAGAGCTACACATGACGCTCGCGGTCGATATCGCTCCGGATGTGGTCAAGCCGCATCTACGTCCGGCCAATCCGGAATTCTCATCTGGCCCTTGCGCCAAACGTCCCGGCTGGACCCTTGATGCCCTATCTGGCGCGTTGCTGGGACGCAGCCATCGCGCAGCCGGGCCAAAAGCCCGTTTGGCTGAGGTCATCGACCGGTCGCACGCTATCCTTGGGCTCCCGCCGGATTGGGCGCTCGGTATCGTTCCGGGTTCCGACACTGGCGCGGTCGAAATGGCGATGTGGTCGCTACTCGGCGCCCGCGGAGTGGACATTCTGGCGTTCGAGAGCTTTTCAGAGGCTTGGGCAAGCGATGTCGTGAAACAGCTCAAGCTGGCCGACGCCCGGGTACTACCGGCGCCCTACGGGTACCTGCCCGACCTTACCCAGGTTGACCCGGCGCGCGACTTGGTTTTGGCCTGGAATGGCACGACCTCCGGCGTGCGGCTCCCGGATGCCGACTGGATCAAGCGGGATCGCGAGGGCTTGGTGATCTGCGACGCCACCTCCGCTGCATTCGCCATGGCGCTGCCTTTTGAAAAGCTCGATGTCGTCACTTGGTCCTGGCAGAAGGTCCTGGGTGGCGAGGCGGCACACGGCATGCTGGCCCTGTCCCCTCGCGCTGTCGCGAGACTCGAAAGCTACAAGCCTGCGTGGCCGCTGCCAAAGGTGTTCCGCCTGACGAGCGGCGGCAAGCTAAGCATGGGTGTTTTCCGGGGTGAGACGATCAATACCCCCAGCATGCTTTGCGTCGAGGACGCGCTGGACGGCCTGCGTTGGGCGGAGAGCATTGGCGGCCTACCGGCGCTGATCGCACGCAGCGAGGCGAACCTGGCTACCGTTGCTGCCTGGGTGGCCCGCACGCCATGGGTGGACTTCCTCGCCGCCGACCCGTCGACAAGGTCCTGCACATCCATCTGCCTCCGCATAACCGCACCCTGGTTCATCGCGCTTCTGCCTGAGGAGCAGGCAAAGGCGGCCAAGCGTTTGGCATCCTTGCTGGAGAAGGAGGGTGCGGCGTTCGACATCGCCTCCTATCGGGATGCCCCGCCAGGGCTGCGGATTTGGGGTGGCGCCACGGTCGAGACCGCTGATATTGAAGCATTGCTGCCTTGGCTCGATTGGGCGCACGCCCAGGTGCAGCCCGCATGACGGCCCGCGTCCTGATCAGCGACAAGCTCTCACCTGCGGCCGTCGAGATTTTTCGGGCCCGCGGCGTGACGGTCGACCTCAAGCCTGGACTGTCCCCAGCCGAATTGCGCGCCGTCATTGCGGACTATGACGGTCTGGCGATCCGCTCGGCTACCAAGGTGACCCGCGAGTTGTTGGAGGCCGCACCCCGGCTGCGCGTCGTGGGCCGGGCCGGTATCGGCGTAGACAACGTGGATGTAAAAACCGCTACCGCCCGCGGCGTCGTGGTGATGAATACGCCGAACGGCAACGCCATCACCACGGCCGAGCACGCGATCGCCATGATGTTCGCCCTCGCGCGCCAGATTCCGGAGGCAACGGCGAGCACCCGGGCGGGCAAGTGGGAGAAGAACCGCTTCATGGGCATCGAGCTGACAGCCAAGACCCTCGGGCTGATCGGATGCGGCAACATCGGGTCGATCGTGGCGGAGCGCGCCCTCGGCCTTCGGATGCGCGTCGTCGCCTATGACCCGTTCCTGACGGAAAAGCGCGCCCTCGACCTCGGCGTGGAGAAGGTGGAGCTGGCGGACCTGCTGGCCCGGGCGGACGTCATCACCCTACACACGCCGTTAAACGACGCCACCCGCAACATCCTCTCACGGGGTGCGATCGGCGCCTGCAAGCGTGGCGTGCTGATCGTGAACTGCGCGCGTGGCGGGCTGATTGACGAGACCGCGCTGGCCGAGGCACTCGGCACGGGCCAGGTCGCTGGCGCAGCGCTGGACGTGTTCGAGACCGAACCCGCCACCAGTAGCCCGCTATTTGCCTTGGACAACGTGGTTTGCACCCCGCATCTAGGGGCCGCGACGTCGGAAGCGCAGGAGAACGTCGCGCTACAAGTCGCTGAGCAGATGAGCGATTTCCTGCTGACCGGCGCTGTGTCGAATGCGATCAACATGGCCTCCGTTTCGGCCGAGGACGCGCCGCGGCTGAAACCCTACATGGAGCTGTGCCGGTTGCTGGGCCTGTTCGCCGGGCAGATGACCCAGGCGGGGGAGGGCGTGCTGCGCAGCGTCACCGTCGAATACGAGGGCCTGGCCGCGCCGCTGAACCACCGCCCGCTGACGGCGGCGGTGCTCTCAGGATTGCTGGCGCCGATGATGGCCGGCGTGAACATGGTCAATGCGCCCGTCATCGCCCGCGAACGCGGGTTGGACGTGGCAGAGACGGTGCATGACCGGCCCAGCGAGTACCAGACCCTGGTGCGCGTGACCGTCGCGACCGAACGCCAGACCCGTTCGGTCGCTGGCACCCTATTCGCCGGGGCCCGCCCGCGGCTGGTCGAGATCAAGGATATCAAAGTCGAAGCCGACTTTGGCCGCTCCATGCTTTACGTGACGAACCAGGACCGGCCCGGCTTCATCGGGCGGTTCGGTGCAACGCTCGCCGAGGCCGGCATCAACATCGCAACATTCCATCTAGGCCGTGCCGCCGCCGGGGGCGACGCGATCTGCCTGGTCAGCGTGGACGAGCCCGTGCCGGAGGCCGTGCTGGCCATGGTGCGCGCGCTGCCGCTCGTCATGCAGGCGACGTCGCTGGAATTCTAGGTTATATCCGGTCAGGCCATGACCATACCCATGTCTTCCGAAGATGTTCCTCCGAACATAGCGTTGCTGCCGTCCGGCCTGCGCGACCTGTTGCCGCCCGAGGCGGAGGTCGAGGCTGTGACCGTTTCCAAGCTCATGGAAACGTTCTCCGCCCATGGTTACCAACGGGTGAAACCGCCATTGATCGAGTTCGAGGACGGACTGCTGGCCGGCTCGGGCGCAGCCATGACGGATCAGACGTTCCGCATCATGGACCCAGACACCCACCGCATGATGGGCGTGCGTGCCGACATGACGCCGCAGGTGGCCCGCATCGCGGCCACGAGGATGGCGGGCAGTCCCCGTCCGCTGCGCTTGTCCTATGCCGGACAATGCCTTCGGGTACGCGGCAGCCAAATTGCTCCCGATCGGCAGGTGGCCCAGGTAGGAATCGAGTTGGTCGGCGTGGATGGCCCGGCAGCAGACGCCGAGATCGTCCTGGTCGGTGCGGAAGCGCTAACCGCCATTGGGATGGGCCGTATGAGCTTCGACCTGACCTTGCCTCAGCTGGCGCCTACCTTGCTGGACGAGGCCGGGATCGCCGGCACTGCCCGCGCCGCCCTGATCCGAGCGCTCGACCGCAAGGACGCTGCCGCCGTCGCCCAATATGGCGGCACACTCGCCCGTTTGCTGACGGATTTATTGCTGGTTGCCGGACCCGTTGGTCCCGCGTTGGAGATGCTGGACGCCGCACGGCTCCCGCCGGCTTCCGCCACCCTTTTCGCCCGGTTACGCCAAACGGTGCAGGCCATCCTGGACCAGGCGCCGGGTGTGCGGCTTACGCTCGACCCCATCGAGTTCCGCGGTTTCCGCTACCATACCGGCGTCTGCGTGACGGTGTTCGCGCCCGGGCGGCACGAGGAGCTTGGGCGTGGTGGCCGCTACCTGCCTGGGGATGCTGAGCCGGCGACTGGCCTCACCCTCTATCCCGATGCTATGCTGCGAGCCCTGCGGCCGGGCCCAGAGCGACTGCGCGCTTTCCTGCCCTGGGGAGCACCGCGGCATCAGGGCGCAATATTGCGAGAGGGCGGCTATGCTACTGTACCGGCGCTGACAGATGACGCCGACCCGGTCCGTGAGGCTGCGCGTCTCGGCTGCACCCATATCCTACAGGATGGCGTGGCCGTTCCCCTGACCATGGAGAGCTGAATGCCCAACGTTGCCGTCATCGGCGCCCAATGGGGTGACGAGGGTAAAGGTAAGGTCGTGGATTGGCTGGCTAGCCGGGCCGACATCGTGGTGCGGTTCCAGGGTGGCCATAACGCCGGGCACACGCTGGTCGTCGGCAACCAGACCTACAAGCTGTCTTTGCTGCCCAGTGGTCTCGTGCGTGGGAAGCTCGGCGTGATTGGCAACGGCGTCGTCATCGACCCGGTGGCGCTGCTGGCGGAGATGGACCGCGTGCGTGCCCAGGGGTTGGATGTAACGCCGGAAAACCTGCGTATCGCCGAGAACGCAATCCTGATCCTGCCGGTACATGGAGCGCTGGACCGTGCGCGCGAGGCAGCACGCGGCGACCGCAAGATCGGCACCACCGGCCGCGGCATCGGGCCGGCCTATGAGGACAAAGTTGCCCGCCGCGCCATTCGCGTCTGCGACCTCGCCGAGCCCGACGTGCTGTCCGAAAAGCTGGACGAGTTGCTGCTGCATCACAACACGCTGCTGACCGGCCTTGGCGCCAAACCCGCACAGAAACAGGATCTGCTCGACCTGCTACTAGGCTTGGCCCCCCGCATCTTGCCGCACGTGGAGGCAGTGTGGGAACGCCTGGACGAGGCGCGCCGTGCTGGCCGCCGCATCCTGTTCGAGGGCGCGCAGGCCGTGATGCTGGATGTGGACCATGGCACCTATCCGTTTGTGACCAGCAGCAACACAATTGCGGCGACCGCGGCGGCAGGCTCAGGCGTGGGTCCGGCGGCGGTTGGATTCGTCCTCGGCATTGCCAAGGCCTACACCACCCGTGTCGGCGCCGGGCCGTTTCCAACCGAGCTGCACGATGACATCGGCCGTCAGCTCGGCACGCGCGGACATGAGTTCGGCACCGTCACCGGCCGCCCTCGCCGCTGCGGCTGGTTCGACGCGGCCCTGGTTCGGCAGGCCATCAAGGTGGGCGGCATCCAAGGCTTAGCGCTAACCAAGCTCGATGTGCTGGACGGAATGCCAGACCTGAAAATCGGCATAGGTTACGAGATTGCCGGCCGTCGGTATAACCATCTTCCGGCTGGGCAGGGCGCCCAGACCGCAGCGGTGCCGGTATACGAAACGATCGAGGGTTGGACTGGCTCCACTCGCGGCGCCCGATCCTGGGCAGATCTTCCAGCCCAAGCGATTAAATATGTGCGCCGGATCGAAGAGCTGGTGGAGACTCCGGTTACTTTATTGTCTACCAGCCCGGAACGCGACGACACTATACTGATGCGCGACCCGTTCGAGGGGTAGGGCGCCCCGCTTTCTAGAGCGGGGCGTAGCCGATCAAGCGGCCTGTTGCGTCGCCATGCGGCGCTCGGCCACCTGGGTCTTCATGGCCTTTTGCAGCTTTTCGAACGCACGCACCTCGATCTGCCGCACTCGCTCGCGGGAAATGCCGTATTGCTGCGACAAATCCTCAAGCGTCGTCGGATTATCCTTCAGCCGACGCTCGATCAGGATGTGGCGTTCACGCTCGTTCAGCGTTTTCAACGCACCGCTCAACAATGCCTTGCGACCCGTCAGCTCCTCGCGGTCGGCAAGCATGCTTTCCTGGCTTTCACCCTCGTCCACCAGCCAATCCTGCCACTCACCCTCGCTATCGGCGCGGACGGGAGCATTGAGGCTGTTGTCCGGAGCCGCCAGGCGCCGGTTCATGCTGATGACGTCCTGCTCAGGCACGGCCAGCATGCGGGCGATCTTTGCCACCTGCTCCGGCTGCAAGTCACCGTCCTCGATCGCCTGCATCTGACCCTTGAGCCGGCGCAGGTTGAAGAACAGCTTCTTCTGGGCAGCCGTGGTGCCCATCTTCACGAGCGACCAGCTGTGCAGGATGTATTCCTGGATCGCTGCACGAATCCACCACATGGCATAGGTCGCCAGACGGAAGCCACGGTCTGGGTCGAACCGTTTCACCGCCTGCATCATGCCGACATTGCCCTCGCTGATCAGCTCACCAACCGGCAAGCCGTATCCGCGGTAGCCCATGGCGATTTTTGCGACCAGGCGGAGATGGGACGTGACAAGCTGGTGCGCAGCACCCATATCTTCATGGTCGCGCCACCGACGCGACAGCTCTAGCTCCTCTTCAGGAGCAAGCATCGGGAATTTGCGGATCTCTTGCAGATACCGCGATAGATTGCCCTCAGGGGCGACATTAACGACGGCAGCAGCCATTGTAGGGGCCTCTTTCGTCTCGTTGAACGGTCTCCATCCCTATACGGCGGTGGGACACGATCGGTTGCGACGGAAATAAATATAGGCGCGGGGATTGCCATCACGTCCCAGAGACCATCCCGTAGCGATGCTCATCTGGACTGACCCCGAAGTGGCACGCCCGCCACAACGAATACCCAGGTCATACAGGACCAATGCGGTCCTGTCAACATATTCCCGTCACTGCACCGCTAACCGTCCAGCTTACTGATGAGGGCCATCATATCGGCCGGCATGGGTTGCTCGAACAAAAGGGCATGTCCGGTGCGGGGATGCATGAAACCAAGCCGGGCAGCGTGCAACGCCTGCCGCGGAAAATCGAGCATGGTGGAACGCACAGCGCCGGATAATGCCCTTGCCGCGGCTGGCACCCGGCGGAGGTAGACGGGATCGCCAACGACCGGATACCCAGCGCTGGCAAGGTGGACGCGAATCTGGTGCGTCCGACCAGTCGCCAGCACGCATTCGAGAAGCGTGACGGCAAGCGGCCAACCGCGCAGAGTGCGGTATCGGGTCAGTGCGTACTTACCTCCTCGGGTCACTACCGCCATGCGCTTGCGCTCTCGCGGGTCCCTTCCGATTGCACCCTCTATTTCGCCAGTTGGAGGTGTCGGACTGCCCCAGACCAGGGCATGGTAGGCACGGTCGATATCGCGGGCGGCAAAGGCGGCCGACAGAGTGGCCAACGCCTGCTCTGTCTTGGCGACGACCATGATCCCGGAGGTATCCTTGTCGAGGCGATGTACGATGCCAGGCCGGCGCTCGCCGCCGATGCCAGGCAGGCTATCGCCGCAATGCGCCAAGAGAGCGTTGACCAGGGTGCCGTTCTCGTTGCCAGGCGCCGGATGAACCACCAACCCGGCCGGCTTATCGAGCACGATGAGATCGGAGTCCTCGTGCAGGATATCGAAGGCAATGCTTTGCGGCTCGGGGCGGGCGGCGATCAGGGAAGGGGGCTGCACGACGAAGCACGCGCCGGGTCGCACGGGTTCGGCCGGATCATGCAGGGCTACATCATCACGAAGCACGGCGCCTTCCTGCATCAAGGACTTGACGCGGGAGCGCGACAACGCGCCGATTGCATCTGCCAGGAAACGGTCAGTACGCTGTCCAAGAGTTTCTGGCCCGGCGATAACCTCGATCGGATCAGGCATGGACCGGGCCAAAAGAGGTGCAGCGTTGCGCGGATTGAAAACGGCGGTGGTCGTCATGGGGGTCCTGATCGTGGCCGGCACAGTGGGTCTGTTCGTCGTGCTGGCACAGCGTATGTCGGCCGGATCCACCGCGATTGCCAGTGTCGTGCTGGACGAGCCGCCCGGCACCCGTATTGCCGGCACCTCGGCCGCCTCCGATCGAGTCGCAGTACAGCTTCAGGGCGGCGGCCCGGACCGCGTCGTGTTTGTGGACACGAAATCCGGCCGTGTGCTGGGCCGCGTGGCGCTGGCTCGCTGATGGCGCACAAGAAACCGACTTTGCCGACCAAGCTCTGTGCCGCCTGCGGCCGCCCGTTTACGTGGCGGAAGAAGTGGGCCGCGGTATGGAATGAGGTCCGTTTCTGCTCTGACGCTTGTCGCACCGGACGGCGCGATACAGCACGGCAGAAGGCCGCGACGAAATCAGACGCTTGATTCTGCTGATCGCCTGTCCTAGGTAGCGCTCGGCCATGTCCTGTTCGTCTAGAGGCCTAGGACACCGCCCTCTCACGGCGGTAACAGGGGTTCGAATCCCCTACGGGACGCCAATACTAACCACTTTACCGAATGCCTCGGCCGCATTGTTGACCCGGCATCCGGCCGCAGCGGCATCATTGGCAATGCCTCCCCGAAGCCGCGTTGCCGCAGATAGCGCCATAGTGCGTGGCGCGCTATGGCACGCGATAGAAGAGCGCCTGATTTGGATGGCGTGGCGGGTGGGGTGGGATTCGAACCCACGGAACGCTTGCACGCTCGGCGGTTTTCAAGACCGCTGCCTTAAACCGCTCGGCCACCCATCCTTGCCGTGTCCCTACACGCGGGACCATGCTGACGGCAAGGCCGGGCAGGGGTTTGCCACCCGGCGTGTTGCCGGTAGTCTGAACCCATGTATCCAAGCAGGACGTAGGCATGCCGATTCCGAAGACCGCGATCGGCCTAGCCGCAGTGTTGGCGGCTGCCGCGCCCGCCTACGCTGAGCCGCCGCAGGACCCAAAAGGAATTTTCACGTTCCAAGTTGAGAATGACGCGGCCTCGACGCTCAAAGGTACTTCGGACCAGTACTACACCAGCGGGCTGCGGCTAGGATACACCTCGGGCACGAATGCGGTTCCGGGATTCTTGTCGGGTATTGGCCGGGCTGTGTGGGGCGACGGGGTGCAACGGGTCAGCATCGACATCAGCCAGTCCATCTTCACGCCGCGCAACACACAGATCAACCCGCCGAACCCTCGGGATCGTCCCTATGCGGGCTACTTGAACGCCACCCTCGGGCTGCTGCAGGACACTGATGATACTCGCAGCCTGCTGGCGCTGTCGGTCGGCGTGGTCGGGCCCTCGGCGCTGGGCCGGGTCGTGCAGAATGGGTTTCACGACATCATCGGCGACACACCCAACCGGGGCTGGTCGTCGCAGCTGAAAGACGAGCCAGCGGTCGAGCTCCTGGCGGAGCGCACGTTCCGCCTGCCGATCACCCGGTTCTATGGATTGGAGACCGATGCATTGCCGGCGCTGACGGCCGGGGTCGGCACTGTGCGGGACTACGTTCAGGCCGGTGTCAGCTTCCGGCTAGGGCAGGGGCTCGAAAGCGACTTCGGCGCGCCGCGTATCCGGCCGGGGATAAGCGGGTCGGACGCCTACACGCCCAACCGTCCGTTTGCCTGGTACATGTTCGCCGGCGCCGACGGCCAGGGCATCGCGCGAGATGTGTTCCTGGACGGCAGCACGTTCCGGAGCCACAGCCCATCGGTGACCAAACGGCCATATCTAGGCGAGTTCCAGGCCGGCCTCGCAGCCATGTTCTACGGCGTGCGTGTCACCTACACGCAGACCTGGCAGTCGGACTCGTTCAAGGGGCAGAAAAGCGGCCTGTTCAATTTCGGCTCTTTGGCGCTGTCGGCCCGGTTCTAACCCGCCGCGTTTCAGCCCATCGTCTCTGGCACCAGTTCCGGCGCTACGCCCTCGCTCAGGCCGGTCTCCGCATCCGTCAGCATGCGCCAGGTTCCATGAACCAGAATCTCGCACGGCCGGAAGCGTGCTTTGTACGCCATCTTGCGGCTTTCTGGCACCCAATAGCCTAAATACACGTAGGGCAGGCTTTCCGCCCGGGCGCGCTGGATGAGCCACAGGATTGCGTAGGTGCCCAGCGATTGGCGCTCAAGCTCCGGGGCGAAGAAGCTGTATACCGCCGAGAGCCCGTCGCCGAGCCGGTCGGTGAGGCAGCCGCCAATCAAACGCTCACCGGGACCACGGAACTCGGTGATGGTGGTCTCGATCGGCGTGTCCTCGATCATCGCGCGATAATCGTAGAAACTCATGGTCGCCATGTCGCCGTCGCCGTGCCGCTCCTGCTGGTAACGCTGAAAAAGCTGGAACTGCTCCGCTGTGGCGCGTGCCGGCACGTCGTAACCCTCGACCGCCGCATTGGCCCGGCTGATGCGGCGCAGGCCACGGTCGGGCACGAAGGTGGCAACGGGGATGCGAATCGGCACGCAAGCCTGGCAGGACGGACACACCGGGGCGTAGGCGATGTTATGGCTGCGGCGGAACCCAGCGCGTGACAAACGGTCGTGCAGGTGATCGGCGTCCGGACCGGTAATCTCGGTCACCACCTTGCGCTCCGTTCGTCCCGAGACATAGGGACAGGGTAACGGTGCGGTAGTGTAGAAGAACTGTGGTCGGCGTGGCGGCTTGTAGGTCATGCGTAAGTGGTTCCCCGCTGCATGTTCCCGAAACCAGCGGGCCGCGTCAACGCCCGGCTGCGAACGATCACTACGCCCGCAACCAGGTCGTGCAATGTCCGGTGCCGAGTCGTGAACAATGCCGCTCCCAACCAGATCACGCCGGCCGCAAGCGTCAGCCATAGCCCGGCCGTGAACAGGATCGCCTGCAGCAGCGACGGCCGACCTAAATCCTGGTCGCGGCGCACCGCAAGGCCTAGCATGACCTGGCCCGGCGTGGCGCTCAGCGGGCCCGCGACGAACAGGATGTGATAGGCAAGCGGCACGACCGGCAGCAGTCCCAGCAGCGGCAAGCCGAGCCCAAACGTCAGCAGCCCGAAGCCGACCAGCAAGATCCACAGCACCATGACGATGCCTGCAACCAATAGCAGGTCGAGCAACCAGGCCCAGACACGGCGGAACATGACCCCTTCGGTCAGCCCGGCATCGTCGAGGACGTGGTCTATGCGACCAGTGTTCATGGTGTCAGTCCTATGCTGTCTGCGACCGCGGTGGGGCGGGAGCCAAGCAGGATGCTGGTGCCATCCCGCCACCGTGTCATCAACGACGTCGCGGCGCCGCGGAACGGGTTGCCGGACTGCCCAGGTGTCAGCGCGAACAGACTGCGGTCGAGGTCTTGCAAGTCGTACACTCCCCGGTACCCGGCGCCATGCACCGATGCCCAGCTATCCCCGCGCATACCGCCACGGTACACCGTCGTGTCATCGCCTGGCTGCGCGATACGTGATGTGGTGAGCCGGCCGAGCACGGGCAATGTTCCTAGCAGCGGATGGGAAAAAATAGCCTGGTGCACGCTGCCCCACAGCCAATCGTGCGGCAGAGGGCCTTGGACCGCAGCGATGCCGGCGACCGCGGCCTGCAGCGATCGAGCTAGCAGCGGCCCGCAGTCGCCGCCGCACCAGGCTGCGCCGGCCGGCGACAAGACCAGTGCCACCAGGTCTGCCCGTGTTCCCGTAGCGCCCGCCGGCACCCCGGCGCGCTCCAGCACCATGGCCTCGAACTGCCGGACCCAGGCATTGAAAATGAGCGGCTGCGCGACGTCGGCCCGCATGGCGCCATCCCAACGGGACAGCAGCGCGATGGCGCGCTCGGATGCATCGTCAAGCGGATGGATGGCCAGCAGCGTCGGCAGGATCTGAACAGCAAAGCTGCTTACCGTGTCCACCTGCATGGCGGCAAAGCTCGCCGTGTCATACGTGCCCTCTGCTTCCAGCATCTGCCGGATGCGCCGCGCCCGCCAGTCGCCGAACCAGTCGGCGCCCATGAACACCGGGAAGTCCGGCCCAGCCACGCGTTCGTTGGCGTTCACCAGCCGACCCGTAGCCGGTCCGACGATGCGGGGCAGGGCGCTTCCCCCTGCAAACCCCGTCCAGTCATGCGCACCGTCCGCACCATCAACCGGCACCGTCCCGTCGCCAGCGCGCCGGATCGGCACGCGGCCGGTGGTGAACTGCGCGATCGTCGTCCGGTCCGCCACCAGCAGATTCTGCACGGGGGCAGCGATCATCCCGGATGCACGTCCAGCGCCCGCTACATCGGCCGCACGGTTCAGCGCCAGCAGGCCAGCGGCCGCGCTGTCGCCAGGCCCCAGGTTGGCCATGGCAACGGCCAACACCGGGCCGCCGGTAGCGTCCAGATCACTGAGCACGGGACCGTGCCGTGTCTCCCGCACATTCAGCAGTTCGTCCGGCGCACCGCGGATCTGGATGCGTTCCTCTCGCCGGGCGAAGGGACGGGGGCCGTCCGGGGTCTGGTAGCTGCCATCTGGAAGGACTGTTTCAACGAACACGTCCTGCGTGTCGGCACCCGTGGTGGTGAAGGTCCAGGCGATATGGCCGTTATGCCCCATCACCAGGAACGGCACGCCGGGTGCGGTGGCGCCGGCCAGCACGCCGCCTGGCACCTCGATGCGTGCCAAGTACCAGATGCCGGGCAGGCCAAAGGCGAGGTGCGGGTCGCCGGCGAGCAACGGCTTGCCGCTGGCGGTCCTCGTGCCATCCACCGCCCATTCGTTGCTGGCCGACGCCGGTAGGGTGAACGGCTCGGGGAAATCCGGTATCGCTGCGGCCAAGCGTGTCTCCGCCAGGCGTCGATCGGGCAGCAGGCGCGCATCCGGCCGCGGCGTGTCATCCTGGGGCGGCCACAATTCCCGCAAGCGGTCGGCCGGCAGACGGGCCGACAGCGCCGCGCGAGCCAACTCGGACCGCCAGTTGCCCGACAAGTACAGGCCCATCGTCTTGCCCCACAGCAGGCTGTCGACCGCCGTCCAGGGTTCCGGGGCCCCAAGCAAGATGAACTCCGGCGCCGAGAACCGGCCGCGATCCGCGATCCAGGCGTTCACGCCGGCCGCGTAGGCCGCCAGCGTCGCACGGGTATCAGTATCGAGCGCCGCAAGATCGGCGGTTGCCCGCATGCGCAGCCCAAGCACGCGCGCCGTGCGATCCAGCCTGAGTGTCGCGCCGCCCGCGATTTCCGACAGGCGCCCGGACGCGGCGCGGCGCATCAGGTCCATCTGGAACATGCGGTCGCGAGCGTGCACGAACCCCAGCGCCGCCGCAGCATCAAGGTCCGACCCCGCCAGGATGCGCGGGATTCCGTCCGGGTCCAGGGTGATCGTGACGGGCCCAGCCAGGCCCGGTATCCGGGTCCGCATGCCGGATGGCGGCAGGGACAGCCAGAACAGGATGCCCACCGTGACCCCGGCCAGGGCGACCAACCCAAATACCGCTGCCAAAACCCGGCCCAGGATCCGGCCTATCAGCCCCAGGCGGGCCTGCATGGTGCCACCCCGCCGACGCGGCTGCCTGCGCATCGGCGAACTCGGCGTCTAATGCAGCCGGGGAGATTTCAGATGGCTGGCCCGATCGGTCGAGGTCACCGTGACGGCGGCGGTCCGGCTACCACGGCCAAGCCTGACCTGCACCGCGGTCCCTGCCGGGCCCGACGCCCAAACGGCGCGCCATAGGCCCGCGAGGTCCGGCACGTCCTCGCCGTTCACCGATAGGATGCGGTCTCCCGTGCGGACTCCTGCTTGGTCGGCCGGGCCGTTATCCGCCAGGCCGCCAACGACCAGGGCCGCGTCGTCCTCCATCGCATACAGGCCGAGCCACGGCCGCGCCGGCCGGTTGACGCGGCCATACGACAGCAGATCGTCGAGGATCGGCCGCAGCAACTGCACGGGCACGACCATGTTCATGTCCGTCCGTTTCCCGCCCTGGCCCTGCTGCAGCACCAGCGATCCGATCCCCAGCAGCTTGCCGTCTTGCCCGACCAAGGCGGCGCCACCCCAGAACGGGTGGGACGGGGCGGTGAAAATGGCGTCATCGAGCAGGTACTCCCAATAACCCGCGAACTCCTGCCGCCCGGCCACCTTCGCGGCCACGCACTGGCGACGGCCCCCGGCAGCCGCGAAGATCACCGGCTCGCCCACCCGCGCCTTTTCGCTGTCGCCCAGCTCCATGACGGGAATGTCGAGCTTGCCGAGCGCCTGCACCATGCCAAAACCCGTGTCCTGGTCGTAGGCCATGGCGTATCCGGCCACCGTGCGCCCATCGGCTGCGGACAGCCAAACCGACTCCGCCTCGGTGATCAGGTAGCCGATCGTCAGGAACAGGCCGGGCCGGATGTGCACGGCGCTGCCCGCCCGCTCGGTGCCCAGGGTGAGAGCGGTGAACGCATCGTCGGGCACGGTCGCGCGCAGGGCCACGATGGAGCGCAGCGCCACATCGAGGTCGAAGGCGTATTCGGCGGCCTTGGGTTGCAGGCTCGCCGGGATCGTTTGTTCGGTCTTGGGCATCGGTCCTCGTCCGCTGGATTAGCCGTAATTCACCATGATCGTCTTTTTATGCATGAAGTGTTCCAGCATCGATTCGAGGCTGGCCTCCTTCCCCAAGCCACTGCTTTTCACGCCGCCATAGGACAGGTTGGCCTGCACGACGAGGTTCTGGTTGATCTGCACCAGCCCAGCCTCCAGCCGATGCGCCAGGTCAAGCCCCACCCGGAGATTGTTGGTCCACAGCGACGCGGCCAGGCCGTACTCCGTGCCATTCGCGGCCGCGAGCGCGGCCTCCGCATCGTCGAACGGGAACACGCATGTCACGGGTCCGAAGATCTCCTGCTGCACCAGCCGGCTGTCGTCCGGCAGGTTTGAGAAGATGTAGGGACGGATAAACAGGCCCTTTTTCATGGCCGGGTCGGCGGGCATTGCGCTGCAGGCGCGGCCGGTGGCGCCGGGAGTGGCCAGGCCCTCCTCGATGAAGCCGGAGACCTTGTCGAACTGGTCGTGGCTGATGATGGTGCCGATATCGGTCGCCTCATCCAGCGGGTCGCCCATCACCATGGCGTCCACCTTGGCGGCCAGCGCGTCTACGAAGCGGTCGAAGACCGGGCGTTCGACATAGATGCGGCTCGCGGCCGTGCAGCTCTGGCCCTGCCGGGTGAAGCGCATCGAGGTGACGGCGCCCAGGACCGTCTTCTCGAAATCGCAGTCGGCGAATACGATCATCGGGCTCTTGCCGCCCAGCTCCAGCGTGACGGGCACGAGCTTCTCGGCGGCGGTCTTGGACACGATGCGGCCGACCTCGACGCTGCCGGTGAACGTCACCTTTTTCACCAGCGGGTGCGCGACCAGCGGCGCGCCGCACTCCGGGCCGAACCCCGACAGCATGTTGAAGCAGCCCGGCGGCAGCACGCGGTTCATCAGCTCACAGATCCGCAGCACCGCGAGCGGCGCCTCCTCCGCCGACTTCACCACCACCGTGTTGCCCGCGACCAGGGCGGGCGCCACCTTTAGCGCCATCAGCAGCATCGGCACGTTCCATGGGATGATCGCGCCCACGACGCCCAGCGGCTCGCGGACCGTGACCGAAAGCACGTTCGGGGCGAACGGCACCGTCTCCCCCTTCAGCTCGCCGCCGAGGCCGCCATAGAACTCGAAGATATCGGCGACGACCTGCGCCTCCACCCGGCTCTCGGTGCGGAGCGCCTTGCCAGTCTCCAGCGCGATCAGGCGCGCAAGCTCCTCCACATGATCCCGCAGCAGGGCGGCGCATTGCGCGACCAGGGCGCCGCGCTTGCGGGACGGGATTTTGGCCCAGGCTTTTTGTGCCGCATCCGCGTCCAGCACGGCGGCCTCGACGTCCGCGGCATCGCCCTCGGCGGCCTGCGCGACCTCTAGGCCGGTGGCCGGGTTCACGACTGCGAAAGTCTTGCCGGCGCGTGCCGGGACGAAACGCCCGCTGATGAGATGCCTGCCCGATAGCGCAGTTGCCAGCGCCTGCTGGTCGAGCGTAGGCGCATTGGGGGTGGGATGATGGGGCTGGTCGAGCATGGGATTTGCCTCAGGACGCAGGGTACATATAACGCTATGCCCACAATGGACCCGTCAAAGGGCCCGAACAAGGGTGCGGAGACCGATCGCGAATGACCAGCAGCCCTCCTTCCGGCCCTCTGGCCGGCCTCACCGTCTTCGACCTCACTCGCGTCTTGGCCGGGCCAACCTGCGTGCAGATGCTGGGCGACCTGGGTGCGGACGTGATCAAGATCGAGAAACCCGGGTCCGGCGATGACACACGCGGCTTCGCGCCGCCCTTCATGCCGGGAACGCAGGAGAGCGCCTACTTTGTCGGCGTGAACCGCAACAAGCAGTCGGTGACGCTCGACGTCGCCAAGCCGGAAGGCCAGGCGATCGCGCTCGAGCTGATCGCGAAAAGCGACATCCTGGTCGAGAACTTCAAGGTTGGCGCGTTGGCAAAGTACGGCCTGGGCTATGAGCAGTTGCATGCGCGGTTTCCAGGCCTGGTCTACTGCTCGATCACTGGGTTCGGGCAGACGGGTCCCTATGCGCCACGGCCTGGCTACGACAGCTTGATCCAGGCGATGGGGGGCATCATGAGCCTGACGGGCGAGCCGGACGGCCTGCCGCAGAAGGTCGGTGTGCCGGTCGCGGACCTGTTTGCCGGGCTGTACGGCTGCATCGGTGTGCTGGCGGCGCTACGCCACCGGGAGGCGACGGGCCAGGGCCAGCAGGTGGACATCGGCATGCTGGACACGCATGTGGCGTGGCTGGCGAACCAGGGCATGAACTATCTCGCGACCAACGAGAACCCAGCGCGCCTCGGCAACCAGCATCCGAACATCGTGCCCTATCAGGTGTTCCCAACCGCTGACGGCTACCTTGTTTTATCAATCGGTAACGACCCGACGTTCAAGCGCTTTTGTGACAACTATGGCCTGTCGCATCTGCTGGAGGACCCCCGCTTCGCCACTAACGCCGCCCGTGTCGGCAACCGCCAGCTTGTGACCGATACCCTCACACCATTGCTGCGCCAGCATCCGACAGGGTGGTGGGTCGACCAGCTTGAGGCATTGAAGATCGGCTGCGGCCCGATCAACACTCTGGCGGAGGTGTTCGCTGATCCGCAGGTCGAGGCGCGCAACACAGTGATCACGATGCCGCATCCGGCGAGCCCAGGCGGGGTCAAGGTCGTCGCAAATCCGGTCCGCCTTTCGGAGACGCCGGCCGACTACCGCATGGCCGCGCCGACGCTGGGCCAGCATACGGATGAGATCTTGGGGCATCGCCTGGGTCTGACACCGGAGCGGCTGGCCGAACTGCGATCAAAGGGCGTTATCTAATGAGCGCCTGCGCGGGCGTTCTGTTTTGCAGAACGCCCATGTTAAACACTCGGCATCGCACCGCCGGACCCCAGCAGGACCTTCCATGAACGAACAAACCCCGACCTCCAGCCTGACCCGCTTCTTTTCTGCAAGCCTCGCCGAGACGGACCCGGAGCTCGCAGCTGCCATCGGCGCCGAGCTGGTCCGCCAGCAGGACGGCATCGAGCTGATCGCCAGCGAGAACATCGTCTCGGCCGCCGTGTTGGAAGCCCAGGGATCGGTGCTGACCAACAAATATGCCGAGGGTTATCCGGGGCGCCGGTACTATGGCGGCTGCTTCGAGGTGGACCGCGCGGAGACCCTGGCGATCGACCGCGCCAAGGCGCTGTTTGGCTGTGAGTACGCCAACGTGCAGCCGCATTCCGGCGCGCAGGCCAACCAGGCGGTGTTCCTGGCGTTGCTGCAGCCCGGCGACACCATCCTGGGCATGAGCCTGGCGGCCGGCGGCCACCTGACGCATGGCGCCGCTCCCAACCTGTCGGGTAAGTGGTTCCGCGCCGTGCAGTACGGCGTGCGGCAAGACGACGGCCTGCTCGACTACGACGAGCTGGAGCGCCTAGCCCGCAGCGAGAAGCCGCGCCTGATCATCGCCGGCGGCTCGGCCTATCCGCGCGCCATCGACTTCGCCCGCATCCGCAAGGTCGCGGACGAGGTCGGCGTCTGGTTCATGGTGGATATGGCGCACTATGCCGGGCTGGTGGCGGCGGGCGTGTATCCGACGCCGCTGCCGCACGCCCACGTGGTGACGACGACGACCCATAAGACACTGCGCGGCCCGCGCGGTGGCATGATCCTGTCGAACGACTTGGACTTGGGCAAGAAATTCAACTCGGCCGTCTTTCCGGGTTTGCAGGGCGGTCCGCTGATGCACGTGATCGCCGCCAAGGCGGTGGCGTTCGGGGAGGCGCTGCGGCCGGAGTTCCGCACCTATCAGCGCGCCGTCGTCGACAACGCCCGCATGCTGGCCGAGACGCTGATGGAGCAGGGGTGCGACATCGTGACCGGCGGCACCGACAGTCATCTGGTGCTGGTCGATCTGCGGCCCAAGGGCGTGACCGGCAAGGCGGCGGAGGCGAGCCTGGAACGGGCGCATATCACCGCCAACAAGAACGCCATCCCGTTCGACCCGGCCAAGCCCGCCATCACCTCGGGCATCCGCCTGGGCACCCCGGCCGCCACCACCCGTGGCTTCGGCACGGCCGAGTTCCGGGAGATCGGCCTGATGATCAACGAGGTGCTCGACGGCCTTTCGCGCTCCAACGACGGCAGCAACGAGCCGGCGGAACGGGCGGTCTCCTCGCGGGTGCAGGCGATGTGCACCCGTTTCCCGATCTATCCCGCCATGCTTGGAGCCCATACCGGACCCTAAAAGCGATGCGCTGCCCGTTTTGCGGTCACGACGATACCCAGGTGAAAGACAGCCGGCCCACCGATGACGGGTCGGCGATCCGGAGGCGGCGGTTCTGCGGCGGCTGCGGGCAGCGGTTCACCACAATTGAACGTGTGCAGCTTCGCGAGCTTACGGTGCTGAAGGCCGATGGCCGGCGGGTGCCGTTCGACCGGGAGAAGCTCGGGCGCTCCATCCGTATCGCGATGCGCAAGCGCCCGGTACAGGAGGAGCGGCTGGAGCGCATCGTGAACGGCATCGTCCGGCAACTGGAGGCGTCGGGCGAGAACGACATCCCGAGCAAGCAGTTGGGCGAGCTGGTGATGGAGACGCTGAAGGAGGTGGACGCGGTCGCCTATGTCCGCTTTGCCAGCGTGTATCGCGACTTCCGCGAGGCAAAGGATTTCGAGGCCTTTCTGGGATCGCTCGACGAGCCTACATAGCGGTCCATGAGCGACACGGATGCAAGGGAAGGGGAGCACATGCGGGCCGCATTGGCGCTCGCCCGGCGGGGTTTAGGCAGCGTCTGGCCGAACCCGTCCGTGGGATGCGTGCTGGTGCAGGACGGCCGGGTGGTCGGACGCGGCGTGACCGCGCCGGGAGGACGGCCGCATGCGGAGACGATCGCCCTGGCATCGGCGGGCGCACAGGCCCGTGGGGCCACCGCCTATGTGACGCTGGAGCCCTGCAGCCATCACGGACGGACCCCGCCCTGCGCGGAGGCACTGGCCGCGGCCGGGGTGGCGCGGGTAGTCGTGGCGTGCAGCGACCCGGACCCGCGGGTGGACGGCGCCGGGATTGCATTGCTGCGCGCCGCGGGGCTGGAGGTCGTGGTCGGCACGCTGGCGACCGAGGCGCGGTTGCTGCAGGCCGGGTTCCTGACGCGGGTCGGCCTCGGACGGCCGATGGTGACTTTGAAACTGGCCAGCACTCTCGATGGCCGGATCGCAACGCGCGGTGGGGAGAGCCAGTGGATCACTGGGCCGGCGGCGCGGCGGGCGGCGCACGCGCTGCGTGGGCAGCATGATGCGGTCTTGGCCGGAGTCGGCACGGTGCAGGCGGACAACCCCGAACTGACCTGCCGCATTCCCGGTTATCGCAGGACGCCGGATCTCCGTATCGTGGTGGACAGTCATTTGCGCACCGGGCTAACCGCGCGCGTCGTGTCCACCGCCGCGACCGTGCCGACGTGGTTCCTGCATCGCTCCGGCGCGGACGCGGACCGGATGTTGGCGTTGAATGAGGCTGGCGTGCAGCTGATCGAGGTTGCGGGTGCCGAACACGGCATCGATCTGGCGGCGGGCATGCAGGCGCTCGGCGCTGCCGGACTGACCCGGGTCCTGGTCGAGGGTGGGGCGCAGATCGCGGGCGCGCTGCTGCGGGCCGGGCTGGTGGACCGCGTCGCGTGGTTCCATGCGCCCTCCGTGATGGGCGGGGACGGCTGGCCGGCCGCGCAGGCGTTCGGGACAACGGCGCTGGATGGAATGCCGCGGTTCCAGCGGGTGGGCTCACGAGAGGTTGGAGACGACATGCTGACCGAATTTAGCCGACGCGAAGCCGGGCGGGCCGCCTGATGTTCACCGGGATCGTGACCGGCATGGGCGAGGTGCGCAGCCTGCGGCCGATCGGCGGTGGGCGGGACATGCGCCTGGCGATCGTTGCTCCCTGGGTCGATACCGGCAGCATCGCCATCGGCGCCTCGATCGCCTGCGGCGGCTGCTGCCTGACCGCCGTCGAGGTCGGGCCGGATTGGTTCGCGGTGGAGGTGTCGGGCGAGACGCTGTCGAAGACCAAGCTGGGTGGCTGGACGGTCGGCAGCCGCATGAACCTGGAGCGGTCGCTGCGGATGGGGGACGAACTCGGCGGGCACATCGTTTCCGGCCACGTCGACGGTTTGGGCGAGGTACGGTCGGTTCGCCCGGAAAACGGCTCCTGGCGCGTGCAGGTCGAGGCGCCGCGTGAGCTGTCCCGCTTCATCGCCACCAAAGGCAGCGTGGCCTTGGACGGTGTATCCCTTACCGTCAACGACGTCGCGGGCGGCGTATTCGGCGTTAACATCATCCCGCATACCTGGGACGCGACAACACTGGGACAGCTTACGGCCGGAGACGCGGTACACGTCGAGATCGATATGCTGGCGCGCTATGTCGCCCGCCTCGCGGAGGGTTCATGAGGTCTGCCATCCTATCCGACTATCTGTGCGAAGCCGCAGACCTGATCGAGGAGGCGCGGGCTGGCCGCATGTTCATCTTGGTGGACGACGAGGACCGTGAGAACGAAGGCGACCTGGTGATTCCCGCCCAGTTCGCGACCCCCGATGCCATCAACTTCATGGCCCGGCATGCTCGAGGGCTGATCTGCCTCGCGCTGACCCGTTCCCGCGTCGAACAGCTTGGCCTGTCGCTGATGAGCCAGTCGAACAGCAAGCGGCACCAGACCGCATTCACCGTTTCTATCGAGGCGCGGGAGGGCGTGACGACCGGAATTTCGGCCGCGGACCGGGCGCGGACCATCGGCGTTGCAATTAATCCAGAGACCGGGCGCGACGGGATCGTGACGCCCGGCCATGTATTCCCACTGGTGGCACGAGAAGGCGGCACCCTGGTGCGCGCCGGGCATACCGAAGCGGCGGTGGATATCGCGCGGCTCGCCGGGCTCACGCCGGCGGGAGTGATCTGCGAGATCATGAACGAGGACGGGACCATGGCCCGGCTTCCGGACCTGGTCGGCTTCGCCCAGCACCATAACTTGAAACTTGGCACGATCGCCGACCTCATCGCCCACCGCCGCCGGACCGAACGGCTGGTGCGGCGCGTGCAGCAGGGCACGCTGCATCATGCCGAGGGCGGGGAGTGGAATCTAAGCGTTTTCGCAAACACCGTTGATTATGCAGAACATTTGGTTTTGTCCAAAGGTGATTTCACGGGCCCGCAGCCGGCCATGGTCCGGATGCATGCCGTGGACATCGTCAGCGACATGCTGGGCGGGTCGCACTGGTCCACGCTATACAGCGCAATGCGCATGATCGCGGAGGAGGGCCGGGGCGCGGTCGTGCTGATCCGCGACACCAGGCCGACCGCGGTGTCCGAACGGGTGGCTGCCATGGGGACCGATGCGCAGCCGCAGCCCTTTTTGCGGGATTACGGCATTGGCGCGCAGATCCTGCTCGACCTTGGCGTGCATGACATGATCCTGCTGTCCAACACGCGGCGCACGGTGGTCGGGCTGGAGGGCTATGGCTTGAACATCGTCGAACAACGGCCGATTGACGGCGCTCCGGCGGAATAAGGACGGCCTGATGAGCACTATCGACGCACCGCTGCCCGCAACTCCGGCTGTGCCTGGCCCGGCGCCGCGCCTGCTCGTGGTGCGGGCGCCGTATTATCGCGAGGTCGTAGATGGTATGACGGCTGGGGCCGCACGCATCCTGGGCGATGCCGGTGCGGTGCACGAGGCGCTGGACGTGGCAGGCGCTTTCGAGTTGGCGCAGGCGATCCGCCTGGTGCTGCGCGGGCCCGTTCGCTTCGACGGCTTCATTGCGCTGGGCTGCATCGTGCGGGGAGAAACCGACCATTATGACCATATCTGCCGCGAAAGCATGACTGGCCTAATGCAGGTGGCGCTGCAATACGGCCTGGCGATGGGCACCGGGCTGCTCACCGTGCACGATATCGGGCAGGCGGTCGCGAGGTCGGGTCCCAACGGCCACAACAAGGGCGCCGAGGCTGCATCAGCGGCGCTGCAGCAGATTGCGGTCGCACGCCGGATGGGAGTCGTTTGATGGCCCGTGCCGATCGCGCGCCCAGCCGTCCCCGCACCGCCTCCCGCGTCGCCGCGGTGCAGGCGCTGTTTCAAAGCGAGCAGGCCGGCGAGACGGCCGAGACCGTGATCGAGCAGTTCGTGCGCCACCGTCTAGGCGAGATGCCGGGCCCCGAGCATCTCGGCGGCGGCGGCTTCGAGGAGGGCCGTGTGCCGGACGCGCATGTGCCGTTGTTCACCCAGATCGTCCGTACGGCGGTGCTGCGGCAGGACCGGCTGGATACCCTGATCGCCGCCGCCTTGCCGGCAGAATGGCCCATGACCCGGCTCGATCCGGTTCTCCGTGCCCTGTTGCGCGCCGGTGGAGCGGAGTTGTCCATGACCGACGGCGCACCGGCGCGCGTCGTGATCAACGAATACCTGGATGTCGCACACGGCTTCTTCACCGGCGAAGAACCTCGCATGGTCAATGGTTTACTAGACCGGCTGGCACGGGAGCTGCGGCCCGGTGACTTCCCGGCGGAGCCGGCTCACGCAACGTGATGACGGAGGTTGATCCGCCGTCCGAATTTGGTTTGATCGCGCGGCACTTCCGGCCGCTAGCCGGTCGTGGGTCGCTCGATCTGCTGGACGACGCAGCGTTGTTGGAGCCGCCGCAGGGTCGTCAACTGGTGTTAACAGCAGACGCAATGGTGGCCGGTGTCCACTTCCTGCCGGATGATCCGGCGGACACGGTTGGCGCCAAGCTGCTGCGGGTCAATCTGTCCGATCTAGCTGCCATGGGGGCTGTACCGCTTGCCTATCTGATGACCGTATCGGCACCGCGGGACACAGGCGATGCCTGGTTTGCGGCATTCGCGGCCGGGCTGGCACGGGATCAGGAGCGGTTCGGCATCACGTTGCTGGGCGGCGACACGACGGCGACGCCCGGGCCGACAACGCTGTCATTGACCGCCATTGGTCATGTGGCACTTGGCGCCGCGTTACGCCGGCACGGTGCGGCGCCGGGCGATGAGGTTTGGGTGACCGGGACGATCGGCGATGGCGCGCTGGGCCTTCTGGCACTGCAGGGCCGGATCGCGGATTCCGATGGTTGGCTGGCCCAGCGCTACCGGTTGCCGCAGCCACGGCTTGGCTTGGCGTTGCACGGCATCGTGTCGGCCTGCATGGACGTGTCGGATGGCCTGGTGCAGGACTTGGGCCATTTGTGCCGCGCCGCCGGAGTGGGTGCGATCCTCGAGGCTCGGCTGGTTCCGCGGTCGCCAGCGGCGATTGCGGCAGGCGAGACGTGGCTCCCGACATGCCTGACCGGCGGCGACGACTACGAACTGCTGATGGCGGTTCCGTCCGGCCGCGTCGCAGCACTTAGGACGGCTGCGGCCGCCCAGGGTTGTCAGGTGACCCGGATCGGACGATTTGAGGCCGGCCGCGGGGTTCGGGTTCTGGATGCCAGCGGCGCGGCAATCAGCCTGAGCCGACAGGGCTGGAGCCATTTCTGACGGCTACAGACCCGTACCACCTGTTGTGCTCGCGCCGCTGCCGCCCGGCGTGGTCCTCGCACCGCTCGCGGCGCCGCCCGTGCTGAACTTGCCTACGTTGCCCAGCAACTGCTGCAGGAACGAAGCCTCGCTGCCCGGGGACGGGGTCGCACGGCTGACGATGGACACGTCCCGGCTGTCATCCTGGTTCAGCCGCTTTACGCCGCGAAGCACGCCGGCTGGATCAAAGGTCAGCACCGTGACGTCCTGTGCCAGGACGCCCGGCGTACGGCCGACCCGCGTGCGGGTAGTTTCGCTGATGTAAAACCACGTATTGTCGTCGAAGGTGGCGCGTGAGGACGGGGAGCCGAGCAGGGAGGTGACGTCGGCTCGGGTGGATGTCCCTGGCACCAGCTCCTTGAGTTGGTCTGCGTCCACCCGGTTGCCACGGAGCTGCTTTGGCGCGTCCACGACGCTGCAGGCGGACACGACCAACAGAACTAGGAGGAGCAGAAAGCGCACGTTTGGGTCCAGTATTGGGTCATGAAGCAGGCTGATCAGGCCCCGCCCGCATTGACCGGCCGGGCGAGACGCCTATTTCTCGTTGGGTGTCATGCCCGCCAGGTGGTGTCAATCTGGTAGAGGCTGACCGGGCATGGCGAATTGAGGACCAGATGGCATTCCTGGGTTTGTTCGGGCGCAAACGATATGAGCGTGCGGGGTTTGAGCTTTATACCTCCGCCGTGCAGGCCGCGCGTGACTCGTATATCTTTGAGACATTGGGTGCGCCGGACACCTTGGACGGCCGGTTCGACGTGATCGGGCTATACGTTTTCCTGCTGGTGCACCGGCTGCATAGCGAGTCCAAACCCGGAAAAGATCTGGCCCAGGCAGTGTTCGACGCGATGTTCTCCGACATGGACATCAATCTTCGGGAGATCGGTGTGGGCGACATGTCGATCGGCAAGCGGGTTCGCGCGATGTGGGAGGCGTTTCATGGCCGTTCCGCCGCCTATGCCGCTGCAATCGATGCCGGCGACACGGCGGCGCTGGCCGGGGCGATCGCCCGTAACGTATGGCGCGGTGAGGCGCCTCAGGACGCTGCGCGCGCCCTGGCGGCCTTGGTGCTGGATCAGGCCGCGCACCTCGCCGAGCAACCGATCGCGGCATTCTTGGCGGGACATGTGAGCTTCCGGCCGGCCCGGATGGCCGCATGAGCCCTGAACTGCATTGTCCGGTCGCGCTCGACCGCATCGGACCGCAGGGCATAGTCTTGGAGGTAGACGCTAGGTCGGATGAGCTGCCGGTAATTGCGGCCCGGTTGGGCATCGTCGGGTTGGAGCACCTGCATTGCGTTTTCAAGCTGCGCCGCATTGGCGCGACGGTGATCGAGGCGCAGGGCGCCCTGCGCGCTCGGGTGACCGAGACGTGCGTCGTTTCGCTCGATTCGTTCGACCATGAGGTGCACGAAACCTTCACTGTCCACTTCATGCCGGAGGGGTCGGAGGACGACGACCCTGATCCCGAAGCGATCGATCAGATCCCGTTTGCCGGCAACGCCGTCGACATAGGGGAGGCGGCGGTAGAGCAGCTTGCCTTGACGCTCGATCCCTATCCGCGGAAGCCCGGTGTCGCGCTGCCCGAGAACCTGGGAGGCGAACCGCCCGGCCCGTTCGCCGGGCTGTCGGCGCTGCGTTCCCGCAAATAGGCTATCGCTTGCAGCCGGGGTGCGGCTCTGCTAGACCGCGCGGCTCGTTATCGACCTCAGTGATCCAGGCGCGCCGCAGCTTTGCCGTGCGTCAATTAGCCCGGAGGGGCGCTGTCCCATGGCCGTTCCCAAGAAAAAGACCTCCCCATCCCGTCGCGGGATGCGCCGTAGCCATGACGCGTTGCGGACCGAGGCGCATGCCGAGTGCTCCAATTGCGGCGAGCTGAAGCGTCCGCATCATCTATGCAGCCATTGCGGCCACTATGACGGCCGTGAGGTCGTTGCCGCCGGCAAGGCGCTAAAAGGCGCTGTCCGCGTCTGATTGCGGTTGGCGTGCCGCGGGGACGCTGTGCCGTGAGCGAGCCGTTCGATCTAGCCGTGGACGCTATGGGAGGCGACCACGCGCCTGAGATGATACTGGATGGCATTGCCATAGCGGCGGAGCGGCATCCCTCCGCACGCTTTCTTCTGGTGGGCGATGAGGCGCGGCTGGCGCCCTTGGTGGCGCGGCGCAAGCGCGTCCAGGTGTCATGCACGATCCGGCACGCGCCGGAGACCATCGCCAGCGAGATGAAGCCGACTGCGGCGTTGCGGGTGCGCGGGTCCTCGATGCGGGTCGCGATCGACGCAGTAGCCTCGGGCGAAGCGTCGGGCGTGGTATCCGCGGGCAACACCGGAGCGTTGCTGGCGTTGGCGAAGATCGTGATCAAGACGCTGCCGGGGATCGACCGGCCGGCCATGGCGGCTATAGGCCCCTCGGCACGCGGCGACGTGGTGATGCTTGACCTGGGCGCCAATGTTCAGTGCGACGCCCGCAACCTTGTCGAGTTTGCGATAATGGGGGACGTGTTCGCCCGCACGGTGCTGGGCCTGCCCGCGCCAACCATTGGATTGCTGAATGTGGGTTCCGAGGAGCTAAAGGGCGACGAGCGCGTGCGCCAAGCGGCGGACATCCTGCGGACAAGCCACATCGCGCCGCAGTTCCATGGTTTTGTAGAAGGGCACGACATTGCGGCCGGAACCACGGACGTGATCGTGACGGACGGCTTTACGGGGAACGTCGCGCTGAAGACCGGGGAGGGTGCGCTCAAGCTGGTGGGGGAATTGCTGAAGCAGATATTCCGGAGCAGCTTCGCAGCGAAACTCGCCTACTTGCTCGTCCGGCCGGGGCTTGACCGCATGAAGCTGTGGCTTGATCCACGACGCTACAATGGCGCGGTGATGCTGGGGCTGAACGGTGTCGTCGTGAAGTCGCATGGCGGCACCGACGCCGAGGGATTTGCACACGCGATGGACGTGGCGATGGACATGGTCGTGCACCGATTCAACGATAGAATTCGCGATGGCCTCGCGCGGATCGAGGCGTTGAAGGCCAACAAGGACGGTTCCCAGTTTCTGGCGGCGGTCTGACTGCCGTGGTGGCGCGCGCTGTCATTGCAGGGGTGGGCGGCTATCTGCCGAAACGGATTGTGAGCAACGATGAGCTGTCCCGCACCACCGACACGTCGGATAGCTGGATTCAGGAGCGCACCGGGATCAAGCAGCGGCATATCGCCGGTCCGACCGAGACCTGCGCCTTCATGGGTGCCCGGGCGGCGGATGCGGCGCTGGCGGATGCGGGCTGCGGGCCGGGTGACGTGGATGCAGTGATCCTGGCGACGGCGACGCCGGACCAGGCGTTCCCGGCCTCGGCGCTCCGGGTGCAGGCGGAGCTTGGGATCAAGCGCGGGTTCGGTTTCGACATATCGGCCGCCTGCAGCGGCTTCGTGTATGGGTTGGCGATCGCCGACGCCATGATCCGGAGCGGGCAGGCGACAGGCGTGCTGGTGATCGGCAGCGAGGTCTACTCCCGGATCATGAACTGGGCCGACCGCGGCACCTGTGTACTATTCGGCGACGGCGCCGGGGCGGCTTTCGTACGGGCCGGCACGGACCGGGACGGCGCGCGGGGCATCCTGTCCACCCATTTGCATGCTCAGGGCACGTTGGGCGACTTGCTGTATGTCGATGGCTCCGTCGGCCAGCCGGAACGGCCGGGCTACCTCGTGATGAATGGGCGTGAGGTGTTCCGCCATGCTGTCGCCAAGCTGGCGGCGGTAGTGGATGAGGCACTGGCGACCAACGGATTGACCCATGCCGACGTGGACTGGCTGGTGCCGCATCAGGCAAACCGCCGTATCATCGACGCAATGGGCCGCAAGCTCGGTTTGCCGGCCGACCGGGTGGTGATGACCGTGGACCGGCACGCGAACACCTCCGCGGCATCCGTTCCGCTCGCGTTGGCCGAGGCATGCGGCGATGGACGGATCAAGCGGGGCGACCTGGTCGTCATGGAGGCGCTGGGGGGCGGGATGACTTGGGGGTCGGCGCTCGTGCGGTTTTGAGGCGCGGCGGCAACAGGCTGTTGATAATTGTTTAAGGTCAGCGCCTTCGCTTGACGCCTATGGATGCCCTGCATAGCGTGGGATCATGAACACCGTAACGCGAGCGCAGCTGGCCGAAACGATCTATGCGCAGGTCGGGCTGTCCCGCAATGACTCCGCCGACCTGCTTGAGACGGTGCTGGAACGGATGTCGCGGGCGCTAGAGTCCGGTGATTCCGTGAAGATCAGCGGGTTCGGCACATTTTCGGTCCGGCAGAAGGGACGGCGAATCGGACGGAATCCGAAAACTGGGGTGGAAGTGCCGATCCTGCCGCGCCGCGTGCTGACGTTCAGGCCTAGCCAGGTGCTTAAGGCTCATGTGAGCGGGGTTGCCATTCCGGCAAGCGACGACGTATGAGCAAAGTTGGGGATATACTCCCAGACGAGCCTGGACCGGACGATGTTGTGGCCGAGTCAGGTCTGGATGATGCCCGGCCCCGGGCCAAGAAAGCTCCCAATGCTTTTCGCACAATCAGCGAGGTTGCCGACGAGCTTCATATCCCACAGCACGTTTTACGGTTTTGGGAGACCAAGTTTCCGCAGATCAAGCCGTTGAAGCGCGGTGGCGGGCGGCGCTATTACCGTCCGGATGATATCCTGCTGCTGCGCCGGATTTCCGATTTGCTTTATATCCAGGGCTACACGATCAAGGGCGTGCAGCGCCTGCTACGCGAGGGTGGAGGCCAATTGTCTGAAGATATCCCGCCGGCAACCGCCGGCGAACGTGCCGTCGCTGAGATCGAGCAGGAGGAAGTTATCTTGTCTCTACCGCTCGATGGCGTCACCGCGCCGCCTGACGTTGCAACCCCAACGCCGGCCCTCGCTCCCGCTCCCAATGACTCCGTTCGGCTGCGGGCTTTGCTGCAGTATACCTTGCACGAGCTGACTGCGCTCCGGGCCATGCTGGACTGATTGGTCCAGTGCCCCACGGCGTTGCGGCCGGCGCGGCACCCTGCTAAGCCTGCTATATGTCGGAGCGTAGCGCAGCCTGGTAGCGCATCAGTCTGGGGGACTGAGGGTCGTGGGTTCGAATCCCGCCGCTCCGACCAATCTTGACTGACCAATTTGGACTTTAGGTTGGCAGTAAAATAGTTGCCACAGCCTGTGCGGCTATTCCCTCGCCACGCCCCGGAAATCCGAGCCGTTCGGTTGTCGTCGCCTTTACCGAGACCCGGCCAGACTCGATGCCTAGCAACTCAGACAGCCGGGACTGCATAGACATGGCGTGCGGCGTGATCTTTGGCTGCTCGCAGATCAGCGTGATGTCGGCATTGGCCAGACGCCCGCCCCACGCGGCGATCCGCCCCGCGGCGTGGACCAGGAAGCGCGCGCTGTCGGCGTCCTTCCAGGTTGCCTCGCTGGGCGGAAAATGGCGGCCGATATCGCCCTCGGCCAACGCGCCATAGATCGCGTCGCACAGCGCGTGAATGCCGACATCCGCGTCGGAGTGCCCGGCCAGACCGAGCGCATGCGGCACAACGATGCCGCACAGCACCAGCGGACGGCCGGCTTCGAGCGCATGCACGTCGAACCCCGTACCAACGCGCGGGTACATCGCCGGAACCAATACACGTTCGAGCCGCATGAGGTCCTCCGGAAAGGTCAGCTTGATGTTGTCCTCGGAGCCGGGCACCAGCTCGACCTCAAGGCCGGCGTGCTCCAGCAATGAGGCGTCATCCGTGAGGCGGCGCGCCGAGGCATGCTGGCGATGGAGCTCCAGCAGGAGGGCAAACCGGAAAGCCTGTGGAGTCTGCGCGCGGAACAGCGCTTCCCGTGGAACGGTGGTTTCGATCCGACGACCGGCCGCGCGTTTCAGCGTGTCGGCGACCGGCACGCCGGGGATCGCGCCGGGCACACCGGCCAGGGCCGCGAGCAGGGCAGGGATGGTGTCAACGGGCACGTGAGGCCGTGCAGCGTCGTGGACCAGGACCACGTCAGGACTGTACGGCGCCAAGGCTTCGAGGCCCGCACGCACGCTGTCCTGTCGTGTTGCGCCTCCCGGTACGATCGGAAGATGGGCCAGGCCGTCCAACGCCGCGCCGAGCATGGCCGGGTCGCCGAGAGGCTGCAGGTGCGTCACAAACGGCAGCAGGCAGCCCGCCGCCCAGCGCACGACAGGCTTGCCGGCGATAACGGCATATTGTTTCGGCTGATCGGCCCCGAACCGGGAACCGGAGCCGGCGGCGACAAGGAGGGCGGCGACACGCATGCCTGCAGCAATGGCGGCGGGCTGCCATGGCGTCAACCCGTTCGCCCGGCGCCAGCCCTCCCGGCGCCAGCCCTATCGTGCGGTCTGTGATTGCGTGCGACGCGGCCCGGCAGTAGTTTGCACAAATCATGGGCAACCCAAATACCACAGGCCTGATCGGCCCCATTGTCCTGGGGACAGGGCGTCACGCAGTTCGGCTCGACATACCTGTCATTCTGGCGCCGATGTCGGGCGTGACCGATCTGCCGTTCCGGCGCCTGGCCAAGCAGCAAGGCGCCGGGCTCGTGGTATCCGAGATGATCGCCTCCTGGGCCATGGTACGGGAGAACCGGGTAACGCTGCGGATGGCCGAAGTCAGTGGCTGTGGCGGTCCCAGCGCGGTCCAACTCGCCGGCTGCGATCCTGCGGCGATGGCAGAGGCGGCGCGCATCGCGGTTGGCCACGGGGCGGACCTGATCGACATCAATTTCGGCTGCCCGGTGAAAAAGGTCGCTGTTGGGCAAGCGGCCGGGTCCGCCCTGATGCGGGACGAGATCGCGGCGGCCCGCATCCTGGAGGCGACAGTGCAGGCCGTGCCGGTCCCGGTGACGCTCAAGATGCGCATGGGGTGGGATCATGCGAACCTCAACGCGCCCAGCCTGGCCCGCATCGCCGAAGCGTCTGGCATCCAGATGGTGACGGTGCACGGGCGAACCCGGCAGCAGTTCTACACGGGGTCGGCGGATTGGCGGTTCATCGCGCGCGTGAAGCAGGCGGTCCGCCTGCCAGTGATCGCCAATGGCGACATCCTGACCGAGGACGACGCTGCCGAGGCGCTGCGCCAATCCGGTGCGGATGGCATCATGATCGGGCGCGGCTGCTATGGCCGGCCATGGTTTCCGGCACTGGTGGCTAGGTTCCTGATGACCGGCCAGCGCCAGGCGGAGCCGCCGCTTGCGGATCAGAAAACCACCATGCTGCAGCACTATCACGCCATGCTGCGGCATTTCGGCGAGGATGCCGGGGTACGGGTCGCGCGGAAGCACCTGTCTTGGTACTCACGCGGCCTGTTCGGGTCGGCGGAGTTCCGCTCTGCCGTCAATAAACTGTCGAGCCCGGCGGCAGTTGAGGCGTTGGTCGACGAGTTCTTCGATCCGCTGATCGACCGCGACGCCGTCCGGATGCCAGAGGCTCTTGCAGCATGAAGGGTGTGCTGATCCGGGGGCGTCTCGCGCTGGTGGAGCGGTTGTCGCCACGCCCTGCAATCTCTCCGTTGGCGATGGAGGCCGACGCGCAGGCGATGTTGAGCGCGCTGCCCGTACCAGTCGTGCTGCTGGATGCGGAGAACCGCTTCCGCTACGCCAACCAGGCGGCCGAGCAGTTCCTTGGCGTCTCGTTGATGCAACTGCGGCAGATGACGCTCGCGACGCTGCTGCCGGACGACAATCCGCTATTTGCATTGCTGGCGCAGGTCAGGCAGCACGGGACCACCATTTCGGACCATGACCTCACGCTTGAGGGCCCACGGCTGCACAAGCGGGGCACCACGGTGCAGGCGACGGCCTTGCTTGAGGAACCAGGCTGTATCCTGCTGACTTTGCAAGACAGCTCGGCCGCTCGGGCCCTGGATCGCCAGATGCTGTTCCGTGGTGCGGCGCGGAGTGTCACCGGCATGTCCGCGGTCCTGGCGCATGAGGTGAAAAACCCGCTATCCGGCATTCGAGGCGCCGCGCAGCTTCTGGAGGCCAGCGTATCCGACGGGGACCGCGAGTTGACAGTGCTGATCCGGGATGAGGCCGACCGCATCCGCGAGTTGGTGGACCGCATGGAGGTCTTCGGCGAGAAGCCGATCGAACGGCGCGCCGTGAACATTCATCGTGTGCTGGAGCACGTGCGCCGCCTAGCAGGGACGGGGTTTGCCGCGCATCTGAAATTGACCGAGATCTACGATCCGTCATTGCCGCCTGCCTGGGCCAACCGGGATCAGCTTGTGCAGGTGCTGTTGAACCTCGTGAAGAATGCGGCCGAGGCCATCACCGACGACCCGGAACTCTCCAAGCGCGGAACCGGCGAGATCGTGCTGACCACCGCCTACCAGCACGGCATGCGGCTTGCCGTGGCGGGCAGCAACCATCGGCTGCACCTGCCGCTCGTTGTGACGGTGCGGGATAACGGGCCCGGCATTCCCGAAGACATCCGCCCGCATTTGTTCGAGGCATTCGTGGGCAGCAAGCCGACGGGCAGCGGCTTGGGCTTGGCTCTGGTGGCCAAGATCGTCGGCGACCATGGCGGGCTGATCGAGGTGGACAGCCGCCCCGGCCGGACGGAGTTCCGTCTGTTTTTGCCTGTAATGACCGAGACCGAGTCGGACGCCCTCTGAAGGACCCAAGATGACCCCGCCCACTGTTCTCGTGGCCGATGACGACCGGTCGATCCGGACGGTCCTGACCCAGGCGCTGGGCCGGTCCGGATACCAGGTCCGCTGCACCGGCAACGCCGCGACGCTTTGGCGTTGGGTGGAGGATGGCGAGGGCGACCTGGTGATCACTGACGTAGTCATGCCGGATGAAAATGGCCTCGACCTAATCCCGCGCATCAAGCGCATCCGGCCGGACCTGCGTGTTATCGTCATGAGCGCGCAGTCCACGCTGATGACCGCGGTGAAGGCGGCCCAGCGCGGGGCGTTCGAGTACCTGCCCAAGCCGTTTGATCTCAAAGAATTATTGGCTGTCGTTGGCCGCGCACTGCAAGCGCCGCCACGCGCCTCCGACACTCCCCCGGTCGAACCGCGCGACGCGGAGGAGCGCCTGCCGCTGATCGGCCGGAGTCTGGCAATGCAGGAGATCTATCGCAGCATCGCCCGGCTGACCACGACGGACCTGACCGTGATGGTCAACGGCGAGAGCGGGACGGGAAAGGAGCTGGTCGCGCGGGCGCTGCACGATTACGGCCGCCGCCGCACCGGTCCGTTCGTGGCCATCAACATGGCCGCCATCCCGCGCGAACTGATCGAGAGCGAGCTGTTTGGCCACGAGCGCGGCGCATTCACCGGGGCGCTGAACCGCAGCCAGGGCCGGTTCGAGCAGGCCGCGGGCGGCACGCTGTTCCTGGACGAGATCGGCGACATGCCGGCGGAGGCGCAGACCCGGCTGCTGCGCGTATTGCAGGAGGGCGAGTTCACCACCGTCGGCGGCCGGCAGCCGATCCGCGCCAACGTCCGCATTGTCGCCGCGACGCACCGCGACCTGCGCCAGGCGATCCGCGCCGGGCAGTTCCGCGAGGACCTGTTCTACCGCCTCAACGTCGTCCCGATCCGCCTGCCGCCGCTGCGCGAACGGCTGGAGGATATTCCCGTATTGGCCCGTCATTTCCTGGATAAAGCCCGGGAAAGCGGCCTGCCGGCGAAGTCCCTGGATCAATCCGCCATCGAGCGTCTGCGCCAGCACCGCTGGCCCGGCAATGTCCGCGAGCTGGAGAACCTCATGCGGCGCCTCGCAGCACTCTATGCGCAGGAGACGATCACTGATGAGGTGATCGGGACCGAGCTGCTGGAGACCGGGGTCGACGTCGAGCAGCCGCATCACCCCGGCAGTTCGGAGCCGCTGGCGCTGGCAGTCGAGCGGCACATCCGGCAGTTCCTGGCTGCCAGCCGGGATGGGATGCCGATGCGCGATATCTATGACCAGGTCATCGCCGAGGTGGAGCGCCCGCTGATCCAGATGACGCTGTCGGCGACGCGCGGCAACCAGATCAAGGCGGCGTCGATGCTGGGCCTGAACCGCAATACGCTGCGCAAGAAGATCCGGGACCTGGACATCCCGGTCGTGCGCGGGATCGGCTAGGCGTGAACGCGTCCAGCAAGCCAGTGGCACTTCGCCCGGCGATGAGGGAGCGGCCGCGCCGGTCGCTGGCGCGCCGAGTGGCGGACGCGCTGCTGGGCAAGATTATCACGCTGTTGCTGGCAGCGTTCGCTTTGGCGCTGGGCATTGCGACGTTTGTCATGTTGTCGGGCGGCGTCTCATTGACGCCCAACCTGATGTTCGCGCTCGTGCTGTCGAACCTGGTCGTGCTGCTGCTGCTGGGGGCGAACCTGGCGGGCCGCATCACCCGCGTCTGGGTCGAACGCCGCCGTGGCTCTGCCGGGTCGCGCCTGCACGTGCGGCTGGTCTTGCTGTTCAGCGTGGTCGCCGTGACCCCTGCCATCGTCGTGGCGGTGTTCGCGACCGCGTTCTTCAACCTTGGCATCCAGTCCTGGTTCAACGACTCCGTCCGCATCGCGCTGAATGAGGGTCTCGAGGCATCGCGCGGCTACTTAGAAGAGCACCGCAACAATATCCGGACCGACGCGCTGGGCATGGCCAACGACCTCGCGCGCGATGGACAGTTCCTGGCGAACGATCCCTATACCTTTGGCCAGATTCTACAGACGCAGACGGTGTTGCGCGGCCTGACCGAGGCGATCATCTACGAGCCCGTGACCGGCCTGGTGGTGGCGGGCGTCGGGCCCATGGCTGGCTTCGGCGTGGAGCCGGCGCCTCCGGAAGCGACGGAGCAGGCCAAGAACGGCGATGTCGCGGTGCTGGGGTCGCCCGACGACAACCAGGTGAGGGCGGTGGTGCAGCTCAACTCCACGCCGAGCTTGATGCTGTTGATTGGACGGCCGGTGGACCCGCAGATTCTCAATCACATGGCCCGGACTGAGCGTGCCGTGGCGGAATACAAGCAACTGGACGAGAACCGTTCGGGATTGCAAGTTACTTTTGCGCTCATCTTTGCCCTGGTGGCGTTGCTGGTGCTGTTCGCCGCCGTGCTGATCGGGCTTGTGCTGGCCAACCAGATTGCACGGCCGGTGGGACGGCTGATCCTCGCGGCCGAACGGGTGCGGGCTGGGGACCTTTCGGTGCGGGTGCCAGAAATCCAGAGCGAGGACGAAGTCGCCGGGCTGTCGCGCGCGTTCAACCGCATGACGGGCCAACTGGCAGCGCAACGGACGGAGCTTATGGATGCCTACAGCCAGATCGATGAGCGCCGGCGGTTCACCGAGACAGTGCTGGCGGGCGTGTCCGCCGGGGTGATCGGACTGGATGCGTCCGCGCATGTCGAGCTGCCGAACCGGGCGGCAAGCGAGTTGGTTGGCATGGACTTGATGGCGGCGATCGGCCTGCCGCTGGGCCATGTGGTGCCGGAGTTCGCGCCGTTATTGGATCAGGCCGTCGCCCAGCCCGAGCGGGCGCGGACCGCCGAGTTGCAGATCGGCCCACCGTCGCACCGCCGCACCTTGTTGGTAAGGATCGGCACCGACCTGCATGGAGGGCGGCCGGACGGCTATGTCGTCACATTCGACGACATCACCGAACTGCAATCCGCCCAGCGCAAGGCCGCCTGGGCGGATGTGGCCCGCCGGATTGCGCACGAGATCAAGAACCCGCTGACGCCAATCCAACTCTCGGCAGAGCGGCTGAAACGGCGGTTCACCAAGGAGATCACCTCCGATCCCGACACGTTTGCACAGTGCGCGGACACCATTGTCCGCCATGTCGGCGACATCGGCCGGATGGTGGATGAGTTTTCGGCATTCGCCCGCATGCCCCAGCCGGTCTTGCGGCCCGAGGATGCGGGGCGCATCGCGCGGGAGGCGTTGATCCTGCAACGGAGCGCCCGGCCCGAAATCGTTTGGTCCACGGACATTCCGGAACGTGGGCCGATGACGGTGTGCGACCGCCGCCTGGTTGGACAGGCCTTGACCAATCTGCTGCAGAATGCGGCGGATGCAGTGGCTATGCGCCCGCATGATCCTGGTCAGCCAGCCGGGCATATCAGCCTCTCGGTCAACATGGCTGATGGCATCGTAGTGCTGAAGGTCCGCGATGATGGGGTAGGCTTGCCGAACGAGGATCGCGAACGGCTGACGGAGCCTTATGTCACGCACAAGCCAAAGGGTACTGGGCTGGGTCTGGCGATCGTGAAGAAAATCATGGAGGACCACGGCGGGAATCTAGCTTTGGATGACTGCGCCGACGGACCCGGCACAGTCGCGACCCTGTCCTTGCCGCTGTTGGTGGCTGAACCGGTGAAGGCTTAGGAATGGCGAACGAGATTCTGATCGTAGACGACGAACCCGACATCCGGATGCTGATCGAGGGCATTCTGGAGGACGAAGGCTATGCGGTGCGCCAGGCCGGCGACTCCGACGCAGCCCTGGCAGCATTCCGGATGCGGCGCCCTTCACTGGTGATCCTCGACATCTGGCTGCAGGGGTCGCGGCTGGACGGCCTCGGTATCCTGAAGGCATTGCTGACGGAGGAGCCGCATGTCCCCGTCGTGATGATATCCGGCCACGGCACCATCGAGACGGCGGTCGCCGCGATCCAGCTTGGGGCCTACGACTTCATCGAGAAACCGTTCAAGTCGGACCGGCTGCTGCTGATTATCCGCCGGGCGCTGGAGGCGGCGCGGCTGGCGCAGGAGAATGCCGAGCTGCGGCTTCGCGCGGGCTTCGAGTCCGATCTGACAGGGCACAGTCCGGCCATCATGAGCCTGCGCGCCGCCCTGGAGAGGGTGGCGCCGACCGGTTCCCGCGTGTTGATCAGCGGACCTGCCGGGTCTGGCAAGGAGGTGGCGGCACGGATGGTGCATGCGCGGTCACGCCGGGCCGATGGGCCGTTTGTGGCGCTGAACTGCGCCACGCTGAACCCGGCCCGCTTCGAGGAGGAGCTATTCGGCGTAGAGGCCGGCGCCGATCCCGTGGCATCTCCGCGTCGCGCCGGCGTGCTGGAGCGTGCGCATGGCGGGACATTGCTGTTGGACGAGGTCTCGGACATGCCGCTCGAGACCCAGGGCAAGATCGTGCGTGCTTTGCAGGACCAGACGTTCGAGCGCCTGGGTGGGTCATCCCGCGTCAAGGTCGATGTCCGCGTGCTGGCCACCACCAATCGCGACCTGCACGCCGAGATCGCCGGTGCCCGGTTCCGGGAGGACCTTTACTACCGTCTCGCGGTTGTGCCTATCCGCATGCCGAGCCTGAAGGAACGGCGGGAGGACGTGCCGAACCTGGCAAAGCACTTCCTTGAACGCTCGGCCGAAACGTCCGGCATTCCAGGGCGCGAGCTGTCCACCGACGCACTGACGGCGCTGCAGGCGTATGATTGGCCCGGCAATGTCCGGCAACTCCGCAATCTAATGGATTGGCTGCTGATCATGGCGCCAGGTGGCTCGAACGACAGCATTCGAGCGGAGATGCTGCCGGCCGAGATCAGCCAGGGTGCCCCGGCGCTGCTGAACTTCGACCCCAGCGCCGATCTGATGGGCCTGCCGTTGCGGGAGGCGCGGGACCTGTTCGAGACGCAGTACCTACAGGCGCAACTGCTGCGGTTTGGCGGCAACATCAGCCGTACGGCCGGGTTCGTGGGCATGGAGCGGAGCGCGCTGCACCGCAAGCTGAAGCAGTTGGGGGTGAACTCCGACGACCGCGGCGCGGCATGAGCCGCATCGCCTACGTCAACGGCCGCTACGTGCCGCAACGCGATGCCAGCGTAAACGTCGAGGACCGCGGATACCAGTTTGCCGATGGGATTTACGAGGTCGTGCATCTGTATCGCGGCCGGTTCATCGACAGCGACCGGCATTTGACCCGGCTGGAGCGGTCATTGGGTGAGGTGCGGATCGCGATCCCCATGTCGCGGGCTGCGCTGTTGCATGTGCTGACGGAGGTCACCCGGCGGAACCGGGTGCAGGATGGGCTGCTGTATATGCAGGTGACACGCGGTGTAGCCCGGCGCGACCATGCGTTCCCCGCCCATGCGGTCGCGCCGGCTATCGTGGTGACGGTGCGCCGCATCCCGCCTTATCCGACCGATGTCGACCGCTGGACGGCACGCGCCATCACCTATCCAGACCAGCGCTGGGCCCGGTGCGATATCAAGTCCACGGGCCTGCTGCCCAACGTGCTGGCCCGGCAAGCGGCATGGGAGCAGGGGGCAGCCGAGGCCATCCTGATCGACTCCAACGGCATGGTGACCGAAGGTGCCGCGACGAGCTTCTGGATCGTGGATGCCGAGGGCCGGCTGCGAACCCGGCACTTGGACCAAAGCATCCTGCCGGGCTGCACGCGTGGAGCCTTGCTGGCGGTCATGCAGGATGCCGGCGTGACGTTCGAGGAGCGGGCATTCAGCGAGGCCGAAATGCGCTCGGCACGGGAGGCGTTCCTGACCAGCGCCACGAGCTTCGTAAAGCCCATCGTGGCGATCGACGGCCAGCCGGTCGGCGACGGGCGGGTTGGCCCGATTACCCGCCAACTCTTCGGCCTGTTCGCCCGGCACGTGCACGGCATGTCCAACGCAGCCTGACGGGTTGCCTCATCGGATGGCGTTGCTAGAGTTGCCCTGCCGGCCCATATCCGGGTTTGCGGCACGACCCTTGTGACGCGGTGAGTTCATCCGAGCCACAACAACAAAAAGGACACGAACGTGGCCACAGAGAAATCGCAGAATGTTCAGGACGTGTTTCTGAACCATGTGCGCAAGTCGAAAACCCCAGTTACCGTCTTTCTGGTTAATGGAGTCAAGCTTCAGGGGATCATCACCTGGTTTGACAACTTCTCGGTTCTGTTGCGTCGCGATGGGCATACGCAGCTTGTCTACAAGCACGCCATCAGCACCGTGATGCCAGGAGCCCCGATCCAGCTTTTTGACGCCAGCAAAGTCGAAACGGGCGCAGCGCAGGAGGCAGGTTCTGGCGGTAGCATCGGCTGAGACTGCAGCGGCGCCAACCCGCGCGGCGGTCGTCCTGCCATGGGAAAAGCCATTCCGGCAGGACGCATCCCGCGCGGCAGACGCCCAACTGGCCGAAGCGGTGGGTCTAGCCGCGTCGATTGGGTTGATGGTGGTGCACACCGCCATCCCGCCGTTGCGGACCCGGCGGTCGGCGACGCTGATGGGCCAGGGGCAAGTCGAGACCATCGGCCAGGCGATCAAGGCGGAAGACGTCGCCGTCGCGGTTGTCGATGCGCAGCTCAGCCCGGTGCAGCAGCGGAACCTGGAGCGGGCTTGGGAGTGCAAGGTCATCGACCGGACCGGCCTCATCCTCGACATTTTCGGGGAGCGCGCGCGCACCAAGGAGGGCGCCATGCAGGTCGAGCTGGCGCATCTCGAATACCAGCGCAGCCGGCTCGTGCGGTCCTGGACCCATTTGGAGCGGCAGCGCGGCGGCTTCGGCTTCCTGGGCGGTCCCGGCGAGACGCAGATCGAGGCCGACCGGCGCCTGATTGGCGACCGGATCGTGCGTGTGAAGAAGGACTTGGAGCAGGTGCGGCGTACCCGCGGACTGCATCGCAGTGCCCGGCAACGCGTCCCCAATCCCGTGGTCGCTCTGGTCGGATACACCAATGCCGGCAAGAGCACGCTGTTCAATGCGCTGACTGGGGCGGATGTGCACGCCGAGGACCAGCTATTCGCGACGCTCGATCCGACGATGCGCGGCCTCCGGCTGCCGTCGCATCGCCGGGTAATCCTGTCGGATACCGTGGGGTTCATCAGCGACCTGCCGACCGAGCTGGTGGAAGCGTTTCGCGCGACTTTGGAAGAGGTGAGCGAGGCCGACATCATCCTGCATGCGCGCGACATCGCGCACCCGGACAGCGCGGCGCAGCGGACAGATGTCATCCAAGTGCTGGACGGCATGGTGAAGGACGGTGCGCTGGATGCGGATTGGCCGTCTCGCACGATCGAGGTGCTGAACAAGGCGGATCTGGTGGGCGGCCCTGATGCGGTGCCGCCGCGGGACGGCTGTATTGCGGTGTCTGCCATCACTGGCGATGGCCTGGCCGAGCTATCGCGAGCGATCGACGACCGTATCTCGGCGGGGATGGAGGTTGCGGACTATGTCCTTCCGGCCTCGGACGGCGCCCGCATGGCCTGGCTTTATGAGCATGGCGAAGTGATAGAACGCCGGGACGATGAGGATGGCGCCCACATGCAGGTTCGCATGCTGCCAGCCGACCGGGCCCGGTTCGAGCGCGACGCTTGAGCGCTGCCGAGTTCGACTTGGCCGAGGTCGTGCAATTGGTCCGGGCTGTGGCGCGAACCGAGATCATGCCGCGGTTTCGTAACTTGGCGCCCGGCGACGTGCAGGCGAAATCCGGGCCGCTCGACGTAGTGACTCCAGCAGACGAACAGGCGGAGGCGCGGCTGGCGACCGAACTCGGCCGGCTATTTCCTGGCTGCGTGGTGGTGGGGGAAGAGGCCGCATCACGCAATCCCCGATTGCTCGATGCGGTGGCCGATGCGGCGCTGTGCTTCGTGGTCGATCCCGTGGATGGGACGGCAAACTTCTGTGCCGGGCTGCCGCTATTTGGCACGATGGTGGCGGTAATGCGCCGGGGCGCGGTCGTGGGTGCGGTGATCCATGATCCCGTGGGCGACGACACAGCGGTGGCCGCAGCCGGGCAGGGGGCTTGGATGGAGGGCGCCTCCGGCGAGCGGACCGCCCTGCGGGTTGCTGCGCCGGTGCCGCTGGCCGCGATGGCTGGTGCGGTATCCTGGAGATACATGCCGGAACCGCTGCGGTCCCTAGCGTGCCGCAACCTGCCTCGGCTGGGAGCGGCATGGGACTACCGCTGTGCCGCGCATCAATACCGGATGCTGGCGGCGGGGCACTGCCACTACGTCGTGTTCCATCGGCTGCTGCCGTGGGATCACGCGGCGGGATGGTTGCTGCACCGGGAGGCCGGTGGTTGGTCCGCACGTCTCGACGGCAGCGCCTATAGCCCGGCACAAACTACCGGCGGCCTGATCTGCACACCAGACGAGGCGAGTTGGCACGTGCTTCGGACGGCGCTGTTCGAGAGCTGAGCTATTCGGATTTTTTTACGGCAATCCAGTGCGCTTCCATGGCTTCGAGCGTCGCGTCAGCCGGCGTTTGTCCGTTTTCGGCGAGCCGTGCCTCGACGGCGTTGAACCTCCGCGTGAACTTTGCATTGGATTGCTGGAGGCAGCTCTCGGGATCGAGGTCCAGCTTCCGCGCGAGGTTTGCAACGACGAACAGAATGTCACCGAGTTCATCGGCCAGCCTCACCAGGTCGGCGGCGGGCAGTTCGGCGCGCAGTTCCCTAACCTCCTCATCGAGCTTATCCAGCACCAGGGCGGCGTCGGACCAGTCGAAGCCGACGCGGGCGGCGCGGCTGGTGAGTTTCAGGGCGCGGGTGAGGGCGGGCAACCCAACGGGTATCCCGGCCAAGGTCCCAGTCTCCGCGCGAGCCCGGCGCTCAATGCCTTTCTGTTCCTCCCAGCCCGGCCGATCTTGCGCGCCGGGTGTGGGAGGGAAAATACGGGGGTGTCGGCGGACCATCTTGTCGGTGATGGCGCAAGCGACGTCCGCGAAGCTGAACGCGCCGGCTTCTTCCGCCATTTGGGCGTGGTAGACGACTTGGAACAGCAGATCGCCGAGTTCGTCCGGCAGGGCCGCCATGTCGCGGCGTGCGATGGCGTCGGCGACCTCGTAGGCTTCTTCGACCGTGTAGGGCGCGATCGTGTTGAAGTCCTGCACTTGGTCCCATGGGCAGCCAATCTCAGGGTCGCGAAGCGCGGCCATGAGATCGAGCAGGCGGGCGATCTGTCGTTGGGCTTCACTCTCCATTGCAGATGATGCTTTCGATTGCTGGGGCTTACCGGAGGCGGACAGGCTTGCGGGAAGCGGGCGTTGCCATGGACTGCCCCGGCACGGCAACGTATGTCCCGTATACGGAGCGCCTTTGTAGGACGCCAAAAGCACTTCTATGGAATTCCTATATTCGCTAAGCAGCGAGGGTATTTTGCTGCCGTTTTAGGCCGTCGCTCAACATCGATAAAACTCCCGCCACAAGAAGCAGGTTGAGTGTCATTGCAAGGGCAACGGCCACGTCCCCCACAACGGAAGACTGAAGGCCGAGCAGGTTATGGGCGTCAGGCTGCAACGGCTCCAGGCTGTGGTCATGCGCCCACATCGCATACTGCATGGCAGGCGTTTCAATCATGGTGTGGGCCAAAAGCGTGAAACCCGTTGCTATTAGGAAAATCGACCAACGCGTCCAAAAGAGCCGCGCAGGCCCCAGTAAAACGAATAGCAAAATCGGATAGGCAAGAAGGCTGAACGTGAATGGGTTCACGTCATGTCGGAACGGCCAACCGCTATGGTCAACGCGCAGAACATGGTCTGTATGATGCGCGAGGCCGATTATGATCGTCGCGCCTATAATGATTGCAGACCGTTTGCTTAATCCATTGACGCGGTCACTTGCGATCATGGCTGCGTCCCTCCTGATGACTGACAGTAACCCGCAGCTGGCGGGGATCAAGGCCGTTATGCAATTCAAAGAAATTGAACTCAAATTGCGGAAAACGTCTGAATGGCACTTTCCTTTAGGCAAACTTGCTAAACACGCTGCTCTTGCTCCGAGAAACAGAACTGCCACGGTACTCGGGCCGGTCCCTCGCCATGCTCGCCGTGAAGTGGCAGCTACGCCATCGCCCGAGGTGGCGCTACTTGCGATCGGGTGGCCTACGTGCGCTTCGGCTGGGCAACCTGGCGCACTACCGGCTGATGTTCGGCCCGACCCTCACCACCGGCGAAGGTGGCTTGCCGGCCGTGGTGGCGGAGGCGGCCGCGGGGGCGAAGGCAGTGCTGGGCGAGGCCGTCCTGCACGGCGCGCTGGCCGGCCATCTCGCAGTGTCGCCGGCCAGCCAAGCAGAGCTAGATCTGGCCGTCCTCTTGGCCTGGTCGCTGGCTAACACCCGCTGTTAGTCACCGATAGGGAAGTCACAATTTCTCACCGATAGAAATGTCACTGGATGCGCGAGCAGCACTTGGGCGGCGTGTCGCGATGCCTGGCTTCTTCCCCGATTGCCCTTGCAGCGTCTGCACA
>JAABUK010000846.1_pt1 | contig 61730 bp, 67 predicted proteins | sample 5559141 | NCBI WGS metagenome assembly JAABUK01 (sample SAMN10711869, study PRJNA513367) | rock metagenome | isolation source: Antarctica rocks | place: Antarctica: Victoria Land, Pudding Butte nord | collected 2016-01-03
GTGGCCGCCTGGCAAGAGGGGCGCAATGCCAGCCGCGTCACGATTGACTGGCGGTTCACGACCGAGGATGCCCGCATCAAATTGAAGCGGCTCTACCCAACTGTCCTACCAGGTTAGACTACTAGTCCTGCCGCTCCGGCCAAAGCGGCGGACGGCGACCCGGTCCTCCCGGCGCAGGCCACCGTCGCCGCCAAAACCGCGTTCGGGACCGTGCCTGCCACGGACAAAACCGTCACAACGGCACTGGATGCCAAAGCACTCGCCGAGGCTCTGAAACAAGTCGGCCACCCCGGTGCGTTTCAGGGGACCGTCAGCGCCGTGTATTCCCCCGACGACCATGACGTCACCATCCTGGACTTCGCCCCGCACTACAAGGACGCCGTCACCGCCCCGGCCAAGCCCAACGCCTACGCCAAGCTGCCCGACCTGCAATCGCTCGCTGGCAAACATATCTTAATCAGCGGCACGTGGAGCAAAAACTCCCACGGTGTCGCGCAGATTGAGCTGACCCGCCCCGAGCAAATCAAGATTATTCAATAGCGCCTGCCGTCTCTAACAGACGGCCCCCGCCGCCCCGCCTCCGCACACAGCGGGAGCCGGGCGGCTTTTGTTTTCCTGTTTCTTAACCTGTTTCTTAAAAGGTCGTGTCGAAAGCCCGGATTGCCCTCCCTTCACCCAATTCTGGGGGAGCCGGAACTGAGGAGAAGGGAGGGCGTATACCTCGTTTCACGCCGCCCCTTCCCAACACGCGCAATCCGTGATACAATAGGAGACACACTAGGGCAGGGGAACTTCCGCCCCATTCCAGCGTGTTAGGCTGGCAGAACTTATTACAAACCTATTTTACTTTACGGGGAGAGAGTGCCGTGTTAAGATGGTCGCGTGTGCGGCTTTACCTGTCGATTTTAAGCTGCGAAGGGCTGTTCGCGACCCTGCGGGAGCGTATCCAGTATGGCCCCCCGCCGCCTGCACGCCGCCCGTCCGGGCGCGGTGGGACTTCGCTGGCAATGCCCCGCTTCTATGACTACGCCGGGGCCATGCATATCCACTCCACCTACAGCGACGGCGCGGGGACGGTGGGCGAAGTCGCGCAGGCCGCCAATCAGGCCGGGCTGGACTTTCTTGTCATGTGCGACCATGCCAGCCTCAGCGCCCGCACCGACGGCGAGGACGGCTGGCGCGGACGCACGCTTGTCCTGATCGGCACGGAGATCACCACCGACACCGGGCATCTCCTGGCCCTCGATGTGCCGGAGACCTTCGTGCCCGCTCCGCACGATGCCACTGCCGCGCAGAAAGCCATTCAAACCGGCGGCGGCCTCGGCTTTGTCGCCCTGCCCTGCGACCTCAAAGACCACTGGCGCGATTTCAGCCGCATGGAAGAGGGCACCGGGCTGGAAGTGTTCAACCTCAGCGCCATCGCCCGCACGAAAATCAACCTGCCGGGCCTCGCCGAAGTCTGGCGGCGCTACCACGGTCACCATCCCCTGCGGGCCTTTCATCTGGTGTCTGCCCGCCCCGCGCCTGAACTCAAGCTCTGGGACAAACTCATGGCCCCGCCGAAGCCGGGTCTGCCTGCCCGCCGCGTGGTCGCTATTGCCTCGCTGGATGCCCACGCCGTGATGAAGTTCGGCGGACGCTCCTACCCGTTCCCCACCTACGAAGAGACATTCCGCACCCTGCGAACCCATGTGGTATCCAATCAGCCGCTCTCTTACGGCGAGGTGTCCCCGCGCCGCCGCGCCGCCGCAAGGGAAAAAGACGATGCCCTGATTTATGGGGCGCTGGCCGCCGGGCACTGCTACATGGCCTACGATAATTACGCCGACTCCATGGGCTTTTTGTTTGAAGCTGTGCCGCTCCCCGCCGGAGCCGCCCCCGACCCGCTGGCCCTGATGGGCGACGCCCTGACCTGGCCCACTGAGGACGCCGCTGGGCAGCCCTCTTTTATGCTGGTCGCGCAGGCCCCCCGCACCCGCTCCCTGGTGCGCCTCTACAAAGATGGCCGCCTGGTCGCCGCCGCACGGGGCGGACGCCTCGAATACCCCGTCCAGTCCCCTGGCGTCTTCCGCGTGGAAGTGTATCTCTACAAGCGCCGTGTGGGCGGCCTGTGCCTCGGGGCCAAGCCCTGGATTTTCAGCAACCCCATCTACGTCCAGCCCGCCGTCCAGCCCGCCGCCACTGCCGCCGCGCAGTCCGACGCACAGACGGGCCGTGAGGGCGCGGCCCGCTAAACCGCTTCTGCTGTTTCAGCCACAGGGGCGGGCGTACAAAATTTTTTGTACGCCCGCCTCTTTTTTGGGTTTCTTAATAATCGCTTAACATTTGCTGGGTACACTCCGCCTCGAAAATACTTAATAGACGTGCGCGATTTACCAAACGATCTATCGATGAGGAGGACACCCTTGAAAATTTGGACTGCGGCACTCGCCGGAAGTCTCGTTGTGGTGGGCGGCCTGAGCGCCCAGACAGCGCACGCGCAGGCGGCCCCGTTTCTGGACACGCCCACGAACCACTGGGCCTATGAAGCCGTTCAGAACTTGGCCGCCAAAAAGATCATTATTGGCTACCCCGACGGCACTTACGGCGGACGACGCCCGATGACGCGCTACGAGTTCGCCGTCGCCATTGACCGCCTCCTGCGGACCCTGGCCGACATGAACAGCCCCACGCCCCCGCCCGGAACCCCGCCCGCTAATGCGCTGACGCAGGACGAGCTGAACCAGGTGCAGGCGCTCATTGACAAGTTCCGCCCCGAGCTTGACACCATTCAGTCCAACCTGAAGGACGCGCAGGACAACATCGATTCCCTGCGAGCCGATGTGCTGGACACCAAAGCCCTCGCTAACAAAGCGCAGGCCACGGCGGACAATTCCTACGGCGTCGGTTCCAACCGCAAGTTTCAGATTTCCGGCTACGTGCAGGCCCGCTACCAGTCGGCGTCCTCGGGTCAGGGCGCATTGAACCGCTTCCCGCAGGGCAATGCCGGCGGCGCAGGCGCGTACAACGGCAATTATCTCTCCGGCAACAACAAAGATACCTTTGACATCCGCCGCGCCCGCCTGAAGTTCACCGGGCAGGTGACCAGCAACACCAAGTACGGCGTGCAGATTGACGCCTCGGGAGCCGTCACCGCCGGAGCCAACGCCAATCAGCAGGTCACGACCCGCGAGGCGTATGTCGCCTACACCGGCGGCAACGGGGACGCAAGCAAGAACCTGACTGCCACGGCGGGCCTGTTCGCTAATCCCTTCGGTTACATCCTGCCCGTCTCGTCGGCCACCTACCTGACCCCGGAGCGCCCCCTGGCCTTCTCCGAAAGCGGCGCGGGCATCTGGACCAACCAGGACTACGACAAAGGCATTCAGCTTTCGTACAACGTCGGCCAGCAGCTTCTTTTCCTGCCCGCCGGGCTGAAGCTGACCGCTGCCCTCGTCAACGGCGCGGGCCGTACTTCGAACGACAGCGACGCTTTCAAGGATCAAATCTACCGCATCGCCTACCAGTCCAAAAACAAAATGATCGGCGTCGGCGGCTCGTACTACTACGGCCAGATCAACACGAGCGGCATTCCGGGCAATCTTGTCGGCACAGGTATCACCGGCACGGGCAGCCAGTACACAGGCCGCAAAAAAGAGCTGTATGGCCTGGACGCGCAAATCCAGACCCCGTTTGGCCCCTTCCTGAACGCCGAGTACGTCGGCGGCCTCTATGAGCAGCGGTCGTACTTTGCGACGCCGGGCGCGAATGCGCTGACGACCGCCTATGCCAAAGACAACCATATCGACGGCTACTATGTGCAGGGCGGCTGGACCTTCGGCCAGACCGGCGTGCATCCACTGACGCTGTTTGTCAACTACGACGTCCTGCGGCGCGGCGAAGGACCGGCCAACGGGTTCAACCCCGGCGGCAGCGGCAACTATACCGACGAAAATATCGGCTACGGTGCGCTCTATAACCTCGACAAAGCCACTCGCCTGCGCTTCTACTACAACCGCCCCGACCGCGTGGCCCATGCCCCCGGCACGGCGACCCCGCCGCGCTACGGCCTGTTCACCGGAGAAATCCAGGTCAAGTTCTAGGGACGCCCCACGGAGAATAAAACTATCATGCTGAAAAACATCGCACAAACATTGAAAGCGGGCATTGCCGCCGCGCTGGCGGTCGCCGCCCTCAGCGGCGCGGCGGCCCACGCCCAGCAGCTTAACGGCGCGGGCGCAACCTTCCCCGCGCCCCTGTACCAGAAATGGTTTCAGGAATACCACACTCAGGGCGGCCCGGAAATCAACTACCAGGCCATTGGGTCCGGCGGTGGCATCAAAAATATCACCGCGCACTCGGTCGACTTCGGCGCATCCGACGCCCCTATGAACGCCGCCGAAATGGCCGCCGCGCCCGGCATCCTGCATATTCCCACCGTCGCCGGGGCGGTCGTTATGGCCTACAATGTCCCCGGCATCGGGCCGGGCCTGCGCTTCACGCCCTCCGTCATCGCCGACATCTTTCTGGGTAAAATCACCAAGTGGAATGACCCGGCGATCACAAAGCTGAACCCTGGCTCCAAACTGCCTGCCACCGGCATTCAGCCGATGCACCGCTCTGACGGCTCGGGCACGACCAACATCTTCACCACCTACCTGAGCGAAGTCAGCCCCGACTGGCTGAACTCCGTCGGCGCGGGCAAGTCCGTCAAGTGGCCCAATGGCCTCGGCGGCAGAGGAAATCAGGGAGTCTCGCAGCTCATCAAACAGTATGAAGGCGGTATCGGGTATATTGAGCTGGGCTATGCCGTGACCAACAACATCTCGTATGGACTGGTCCGCAACGCAAAAGGCAAGTTCATCTACCCGACCGTGGAAGCGACCACCCAGGCTGTGCAGGGTGTCACCCTGCCCGCTGACTTCCGCAAAGTCGTCGTCAATACGTCCGACCCGCAGGGCTACCCTATCACCGGGTTCACGTTCTTGCTTGTCTACAAAAACGGCAGCAAGCCCGAAGTCAAGAAGTTCCTGAACTGGATGCTGACCACCGGCCAGAAAGACGCCGCCGGGCTGTACTATGCCCCGCTGCCCGCCAGTGTCCAAAAACGGGCCGAAGCCGCCGTGGCTTCCATCCGCTGACACACTCCGCGCATCGAAATCGCCGTGCCCCTGTTTACCCATCGGGTGAGCAGGGGTAGTGGTGTCACTGGCTTTACTTCTATTTTGTATCTTTGGAGAAGCCGTCTATGGCCGATATTGTTCCGCTTTCTCGCCCCGTCTCTGCGAAGCCGACGGATAAAACCAGCGCTGCGCCGCGCCGCGCTCGCCCCGCGTCGTCCGCCGCCCGCATGGGCGATCAGGTATACAGCGCGATCACGTTTCTGGCCTCGCTGTCGATTTTCGCCATCATCGTCTGGCTGGTCTGGCAGCTCACCGGAGCCAGCCTGCTGTCTATCCACCGCAGCGGGTGGTCGTTCGTCACCGGCTCCAACTGGGACGAAGTCGCCAACATCTATCAGGCCAAGCCCTACATTTTCGGAACGCTCTACTCCTCCGCCATCGCCCTGATTCTGTCTGTGCCCGTGTCAGTCGGTGCGGCGATTTTCCTCTCGGAGCTGGCTCCGCGCTGGATACGCACCCCGGCCACGTTTTTGATCGAGCTGCTCGCGGCTATTCCCAGCGTTGTGTATGGCCTATGGGGCATCTTCATTCTAATCCCGTTCCTGAAAGCGTTTGTTTTCAAGCCCGTGATCAACTCGCCTCTGCCGCACCTGAAATTTATTGGTGGCCTCTTTGTCAGCCAGTCTACCGGGTACTCCATGCTGGCGGCAGGCGTCATTCTTGCCATCATGATCACGCCGTTCATCACCGCCGTCACCCGTGACATTCTGCGGGCGATCCCGAAGGCGCAGCGCGAAGGCTCCTACGCCCTCGGCGCGACGCAGTGGGAAAGCATCGGGCGCGTCGTCATTCCCTATGCCAAATCCGGCATCATCGGCGCGGTCATTTTAGGGCTGGGCCGGGCGCTCGGCGAGACAATGGCCGTGGCAATGCTTATCGGCAACCAGTCCCCGAACACGCCGTCCGGCATCTCGTTTTCCCTGTTTGAGTCCGGCTACACCATGTCCAGCGCCATTGCCAACAAGTTCAACGAGGCGACTCCCGGCAGCCTGAACCAGTCGGCTCTGGTCGAAGTTGGCCTGGTCCTCTTTGTCGTCACCGTCGTTGTCAACATTCTGGCGCGTCTCCTGGTCTTCTACACGGCCAAGGACGTGCAGGGGGGCAAATAAATGAGCGCCATCGTTTCCGCGCCGCCCCCGCGCCGCGCCGCCGGCAATGTCGTCCGGCGCAAGCTCGTCAACCGCCTTATGCTGATCCTCTGCTTTCTGGCGGCAGGGCTGGCAATTTCAGTTCTTGGTCTGGTGCTGTATTTTCTTCTGTCCAAAGGCTTCAGCTCCCTGCATCTGTCCCTGTTCACGCAGTTGCCCGACAACGTGAACACCGCGAAAGGCGGCATGGCGCAGTCCATCTTTGGAACTCTCGTTCTGCTCGGCCTCGCCTCCATGGTCGGTCTGCCGCTTGGCCTGCTCGGCGGCATCTACCAACTGGAAGCGCGGGGCAAGTTTGCCTCTCTGGTGCGCTTCTTGACGGATGTTCTCAACGGCATTCCCTCCATCGTCATCGGCATCTTTGCCTATGCCGCCGTCGTTGTTCCTCTGGCGCGGGCACACCCCGGAACCGGCTTCTCGGCCTATGCGGGCGGCTTCGCGCTCGGGATTCTAATGATCCCCACCGTCATGCGAACCACCGAAGAGATACTTCGGCTCGTCCCGTTCTCCCTGCGCGAAGCCTCGCTCGGCCTCGGCGCGACCCGCTGGCGGACCATGTGGAGCGTCGTCCTGCCCGCCGCACGCGGCGGTGTCATCACCGGTATCATGCTGGCGCTGGCCCGCATTGCCGGAGAGACGGCCCCGCTGCTGTTCACCATTCTGGGCACGGAATACTTCACCACGCACACCGTTCTGGGAGGCCGCGTGCCGGTTCCCACTTTGAACGCGCCCATCGATGCCCTGCCGCTTCGCATTTACAAATACTCGCAGGACGTTGACCCCAACCGCAATGCCGAAGCGTGGGCGGGAGCCGTCGTTCTGATTACACTGATTCTGGTTCTCAGCATCGCCGCCCGCTTCGCCACGCGAGGCAGTGTTCTGGAAGAAAAGTGAGCTTCCCTTATGTCTAACGCCTACTCTACCGAAGATTTGTCCCCGACCGTCAAAACCGGCGGTATTCAGGAGATAGCCGCGCATCAGCCTGCGCCGCCCGCCCCCACCAAAGTCAAAGCCGACAGCGTGGACTTCTACTACGGGGACTTTCAGGCCCTGAAAAATATCAACATCGTTGTTCCCGAGCGGCAGGTGACAGCGCTTATCGGCCCCTCCGGCTGCGGCAAATCCACGTTCCTGCGGACCCTGAACCGCATGAACGACCTCATTGACGGCACGCGCCTCACCGGCAAAGTCACTATCGACGGTGAGGATATCTACGAGCGCCGCGTGGACGTGGTAGACCTGCGAAAACGTATCGGCATGGTGTTTCAGAAGCCGAACCCGTTCCCGATGTCCATTTTTGACAACATCGCCTACGGCCCGCGCATTCATGGCCTGACCAACCGCAAACAGCTTGGTGAGATCGTCGAGCGCACCCTGCGCGGCTCCGCCCTGTGGGACGAAGTCAAGGACAAGCTGAAAGCCTCCGCCTTCGCCCTCTCCGGCGGTCAGCAGCAGCGCCTCTGCATCGCCCGGACGCTTGCCGTGGAACCCGAAGTCATCCTGATGGACGAACCCTGCTCGGCTCTCGACCCGAACTCCACGTTCCGCATTGAGCAGCTCATGGAAGACCTCCGCAAAGACTACACGATCATCATTGTCACCCATAATATGCAGCAGGCGGCCCGCGTGTCCCAGCGCACCGGCTTCTTCCTGCGCGGCGAGATGAAAGAGTTCGGCGACACCGACCAGATTTTCACCAACCCCAAAGACAAAGACACCGAAGCCTACGTCTCAGGCCGCTTCGGGTGAGGAGACCGGGCGCGGCGGGGTATAATCCCTCTATGCTTGCCCCCACGCCGCCGCGCCTGCAAATCATCCTCTGCGACCTCTACCTGCCCCTCGTCGAAGCCTGGCGGTCCTACTTCCCCGGCCTGCCTGATGTGCAGGTCGTCTGCGACAGCATCTTTACCCGTGAGGCCGATGCCCTCGTGTCCCCCGCCAACTCCTTTGGACGCATGGACGGGGGCCTCGACGCCCAGATCGTAGACTTCTTCGGCGAGGACCTGGAAGCCGAAGTGCAGGAGATAATCCGGGACCGCCACGACGGCGAGCTTGTCGTCGGCCTCGCCGAAGTCGTCATTACCCAGGCCCCGCAGTTCCCGTTCCTCGTCGTCGCTCCCACCATGCGCGTCCCGCAGAACATCAGCCGCACCGTCAACGCCTACCTCGCCTTCCGCGCCGCCCTCCGCGCCGTCCGGGCCTTCAATGACCTGCACGGCGACGTCATCCAGACCCTGCTTGTCCCCGGCCTCGGAACCGAAAACGGCTTCCTGCCGCCCCTCCGCGCCGCCCGCCAGATGCGTGCCGCCTACGACCAGGTCATGCTCGGCGCAGCCCCTAACCAGGACATCTCGCTCGACGCCGGAGCCGACAGCGACGACAAATCCAAAGTCCGCGCCGCCGAAGCGTTAGTGCAGAACTAGCCTGACTAGAAATGGTTGCCATGTACAAAATCAGTCTGATTTCTGCCGTGCTGATTTTAATTAGCAGTCTAATAAGCGGTCAGGCCGCACTTACCGCCTCTCCAAAGAGCAGTCTAGCGCACCGGCAGGACCTGTTAAACGAGAGACTGCGCCTCGCCGTGGCATATAATGACGCAGCGAAAGTGACCGTCTGCATCAAACAAGGAGGGAATGCCAATGCGCGTGGCGATGAGGGGCAAACATTTTTAGAACTGGCGGCAAGGTACAACGATTATTACGTCGTCCAGGTTCTACTCGCCTCAGGAGCCGACCCCAATCTTGCCAGCGACTACGGCGGCCCCCTCTCCATCGCAGCAGAGCAAGGGGAGACTGCGATCATCCACTTGTTATTGCAGCATGGAGCGAATCCTGACGGGCCTCACCGTGACGCCTCGCCCCTGACTTATGCGCTGCGATGTGCTGGCGCACAGGAGGAACAGATTTTTGAGCCTAAAATCTCTGTATATTCCGTGAACCCAGATACCCCAGCCAACCGAGAGGCGGCACGACGTGGAACCCTAAAGCTGATGGAACATTTTCGCGTGCTTGCCGCACAACAAGAACAGAAAAGATTAAAGAAAAAGCGAACCGCTGGCATCCAAATCCTGAGTATGCTGCTCGCCCGAGGCGCAACTGTCAATCCGAAGACTGCCGAAGGCTGGACACCGCTGATGGCAGCCGCTCAGTCGGGAGATGTGAAATTAGTTCAGTTGCTTGTTTCTCGGGGCGCAGAGGTCAACGCTCACAACGCTCGCGGCCTTACGGTTCTGATGCAAGCGGGGTCGGCGTCAGTGGTCGAGTTCCTGGTTGACAAAGGCGCGAAAATTAATGCACACAACATCAACGGCTACTCAGTCTTAGGCGATGTCATCTTGTGGTCCAGCACAAGTGCTGCGAAGGACGTAATGCCTGCCGTTGAGTTTTTGCTGGCTCACGGTGCCGATCCAAACCTCAGGGAGAAGGACGGCACAACAATTTTGAATTTGGCAAAAGACACGAAGAACGCGAAACTAATTGCTGCGCTGAAACAAGCGGGAGCGCAGGAGTGATTTCGACCAAGCAAGACCAATTTGCCCGCGACCTTCTCGCCTGGTACGACGCCCACAAGCGCGACCTCCCGTGGCGGCGCTTGAAGCATGATCCCTACGCCGTCTGGGTCTCCGAAATCATGCTTCAGCAAACCACTGTGGCCGCCGTCATCTCGTTTTATAACAAATGGATGGCTCGCTTCCCAACCGTACAAGCATTGGCCGACGCGCCTTTGGACGACGTGCTGAAACACTGGGCGGGCCTCGGCTATTACGCCCGCGCCCGGAACCTGCACAAGGGGGCGCAGGCCGTAATGTCGCAGCACGGCGGGCAGGTCCCGTCGGACCCCAAAACCCTGCTCAGTCTGCCCGGCATCGGACGCTATACCGCAGGCGCGATTTTGTCCATCGCGTTTGACCAGGACGCGCCCATCTTAGATGCCAACGTCATCCGTGTCATGGCGCGGGTCCACGCCGTCCCCGGTGACCCCAAGGCTTCCTCTGCCGTACAGGCCGCGCTCTGGCAGCTTGCCGAGGACGCCATCCCGCCCGGCAGGGCAGGGGACTTCAATCAGGCACTCATGGAACTTGGCGCTCTCGTCTGCGACTCGGCTTCCCCCCGCTGCGCTTCCTGCCCCGTGCAGGAGGGCTGCTTGGCACGGCAAATGGGCGACCCGACGGCGTTTCCGCAGTTCGTGGGCGTCAAGAAGTGGCTGGAAGTCGAAGACGTCTCTGCCGCCGTCCGCAATGCCGCCGGACAAGTGCTGCTCGTTCAGCGTCCTCCGACCCTGCCGCTTTGGGGCGGGCTGTGGGAGCTGCCCCGCGTCACCCGAGAGCCTGGCGAACCTTTGGAAGCCTGCGCCGCCCGTGCTGCCCTCGAAAGCGTGGGCCTCACCGTTTCTGGTTTCGCCCCTTTCGGCGTTATCAAGCACGTCGTCGCCAACCGCAAAATCACCCTGCAAGGCTTCACGGTACAGGTGCCCGCCGATGCCTCCCCCAAAGCCCTCACCTGCGCCCGCTGGGAATGGGCTTCTCTGGACACTCTCTCCGACTACGCCCTCGCAACCCCGCAGGTCAAACTCACCGATCTCCTGCGCCGCCACGACGCGCAGGGGCGGCTAGAGTTTGGCTGAGGCAGCAAGACCGCTCTCCGCCTCATCCTAATCCTTCCTTTAGGAAGGACCCTGCGAAGCAAGGAATGAGCGAAGCAAGGAAGGTAGGTCTCCGGGGCCAGCACACAAAAAAACAGCCCCCGAACTTGGAGTTCGGGGGCTGTTCTGCGTCTGCCAACAGCGATTAAATGCTGTGCTAAATGCTGTTGCCCATTGTCGAATCTTGGGCGTCGGTCGTCTTGCCCTTCGCGGCGGCACTGTCGTCATGAAACAGGTAGTTCGACGACTCCGGGTCCAGCGCCCCCGTCGGCGTCTGCGCGACAAGCTGCGAAAAGTGATCCAGGTCTTCCTGAAGCTTCTTCTCAAACGACTTGCCGACACCCAGCTTTTCGCCTGCATCGCCCAGGAACCCGGCGGGCGGGGTGTAGGAGATCGTTACCGTTACCTTGGTCTGGTCATCGCCTACCGTCTCAAAGACCGCCATGCCGTGGTTCTGCAAACCGTCAGTGGAGCGCCAGCCAATCTGCTTGTTCTCCACCCAGCCATCGTTGACCGCATCCCACTCATGGCTGCCAATCACGTCGGCGACCCAGTGGCTCGTTTGCGCGTCTTTGTAGGTGACTTCCTTGATGTAGCTCATAAACTTGGGAAAGTCATTGAAGTGCGTGAAAAGCTGATAGACCTGGCTGACGGGGGCATTCACCGTCACCGCCGCGCTGTGCGTATATTCGGACATTGTGTGTTTTCCTTAAATGCTAATTTTTGAGTGTTGGTTTTTGAGCGGGTCATGGCCCCAGTTCATCAGCGAGGAGCGCCAGTGCGTTTCCTCGACATCGCCCTCGGGGCGCTGCGCGGAGTGCCGGGCCACATAGCTGACCACTTTTTTCATGTGGGCCACATCGCCCGTACTGTATTCAGATTGCTTCCTGTGCAAAATGTCGATGATGTGCCTTCCCGACTGATGCCCGGTCGATTCCGCGCCCTCGCTGCTCTTCTGCCCGACTTCTTTGGAATGGTCGGTTTCCAGCCACTTCTCAATCTCGCTCGCCGTCATGTTGACCGCGCTTTGGAAATCTTTGACAGCGGCTTCGATGTTTTCGGCCATCACTTGCTCACTTTCTTCAGCTCCTCAGGTTTATGAGCCGCTTCTTTGTGAGACTTGTCGGTTTCCACCAGGTACTCGGGGTTGTCTTTGGAGGCTTTGACTTGATGGCTTTTGATCTTCATCGGCGAAGTCAGTTTCTTTTTCACCGTGCCTTCGGTCTTGCCCTGCGACGTGTCCCATTCGACATGGTCGCCTTTTTTCAATGCGTCCGCCATCGGCGTTTTGCTTTCTAAGCCCAGAACAGGCGCTACATCGGCTTTTTCATGTGCTTGCCGCTCATGCTGCTCGGCATCATACTGCCTTTGAGCATGGGCTTCTTGCCCGCGTGAACATCAAGCCCGGTGCCGACCTGATAAATCATCTTGGTGTGGTCTTCGATCTCCGGCAGGTTCTTGGTGGCAAACGCCGTCACGTCTTTGTCCAGCCCCGTCGCAATTTCGGCGTGAAGCAATTTCACCGTCGCCGTATGTGCGACTTCCTGCTGCCCGATATAATACTTGTCAAAGGCACTGCCGGACAGACTCTTCATCTTGCTCATCGCCGCCAGATGCTTGGCATCGGTCTCTTTGGGCAGCGTGTAGCCAACATCCTGCGCCACCGTCGCCAGCTCTTTGTTCGCCGCGCTGTGCTCTTTGATCATCCGCTTGGCGACTGCCAGAACGTGGGAATTGCTCGTTTTCTTCAGGGCAATCTCGCTCGAATGCACCTCAAACAGCCCGCCCTGCGCGGCGGTCGTCATAAACTTCTTGTCCATCGCGCTCAGAGTGGCCGCTTTGTTCGTCGTCTGCGCCATTCCGGCGCTTGCCAGTGTCAGCGCCAGTGCGGCGGCTCCCAGCATGGCTCCGGTTGTCTTAATACTCGTCATGGGATTTTAGTGACCTTTCTAAAGTCAACTCAGTGTAAATCAGTATGCTTGCAGATTACCAAATCTGGCCCTGATTGAAACACGCCCCTGCAAAACGCGGCCATTTCTGCCGATAGAGAACCACGGAGAAATGATTTATGCGCCTTGTAACCCGATCCGATTTTGACGGACTGATCTGCGCCGTCCTGCTCAAACAGGTGGAGCAAATTGACTCCATCCAATTTGTTCACCCCAAAGACTTGCAGGACGGCATTTTTGAGGTGACCAAAGACGACGTCCTGACCAATGTTCCCTTTGTCCCCGGCTGCGGCCTGTGGTTTGACCACCACGCTACCGAAGTCGAGCGCATTGTCGGCAAAACCGACTTCCGGGGCGACTGCCGCCTCGCCCCCTCGGCAGCCCGCGTCGTGTATGACTACTACGGCGGCGCGTCCCAGTTCCCCGGCATCGACGAAATGATGACCGAGGTGGACAAAGCCGACTCCGCGCAGTTCTCCCGCGACGAGATTTTAACCCCCCAGGGCTGGCCCCTGCTGTCGTTCCTGATGGACGCCAGGACGGGACTTGGCCGCTACAAAGACTACCGCATCAGCAACTACCAGCTCATGCACGCCCTCATTGATGCCTGCCTGACCCTGCCGATTGATGCCATTCTCGCCCTGCCCGATGTGCAGGAGCGCGTCGTCCGCTACTTCGCGCAGGACGCCGTCTTCCGCCAGACCGTCACGGACTGCTCGTGGACCGAAGGCAGCGTCGTCATCTCCGACCTGCGCGACGCGGTCCCCATCCCCTGCGGCAACCGCTTCTTAGTCTATGCCCTGCACCCCGACACCAGCAACTCCATCTGGATTGTCAACGGCTTCCAGGGCCAGAACTGCGTCTTCGCCTGCGGCCACTCCATCTTAAACAAGTCGTCCCAGACCCACATCGGCGCACTCATGCGCCTCTTCGGCGGCGGTGGCCACCACGCCGCCGGAACCTGCCAAGTCCCCCACGAAGACGCCGACGCGACGCTCAAATCCCTTATCTCCGCCATGAACGCCGACACCAGCCTCAGCGTCCAAACCCTCGAAAAAACGCTGGCCTTCGCCGCCTGACCCCGCTCCTTCCCACTCCTATTCTGCCTCCCTCTCCTTGCTTAAGGAGAGGGCCGGGGTGAGGTTTTCGGCGGGCTGTCCTACCTACACAAAAAAGCCCCGGCTTCTCAACAAATGAGAAGCCGGGGCTTTTGATGTTCTGCCTGATTTATGGCTTGGGCTTTGCCTGGGGAACCGGAACACCCTGCGTGATGCGATCTATCTTATCCTGCGGCGGCGCAGGCCAGTTGGCGGGACGCGGGTTGCCGGATTGTTCCTTCGTGGTTTTCCCGTCTGCCCCAACTCCAATGACTTTCACGTTTTGATTGATGCTGTCTTGACTGTTCATTGCTGTTTGTTCTTTCTCTTTCAGATTGGGCTGCTGAGTCCACGTGACTTGCAGACATCCCGAAAGCACTGCGTGTAGATACGTTTGTTAGTCGGCATCTTAACACACATCTTCTCGATTTCAGCCGCTTTCAATTTGAGTGCCCGAAACTCAGCCCGCGCCTGACTTGGCGGCGTCTGCTCCAATTCTCCCCACAGTAAATCGTAGCGTGTGTAAAGTGTCATGCATTCTGCATGCACACTGACCATTTCGTTGACGGCGCTTGATAGACTAAGGACAACCTGAACGACGGACAATATGGCAATCATTGCCAGGGCGAATTGCAACTTGTAAGGGTGTTCCACAAAAAAATGCAGACCCAGGATTGGCCCGAGAGAAAAAACAAGAATGAGGATCGTCATCCAGAGATCAACTGTTCGCCGTCCCCGCAGCATTCGGCCCCAGAAAGGGTGTCGGCCTGCGAATCAAGCATTCGATTCCAGATGTCTTCTGCTTCCGCTTCTGTCAGCCGTACTTCTGCGCTTCCCTGCTCCAAAATCCACCTCTTGAGTGTGTTGATGCTGGATTATAGCATTTTTTGAGCGTCTTTACAAAGCCTCTGCGGGTATCAGACCCGTACTCGCCGCACCCCGCGCCCTCGGCTCACAGTCCACGCCGCGACCGCCGCCCCCAAAATCAGCACAACGCCCGTCGTGAACCCCACCAATAGTGTGCTGACATCATCAGGAACAGACGCCGCCGGGGCCGCCCCGCCCGTTAGCAGCGCGGCGACGCCGCTCCCGCCCATCAGAAAACAGAGCAGGAACACATCCAGCCCAACCACGACGCCCGCCACCGCCCGCCGGGGAAACAGCAAGCCGCTGACCCCGCCGACAAGCAGGCACAGCGGCATCAGCCAGACCACCCACGCCGCCCACAACCCGAGCGAATAGGGCGGCACCAGCAGGCCCTGCGCCGGGGCAGGCAGCAGGAACGGCCCAATCAGCGCCGTCATCCGCGCCAAGCCAGTGGTCAGGGCCACCGTACAGCCCACCGCGCCCGAAAAACTGCGTGTGTCCCGTTCCCGCCCCCGCCGCCACGCCGCCGTCAACTCCTGCCCGACCACTTCCACCGTTCCATACTGCGCGACGGCAACCCGTATCGCCTCGTCCTCCGTCCGCCCCATCTCTCGCCCAACAACCACCGCATTCTCTAAGTGCGTCCGCACCTCGCGCAGCTCCTCCGTGCGCCGCTTGGGCGGCAAGGCGCTCAACTGCGCCGCAAGCGCAGACAGATATTCTTCCACTAGGCTGTGCATGACTGTCCCCCTTTTGTAATCGGCTCCAATGCCTACTTTGCCGCCGCCTGATACCTTCGCCTTTGCCCCGCCGTACCATCATATCCACCACACCAGGCGGCGGGACCTCACCGGACTTGGGCGGTCTTCTGCGCCCGGTACCTCAGATATAAAATCCCCAGCGCGAGACTAATGTTGAGTCCCCGCGTCAGAATATCCGTCCATAGCACATGGGGCACATAGAATGGATGCAAGGATGTCAGCGCACACAAACCCAAGATAGCCGCCCCATAAGCCCAGCGCTGGCACGCGGACATCGGCCCAAACCGATACGACACCCACTTCGGCACCCACATGGGCGGTAACAGACGCCAGCCCACGATGAGCAGAACCCAGCCGCCCATCAGGCCAATGAGAGCAGCACCGTGCGGGTACACCACGACGCCGAGCACGCCGAGCAATACTGTCGCCCCCGCCACCCACCAATCGGATCGCTGTTTCCGGTTGCGCTCCTCGCGGCGCCAGGCCCAGTCCAAACTGTCCGCCAGTTCGCTCGGTGTCCCGAACTGCTCTAGAGCCGTTCGGGCCGCCTCGTCTTCGGACTGGCCCATCTCTTGATTCACAACAACCGCATTCTCTAAATGCGTCCGCACCTCGCGCAGTTCTTCCGCCCGGCGTGCCGTTGGCAAGCCGGCCAGGTGTCCGGCGACTTCTTTTAAGTAGGTGTCAAGCAGGCTGTGCATGGCCTTCCCCTTTCTCTAACCGCCCCAGAACCGTCTGGATCAGCGCCGCGTAATCAAACAGGGCGCGGGTGCGCTTGGCGGCTTCCTTCGTGCCCGACTCGGTCAGCGTATACACTTTGCGGTCCGCGCCTTTCGCCTGCGCTTCCCATGCGCTGACCACCAGACCATCCTGTTCCAGCACCCGCAGGGCCGGATACAGCGTGCCTTCCTTCATGTGCAGAGCGCCCTCACTCAGCCGCTCCACTTCGCGGGCAATCCCGTAGCCATGCCGGGGGCCGCCGCCCAGCACCGCCAGAACCAGCGCGGGCAGATCGCCGCTTGGCAAATCGCGCTTCATTGTGTGCCTCCTATTTCTTGGTATGTGTATCATACTCTGATTTTAGAGGTATGTCAAGCGGGTTTAGAAAATAGCGTCGTGTGGCAGCATGAGCTTATGTCCCTCTTTGACGATGACCCCGCCCTGCCGCCCGGCCCCGATCTGCCGCCCCGCAAGAAAGTGCTGGTGGTCCATGACCGCCTGTGCGGCGAGTACCACTGCCCGATCCCGCACTTTCACGAGCTGGACCCGCTGAGTGAGCTGGTGTCGTCGCTTCTGTCGCACCGCACCAAAAACGCCGACTCCGGGCAGGCGTTTCGTAATCTGCGTGCCGCCTTCCCCGACTGGCCCGCCGTCCGCGATGCCCCCACAGCAGATGTCGAAGCCGCGCTTGTCCCCTGCACCTGGCCCGAGCAGAAAGCGCCTCGCGTGCAGGAGGTCCTGCGGAGGGTGGGGGAGGAGCGCGGGGAGCTGAACGAAACGTCCCTGGACTTTCTGGAACACCTGCCCGTCCCCGAAGCGCGGGCCTGGCTCGAACAGCTCCCCGGCGTCGGCCCCAAAACCAGCGCCGCCGTGCTGTCCTTTTCGCGCCTGCACCGCCGCGCCCTGCCCGTCGACAGCCACCATCACCGCGTCGCCCAGCGCCTCGGGTTAATTCCAAACAGCATCGATGTCGGCCCCGCGCACAAGGTGTTGGAGGCCCAGCTTCCCGCCGAATGGACCGCGCAGCAAGTCTACGACAACCACGAAGTCCTCATGCTCCACGGCCAGCGCTGCTGCTTCTACCAGAACCCCGAATGCCGCCGCTGTGTGGTCCTGGACCTCTGCCCCTTCGGCCTGAAACGCACCGCGTAATGCTGACGCTGTAACTTCTGATGCCCGCGAAGGCGGGGAATTGCCCTTTTAAAGCACGGGGGTTCAGCCCCGTGTGCCCGTCTTCCTACCTACCCCACACTCACCCGCCGCCCCGTCTCCCACGACTCCACCGCCGCCCACGCCAGCCTCAGCGCCCGCCGCCCCGCCTCCGCCGGGACCGGCGGCGGCTCCCCGGCGGCAAACGCCGTCAGCAGCGCGTCAAGGTAGCGGTCAAACGTCTTGTGGAACTCCCGGTCCGTGTCGTTGAAGTACCCCGCCTCCCAGACTTCCCCCGTCTCGCTCCCCGCCGGGTGAAATGTATACTTCCGCACCGTGTCCGACATCGTCACCCGCCCCGCCGTGCCGTTCAGTTCCGCCGCCATCGTGCTTGGGTAGGCATACGACGAGTCATAGCTCCCCAGCAAGGTCCCGACCGCCCCGTTCGCAAAGCCTAAAGCCAGAGCCATCGTCGAAAAACCTTTGCCCGTCACCTCCGTCATCTGTGCCGACACCGACGCAATCGGCCCGCACAGCCATTCCAGTAAATCAAAGCCGTGACACTGCGTTTCAATCAAATTGGCGTGCGGATGCCCCCCGCCGCCCCCTTCGCCACCGAACCGCCACGACGCAAACGTCAGCGTCCCCAGCCGCCCCGCCTCGATCGCCGCTTTCGCCAGTTGTGCCGGCTTCGCGTAGCGATGGTTGAAGTTGATGGCAAAGAACAAGCCCCGTGCCGCCGCTTCCGCCAGCAGCGTGTCCGCTTGCGCTAAGTCAAACACCAGCGGCTTTTCCACCAGCAGAGGCACGCCTGCACGAATAACTTCCAGCGTCGCCTCGAAATGCCCTTCGTTGGGCAGAGACAGCGACACCAAATCCGGCTTCTCAGCGGCCAGCATCGCGTCTATGTCGATATATGCCCGGACGCCAAACTCCCGCGCCCGCGCCTCCGCCCGCTCCCGGTTCCGCCCCATCACCGCGCAGAAGTCCACGTCCCCCCGCTCCGAAAACACCCGTGCATGCTGCCGCCCCCAGCCCCCGGTTCCAATCACGGCCACTTTAATCATGCGCTGCGCCTTTCAAAAAAAAGAGGCCCCCCGCCCCAATTCTGGGGAGCCAGAGTGAGAACAGGAGGGCCAGATAAGGCGTCTTTCGGACGAAGAACAGACCCATCGCACGCAATCCTATCCTCGTCCGAAGGACGTTCTAACCAGACGGGGCGTTTACCGCCCCGACCCGAGGGGCGCGATAAATCGCGCTCCTACTTCCTAACTCTCCGGTTCCAACTATCCGGCTCCCCAGAATTGGGGCGGGGGGGCCTCTTACTCTTTGCCCTCAATCGCCGCCCGGCGCGACTGAATCGCCTTCAAACGGGCCGCGTCGAACTTGGGCCGCCGGTCAAACGTAAATATCCCGTTCAGCTCCGGGTGAACATCCGTAAGCTGCGTGTAGCAGTACCCGAACATCAGCGGGTTGTCCAAAAGCACGTCGCAGACCGCCTGGAACCGGTAGTAAAAGTCCTCCTCGGTCTCCGGGCTGCTGCCGTAGCCCCAGCTTACCGGGTTCAGCGCCCGGTCCTCGGGTGTGACCCACTTGAAGCCGCCGAACTCGCTCACCCAGTACGGCTGCCCCTCCCACGGAACCGAGAAATGGCTCGTCAGCTTGACTTTGGTGTTCCGGTCCACATTGGCGTTCGCGCCGTTCTCAAATGCCTTGCCCCGCGCCATCCCTGCGTGCCGCTTCTTGAACTTGGCGAGGCCGACGGCAAAGTCGCTGTCGTCAATGTAGTCGTGCGAGTCGTAAATATCCGCGCCGCCCACCCGGTGCGAGTAGCCCGACGTATCCAAAACAGGCCGCGTCAGGTCCATCGCTTTGGTCGCCAGATACATTCCCTGCGTCACTTCGTCCAGCACTGTGATCTTGTCGCCGATGTTCTGCCATGTCTCGTTCAACGGGCACCAGCCAATAATGCTCGGGTGCGAATAATCCCGCTCCAGCGCCTCCAGCCACTGCGACAGGTACGCCGGGTCCGGCTTCTGATGGTCATTGCTTGGCCCGTACCCGCCGCAGCCCCAGTCCCCGAACTCGCCCCAGACCAGGTAGCCCAGCCGGTCCGCATGGTACAAAAACCGCTCCTCAAAGACCTTCTGATGCAGACGCGCCCCGTTGAAGCCGACTTCCTGACTGCGCGTAATATCCGCAATCAGCGCCGCGTCCGACGGCGCGGTCATCACCCCGTCCGGGTAATATCCCTGGTCCAGCACCGTCCGCTGAAACACCGGCACCCCGTTGATATTGACACGCGGCCCGTCGAGCGCCACCGACCGCAGCCCCGCGTAACTCGTAATCTTATCAATCACTTTGCCTTTGGCGTCGCGCAGAGTAATCTCCAAATCGTACAAGTGCGGGTCTTCCACCGACCACAGCCGCCGCCTCCCCTCGGGGATCGTCAGCGTCACACGCGGCGACAAATCAAAATGCGCCGGGACCGACGCGCTCGCCACCTCTCCCGCGCCGTCTTTCAGCACCGCGTGCAGCGTCAGGCCCAGCTTATTCTGCGTCAAGGGCTGCTCCAGATGGAATGCCCCATTTGCCACATCCGGCGTAATCCGCGTCCGCCGCAGGGCCGTCTCCGGGACCGGCTCCATCCACACCGTCTGCCAGATGCCCGTCGTCCGCGTGTACAGACAGTCATACGGCGCGTACTTCTGCGCCTGCTTCCCGCGAGACTGCGGCTTGACATGCCCGTCGCGGGCGCGGACCACCACCGTGAACTTGTCGCCGCCCTTTTTGTCCAGCTTGACCGAAAATGGCGTCCATCCGCCCCGGTGCCGGACCACTTCCTGCCCGTCCACCCATACCGTCGCATCGTAGTCTATCGCGCCAAAGTGCAGCATGACGCGCTTGTTTTTCCAGCTCGCAGGCACTTCGATCTGCCGCCGGTACCACACCGCCGCCATGAAGTCCGTGTGCTGCACTCCCGACAGCGCCGACTCCGGGCAGAACGGCACCGTAATCGTCCCCTCCAAATGCCGGCCCAGCACATTGCGCTCCAGGCCACTGTCGCTGGCATCAATCTCAAACTCCCATTCGCCGTTCAGGCACAGCCAGTCGGCACGGACAAACTGCGGGCGGGGATATTCAGAACGCGGAATAATCAAAAATCTTCTCCTTCACGGCGTGCCGCATCACGGCGGCGGCTCGGCTTATGATACACTCTTGCTTTCCAGATGTCAATCACCGTTTCGTTCCAAAATAACGCAGGAAAACAACCGCCGCACGGCGAACACTTACCAACACTTTTCTCACTCTCCCCGTAAAGGTTGCTTTCCCCCATGCCATCTGCTCAGGCTGTTCCCGGCGACGTTGCCGCCATCATTGATCCGCAGGATTTGACCGTTCAGGACATTCTCTTTGTCGCCGAAGACATCATAGACCGTGCCGAAGCCCTCGGAGCCGTCACCGTTGCCTCGATCTTAGATGCCGACAAGACCCGTGCACTGGACGCCTTTTCCGATGCCGACATTCTGGCCGTCAATAGAGCTTTGAAGCTCAAAAATGGCAAGCCGTATGTCCAGTGCCTCGCTACTGGCAAAGACCGCCCCGCAAAGCCGGAAGAACTCGTCCGCCAGGCATGGATACATCGCCTCCAAACCCACTACGGCTACAGCGGCTCCAAACGAATCGGTATTGAGTTTCCCATCACCTTTGGCCGGGACACCTCCAAGCGGGCCGACATCGTCGTCTTTGACAAGGACCGGCCTACCGTCCCCTATATTATCATTGAAGTCAAAGCCGTGAAGCTCAAAGACGGCAAGGATCAGCTCAAAAGTTACTGCCATGCCACCGGCGCACCTATCGGCGTCTGGTCCGACGGCGGCTTGACCTCGGTGTATCACCGCCGCAACCCGAACTACTTCATCGAGCTGCCTGATCTGCCCACCGCCACTCAGAGCATCGAAGACATCTTTAATCAGCCCTGGACCCTCCAAACCCTGATTGACAAAGAAAAAGCCCGTGAGCGCCGCAAGCCGCTACGGGCTATCATTGAGGAAATGGAAAATGAAGTCCTTGCCAATGCCGGGGTAGACGTGTTCGAGGAAGTCTTCAAGCTCATCTTCACCAAGCTCTACGATGAAATGTCCCAGTTTCAGGGCCGCTCGGCATTCCTGCGCTTCCGCAACACCAACACCGAAGGCGACCTGCGCCGCCGCATGGATGAACTGTTTGACGAGGCGAAGAAGAAATGGGAAGGCGTCTTTGCCCCTGGGGAGCGCATCCGCCTTTCCGGCTCGCACCTGCAAGTCTGCGTGTCCTATCTGGAAGAATACAAGCTGTTCAATTCCAATCTGGACGTCATTGACGAAGCCTTTGAATTTCTCATCAACAAATCCAGCAAGGGCGAAAAGGGCCAGTATTTCACCCCCCGCTGGGTTATTGATATGTGCGTCAAAATGCTGAACCCCCAGGAAACCGAGACCCTGATTGACACTGCCTGCGGCTCGGCGGGTTTCACCGTCCACGGCATCTTTCATGTCTGGAAAGCTATTCTTGCTGACATGGGCCAGGACGCTTCCCACCTGTTCACCTTAGAACAGAAGCCGCCGCGCTGCCTGGACTATGTGCAGGATAAAGTCTTTGCCATCGACTTTGACGAAAAAGCCGTTCGCGTGGCCCGCTGTCTCAATCTTATTGCTGGCGACGGCCAAACCAACGTCCTGCACCTCAACACCCTGGACTACACCCGCTGGGATGAGACCTTCAAAGGCGACGACTGGAACGATACCTACTTTGCGGGCTGGAAAAAACTCCGCAAGCTGGCCGCTGGCAAGGACTACCGGCAGTTTGGTTTTGATGTCCTCATGGCAAACCCGCCCTTCGCCGGTGACATCAAGCAAACCGATGTGCTGTCTCACTATGACCTCGGCCACAAAGCCACCGGCAAACAGGAAAGCGCCGTCGGGCGCGACCTGCTCTTTGTCGAGCGCAATCTGGATTTCCTGAAACCCGGCGGACGCATGGCCGTGGTGCTGCCCCAGGGACGCTTCAACAATTCCAGCGATAAGCGCCTCCGGGAGTTCATCGCGGACCGTGCCCGCATCCTCGCCGTGGTCGGCCTCGACGGCAACACGTTCAAGCCCCACACGGGCACGAAAACCAGCGTTCTCTTCGTTCAGAAGTGGAACGAGGACCCGCAGGCCGGGCCGCTCTGCCCCCGCGTCGACGATTACCCGATCTTCTTTGCCACCCAGCAGAAACCCAGCAAGGATACCAGCGGCGATGCCCTGATCGCCATGAAAGACGGCCACTTTGTCCAGGACACCCACGGCCACTACTTTGTTCAGCATGACCTCTTTAACCATGACGGCATGACGGAGGATGGCATCGCGGAGGCGTTCGTGGAGTTTGCCACGAAAGAGAACCTGTCTTTTTTCTGAACCGCCCCTTCGACAAAGCCAACTATGAGGCATTGTTGAAGGGGCTGGAAGCCGCAGAGATACCGTACTCGTCCTTAAACGAACAGGCACGTATAGACCCCGAATACTTCAAAAAACGGTATCTGCGGGAAGATGCAGAACGCGAGCGGTTCTCTAATCATCCTTTAGGGACCCAGGCTTTCATAACTGACGGTCAGCACGGCTATCATGTGGTCGATGAAACCTCACCAATCTCTATGCTCACTGCCAAGAACGCTCGGGGATGGTTTGCCACGACCGAGGATGCCGACCCTATCGCGGATTGGGTGCATCAAAATAATCAGCGTTCTTCTCTGGAAAAAGACGACCTCATTATCTCCACCCGAGGAACAGTTGGCCTTTGTGCTTTAGTGACGCCAGAGTCATTGCCCGCCAACATTGACCAAGATGTGGCCCGCGTTGCATTCAATCAGGACTCTGTTTTCAATCCCTATTTCGTCTTGGCGTACCTTAACAGCGCCTTCGGTCAAGATTGGCTGAATAGGAACGCTACAGGAATGGTTCAACAGGGCGTATCCCTTGAGAAACTCAGGCTGTTGCCATTGCCTCAGCTCAGTATTCGTTTTCAAGAAGAAGTACGTGACGCTGTCAAAAGTGCCCTGCGAAAAAACGTGTCTTCTCGCTATGCCTACGCCCAGGCCGAAGCCCTCCTCCTCCGCGAGCTAGGCTTGGAAGGCTGGCAGCCGCCGGAGCCGCTGGCCTACGAAAGCACGTTTAGCCAGGCATGGGGCGATGGGCGGCTGGATGCGGAGCATTTTCAACCCAAATACGCCGCCATGCTGGAACGGGTGAAGCAGGTTGCCCCACGCTGTCGGAACGTGGCAGACTTTGCCACCTTCTGCGACCGGGGCGCACAGCCTCTGTATAGCGAGGAAGGCACGCTGGCAGTCGTCAACTCTCGCCATATCCTTGAAAATGGGCTGGATTATGATAACTTTGAACGTGCCCATGCGTCACAGTGGAACCACACGAACTTTGTTTCCGCCCGCATTGAGCGGGGTGATGTTCTTACCTATATGACCGGGGCAAACGTAGGACGTACCGCTGTTTACCTGAGCGATGAACAAGCACTAGCAAGCAACGAAGTGAACATTCTACGAACAAATCAGGAAAACCCTGTTTATGTTGCGGCTGTCATTAACTCAATGGTAGGTCGGATGCAAACGCGAGGTTCTGTCACCGGGTCCGCACAGGCCCACCTTTACCCCTCAGACATCAAGAAGTTCCTCATTCCCTTTGTATCAGACGACGTTCAACAGCAGATTGTCCAGGCCATCGAAACCGCACATCAGGCCCGGCGGCAGTCCAAGCAACTGCTGGAAGCCGCCAAGCGGGCCGTGGAAATGGCGATTGAAGACAGCGAAGATGCCGCCCTCGCCCTGCTGACACAAGCGACCACCGAGCCAGAGTAACCCCCGTCTTCTCTTTACCCTCTCCTCGCAGGGGAGGGAGCGAGGCACGAGCGGGAGGGGTCCGACTCCCCCAGAATTGGGGGCCGGGGGGCGATCCTGCCCGCCCCCCGCCTCTCCCCTCCAAATCCTTCCTTTAGGAAGGACCCCACGAAGCAGGGAAGGCAGGTCTCCGGTTCCCCCATTGTTGGGGGCGAGGGGGTCCGAATGGCCCTTGACACAGGTTCCCGCAAACTGTCACAATAAATCATAAGTCTACTAAAATAGCCGATTGCTATATTGTCACAAAGGAACCCAAAACCATGCCCACCACCGAAAACGGTAAAGCCATCGCCGCCCGTAACGCCACCACACACGGCCTGTTCGCCCGCGACGTCGTCCTCCCCCACCTCGGCGAAGACCCCGCCGGCTACCAAACACTCGCCGACGAGCTGGCAAAACAGCTCGCCCCCCAGAACCTCCTCGAACACCACTACGTCGAAAAGATCGCCGCCGCCTCCTGGCGTCTGCGCCGCCTTCAACGCTGGCAGGCCCAGCTCTATGAAGACGACACCCTCACCGAGGGCGACCGCCTGGACCGGCTCGACAAAACCCTGCGCCATGAGACGGCCCTGCATCGCCAGATTGACACCGCCGTTAAGCTGCTCGCTAAAGACGTGCCTCAGCTCTACGCCCGCCGCGTCCGCGCCCGCGTGTTAGAGGACGCCATGCTGTCGGAGCGCGAGTGTCAGGAGTGTCCCGAAGACGACGCGGCCATTTCGATGGAAGTCCGCAACCGCTTGGGCCGCATCCGCAAAGCCACGGACATAGCCCTGCCTCGCCTTGTCACCGCCCCCCTTGATACGGTTCCGCAGGAAGCACCACCGGATGCAGACGACAACGCGCCCGAAAATTGCCAAAACGAACCCGCCCTGGCCTCTCCCGTCCTGCCCCCCCAGAATTGGGGGCCGGGGGGCGATCCTTCCGGGTCCGAAAACCCTCTTCTTGCAGGGGAGGGAGCGAGGCACGAGCGGGAGGGGTTCTACTCCGGCTCCCCAGAATTGGGGCGGGGGGCCTCCCCTCGGAGGAATACGACGAAATCTGCCAGAACGAACCCGTCTCTGACCCTGCGATCACCGAAGTAGACCCCCGCACCCACCCGGCCTTTTTGGGCAGGAACGAAGTGCCCCGCGTCCACCCCTACGCCGCCCTGCACCGGCGCGAGGACCACCGGGTCATCCACGCCGCCGCCCGCGCCCAGTCCTATCTGTCCGCCCGCCAGCGCGACGAACTACTGTATTAAACTGTCACGAGGGATGTTGGTGTATAAGGGACGTTGTTGCATAAACCGTAGGGGCGCTGCTTGCCGCGCCCTCCTGCCCGTCTTGTTCCGGCTATCCGTCCTTGTTCCGGCTCGGCTTACTCTAAAACGCAGGCCCAAATTAGGAGCAGGCCAAATTAGGAGGGCGCAGCAAGCAGCGCCCCTACTCTCGCTGCCCACTATTGAGGATGGGGGACTTGCATCTTGCACCCTCCCATGCCCGCGAAGGCGGGGAATTGCCCTTTTAAAGCACGGGGGTTCAGCCCCGTGACTGGCTTTCGGGTACACTCACACCATCATGGACATTCCACAACTGCAATATGAACCGCTTGTGCGGGCCGCGCTGGCCGAAGACATCGGGCCGGGGGACATCACCACGACGCTCTGCATTCCCGCAGGAACGCAGGCCACCGCCACCGTCCTTGCCAAGCAGCCTGGCGTCATCGCGGGACTTGCCATCGGCGAGTTAGCGTTTCATCTGCTCGACCCTGCCGCCGTCTGGACCCCGCAGGTCAAAGACGGCGACCGGGTGGGGGAGGGGCGCACGCCGCTTGCCACCGTCACCGGCGATGCTCGCGCCCTGCTCACCGCCGAGCGCGTCGCCCTGAACTTCATGCAGCACCTGTCCGGCATCGCCACCGTCACTGCCCGCTATGTCGCCGCCGCGTCCGGGACGTCCGCTCGCATCGCGGACACCCGCAAGACCACGCCCGGCCTGCGGATGCTGGAAAAGTACGCTGTTCGGATGGGCGGCGGCTTCAATCACCGAATTGGCCTCTATGACTGCGTTTTAATTAAAGACAACCACATCAAAGCCGCCGGGGGCATCGGCCCCGCCGTCGCCCGCGCCAAAGCCACTGTCCCGCATACCATGAAAGTGGAGGTCGAAGCCTCCACCCCCGCCCACGTCGCCGAGGCACTCACGGCAGGCGCGGACATCATACTTTTGGACAACATGGACACCGACATCATGCGCTGGGCCGTCGAAACCATCGGCACTCGTGCCATCTCCGAAGCCTCCGGCGGCCTCACCGAGTCCCGCGTCGCCGAAGTCGCTGCCACCGGCGTCAACATTCTGAGCATCGGGGCTTTGACCCATTCTGCCCCCGCGCTCGACATCTCGCTCGACTTCTCCTAAATCCGGTCCTCAATCCGGCTCCCTCTCCTTTCATAAGGAGAGGGCTGGGGTGAGGTTTCTATTCCGGCTCCTAATTATCAGGCTCCCCAGAATTGGGGCGGGGGGGCCTCCGAAAGGCTTCTCGTTGACTATGCTCACCTTCGGCCAGCCGCACCGGCACGTTCCCCGGTGCGAATCCACCAATGACCTCGCCCGCGACTGGGCGCGGGACCCCGATGGCCCCGCCCCCTCCGGCGCGGTCGTTTCCACCGACTTCCAGACGCGAGGGCGCGGCCAGCGCGGAAGGTTATGGGAAGCCGGGCCGGGCGAGAATGCCCTGCAATCATTCGTGTACCGCCTGCCCGCAGGCAGCAATCCCGGCCAGATTGGCCTCGTCGCCGCCGTCGCCCTCGCCGACGCCCTGACCACGCTCGGCCTCGCGCCCGCCATCAAATGGCCCAATGACATCTTATTAGGTGGCCGCAAAACGGCGGGTATTCTAGTAGAAGTCTCCGGCCCCGTCGCCATCTTGGGCATCGGCATCAATGTCAACCAGACCGAGTTCGACAGCGCGGCGGCATTCGTCACCCCGCCGACCTCTCTGAAAGCCGAAACAGGCCGGGAGCTTGCCGTCGATGACGTGCGTGAGGCGCTCTGCCGGGCGCTCACCATTTGGGTCGAACGCTGGCAGCAAGAGGGCTTTTTGCCCGTGCTGAAAGCCGCCCGCGCCCGGCTCGCCGTCGGCGCTGCCGTCCGGCGCGGCGACGAAACCGCGCCCCTGACCGGCTTAGAAGACGACGGCGCGGCTCGTGTCCGGCTGCCGTCTGGAACTTTCGCCCGCTGGGACACGTTACACTAAAGGCGCAATCGCCGCGCAGATAGTGTATAATAGGCTAAAGGAAACTGTGTATGCTGAAGTCTCGCTGGCTGAGTACCTTCACAGTCATTGGCGCGGTGCTGATTGTGCTTGGCATCGTCGGCCTGGTTCTTGGGCCAAAGTTCATGTATGACCCCGGCCAGCCCATCACCGGCAAAGAAGGCTTGTGCTACCTGGCTGTCGGCGTGCTGATGGTCCTGAACGGCGTGATGACGCCCGCGCCCGCCGCCGAAAAGACCCCGGTTAAAAGCCGCACCACGACCGCCGCCGACAAACGGGACTAACCTCCCTGTACCAATAACAAACTGAGGATTAACGTTTTATGCCATCGGAAGCCATCCGCTGTACCGACTGTGGGGCCGTCTTCAAAGGCGTCCCGGCCTGGCTGTCCACCGCCAGTGTCAAATTTAGCTGCACCAACTGCCCCAAGCGCCCGTCCCGCCTCGCCCGCTTTGATGCCGCCCCCCCCGCGTCTCTCATCAAAGCCAAAGAGGAAGACGATGACGATCTGGACACTGTGGAAATTGAGGATCTCGACGAAGACGCCGATGGAGACCTCGACGACGACGCCAAAGCGGAGTAAGACACAAAACAGCCCGGCGCTTTTCGCGCCGGGCTTCTTGGATTTAAACCGATGGACCCAATTTTAATTGACCTACCTGACGAACTCTTGGGCAAGCGCGTCCTCCTTCGCCCTCCTCGCTTCGGCGACGGCGCGGTGGTATGGGAAGCGCTGGAAGAATCGCGGGAGCAAATCAGCCCGTGGCTGCCCTGGGTGAAAAAGACCCGCAGTGCCGAAGACCAAGAAGCGGCCACCCGGCGTGCTGTAGCCCGTTGGCTCACTCGCGAGGACCTTAGGGTAAGCATTTGGGAACAGGCTACAGGCCGCTATCTGGGCGGCAGCGGCCTGCACCGTATTGACTGGGCCGTACCCGCTTTCGAGATCGGCTACTGGCTCCGCACCTCCGCCTGGGGTCAGGGCTACGTTTCAGAGACCGTGCGCGTCCTCTGCCGCTTTGCCTTCGAGACGCTCCATGCCAACCGGGTGGAAATATGCTGCGATGACCGCAACGAGCGCAGCCTCGCCGTTGCCCGCCGCCTCGGCTTCATCGAAGAGGCAGCATTGCGAAACCATAGCCGAGATACCAGGGGGGAGCTGCGCGATATGGTGATCTTTGCCCTGACACCCGCCGACTACGCGCAGGCCACGCTGACATGGCAGCCATGAACCGCATTTCCATCATTGGCACAACCGGCTCCGGCAAAAGCACCCTGGCCGTGCAGCTTGCCCGCATTATGGGAATGCCCTGTGTTGAGCTGGACGCGATCCACTGGCAGCAGCCGGGCTGGAACCCCATTAGCCGGGAGCAGTTTCAGTCCGAGGTCGCTGAAGCGATCCGCGCTGAGCGTTGGGTGGTTGAAGGCGGCTACTCCATCGTTCGTCCCCTCATCTGGGCACGCGCCGACACCGTGCTCTGGCTGGATTACTCCTTCCCCGTTACCCTCAGCCGCCTCCTGCGCCGCACCACTCGCCGCATTCTGAGCCGCGAGCTGCTTTGGGGCAGCAACCGAGAAAGCCTGCAAATCGCCCTGTCCCGCGAATCCATTCTCCTGTGGCTTCTGAAAACCCACGGCCCAAACCGGCAGAAGTTCGCTGCCCAGATCGCTCTCCCCGAAAACCAGCACCTGTGCGTCTTTCGCTTTTCCTCCCCGCAACAGGCCGAAGCATGGCTCGAAAGTCAAATGGCCCGGCGCTAAAAACGCCAGGCCGTTTTTGTGTCTCTTTAATCCAACGACTCGCTTTCGCGGGCCGGGTCCGCCTCTGCGCCCGCTTCCGCGCCGGGGGCACGCCCGCCGCCCCGGCTGCCACGCGGGCCGCCGTCGCCGTTTTTAGAGCCGTCCCCGCCGCCGTAAGCCAGCGCCTCATCGGGGATTTGGCGATGCCAGACCACCCGGCCCAGCCAGTTGGCGAAGTTGTCAAACAGCAGGTATACGCTCGGAATGACCAACAGGGTCAGGAACGTGGACACAATCACGCCGCCGACGACCGTGATGCCCAGCGGCTGACGGAAGCCCGCGCCGCGCCCCAGCGCCATCGCTGTGGGGAGGGTGGCACCCACAATCGCAAACGAGGTCATCAGGACAGGCCGCAGACGGGTGGGGGCCGCTTCCAGAATGGCATCCAGCCGCTTGTAGCCGCGTGCCCGCAGCGTGTTGGTGTAGTCCACCATGAGGATGGCGTTCTTGGTGGCGATGCCGTTCAGCATAATGACGCCAATCGCCGTAATCAGCGAGAAAGGTGTTCCCGTCAAGAGCAGCGCGGCCAGCGCCCCGACCAGCGCCTGCGGCAGCGTCAGCATGACCGACAGCGGATACAGCATATTGTTGAACAGCGCCGCCATCAGCATATACGACAGGATGATCCCCAGAAGGACCGCCTGAATCAGATATGGGAACTCGTCCTGACTCGTCTGCGCGTCGCCGCCCCAGGCATAGGACACCCGCCCGAACTGACCGGAATCAACCAGCTTCTTGATGGCCGGGTCAATATCCTTGAACCGGACGTTGTTGATCTGCGTGCCCGGCAGCAGGTACGCCGTCACCGTCACCTGCCGCAGCCGGTTCAGCCGGTCCACACGAGTCGGCCCCGCACCGATGCTGATGTTGGCGACATTCCCCAGCAGGATCGGATTGCCGTTCTGGTAGCCGACCGGAATCTGGCCCACCGTGAAGGTGTTGCTCCGGTCTTTCTTCGACAGGATGACTTTGATATTGTACTCGTTGGAGTCCTTCGGGTCCCGGTACTGCGCCGTGATGTTGCCCTGCAAGGCTGTGGACACCGTGGTCGCCACATCAGCCACATTCAGGCCGTACTGCGCGGCACGGGTCCGGTCAAGGCGCACCTGCACTTCGGGCTGGCTGGCTTTAAACGAGATGTCGCTGCCATACGTTCCCGGCGTCTTGTCCACCACATCCTGCACCAGCGCGGCGGCATGGAGTATCTGCGTGAAGTCCGTGCCGACCAGATTGATGGACAGCGGAGCGCCGCCGCCGCCGAAGCCATTGACCGGCGAAGCCTGGATTTTCAGGCTGCTGCCGTTGCCCGGAATGGTCTGGACAATCCTGCGGATTTTCTTCGCCACATCCTCATCCGACTCATCGCGCAGCGTGTCTTCTCCGGTGTGCTTTTGCCAGAACTGGGCTTTGTCCATCGGTGCGGCCCGATCAAACAGGGACACCTGAATCTGGGCATACTGCGTGCCCGTGTCGCCCGAACCCGCGCCGCCCGAAGCGTTGCGCCCAACCACCGTTTGCAGGTACTTCACGTCGCTATCCAGGCTCTTATCCGCCCGGATACGCCGCTCAATCTCGTCGGTGATGGTCTTCGTCACCGGCAGCGCCGTTCCCGCCGGAGCCTGCACCGTTACCGACACCAGGTTCTGGTCCTGCGCGGGCGAAAACCGGAAGCCCAGCCTCGGGAAGATCAATATAACCGCCGCGACCAGGACCAAGTTGCCGACGATGACAACGATCCAGGGCCGCTTCAGGAAGGCCCGCAGAATGTTGCGGTAGAAGTTCTCAAACTTGTGGTAGCCCCGGTTGAACCAGCCCGCAAAGCCCGACTGTCCCTCGCCGCTGGCTTCCAGCGACTCGCCCTTCTTGAACCAGCGCGAGGCCAGCATCGGGGTCAGGGTGAACGACACGAACAGCGAGATCAGCACGGCCACCGAAATAGACACACCGAACGACCGGAAGAACTCGCCGATGACGCCGCCCATGAACGCAATCGGGATGAAGACCACGAGGTCCACGGCGGTCAGCGTCAGGGCCGCCAGACCGATCTCCGCCCGGCCCGTGATCGCCGCCTCACGCGGCTCCTGCCCCAGCGCCAGATGCCGCGAGATGTTTTCAATCACGACAATGGAGTCGTCAATTAGAATGCCAATCGCCAGCGACAGCCCCAGCAGAGTCAGCGTGTTCAGCGTGAAGCCGAACGCCGAAATCGGCAGGAACGTGGCAATAATGCAGACGGGGATAGCGATAGCGACGATGATCGTGGCCCGCAGGTTGTGCAGGAACAGGAACACAATGAGAACGGCCAGCAGCGCCCCGATAAAGAGCGATACCACAACGTCTTTCAGGTTTTCCTTCACATTGGTCGAGTCGTCGCGGGTCACCACAAAGCTGACATCGCTTGGCAGGAACTTCTTGACTTCGATCAGCTGCTTGCTCACGCCCTCGGTGGCTTTGAGCGTGTTGCCGTCGCTCGTCTTCTGGATAGTCAGCGTGACCGAGTCCTGCCCGTCCAGTGTGCTTTCGACGGTCTTTTCGACCGTCGTGTCGCTGACAGTGGCAATGTCCGAAAGATGCACCGTCCGCCCGCTGCTGCCCTCGCTCGGCGAGGCATCGGGGTTTTTCGGCAGGGAAATTGTCAGGTCTTTCAGCTCCTGCACCGACGCGAACTCACCCAAAAACCGGATGGACGAGTACTTGGTGCTGGTCTGGATGTAGCCCGCTGAGACGTTCTGGTTGGCATTGTCAATGATGGTGGCGAGCTGCCCGATAGTCAGCCCGTAAGCCTCCAATCGGTCCGAGCGGACGGCCACGCGGATTTCGCGCTGCTCGCCGCCGGTGACATTGACCGCCGACACGTCCGGGGCTTGCTGAAGCCGCTCCGACACAACGTTGTCGGCCAGCACGCGCAGGTCACGCGGGCTTTCCTTGCCCTTCATGGCAATATACATGATGGGCTGCGAGGAGTTGTCCTGCTTGGCAACACTCGGGCTGTCGGCATTGATGGGGAGCCGCTTGCGGACCGCGTCCACCTTCTGCCGAACATCCGCCGCCGCCGTGTCCAGGTTTGTCCCGAAGAAGAACGTACACCGCACCACTGAGACGCCCGACTGCGAGGTCGAGTCAATCTGCTTGAGGCCGGAAACGCCGCTGATGGAGTCCTCAATCGGCTTTGTGATCAGCGTTTCCATCTCCTGCGGATTAGTTCCCGCGTAGGTGGTGTTGATGGAGACGACCGGGAAGTCGACTTTCGGATTCAGCTCTGCCGGCAGGCGCAGGTAGCTGACCAGCCCCAGCACGACAAACGCCGCCACTATCATTAAAATCGCAATCGGGCGATTGATCGCCAGACGTGTGACACCCATAATTAGTCCCTTGCTACTCGTTAAGGCTTGTCTCGGAAGACAAAATCTCTACCCGCAGGTTTCCTTCGTGAACATTCCGCCGGACGGTGAGGTTAAAGCTCACCCGCCAAAATGGCGGGCACTCCGCGTCCTGCAAATGCTCAATCGTAATAATCCGCTCAATGCCGTCGATCCCGGCGTTCAATGCCACTTCGTTCGCTTCTGCCAGTGCATCGCCCGGCGTCATCGCCTCGAATATCTGCGGCGTAACCCGCGCAGTGACGGTGGTTTGATGGCCCGCCCTGTATGCGGCAGCGTAATGGCCTCGCGGGCGTATTTTTCGTGAAAGATGCTCTGTTGAGGACTCTTCTTCGTCAGTTTCAACCGCCTGTTTCATATTCATATCTTTCTCGGTTGGTCACGAGGCGTGCGCTGATTATGCGTAAGGCATTTTGGCGCTCTACAAAAACGACAGCAAGGAGGCGGTTTTGGTCGGACATTCCAATTTCAACCAGCCGCTCCTCATCGAAAGAGTGCTTTGTATCTCCGTATGTTATTGAGAACGTATCACTAAATACAGTTTCCGCTTCCTCAAAAGAAACGCTGTGTTTTGCCCGGTTTGTCCGTGCCTTGTTGGTATCCCATTCAAACGGCAATTTGACATCCTTGTTATTGACTGCTTACTGAGCCGCCCCCGCGCCGCGTTTGCTGCCACCGATAACCGCGCCGCTGGCGTCTACGATGGCGAGCTTCTGGCCTTTTTTGAGGTCCTGCTGGCCGACAATGATAATCGTCTGGCCGGGCGCGAGGCCGCTGGTAATCTGCGCCTGCTTCTGGTTCTGAATGCCGATTTTGACCGCCTGCGGCTGAGCCGTGTTGTCCGGGCCGACCACAACAACCTGCTGGGCCGAGGTCTGTGTGCCGTTGGCAATCGGCTCGTTGCTGCTGGCATTCGCCTGGAAGCCAGAGGCGCTGGCAAGCGGAACCAGAGCGTTCGCGGGAACCAGAGTGGCGTTGCGGGCGACATCAGTCACGATAGCGCCCCGAGCAAACATTCCGGGGCGCAGGTCATGGCCGGAGTCGGTGATGGTGACCCGCAGCGAGAACACCCGGTTGCTCGCGGAGGCGGCGGGGTACACCGCCGTCACTTTGCCCATGTACTTGTGGCCGGGCAGGGCATCTACCTGCACATTGACGGGGTTGCCAATCTGGATATTGACAAAGTCCGTCTCGCTGATGGTCGGCTCATAGTAGACGCTGCCGAGGCCCACCACGCGCATCAGGTTCGTGCCGGGCGCGGCAATCTGCCCCGGCTCCACTTCGCGGGCGGCCACGATGCCGTCAATCGGCGACCGGATGAACGCATTGGCAACCTGCTGCTGATTGAACGCCAGCGTCGCCTGCTGCTGCCGCACCGCCGCCTGCGCCTGCGTGACGGCGGCCTGCGCGGCCAGAATGTCGTCCTGGCGGACCGCCGTCTGCTGCTCATTGGCAACGGCGGTTTTGAGATTGGCCTGCTGCTGCTGGAGCTGCGCCAGCGCGGCGGCGACATCTTCGGTTTGAGCGCCCGCCTGGGTCAGGGACAGCGCCTGCTGCGTGTTCTTGTAGGTTTGCACCTGCACGTCGTAGTTGGTCTCTGCCGTATCCAAATCGGCTTTCGCCAGTGCGCCCTGCTGAAACAGCGTCTTGTTGCGCGTCAAAATGGTTTTGGCGTTGTCCAGATTGGCTTTAGACAGCAGCACCTGGCTTTTGGCCTGCAAAATCTGCTGCGGGCGTGAGCCGCCCTTGACTTTCTTGTAGTTCTGGTTGGACGCCGCCACCTGCGCTTTTGCCTGGGCGATGGCCTGTTTGGCGGTCTGCACCTGAAGCGTGTAGTTGGTCCGGGCCTGCGACAGCTTGGCGTTGTTGGAGGCCACATTGGACTGCGCCTGCGCGACATTTGCCTCTGCCTGCCGGACATTGGCCTGAACGTCGGTGGTGTCCTGCTGGGCGACGACCTGCCCGGCTTTGACGGTCTGGCCTTCGCGGAAGTTGACCGCGATGATCCGGCCCGTCGCACGGGCCGAAAGCTGGACGTCTTGAAGTGCCTGAATGTTGCCGGTTACGGGGACGGTCTGCGAGATGGTTCCCGTCTGCACGGTCGTGACCTGCACGGGAATGGCCCCGCCGGGAGCGCCGACGCCGGGCGGGCCGGTTTTCGCGTCTTTTTTGCCGCAGCCCGTCAGCGAGCCTGTCAAAACAATGCCCGCCAGCAGCGCGGCCTGGAAATGGAATTTCATGCTTCTTTAATGTCTCTCGGTCTTAACGTCCGCCAATAGCGCGGGTCAGCTGGGCCAGTGAAGTCTGGTAGTCGTACTGGGCATTCAGCAGGTTAGTTTGGGCCTGCGCGAGCTGCGCCTGTGCGTTCACCACATCTAAAATCGTCCCGATGCCGTTTTGATAGCGCACATTGGCGAGGCGGTAGGCTTCATCGGCAGTCGCCGCGCCGACGCCGGTGGACGAAGCCCGTGTCTGGGCGTCATTGATATTGGACAGCGCCTGCCGCACTTCCAAATCCACATTCAGCCGAAGCTGGTCGCGGGTGATTTTCTGCGTTCGCAGGTCGGATTCAGCGGTGCGAACCCTGGCTTTGGTGGCTCCGCCGTCATACAGAGGGATGCCGAGAACCGCTGAAATCGTATAACTCGTGTGGCTGTTGGTGCTGACAGGGCCAGAGTAGCCGCCGGTTCCCACAATACTCAGCGATGGCAGCAGGCTGACCCCGGCCAGCTTTTTCAGCCGCTCGGCAAGCGTAATGTTGCGCTCCGCCTGCTGCACTTCCGGGCGGTTGGTCAGCGCCGTTTTCGTGAGCGCCGTCCGGTCAAACGTCTGGTTGATCGGGGGCTGCGCCGGCTCTTCCAGCGTGACCGGCGTGTCCTGATCGAGACCGACCAGATTGTTCAGGTTCGCTGCTGCCAGCGTCAGCGTGTTGCGGGACGACGAAAGCTGGGTCTGGGCATTGGACAGCGTCGTTTGCGCGGTCAGCACGTCGTACTTGGCGGTCGCGCCCGCATCAAAACGCACCTGCGCGATCCGCACGCTCTCGGTGTCGGCGGTCACAAGCTGTTCGTTGACCCGCACCTGCGCCTGATCGCGCAGGACGTTGAAGTAGGTGTTTTTGACCGACAGCACGGTCTCGTTGGCGACCCGGTCCAGATCGGTTACGTAAAAGTCCCGTGTGAGCGTTTCCACATCCTGCGCGGCGGGGATCAGCTTGAAGAGGTCCACGCCCTGCGTCACTGTCAGACGGGCGCTGTAGTTGTTGCTGGAGCCGCCCCGAAAGCCGTTGTTGAATGTGCCGTTGCCGGGCACGGTTCCCGTCCCGTCGCCTGTGCCGGTCGTGTCGACCCGAGGACGAAGTGCCGGGGCTGCCGCCGCGCCAACGGCAGTCCCTGTGCCAACGGCGGCTCCGGTGCTGGCAGCGGGAGCCGCTCCACCAGTGGCCTGCGTGAGCTGGTCGAACAGCGGCGGCAGATCGGCGACGGCCTGCGCGGTGCGAAACTGCGCCGTCGGGCCGGTCGTCCCAAAAGTGCTCCCCGACGTCCCCGTGCTTCCGGGCGTCCCGCCCGTGCCCGTGGTTCCGCCCGTTCCCGTATTGCCGCCGGTGGTCCCGGTCGTGCCGACTGTTCCCGTATTGCCGAGTGTGCCGGTGGTTCCGCCACCGCTTAACGTCCCGGTCCCCTGCGGGGTCGTGCCGAGCGATGAGTTTGTGCCATCGCTGCTGGTCCCGGTCCCGCCGCCCCCGCCGCCGGTGAACGTACTCGCGGAGCCGCCGCCCTGGTCGGTGATGACGGGGATAACACCACCGCCGGGCAGTGACCCGGTGGCGTTGCCGCCCCCCGCCGCCGTGTTAAAGGTCTTGATGCTGGAATAGGTGTCCACAAGGTCCACGCGCACCTGCGGCAGCCCGGCGGCATTGGCCTGAGCAATAAGCTGCTGGGCCTTAATCACTCGCTCCCGCGCAAGCTGCACGCTGGAATTGCTGCGGAGCGCCAGTGTCAGGACCTGGTCCAGCGTGAGCGTTTTGGCCGGAGCCGTCCCGGCAGGAGGCAGAACTGGGGGCAACGGCGCGGGCGTGGGGATGGGCGTGGGTGCAGGAATGGGCGCAGGCGGCGGGGCAGGCGTCTGTGCCATGACCTGCGCCACGGGAAGCGAGAAGAGCGCCATCGCTGCCAGCGGAAAGCCGCTCACGGGCCGCCAGAAAGATCGTGTCAAGAAGCTGTCTCCTCCGATTTGCTAGTGCTTTGAACTTCTTTGATCTGAATCTCATGTTCCAGAGTTTGCAGGTCTGAGAGAATCGTGGTCATAAACTCGCGCAGGGCCTCGATCTTGACCAGCATCAGGCCCTTTTCATGGGGAGCACCCATAATCAGCAGCTTGTCGCCGGTCTCAATCCCGTACTTTTTGCGGGCTTCCACAGGGATCACGATCTGGCCGCGCTCGCCAACGGTCGCCGCGCCGTAAAAGTGGTCTTTAAGGCTGAATTCTTCGTGTGTCTTGCTCATAGCGGTTGTGTCTAAGGGGTAAATACCGGAAAAAAATGAAAGCGGAATGAAAATCTGTCAAAAATCACGTAAAAATCATGTAAATCATACGTCTCATCCGTGTCAGCGCCATTATGCGTGTTTCAAGCGCGAATGTCAACCCGCGCCTGGACACTCCTTTGCCGGGTGCGGAACTTTGGGAAACCTGGCTTTGTTCAACAGGCAAAGGGGCCACTTCTGTGTTTCAGCATCTGCGCGAAGACATTCAGACGATTTTTACCAAAGACCCCGCCGCCCGCTCGGTGGCCGAAGTGCTGACCTATGCCGGGTTCTGGGCGCTGTTTTTTCACCGGATCGCCCACCGCCTCTATGGGCGCGGCTGGTTTTTCCCGGCCCGGCTTCTGTCGCAGTACAGCCGTCTGGTCACAAACATTGAAATTCACCCCGGCGCGACCATCGGACGTCGCTTTTTTATTGACCACGGTGCGGGCGTCGTCATCGGCGAAACCGCCGTCGTCGGCGACGACGTTTTGATGTACCATCAGGTCACGCTCGGCGGCACGTCGCTGACGAGAACCAAGCGGCATCCGACGGTCGGCAGCAACGTTCTGCTCGGCATGGGCGCGAAAGTGCTGGGCAACATCACCGTCGGCGATGGCGCACGCATTGGTGCAAACGCCGTGGTCACCCGAGACGTTCCCCCAAACACCAGCGTCGTCGGCGTGCCGGGGCGTATCTTGGTTCAGGACGGGCAGCACATCTCGGAGCGCACCACCGCGCAGGTCATGGACCAGGCGCTCGGCAATGCTGACCCGATGGGCGAAATTATCCGCCGCTCGCTGGCTGAAATCGAAGACCTGAAGTGCCGCTTGCAGGCCGTCGAAGAAGAGCAGCACCCCGACCGCCTCCTGCGGGCTTTGGACACCGTCTGGGACAAAATCCCCGAAAAGTCGCTGACCGAGCAGTTCGACGAAATCTGTGCCGACCATTATATCCCCTGCCCGGAAGAAAACCTCTCCGGCGGAGGCATTTAGTTTGCGCCTGCCGCGCCCTCTGCCGCCCGGCGGCACGATTGGCGTTGTCAACCCGTCCAGCCCTGTCGAGCCTGACTTATTAGACGCTGGCATCGCGGTTTTAGAGGCACATGGCTTCCGCGTCGTGACCGCCCCCCACGTCCGCGCCCGCGACGGCCACCACGCCGGGGCGCCCGTTGCCCGCGCCGCCGACTTCACTTCGTTCTATGCCGACCCCACCGTTGACGTACTCTGGTGCGCTCGCGGCGGCTCGTCGGCCCTGCGCCTGTGGCCTTTGCTGGACTGGCCCGCGCTTGCCGCCCTGCCGCCCAAAATGGTGATTGGCTACTCGGACACGACTTCTCTGCTCATTCCTCTTGTCCAAAACGTCGGCACAATCGCTCTGCACGGTCCGTTAGTGTTTGAGCTAGGCAATACGGCCCCCGACGTGCTCGACTGGCAGCTTCGGCTGCTCCAATCCCCCGAACCCGCTGGCCCCGTGCTAGGCCATGCTGCGGACACGCTGGTTTCCGGCACTGCTGAGGGGCAACTCTGCGGCGGCTGCCTGTCACTTGTCGCCGCCACGCTCGGCACGCCGTACCAAATCAACACCACCGGCAAGCTGCTCCTGCTGGAAGACATCGACGAAGCCCCGCACCGCGTTGAGCGTTATCTGGCACAGTTCGCCGCCGCCGGGCTGTTCGAGGCCGCCGCCGGGGTCGTGTTCGGCACGTCCAGCGGGGCCGACGACTCGCGCACTCTGCCCCTGAGCCAAATCTGGGCCGACGCGGTCGTCCCCTTCGGCAAGCCCGCCGTCCTCGGCTTCCCGTTCGGCCACGTCACCCCGAACTACGCCCTCCCCCTCGGCGTCCGCGCCCGGTTGGATGCCGACACCGGCATGCTGACCCTGCTGGAACCGGCGGTCGCCAATTATGGCTAATTGAGGTAAGATATTTGCCTTATGCTTACAGATGGACTGGCAATTTTAGACAGGATGGTGCTTGCTGTGGATTTAGTTCGTGAGCGACTGCTTCGCGCTACTGCCGCACTGGAACGAGCAGGGGTTCTATATGCTGTCGCCGGTGGGAATGCGGTCGCTGCCTGGGTTGCGCGGGTTGATGTAGCAGCCGTCCGCGCAACACAGGACGTTGACATTATTTTGCGCCGTGCAGACCTTGCCGCCGCTCAGGCAGCTTTGGAAGAAGTGGGGTTTGTTTACCGGCACGTCGCCGGAATGGACATATTTTTGGACGGCCCCAACGCGAAAGCACGGGCGGCGGTCCATGTTGTCTTTGCAGATGAGATGGTGCGCCCTCACGAAGCAATGCCGAACCCGGACGCCGCGCAGTCGGAGTTTCTATCACAGTATCATGTACTGACGCTGGAAGCCCTCGTTCAAATCAAGCTGACCGCATTTCGGCCTAAAGACCAAACGCATCTTCTTGACCTAATAGATGTCGGTCTCATTGATGGTTCTTGGAAAGACCGCTATCCATTGGAACTTGCTGAACGTCTGCAATGGCTTATAGATAATTTTGTTAACTAAATAAGTGTCCAGTATTCTTTGCTCTGGCTGGCTCAAAGCTTGCCTATCCGGGTAAACTAAGAAGGATGACTAAACGCCGCAAGCTTTTCCTCTTTTCTCTCATTGGCCTCTGCGTGGTGGGCGCGATCATCTACCAACAGGTGCAGAGTGCCAAAGCCGCCAGCCAGATCAACTACCGTACTGCCGTTGTCGCCGACGGCGATGTGACCGATGCCGTGGAAGCCAGCGGCGTTGTTCAGCCGCTGACCACCGTAGATGTCAAATCGCGGGCGGGCGGGCGCCTGATCAAGCTCAATGTTGATGTCGGCTCGGTTGTTAAGACCGGCACACTGATTGGCCGCATTGACCCTTCGGACACCCTTTCTGCCTACAATCAGTCGCAAGCTGACCTGACCACCGCCCGCGCACGGCTGTCCCAGACTCAGCAGCAGGCCCGGATGTCCGGCACGCAGGATACGCTCACCGTGTCTAGGGCGCAGCAAGCCGTTCTGGCCGCGCAAGCCAAGCTGTCTCAGGCGCAATCGCAGTCTACGGCCCAGCCCGCTCTGACCCGCAGCGCCATCGCGCAGGCCAAAGCCAGCCTCGCCGCCGCCCAGCAGCAATATCAGCAGCTCCAAGCCGCGACAAATCCCCAGGCCCGTGCCGCCGCCAAAGCTGATGATGCTCAGGCCAGAGCGACCGTTGCCGCCGCCGATGCCGCCTACGGTCGCCAGAACCAGCTTCTCAAAAAAGGATTTGTCTCCCAGCAGGCCGTGGACACTGCCCTCGCCGCCCGCGATGTCGCCCGCGCCACGCTCGCCCAGACCCAGCAGCGGCTTCAGACCATTGACGCAGACCAGAAAGCCGCCCTCGCCGCCGCCGCCGCACGGGTCAGCCAGGCCAAAGGGGCGCTCGCTTCGGCGCAGGCCAGTCGCTATGAAATCGGCACGCGGCAGCAGGACGTCGCAGCGTCTCAGGCTGCACTCAGTCAGGCACGGGTCGCCCTGCAAAACGCGCAGGCCGGGCTGATGCAGGGCAGCATCCGGCAGTCAGACATTCAGGCCGCGCAGGCATCGGTTTCCAAAGCCCAGGCAGAGTTAAACAACCGCTCGGTGCAGCTTCACGATGCCACTATCTACGCCCCCCGCAGCGGCGTTGTTTTGCAGAAGTATATGGAAGAAGGCACGATAATTACCAGCGGCCAGTCGCAGTCGTCCGACGGCACGAAAATCGTTCAAATCGGCGATGTCAGCACACTTTATATTGACGTCAGCGTGGACGAGTCGGATGTCGGCAAAATTCATCTGAAGCAGAAAGTGCTGATTGCGCTTGACGCCGTGCCCGAAGCCAAGCCCACAGGCCGCGTGGTCCGCATCGACCCGCAGGCGGTCAACGACCGCGACGTGACCACGGTTCATGTCCGCGTCCAGATTGAAAAACCCGACCCGGCCATCAAGCCTGGTATGAACGCCACTTGCCAGTTTATCCTGCGCGACGTGCATAACGTGCTAGTCGTCCCCAGCGACGCTGTCAAAGAAGGACGCGCCGGCGGAAGCAGCGTGCGCGTTCTCGGCAAAGACGGCAAAGCCGCTGTGCGGACTGTGGAAGTCGGCGTCGTCGGCAGCGACAAAACCGAGATCAAAACCGGCCTCAAGGCCGGGGACAAAGTGGTTCTCGGCGTCATCCAGCCCGACGGCGGCGGGGGCGGCGGCGACGCCAAAGGCAGTGGGCACTAGGACACGAAGGGGACCACGGGACTGAACCCCCGTGCTTTAAAAGTGCAAGCCCCCGCCTTCGCGGGCGAAGATAAATTAGGAACCGAACTTCTGATGCCCGCGCAGGCGGGGGTTTGCACTTTTAAAGCACGGGGGTTCAGCCCCGTGTGTCCTCTCCGGTTAGAAAACACGTTATGAGTACCCTGCTCCAAAAGCCAGAAATACAGACACCTAAAGCCCCGCCGCCCCCCCGGCGGCTCGACGCCCCCAACGCTGCATCGGTTCCAAAAAAACCGCACGCCTGCGCTCAATTTGGGCGAGTGCGTTCATATCGCCCTGCAAGGGCTGGCCGCCAACAAGATGCGGGCCATGCTGACCATGCTTGGCATTATCATTGGCGTCGGCGCGGTCATCACCATGATTGCTGTGGGGCAGGGGGCGCGGCAGAAAACGCTCGGTCAGATACAGGCGCTCGGGACCAATGTGCTGATTATTCAGTCCGGGCAAACCAAATCCGGCGGCGTCTTTGGCGGGGCGGGGTCGTTCCGCAACATCTCGTTTGACGATTTGGATGCCATTCTCAAAAAATGCCCCGCCGTCGCCGCCGTTAGCGGCGAGGACATCACGCAGGCGCAGGTCAAGGGTGGCAGCACAAATACCAACACCAGCGTTCTCGGCATCGGCGCGGAGTACGCCGACATCCGCAACTTCACCATCGCCAATGGCCGGGGCTTCACGGCGCGTGACATTCGGGGCCGTTCGCCGGTGTGCATCCTGGGCGCGAAAGTGGCGACCGACTTTTTCAAGGACAAGTCCCCACTGGAACAGCGCATTCGGATCAATTCCACGTCTTACCGCGTCGTCGTCGTCATGGCCCGCAAAGGACAGGTCGGCTCGCAAAACGCTGATGACCAGGTGTTCTTGCCCCTCAGCACCTTCCAGCACAAGCTGGGCCGGTGGTGGTGGCGGGGCCGCGTGGCAACCGCCGACATTCAGGCCGTCAGCGCGGGGCAGATGGACGAGGCCGCCGGGCAGGTCAAGTCGCTTCTGCGTCAGCTCCATCACCGAAAGCCCGATCAGCCCGACGACATTACCATCAACAATCAGGCCGAAATCGCCGCCGTCGCCGAGCAGACCACGCGCACGTTCACGTTTCTTTTGGCCTCCATTGCGGGCGTCTCGCTGCTCGTCGGCGGCATCGGGATTATGAACATCATGCTGGTGTCGGTGACCGAGCGCACCCGCGAAATCGGCGTTCGCAAAGCGATTGGAGCCAAGCGGCGCGACATTTTATGGCAGTTTTTGATTGAAAGCGTCGTGCTGTCGCTCCTCGGCGGCGTCATCGGGATTGCCCTCGGCACGGGCGGGGCGCTTCTGCTGGGCCATTTCAGCAGCGATTACACGCCGATTTTGACCCTGCCGCCGGTGCTGCTCGCCTTCGGCTTCGCCGCCGCCGTCGGCATCTTCTTCGGCTTCTACCCCGCGCAGAAAGCCTCCCGCCTCACGCCGATTGAAGCCCTGCGGCACGAGTAGACACGGACGCTTTTTATGATTACGCTCACCGACATCACAAAAACCTATCAGACTGGCAGCATGGCGCTGACGGTTCTCAAGGGTATCACGCTGACGATTGGGGCGGGGGAGATGGTGGCGATTATGGGACCGTCAGGGTCCGGCAAGTCCACGCTGATGAACATCATCGGCTGTCTGGACCAGCCGACTTCGGGGTCTTATGCGCTCGACGGTTTCGAAGTGGCAAACCTTGACGAAAACACACTGGCGGAAATCCGCAACGTCACGCTCGGCTTTGTGTTTCAGCAGTTCAACCTGCTGGCCCGCACGACGGCCCTGCGGAACGTCGAGCTGCCGCTGATTTACTCGGGGGAGCGTGACCGCGAGGCGAAAGCCAGACAGGCACTCGCCCGTGTCGGCCTCTCCGACCGTATGGACCACACTCCCGCACAGCTTTCCGGCGGTCAGCAGCAGCGCGTCGCTATTGCCCGCGCCATTGTCAACAACCCGCCTATCCTGTTCGGAGACGAGCCGACCGGGGCGCTAGACAGCCGGACGGGCGAGGAGATTATGGGGATTTTTCAGGGGCTGAACAATGAGGGGAAAACGGTGGTTCTGGTGACCCACGAAGAGGACATCGCCGAACACTGCCACCGCATCCTGCGCTTCCGCGACGGCAATATCGTCAGCGATGAGCCGGTCAAAGACCGGCGGATTGCACCGGTGGGGGGGTAGGACCCCCTCGCCCCCAATAATGGGGGGACCAGAGTTAAGAGTAGGGGCGCGATTTATCGCGCCCTTTTTTCTGTATCGCGCCCTCTTATCCTCTCCGGTCTTTATCCGGCTCCCCAGAATTGGGGCGGGGGGGCCTCTTTTAATCCTTCGCCCGAAATATCCGGTAGGCTTCTTCCACGGCCTCGTGCTGCTCCCGATAGAGAGTGAGGGCGGCAGGACTTGCCGCCGGAACGTACCCCCAAGCAGCGGCACTCTGAGCGAGAGAGTATCTACGGGCCACTTGAATAAGTGGGTGCCGAAAAAGTGTGTGACATATCCTGCCGGGTCGGGGCGCATCAGGAAAATTCCACCAAAACGCCCTGCTGCCGGTAGGCACGCTTGTGGGCAAACCGCTTGCCTTCAATCTCTTCCAAGCCGCTATGCGCCCGCAAAAACTCTTCCAGAACTGAGAAATCTGCGGCAGGATACAGCAGGTCAATATCGCGGTGGGGGCCGGGTGGGCGGAGTCCGAACAACTCCTCCGCCCACCCGCCAAAGACCGACACCGGGACTCCCGCCGTCGCCAGCTCCCGGAGCGTGTCGGCCAAAAATTGCCGCGTGTTTCGGTCATACATCTGCTAGTCCTGCTAGTCTTTCGCCCAGAACATTTCGCCGGGCGGCTCGGCAATCACTGACGCTTTCAGCGTTTCCATCGCCTTCTTCAAGCCTTCCGTCGTGGACATCAGGCTGTCTTCATGCTCGATAGACAGCACATCGTCGTAGCCAATCATTCGCAGATTGGAGACGAAATCGCGCCACCAGGTCAGCGAATGTCCGTAGCCGACGGCGCGGAAGGTCCATGAGCGGCCCAGCACATCGCCGTAGGACTTCGTATCCAGCGTGCCGTTGATGGCCGTATTGTACGGGTCAATCCGCGTGTCTTTGGCGTGGACATGGAACACTGCCCCCGCCGCGCCCAGATGGCGAACGGCGGCAATCGGATCAATCCCTTGCCACCAGAAGTGCGAGGGGTCAAAGTTTGCGCCAATCTGCGGCCCGGCGGCGTCGCGCAGCTTCAGGACGGTTTCGGGGTTGTACACTAAGAAGCCCGGATGGGCTTCGATGGCAAACTTGACGTTATGCTCTTTGAGGAAACGGTTCTGCCTGCGCCAGTAGGGGATAGCGACTTTCTTCCACTGGTAGTCTAAAATGTCCCGAAACTCATCGGGCCAGGCGCACGTCACCCAGTTCGGGTTCTTAGCGCGGGGACTGTCGCCGGGGCAGCCGGAAAAGCCGTTGACCACCGATAAATCCAGCTTTTCGGCCAGCAGCACGGCGTTCTCAAACGCCTTGCCATGTTCCTCAGCAATCGCCCGGTCCGGGTGGAGCGGGTTGCCATGCACCGAAAGCGAGTCTAAAGTCAGCCCCCGGCTTTCAATCGCATAGCGCAGCTTTTTGCGTGCGCCCTCATCGCTGATGAGCTTCTCCACGCCGCCCATGTCGTCCAAATGCCGCGAGCCGGGGTACGCCCCCGCGCCCAGCTCCACGGCCTGAATGCCGCTGGCGGCAATAATATCCAGCGCCTCTTCCAGCGGCTTGTCATGGAACAGCGCCGTAAAAATTCCGATCTTCATTGGGGAAAAGCCTCCATAGTCATTAAGCCGCAGGTTCCACACGCGGAGCGGGTATTCCTGCTTTGACAGCCCTTTTTGCGGCCTCGCTGCACAATTCACCGCCCCGGTCTGATGAGGGTAGCAAAGCGCTTTTTAGAGCAGCGTAAAGTTGTCGGGGAGCAGGTCGTTGATAGATTCTAAAGCGGACTCGCCTTCGACGGTCGCGGACAGCACCATAATCGGGTTGTCCGTGTGCGAAAACTCAGTCAACACCTGACGGCACGCGCCGCAGGGCTTGCACAGGCGGGGGGCAGATGTGACCACGGCGACCGCGACAATGTCCATGCGGCCATCGGCAATGGCGCTGAACACAGCCACTCGCTCGGCGCAGACGGTCAGGCCGAACGACGCATTCTCGACGTTGCAGCCGTGATAAATGGTTCCGTCCGCCGTCAGCACAGCGGCCCCGACGCTGAAATTGGAGTAGGGCGCATAAGCGGACACCTGCGCGGCGCGGGCTTCGGCCAGCAGCCGCTCCCGGTGCACTTCGGCCAGCTCGCGGCTCAGTAAAGTCTTTGGTTCGAGCATGATGTGTGCCTTGTTCGCCGGGGGCGCGGTGTGTTCCTCCCTACGCCTAGAAACCATACCGGGTCACCGGATCGCCCCCTAACCCCCAATTCTGGGGGAACCAGACAATTAGGAGCAAGCCCTTCCGGGTCTTCATCTGGCTCCCCTAGAATTGGGGGCGGGGGGGCGATCCGGCGGCCTCCTAGACTGTCTCTAAAACATTGGCCCTCAGCCACAGAAGAAACTCGATGTTGCCCTCGCTGCCCTCAATCGGGCTGTCCCGGCGGCCCTGTTCCGACAGACCGAGCGCCTTTGCGGCGTCGGTCACACGCGACAGGGCCGCCGCCCGCGCTTTCGGGTCGCGCACAATGCCGTTTTTGCCCAGATGCGCCGGGCCGACCTCAAACTGTGGCTTGACCAGACACACCAGGTCGCCGCCTTTGGCGAGCAGGGGTACGAGCGCGGGCAAAATCAAGGTGAGTGAGATAAAAGACACGTCGGCAACGATGACGTCAAACGGGTGGGGGAAGTCGGAGGGAGAAAGCATGCGGGCGTTAACGCCTTCGCGGGAGATGACACGCGGGTCGGAAGCCAGCGCCGGGACCATCTGCCTGTGGCCGACATCGATGGCATGAACGGAGAGAGCGCCCCGTGCCAGCAGGACCTCGGTGAAGCCGCCGGTAGACGCGCCGACGTCCAGAGCGCGGCGGCCTGTAACGTCAACAGCGAACGACGACAGCGCGGCGTCCAGCTTCACCGCCCCGCGTGAGACCCAGCGCGGCCCGGAGTCCAAAACGGCCAGCAATGCGCTGTCGGCCACGTCCAGGCTCGGTTTTGTGGCGGCGATGCCAGCCACTGTGACCTCGCTGGCGTCAATCCGCGCCTGCGCCTCGCCCCGGCTGCGGCACAGGCCGCGCTCGACCAGCGCCTTATCCAGCCGCATTGGTGGCAATCAGCTCGGAAAGCGGCGAGGTGTCGTTCTGGAACACGAGCTGCGCGGGCTGCGTGGCATCAGCGGGGATATGAAGCCGCGTCAGGGCGCAGTTGTCCGACCACGGCGGCTTCTCCCAGGCCTGTCCGGGGCCGGGCGGGGGCATTCGCAGGAATACTTCGGTCAGCCGCCCGACAGTCTCCGCGTTTGAGACCACCAGCAGCGTCTCGTTCGTGTCCGCATAGAGACTGAGCAGGGCATCGCGGACGCGCTCGGCGCGGGCATACATCCGTGCATCATTTTCCAGCGGCGACGGCCACCATGTCTTGCCGCAGGGGAATGTATTGCCGAAAAACGCAAAGGGAAACTGTGCGCGGATGTCATCGGGGGTCATGCCGGGAAACGTTTGGTAGCCGGGCCACTTCTCATTGAAGTATTCGCAGACATCAGCGTACACTTCGGCCCGCTGCCCCGACAGGGCGCAGAACGGGGCGACCGTCTCCAGTGCCCGCCGCAGGGGGGACGCATAGACCTTCGTGATGCCTTCGCCGGTCAGCCGCCCGGCGGTGAGCCGGGCCTGTTCCTGGCCCAGCAGTGTTAGCGGGCTGTCCAGATGGTCTGTGAGCTTGATATTAGCCTCAGACTGTCCGTGCCGCAGAAGTAAAATGTCCATAGGGCAGAAAGTATACCCGATTTTGAGACTAATTTTCAGTGCTGACTGACGACTTGCTCAAGGCCCAGGCGATTGGCAATCACAATCCGGCGGCCCAGAAACTCAATCAAGCCCTGCCGCTTGAAATCGTTCAAAATCAGCGTCGTCGTCTCGCGGGTGCTGCCGATGACGTTTGCCAGCTCCTGATGCGTCAGCTTGCCGCGCAGCGTCTGCCCGACCCGCGTGCCCCGTCCGCCCTGCGTGTCATGCAGCCGCAGCAGCAGCTTCGCCAGTCGCTTGGGGACTTCGAGAAACACCAGGTCCGCCACCTGATCCTCCGCCAGCAGCCGCCGCTCCGTCACCAGCCGCAGCAATGCCTGCGTTGCCGACAGCGACTGTTCCAGCGCCGCCAGAATATCGGCTCGGCGGAAGACCACCACCAGCGAGTCTTCCAGCGTTTCCGCCATCAGCTCATACGGCGCATTGGCATCCAGCAGGCCGGTTTCGCCAAACAGCGCCCCATCTTCCAGCAGGTACAGCGTCAGCTCGCGCCCCTGCTCCGAAACGCGGGCGATCTTGACCCGCCCTGATGCCAAAAGGAACAGCGAGTCGCCGGGCTGATCCGTGAAGTGGATCACCTGCCGCCGTCGGTACTGCCGCTGTTCGGACAGCCGCTCCAGCCGCTTCAAGGTTTCCTCCGGGAGGGCAGCGAGAGTCGGGGATTGCTGGAAGTAAGTAATTAAAGAGTTCACTGTGTTGGTAGGGAGCCTTTCCATGTGCATTCGGGCTTACAGTTGCCAGTATACTTTTTATTATGCCCCGCTCGCTCCGGTGAAAGTGCCGGGTTTTTGAACGTAGCATTACAAACTAGCAACTGTGACAGGGAAAACGGAAAGATAGTCCTGAAAACTTTGTTCCCCGCCTCCCTCACAGTCTCTTTATGCACGGCCTATGCCAGAAAAGGCTGCACTCCCCAAAACAGGTGTTATGCCGGGGGCGGCACAGGCGCTGGGGGCGGGGCCGCCGGACGGCGGGAGAGGGGCGGGCCAAGCACTTCCTGCAAAATGAACGCCCGCACGAGATCATCCACATTGCCAAACAGAGGCGCGGCCTGCGCGGCGCGGGGGGCGACGGCAGGCGTCAGCGGCACGCCCAGCCCCGAGACTTCCTCGGCCCGCAGGGCGTCTTCCTGACTGACAAACGCCGCCGTGCTGGTTTTATACCGCACCGGGGCCGGAAGCGGGGGAGCGGCTGGTCCCGGCGGACGCCTTGCCGCCGCCTGCCGCTGTGCGTCGGCTGCCGCCTGCTCCACAAGACCGGGCCGGGCCTTCGTACCCCCGAGCTGTCTGCCAAGCCCTTTCAGACCCTTGACGATTGCGGAAATTAGCCAGATCAAAATGGTGACCCCGATAGCAAAAATTTCCAGTGTCATAACTTGCCTACTCCTGTGCTGCACGGGCTAAAATTGCCTGTGCGTTCTGTAAATCCAGCCCCGTGAACGGCGCGTTGTCCCGCGTCCACAGGTTCATCGGCGTCAGCGTCGCCTCCGGGGCAAGCCCGCGTACATGGCCGTCCATAAACAGGCAGTTTACCCTGCCGGGTGGCTGCTCAAAAACCCAGTGCTTCGGAAAATGCGCGTACAGCCGCCGCCCCGTGCCGGGCAGAAACGCCGGGCTGACCATATCCCAATCCGCCCCGCCCCCACCGCGCATATCCGTCAGAGTGATCGTTTGCGTGGGGCTGGGGAAATCTGCCAATGTCGTTAGCTTCTCAGTCGGCCCAGCGAACGCGCCCCGGTCTTTGCCGTTCGGCCCTGGCCCCAGTGAATTGGCCCCATAGGACTTGGGCAGATTGGTCGGCGAGTATTTGCCCATATTGCGTTGATCATCGGGACATTGGTACACGCCCACGAACTTCACATACGGGTAAATTGTTTCCCGCCAGCCCTGCCCTGTCGGCGAGACCGACGGCGGCACTTCATTGTTGTTGCCTGCTTCATATTGGGCCAGCGCCAGCCCAAGCTGCTTCATGTTGCTCTGGCAGGCACCACGTCTCATGCCAGATATGTTTCCTTGCTGAAACAAAGGAAATAAAATAGCGGTGAGCAGAAACAGCCCGGCCAGCATCAGGCCGGTGCGAAAGATGCTGCCGAGTAGGTCCGGCTCCTGTTTGTGTGGATGAGACATGAGAAAGACTCCTCAAGATGATGTTAGGCAGGCTTGGTCCCTAGATTGAAATCTAGGGCTGCCGTGTGTGATTGTCCGCCTTCGCGGACATCAGAGGGGCATCGTCGAACGGTTCCTATGTCCACGAAGGTGGACAATCGCCCTTCGCAGCCCCGGAATTCATTCCGGGGGGCTGCGCCCATCAGTTGCGAATAAAACCAATTTTATCACTTTTGCCTGCATCCTGCAACTTTTTTGCGGCTCGCGTGTCTTTCTCCTTGCACGCACGTTAGACACTCTTCAACCTGTGAGGACATCGCCTTGAACAAACACACTCTTTTACTGGCTCTGGCTCCCTCGGCCCTGCTGACACTGGCCGGGTGCGCCCACCAAAACCCGCCGGTGATGATGGCCCCGCCCGCGCAGATGGTCACCACCTCTCAGCCCGGCGGGCAGGTCTACAACTGGACCGATGTGCCCGTCAATCAGCAGGTCCCCATTCAGCGGGCCGTCTTTGACGGCGGCGGCTACCAGCTCTCTTCGCAGGAAGGCACGATTGTCGTCCCCTTCGCCAACCAGAATATGTACGTGATGAAGTTCGGGCAGTCCCCGAACGGCACCGAATACTTCGTCAACAGCGGCTCGTACCCGACCCTGTACCTGCCCGCAAGCGGCTACCTGGACAACGCCGGGCAGAGCGGGGCGCGGTGGTATCCGTTCCCGCAGAGCTACGCCTACAACAATCCCATTTATGTCAGCCCGGCCCCCTCCTATTCTGCCTATCAGGGCATGGGCTGGTATCCCGGCATGAGTTCCTACGGCGGCTATTATGGCTACAGCCCCCTGAGTATCATCGGGCCGATGGTTGGCCTGCACTATCTCATCCACGGCTCGCCCTACTACGGCTGGAACTCGTACCATTCGTACTACAACTCGCACCCATACCAGCGTGTCGCCCCCCGCGTCGTCAGCCGGACGGTCTACAATCAGGCCGCCCGGACTTCCTTCGGCCATAGCTCCGGGTTCGGCAGCCATTCGTCCGCTAGCCATTCCTTCGGCGGCGGCGGCAGCCGTCGGTTTGGCAGCGCGGGCACGTCCTTTGGCGGCCATTCGTCCTCAAGCGGCGGCTCCTTCGGCAGCCGCGCTCCGAGCGGCTATAGCGGGACTAACCGGGCCACTTCCGGCTCCTTCGGACGCAGCCCCTCCGGCTTCGGCGGCTCGTTTGGCAGCGGACGGTGGACGACTTCGCCCCCTCCCCCCGGCCCGTCTGTGAGCGTGCCTTCGGCCAGCCCGTCAGGCGGCTCGTTCGGCAGTGGACGTCCCAATCCAGGCCCAAGTGCGTTCGGCAGCGGACGCCCGAACCCGCCTTCCGGCTCCTTTGGCTCAGGCCGTCCGACCAGCAGCGGCTCCTTCGGCGGCAGTCGTCCTAGCTTCGGCGGCGGGTCTTCTTCCAGCAGTCGGCCTTCCTTCGGGGGCTTTGGCGGCGGCGGCCACTCATCGTTCGGCGGCGGGCATTCGTCTTTCGGCGGCGGTTCCTTTGGTGGGGGGCACTCGTCCTTCGGCGGCGGGCGGCGGCGCTAAACTAGGCCGCATTCGGCAGTGGTGGGAGTATCTATGAACGACATGACCTTTCAAACCGGCGGCGACTGGGCCACCACGACCCTCTACAGCAACGGCCAGGAAGTCCCTGCCGCGCAGCTTTTGGTGCAGCTTCTGGCAGGCCGCGATGACTACGGCGACCCCATGCGCGGCGGCGTGGAAAACGGCGCGGAGCTGACCGCCTATGTCCGCCCGCAGGAAGCCCCCGAAGAAATCTGGGACATCCTGCCGGGGCGGCTCTCGCTGACCTTTCCCGGCCATTCCCTTGTGCTGGAAAACTACCACCCCCGCGTGGACCCCCAGCAGACCCGCGTCTGGTACAACGGGCAGGATGTGACCACGCTGATTGTGGAAGTCTTTGTCGATGTCAACGCCCTGGAAGACAGCGTCACGGCGTTTGTCACCGTTTACAAGCCGCATTTTTTCGGCACGGACGAAGCCGTGACCTATACGATTGTGGCCTGAGCCACTCATCATGCGAGAACATGGGGCTGAACCCCCGTGCTTTGAAAAAGCAATTCCCCGCCTCTGCACTGGCAGACCCGGAGGGGCGCGGGCATCAAAGAACCTACCGTAAGCGTTCCTAAATCTTCGCCCGCGAAGGCGGGGGCTTGCACTTTTAAAGCACGGGGGTTCAGCCCCGTGACTTCCCATACCCTTTCAAGGAGAACTCGCCCTATGTTCGGCAACAACAACGGCGCACCCGCGCCTGCACCCGCCCGTCCCGCCGCCTCCGACGTCGCCCGCGTCGAAGGCACGCTCACGCAGGTCCTCGTTAGCGGAGACGGCTCGGACGGCCTCCACGTCTTCCTGAACGGCGTACCCGTCCCGACCGGCGATGTCGAAAGCCTCACCGTCGAAATCGTTGCCCCCGATGACAGCGGCCAGAACGGAACCGTCGCCGCCGTCCTGTCCCGCTACGAAACTGGCCCCCAGGGGCGCACGCAGCACGGTGTCTCACTTTTGCCCGGCACAATAGAAATTATCGCACGGGGCCGCCGCGTCGTCGTCACCGGCCTGTCCGAAGGCTCCTTTGATGGCCTCTGGCTCGGCCTCGGCCTCCGCGCCGACGGCACTTCCAGCGAGCTGACCGGCGTGGGGTCCCTGCGCCTCGCCGCCGCCCCCGGCCTGCTCGACGCCAAGCTGATTTGGAGCGAAGACGGCAGGGCCGAAGACCTCCTGCCGGACGCTTGAGCGGGGAGGTAGCAAGTCAAACCGGGTATAGTGAGACGGGGAGAAAAGCTGATGAGTCTTAAGGCTGAGGAAGTGCTAACTGTAACCCAAGTTGCTACCTTATGAGTTTTTCACTATCGACAGCCGCTTTCAAAGCTCTAAACCGCTTTATAAGGCATTTTAGCGACGGTTCAAGGCGGAAATTCACCGTTTTTCGCCAAAACTCATCGGTGAGCAGCAAGGTAGCAACTTGGGTTAACTGTATTAGACGAGTACATCGATCCTGACCCGATCAGCGGGTTGGCTCCCCTGATTTATCAGCTCTGGACGCACTACTTCCCCGCCGACACGCGCCTGTCCGTGTTCCGGTCGGAGCAGCATTGGGCCGTGTTCATCGAGATCATCTGCTTCCGCCCAGGCCAAAACGACAGCGCCCTGGAAATCTGGGGCTACGGCAACTGTCTGTTCGATCCAGCATTGTGTTGGTATGACACGCCCTACACGTTCTGCCCGGCGGGGAGCGCGGACGGAGAGGACGGCTACCCGGACACGCCATTTGACTTCTGCGTCGTTTGGAATGGGGAGCCTCTAACGTTCACGCCGTCGCCAGAGGAATACGCGGCCCTCGGCATCGTCATAGACCCAAGCTTTCAGAGACACGGTGACCACGTCGGCGGCCACATCCTGCGGTTCCTGTGTGAGCGGCTGGATCATCCGTTTTTCACTTCGGAGGCTGAGCTGAGGGAGATGCTCAAAGACGCCTGGCGGGAGGGGGAGACGCCGTGCGTCGCGGACATGGCGCGGCTCTGGCAGACGTCGCAGTGGCGGCATCCAGTCATCACCGGCTTGGAAAACGATAAAGAGCGCCCGCGTCACTTGCCCTACTTCCAGGCGCTTGCGCGGGCAATCGAGACCGGTGACGTGACCGATTTGGAGCGCCAGGACCCGGCGACGTTCAACACTGACTGGCGCATCTGGGACGCCGAAGAGCGGGCAGAAGCGGCGGGATTGAAAGCCATACGGGCAGCGCAGGAAGAAGCCTGGCAGCAGTTGCCGCCGGAAATGCAGGAAAAGATGCGCGGCTGGTCAGGGCCAGGCGTGCTTCTCAGCGTGCAGACGAGCGAGACACCGAAAGACCGAGAAGGAGACACCCCATGAACGTCCGGCAAAAGCTCGCCCTGTGGATTGGCATTGCGGCTCTCGGCCTCGTCTGTTTCTTCCCGCCCCAGATCGTTATCCCGCCCCAGCCGGGGCTGATAGCGACCCTGCAATTCCAGCTTGGCGACCCGCAGGCCCACGCCGAAGCCGGGCTGTCGGGGCTGCCGTACACGCGCTACTCGTTCCTGTTCACCCCGCCGCCCGGCAGCGTCGGGATCGACTGGCAGCGGTTCTTCTTCCCGTTCGCCTTCGTCCTCGCGGCCACAGCAGGGGCCGTGTGGACTTTACAGACAAAGTTTGCTTCTTCTGAGGCTTCCAAATCTGCCGTTGAGTGAAATTGTTTTTGACGAGGGCAATATATGGGGGGACTGCTTTTTATTGGTTTAGGTATCATCGTGGTGGCCGCTTCCGGCAAGCTCGCTGAGTATAACCGCGTTCTTCGCCGCCATCTCGTCGCTCACTATCAGGAGCGTGTCAGGCAGGCCTCCGGGCAGACGCTTTCGGCACGATTGCAACTGGCGTCCGCCCAGTTTCAGTTGGCGATGGCGACCGCTTCACTAGAAGCAGGACGCGCTGATAGATTTTGCTTTGTTTTGGTCGGCCTCGCTACTATTGGGGTTGGCATTTTTGCATTGCTTCATCCAAATGGCTGGTAATCGGAAAGAAGCAGTCAATTTTGGGTGGTCGTTACTTCAATGGAGCCATCTCGGACAAGAAGCCATAACCCATGAAGAAAAGCACCGAACCGCAGTGTAGCACTTCGGCAACACTGATTTTGCTGGGCGATGACCTGAACCCCGACCTTATCACGGAGCGTCTGGGTCTCGTGCCAAGCCAGGCATGGCGGCGGGGAGAAACCAAAAAGATCACCAGGCAGAATGGTGTCACACGCTTTTACGATAGCGTATATGAATGGGGCGGCTGGAAGCTGTGGCTGCCCGAGGAGCAGCGGGATAGCCCGTTCTGGTCTCAGATAACCTACTGGGAGCGGATTTTAGAAGACCGGGCCGAAGAAATCAAAGCCTGCAAGGCCGAGGGGCTGACGGTGGAGCTAAACTGCTACATCGGCGGCCCCGCTAATCATCTGTTTCTGACGTCCGAGTTCCAAGTGTTTCTCGGCAGCCTCGGGGTGGACTTGGACATCACGTACTACACCTACCGACCAAAGCGGCGAGAAAAGCGGCAGCGGCCCCGCACAGGATTGGCCGCGCAGAAAGGGTAATATCACGTTATGTCAAACATCGCAATGGCACAGCCTGTGCCAAAAACAACCGCAGAATATGAAGCCGAGTTTGAGCGGCTGATGGCAGAAGCAGACACAGACCATGAGCAGATGCGCCGTGACCGGGCTGATATTGAGCGTCTCAAGGTAGAAACTCAAGCCATAGCCAAAGAGACGGTCAGATTAAAGAACGAAACTCGGGCCATGCTGAGAGGCATGGGAGTAACATTTTAAGCTATGTGGAAACAAATTCTCGATTTAGTCAAACAATACGCTTCTTTAGCTCGCAGAACGCAGGAAAATGAAAAGGACATCAAAGAACTGCGTCAGGGCCTCAAAGATGTGCGTGAGGACTTGAAAGACCTGCGCGATGAACTACGGGGGCTGACACGGGTGATTGAGATTTCTCAGCAGGAAATACGTTATGACCGGAACTTGGCGGCTCTTAACCGCGACGTGGCGGCAAGAGATCGTGAAAACCTGCTTTTGCGCTTGGAGCTGTATCTGGAACGAGGCGGACGCAGCCTGCCTCCCGGTGGCGGTGAGAGTGCCCCGTAGGGCAAATTGGAACCTCAAGCCGGTATTTGGCCGTCTAACGTATATATGAGGAGCTTCTTGCAAAAACGAACCTGGCAGAGTGTGCCATTGATGGCGATCCTGCTGCTTGGAGCGGCGGGCGCGGGGCGGTCGGATACGACAACCAAGATGCTGGCTCCGGGGGTGACGCTGACGCAGGAGATTGACCAGAAAACGCCGCTGATTATCAATGTGGTGACGGTGGATTTGACCGCGCCGGGCGTGCGCGTCGGCGTCGGCATCGGGCAGGATCAGGTCAGCGGGGCGGATGCGACGCACGGGCGCGAGGATGTCAGCCGGATTGCCCGGCGGTGGGGGGCGGTAGCGGCGGTCAATGCCGACTATTTTCCCTACACCGGCGACCCGCTTGGCGTTGGCATTCGGAACGGCGAGCTGTTTTCGGAGCCGTTTCTGGGCATCCGGCAGGGCGGACCGCGAGCGACACTCGGGGTCGCGCTGGACGGCAAAAGTGTTCTGTTTGACACGCTCGGCTTTCTCGGGGACTTGCAGGCGCGGGACGGGCAACGGGCTTTGATTAACGGCATCAACCGGACTGTAGGCAAGAACGAGATTGTGTTATTCAGCCGCCTGTATAGCCCGCAGACCGGCAGCAAGCCTGGCAGCGTGGAGGCGGTTGTGCGCGGGGTCAACCTGCCCGTTCGCGCCAACAAGCTGCTGATAGGCCGCGTGGAAAGTGTGCGCGTGGTGCAGACCGCCTCAGAAGCCATTCCCGAGGGTGGCGTAGTGATTTCAGCGGGGCCGGGCACGGGCGCGGATTTTCTGGCGGCGCACCTGCATCCGGGCGACCCCGTCAGCCTTGTGCTCGCTGTGGCCCCCGTCGGCAGCACGCAGGCGGCGTTTCAGATTGCCGCCCTGCCGCGCACGGCGGGCGACTTGCCCTCCCGGAGCGGCGCGGCACTCAGCCGGGGCGCGTGGCTTTGGGCGCAGGTCCCCGAGGCGGTCGGCGGCGGGCCGCGTCTGCTGGTCGATGGGCAAGTTTCGGTAGACTGGGCCGCCGAAGGCTTTGATGCGGGCTTCGCGGGCGGCCTGAACCCGCGCACCGCCGTTGGGGCAAGCCGCGACGGGCACCGGCTGTTTCTGGTGACGGTGGACGGGCGGCAGCCTTTCTCACGCGGCGTGTCGCTGCTGGGTATGGCCCTGATTCTGAAGCGCTATGGGGCCTGGAGCGCGATCAATTTAGACGGCGGCGGCTCGACGGCGCTGGCGGCGAACGGCCTGACCGTGTCCAGCCCGCAGGGCGACGGCAGCGAGCGGCCCGTGGCCGATATGCTGCTGGTTTACAGCGCCCACGCCAAACAGCCTGATGCGCCTGCCGTGGCTGACCCCGAAGCCGGACAGGAAGAAGCCGGACAGGAAGAAGCCGGGCCGCAGATTGTTGTCCCTGCCGTGCCCCCTCGCGTGGGAAGTGTGGTTCCGCTCAGCCTGCGTGACGGAACGCGGACTGTGCCGGGGTCATCGCCGGGCATCATCTGGCAGGGACCGGCGGGCGGCGTCGGTTTTGTCAACCAGAAGGGCTACTTGATTGCCATGACGCCGGGGACGGGCCGCGTGACGGCGCTCTACAAAGGGCAGTCCCTCAGTGTGCCTGTCACCGTGGTCGGGGCGACGCCCGCCAAACCCGTCTACCATCTGGAAGCGCGGCTTGTGCCGGACCCTTACAAAATGGAAGGCCGCAGTCAGCTTGCCGTGCGCGTTCTGGATGCTCAGGGCAAGCCGCTGGCCGATGCGCCAATTGCCGTTGTCGTTACCGGCGGCACGGCAGACACAACTACTTTAAAAACCGACAAAGACGGCAGCGCCGTCGCCGGGATCACCTGGGCCGCCGGAAAGGGCGGCACGGTGCGCGTCTCTTCGGGGACGCTCGCGCCGATCACACTCATCCATTTATGACAGACTTACAAAGCATTATCACGGAAGAGCCTCCGAAGATCGAGCCAAAACCTGGCGCTCGACTGGTCACACTCAAAGACGTGCGCCATGATGCCCGCGTCCGCACCTATATCACACGCGGCAACGAGCAGATGCAGGCCATCGGCTTCACTGAACACGGCCACCGCCACGCGGGCATTGTCTCCACCATCTCGCGCTCCATCCTGACCCAACTCGGACACCCGGAGCGGGAAGGGGAGCTTGCGGCCATCGCGGGCTATCTGCATGACATGGGCTGCGTCATCAACCGCGTCGGTCATGTGGAAGCCGGGGCGCTGATGTCCTTCACCATTCTGAGCGACATGGAGATGCCGCCCGGCGAGATTGCCACCGTCATCGGGGCCATTGGCAACCACGAGGAGCCGAGCGGCGTTCCTATCTCGCCCGTCTCCGCCGCCGTCATTCTGGGCGACAAGTCCGACGTTCATTTTTCGCGGGTCCAGGAAAAAGACCCCGTCAAATGGGACATCCACGACCGCGTCAATTCCGCCGTCCAGAAGTCCTATCTTCACGTAGACGCCGAAGCAAAATCTATCATGCTGGAACTGGAAATCGACACCACCCATGCCAGCGTCACCGAATACTTCGAGATTTTCGTCCTGCGGATGGTCCTCTGCCGCCGCGCCGCCGACAAGCTGGGCTGCAAGTTCCACCTGAAAATCAACGGCGTGAACTTGTAGACGCGCCAAACGTGTAGGGGCAGGGCTTGCCCCTGCCCTTCGGTATTACTTTGGGAGAGCGCAATGTACCACGAAAGCAAGATGGGCGGCGGCAACCGCTATTTCAATCTTAAGCGGCACACGATGCATGACGATGGCTGGCTGACCATCAAAGCCAGCGGTTATGAGGACTGTAGGCATTGGACCGGGTCTCTGGCGGTCGCTCCAACGGAAGCCGATTACGATTTTTGGTACTGGCTGGCCCGCGTCAAACAAGCGCCAGGCATTATCGCTGAACGCGACTTAGCGTGGTGGAAAAGCGAATACGCTGCCAGCCGCGAAGAGGGGGAAACGTCGGGGGTGGTAAACGCCCCGTCTGGACAGCACCCTTTAGGTGAGGAGAAGGAAGAATAGCAGATATAGAGGAAGGGCAGGGGCAAGCTCTGCCCCTACACGTTATTTTTGGCGTAAGTCGATGACCGAATGGCGGCGGCTGCTGGGCTACCTGCGGCCTTATCGGGTGCGTATGGCACTGGTAATTTTATCCCTGCTGCTGGCAAGCGCCATCGGGCTGGTGTTTCCGCTGGTGGTGGTGCGCCTCATTCAAACTGTGCTGAAGCAGCCGAGCATGGCCCCGCTCAATCAGCTCACGGCGGGGCTGATTGGGCTGTTCCTGGTACAATCGGCGGCGTCGTTTGTGCAGTCGTACCACTCGTCGTACATCGGCGAGCGGATCGCGCTGGATGTCCGCGCCGCCCTGTACCGGCATCTGCACCGGCTGTCGCTGGATTTTTATGCTGACCGGCGCACGGGCGAGCTGGTATCCCGGCTGTCGAGTGATGCCACGCTGCTGCGGACGGTGCTGACCAGCAATTTGACCCTGCTGCTCAGCCAGAGCGTGTCTTTGATCGGCGCGGTGGCGATTGTGTTTGCTTTGAACACCCGCCTGACGCTCTTTATTCTGGCCCTCGTGCCGCCGGTGACGGGCCTGGCGGTGGTGTTCGGGCGGCGGTTCCAGACGCTCAGTACGGAGGTGCAGGACTCGCTGGCGGAGGCGACTGTCGCCGCCGAGGAGGGTCTGTCGGGGGTGCGCGTGGTTAAAAGCTTTGCCCGCGAGGAGTACGAGGCGGGCCGCTACAAGCAGGCGCTGGGCAGCACGTTTGCGCTGACCCTGCGGCTGGCGGCGTTCAGCGCCTCGTTTACCTCGGGGATGGCATTCCTCGGCTTCAGCACCATTGCGGCGATTTTGTGGTTTGGCGGGCGCGAAGTCATCGGCGGGCGTCTGTCCGTGCCGCTCCTCAGCGGCTTTCTGATTTACGGTCTGACCATCGCCGCTGGCATCGGCAGCCTGGCGAGCGTCTACGGGCAGGTGCGAGGGGCAATGGGAGCGGTGCGCCGGGTGTTCGAGATTTTAGACACCGCGCCGACAGTTCAGGACGCCCCGAACGCCGCCGTGCTGCCGCCGGTGCGCGGCGGCCTTGTCTTAAACAACGTTGGCTTCTCATACACCTCGGGTATTGCCGTCCTGACTGGCATTAGCCTTGACATCGCGCCCGGCGAGATACTGGCGCTGGTCGGGCCGAGCGGGGCGGGGAAAAGCACCCTGTTCAACCTTATCCCCCGCTTTTATGACCCGACCGAGGGCCAAATCATGCTGGACGGCGTGGACCTGCGCGGTGTCACGCAGGCCAGCCTGCGCGGCCAGATCGGGATCGTGCCGCAGGAGACTCTGCTGTTCGGCGGGACGGTGCGCGAAAATATCGCCTACGGTTGCCTCGGGGCGAGCGACGACGAGATAATTGAAGCGGCCCGTGCGGCCAATGCCGACGAGTTCATCCGGGACCTGCCCGCTGGCTATGAGACGGTCGTGGGGGAGCGTGGCACAAAGCTGTCCGGCGGACAGCGGCAGCGCCTCGCCATTGCGCGGGCGCTGCTGAAAGACCCGCGCCTGCTGCTGCTGGATGAGGCCACAAGCGCCCTGGATACCGTGTCGGAGGCGCTGGTGCAGGACGCACTGGCCCGGCTGATGCAGGGGCGAACGGCGGTCATTATCGCGCATCGCCTCAGCACCGTACAAATTGCCCACCGCATCGCGGTTCTGGACAAAGGCCGACTGGTGGAGCTGGGAACACACGAGGAGCTGCTGCGGCAGAACCAGCTCTACACACGGCTGTACGCCTTGCAATTCCGGGAGGGGAGACAGATAGAGTGACAGCAGCCCCGGCCAGTTGGCCGGGGCTGTTTTAATTATATCTAGTTCTTATATCTGATTGGCTTCCGTGGTCGCGGTCTTTTCTTCCGTCACCAGATTTTCGTCTTTGGTCTCGCTGTGCGTCGTTGTGGTCGTTTCCGTGCCGCCGTCGGGCGTCTCGTGCGTTTCCGTTGCCTTCTCGTCTGCCATAGGTTTGCTCCTTGCCGTCGTGTAGCTCCTTCTGCCCGGCAAAGACACCCCGCTAAACCTCGCCGCCGACCTGCTGCAAGACAATTGCCGCACCGCCGTAGATGCCGGCGTTGTCGCCAAGCTCCGCAGGCAGTATCTGGCACGTCTTCGCCAGCGACCGAATGGCTGTCGCCGTCGCCGTGCGCCGGATAGGTTCCAGTATCAGCTCGCCCGCCAGCGCGATGCCGCCGCCAATCACGATCATTTCGGGGTTGAACAAATTGATTAGATTCGTGACGCACAAGCCGAGATAATAGCCCGTCTCTTCAAAGACTTCGCGGGCAATGGCATCCCCTTTTTCGGCCTCTTCTGCGATAATGGCGGGCGTCAGCGCGAAGCGGTCATAATCCACCCGCGCCCCGAGGCTGGTTTCGTAACCCTCTTGAATCTTGCGGGCGGCCCGCTCCACAATCGCATCCCGCTGGCTTTCGCCTTCGACCGAGCCGAACGCGCTGTTGCCGCCGCGCCCGCCGGGGTTGATCACCATGTGCCCGATTTCGCCTGCGCCGCCGTCATGGCCTTCCAGCAGCCGTCCGTCAATGATGATGCCGCCGCCGATGCCCGTGCCGAGCGTCACCATGCTCATGTGCCGCACCGAGCGGCCCGCGCCGAAGCGGAACTCGCCAAGCGCGGCCAAATTGGCATCGTTGCCGATTTTGACCGGCACGCCGAGCGTGGTTTCCACGAGCTTTGCGATGGGAACATCTTTCCACTGGTCCTTGAAGTTCGGTGCCCATTTCACAATACCTTCAGCAGCTTTGACATGGCCCGGTACAGCGATGCCCACGCCCAGCACATCCTGCTTGGGGATGTCGGCGGCGGCCAGCGCGGACTCGACGGCGTAAGCAATTTGTGCTGCCGTGTGCGCGACGCCTTCATTTGCCATCGACGAGATGTTCTCGCTGCGGGCGATGACTTTCTCCGTGTCCCGGTCCAAAACGGCGGCGCGGACATTGGTTCCGCCTAAATCCACGCCAACGACGTATCCCTGGCTTGTTAGTGTCTGTTCTTCTGTCATGCGGCCTTGTTTCGACAAGAAGGCTCTCATGTCCTGCCTGCAAACGGCGCGGCCTGTGTGCTATAATTGTTTACTCTTTTGGGGTTTAATGCCCCGGAGCTTGCTCCGCTGGGAGCTTCCTGTTGCTTCGGCGTTGCTTTCGTGTTATCGTAGAGCATGAGTACCTTTATTCGCAAGAGCCATAACGTCTCGG
>JAABUK010000847.1_pt1 | contig 61726 bp, 76 predicted proteins | sample 5559141 | NCBI WGS metagenome assembly JAABUK01 (sample SAMN10711869, study PRJNA513367) | rock metagenome | isolation source: Antarctica rocks | place: Antarctica: Victoria Land, Pudding Butte nord | collected 2016-01-03
CCCCTCCCCACCCCCCCCCTCCCCTCCCCTCCCCTCCCCTCCCCTCCCCTCCCCTCCCCTCCCCTCCCTCCCTCCTCACAGTCCGCCCTATCCTGCCCCATCCAACCTTGCTTGGCATGCAATTTGTTGCATGCAGGGCAGCACACACATCCCCTTCTTGACATGAAGCATGTTGCATGCAGGGCACAGTGATGTGGCGTGCCAGAGTACCTTGGCAAGAGGGCATGCCGCATCCACACACTGGGTACGCTTTATCTGCTACTGCTGTTCATTAGCTTGTGCAGTAGACTCACTGGATACGCTTTATCTGCTACTGCTGTTCATTGGCCTGTGCAATAGACTCACTGGCATCAACAGCTGGCAGCATACAGCATCAGATGTCAATGCAATAGACGTATGAGTGACTAGCTTGCCATGACTCACCGTGACAGCATGCCAGTACAACAGTATGGCATACAGTGAATCTGAAGTGCAAAGTTATGATGATGACACTCCTGGCACTTGTTATGCAGCTTCTTGAGATCAGCATGGGCTGCTCATGCATGTGCAGTTCACACAAGCTTGTGACTTTGCTGCCAATGCGTGCAACAGGCCGGCCAGGCTGTTTGGTAATGCACAAATCACGGTTCGGCATGTTGTTCAAGATTGGCACACTTGAGGACACCAAGGACCGGTCTTGGTGCTGGGTGTTGTCTGCACCCATCGAGCTTTTGAAGGCAGCTGGAGTGGCATTTGACCCCCATGCCAAGGATATGAAGAGCCTTCAGGGCGAGTCAGGTGGCGCAGATTCAGCTTTACGGGTACACCTATTCACTACACATTCAACTACTGTACCATGCATCTGTTCATTCGTCTGGTTTGTACATGTTTGTCTGTCTGTCCTAGACAGACACTGTTAGCTACATTTGTGGACTTGCAATACTGAGTGGCTATCCTAGTTTGCTTCTGATCTGCATCGATGCAAATTGGAGGTTGTTCTGCAAGCATGCAAGTCTGGCACACAGCGTCCTGAAGCAGTCTCGTTTGTAAGGCTGTTTGTTGCTCAAATGCTGTTCATGCAGTGTAAGTCACTCATGACACCTGCACCGCAATGAGCTTGCTGCCTCAAAGCTGGCCAGAACAGCTGACCTTTCAGCATTTGTTTAGTGATCAGTGTTCTTTTCACCTTTTGCATGATTGGCTACAATGAACTCTGGCTTGACAGTTTCAAGTGCTAAGATTGTAAACATGCAAGCCGTCTCATTAGTCATCCTGTGCATGCAGAATGCTGAAAAGGTGTTTAGTGACTTCCCAGACAGCATCATGGACATAGTCAGATCCACAGATCCTTCCACTGTCACCCAGCATGGCCTGTACATGAGGGACCTGGGTCACAACCAGTATTCCCCCACCAGCGCCCCTCCCTCAACCCCCAAGCAAGGCCCACCCGCCAAGCCCATGTCAAAGTCCTCAGCTGTTGCAAATGATGACTCATCTTTGGAATCTCAAGATGGGAAGGATGAGGCATGGGGCAGAGGTTGCATCACTCTGCTTGGCGATGCGGCGCATGCTACAATCCCTAATGGTCAGTACCTGCCAGAAGAATGATGTAGGCAATGTTGCGTGTGTGCAGCCTGGTCTTTGCTACTTGCATATTTGCATTCGCATTTGATGCTGACACAGACAGGATGCACACTGCAACGTGCAGTGTCAAGATATGCTGTATATCTATGTCATGCCAACATCTGCTCTGCTGGCAATCACTCCTTGCTGATGTACTGCTAGCTGTGCGACAGAGAACTAGCTAGCTTGACATGTTAGCTCAAAGTGCACAGCCTTGCGCACTGTCCCCTTCCAGTCGACATGGTAATTTTGACACGTCGTAGGTCAAGGCTTGAGCCTTGCAATTGAGGATGCTGTTGTGCTAGCTTGGCACTTGCAGCAGCAGGGTGTCTGCCAGTCAGCTCTGCGAAGGTACACTCAAGTCTTGCTCACTATCATGCAGCTGGCACCCATGCTTTCTCTGATTGAAAGCGCTGAAGTTAAATCTGTCAGCAGCTCATAAGCAAGGGTAGCCTAAAGTTGTGCATTTGCTGACCTGTGATTCCTCCTTGTTGAGAGCTTGAAGAACCCAAACAGCGCGGTGGGGTCTCCTTTGCCAGTGATATGAAGCATGCTCAGCAACATAGCATGGTACACCACAAGGTCAGTGCAGAATTTGGGGCGGAACAGAAGGCAGCACTGAGTTCTGTACTGACTTTGTGGTGTACCATGCTATGTTGCTGAGCATGCCTCATGATATTGCCCAACAAGGGTCTGCAAGGCAAACTTCCTTGAGATGCTCCCAAGAAAGCTGTCTCTATTTTGTTTGGTTGGTCTGGTAGGTCACAGCAACCCCCATTTCCCTGGTTCAGTCCCAGCTTCCCTATGCTACAGTTATGAGAAGGAGCGCCCTCCAAGAGTGAAGGCAATTCATGAGCAAGGCACCGATTCGGCTGCCCCTGAAGACAAGGAGGCCCTGCTGTTCAAGCCCTACTTCAAACCCCTTTGGCGGCAGCACTCTCCACAAGTAGGTCTTGCCAAAGCTGTTGTCAAGTTGTACAGCAGTATGCTTCTACCATGCAACATCTTGAGCCGGTCTAACACTGGTTGTGTGGCCTGCAGGAGGGCAAATCAAACAAGCATTGCATTGTCAACTTTGACCCCTGATGCCAGAATCGAGAGCATGTGCATATGGTATGCTTCACATCAATGTCAGGGTAACGTGGACTTTGACAATATCTGTGGCATCCGACACTGAGATTTGTTGGCCAACTTGATTTGTACAAATTTAAACTTGCTGTTTGAGTGCTTGTGAGTTATAACATGTTCGAATAGGCTCAGCCTGTCAGGCTGTGTACAAGCTGATCACGTGGTGCATATGCTTGTGTTCTCAGAGTTGTGGCACATGTGCCTGAACCATCAAGTACTTGGTACGATACCTTGGTAAAGATGGCTTGCCCACTGCACACCACTCAGTCAACCACACTGTGATAGCTACTCAGCGACATACTCAACAATCAACTACAGGAGAAGGCTTGGAACATGTAGACTACCAAAAGTAAGAGCACACTTTGTGATAGTTCTCACAGCTTTGCTGTTTGTCAGATTGCTGCTCTTAGAGACTGGACTAGTGGAAGTAGCAACGTTGACCATCAGGGCCCCTGGCCAGGGATGTTCTCAGTAGTCAGTTAGGCATATATAAGTATAGCACTGATGTGCGCAGCGTTGCATGCTTATCGAGACAACCAAGACAGCTGAACTGCTGGTATAAATGCCCTTGTCCATTTGTAACGGCGAGTAGTCATTGCTAAACAGTGAGCACGTAGCATTGTTCAGTCAAGCCATCCACGAACAGATTGTTAATGATGACTTGCATACTTAGGTTTAGTAAGGGTTTTGCCAGCATTCTAAGCCCAGCAGGCCATGCATTTGAGCGCTCTCTTGCAATGAAGATCTAAGCTTGTGACGCGTACAGGCGTCACTATGCAAACAAGTGCACAGCGCGCAAATTTTTCAGCGTGTGTGAGTGGTTACAAGTGGGTAGACTAGAAAGGTCTCAAGTCAAAAGAGGTGATCGTAGAATGTGGAGGTCTGGCACTGTGGCCCGCTTATATAGATGCCTGTGGAATCTAAACTGAGCGCCATGATTCTAAAGTGAGCGCCCTTCCATCTAGTGTCAATCAGCCCTATGATTATAACAGTCTGGCCCTAATTACTCCAAACGGCCCAGGGCTGAATGCAGAAGAATGGCAATCACTCCAATCAGCCCTCAATTACTTCTAATAGCCCTGCATTTAGTCCCATTAAGCTCCAATCAGCCCTAATCACAGTGATTTCATAATAATAGTGTAGTATAAACCTGGAATGAGATACTAATTAAGTGCTCTTACTAATGGCCTGCCATGCGCATACAGGGAGATGAACCGTCAGTGTTCTAGAGCTGTATGACTATATCCCTAGCAGCTAAGTGCTGCAGATACACGATTGACTGGATATCCAATGCTTCGTCACCAGCTAACTGGAGTACAGCTGTACATGTAGCTAGTGTGCTTTTCACTTCAATGGAGATACCGATTGCGCGTGTTCTTGCTCCTGCTGACGATTGGACTTTTCAACAAGCATACTTTGCAGCCAACACCCTCTCAAACTCAGAAAAGAGACTCCAGGAACTCCAGACAAAGTGCAGCCTGGATTATATCTCCACATCCTGAGCTCAAGCTTCCCTGCAGCTCTAGCACCTGCTGCAGGAATGCATTTGGTCAACTTCAGCTGCTTGCACTCCATGAGATTGATTGTTTTGTTGACAATAACGAGCGATGATGTCTGTGCAAAGTAGTCTTGAAATCGCTTACAAAATGACTCATGCGCATGTCACAGGCAGGTGCACTTGCGGTGAATCATCTGAACAGCTGTCTTGTCATGTCTCAACTGTCATCAGACCAAGCGTATAGTCATTGTTGCTATGCTCTCATATATGCACCATGGCAGATATCAATTTGGATTCATGCCCAGCAAGTCCACAAGGGCTGGCAGACCATATAAGTATACGTTATACACGCAATCTCTCAACACAAAACACAAACCGAACAGGTTCAACAAGCAACACACTTAATACAGCAACTGCATAGCTCCAGGCAATGCATAAAGATCATTGATCTTGGTCCAGAAAGAATAAATTTGTGGTTTTGGCACACTGTGGCAGTGTTGCAGGCTCCAAGTCCCTCCGTAGCTGCCTCTGTCAGTTTGCTACCAAAGCAACAGGCATACTGGCCTAGTTGGTACTCAGAAATGGTCTCAACAGCTGTGGTCGCTCAGCATAAAGCTGGAGTATCTTGCTTGTCCCTCTGATATCATGGCCTTGTGCTGCTGAACTTCTGAAGTATGCATTTGCATCCAGGAACTGTTGCATAAAGCACAACATGTCAGCATAAGAGCACCTTGACAGCCAAGGAAAGACGGCTCTTGCAACACTTGTGCACAACACAAGGCAGACACTTATCAACAATATGCCGTCATAGACTTCAAGGCCCTGTATACTTCGCAAAAAGGACATTGCAGAGCAACATTCATGTGACCATATTGCAAATATGGCTCAGCAGCATGCTATGCTTAAGATCAATGCAAGCGGTGGTGCACGAGTCCAATGTGAACAGGTGGTTGCGTTTGGCAATTCTGGCGAGCATCAGAGCTGCAGACCTTCTGTGGGCCGATGTGCTTGTCTCTGTTCTCTGCCAGCTCTGCCAACAACCAAGTGGTGAGCTCAGGGTCAAAGACCTGGCCCAAAGAGGCCCCCAATGTCTTGCCTTCAGGATGCTTCTTACTGACGTCATACCTGCAAGTCAGTCACCAGCTTCATGGGCAGCTTCATTGTTCACATCAGTCACCAGCTTGCAGGACATCTTGAGGCTCATTTATGATTGCTATTGTGCAGCGTAGACAGCAGCAGCAGCAGCAGCAGCAGCAGCAGCAGCAGTCATGAACCGATGCTGGATGACAGTACTAGAAGTGATCTGTGCTCACTTACGGCAGAAATCTAATCTTCTTCTTGGTGTGTGGATCTACAATGGGAGCAATGGCCCGCCACAAGGTATTGAATATCCTGTATTCAGAAAGGAGATCAGACATGCTGTTGGCAAATGGCTCATTCACAAGGCAATGGGTTGTCCTCTTGAGGACACATACATGTCGGTGGTCGTAATGGCTACATGAGCAGATATCATGGGATGACCAAAAACAGGGAGAGCTCACAATGCTCTAGCCAGCCATCAAGCATGTGCATGTACAATGCGACAAGCGGACAAACTGCAGCGTCTGGAATGCTGAGACACGGACTTTTTTTGGCTCAGTAAGAAGCACGACACAAGGTGTCATACTTGTGAATGGCACAATGGCGGGTCACTGCTGTACATACCATGGAGCATCGATGACCAGGAAGAGGCCCAAGCGCTCTGGGTAATGGGCAGCACTCAGGTCCAGGAATACCTTGGCCAGGCGAGGGTCACAGTCGCTCATGCCAAAGCCTTTGAAGTCTGAGACCCATACCCATTGACCAACCCCCTCTGGCATGGCTTGAATGCACTACACAGCACCGGCAGTCATCAGTCATCAGTGCACATAATTTTCTGCAGCTTTTGTTCAGGCAAGGATGATGAAAAGAGGAAGGCTTTGGATCACATGGAGTCATGTGCTGCGAGCTAGAAGTGCTGCACATGATTGCAGCATAATGACTATGTCATGCACTGCAACTTGTTGATGATGCCTGCACTCATGGCTTTATGATGATACCTGCTCAAAGGTGCTGATCATGTGACGTCTATTGTCCTCAATGCTTCTGTTGGTGACCATCTCAAGGCAACTGTACATGACAGGCCTGCTGAGCAGGTCATAACCCACAAGATGCATGTAATGCGATTTTGGCAGCTGCTGGCATGCTGTGCACGTCATCAACTCTGGGTGCACTTGCGCCCGCCATTCCAGAGTGGCTTGCAAGCGCTTAGCAGCCTATGAAAAAGTGTTCAGTACAGAAGGAGTTGTAGCCAAGGCTAAAAGTTTCATTGATCGGACAGGTCAGGTTCCAAGTGTAAGCATTTCGTGTAGCAACAAGACTCACAGCTTTTAAGTCTCCTCCCGTTGCTTGAATGTATTGCCGAACCATGCGATCATCACAGTTGGTGTTGTTGATCTGCTTTTGCACGGACTGAATGTCCGTTGGTGTGACAGAGTATCGCGCAAGATCAACACTCTGGGCAGTGATGTCAGGCGAAGGCATGCTGACCGAATTAAGCCTGATCGCTCAGGAACGCAGGCGCGCGCGTTGAGCAAGACAGGCTTGCTAATTCTCAATCAATTCATTTTGCCCATACAAGCTGTTGCAAGAGTGAATCAAAGCGTTGTCGCGGCTAGAGACAACGTGCATGCTTACGACCTGTGTTCACAGAACCAAAGAGACATGATGCGGGAAGTGTGCAATGAGGATCTCGTAAGCCAGGTATCAGCTTTCGGCCGCTGACACATAGCATTCGGGATGAACGATGCTCACTCGGCCGAGGAGGCCGAGTATCGTAACGCCACCAAGAATGCTGTTCAGTTGGCAATAACTGAGACACTATAAACCTTAGCCCAGACGACACTACTTCAGACATGTGCAGCTCCAAGTCCCGTGTTTGCAGTTCAGCACAGAGTCTGTGATGAAATGAGACCTGACTTCAGGCACGACACAAAATTGAAAGCATGAGGGTCTGCGTGCAGGGTCCGACAACATGCCACAACACCTGGTTACCAGCAAACTGTAAAGGCTCGGTGCTGCAGGCCAAGAGGTACAATTTTGAATAAACCCGAGTTTGAGGGTGCTTGCTGCCCTCTTTGCGCCCGTGATCTCTGTTCTGTCCGATCAGTGGAGTGACTGTCATACTTAGCAGGCGTTGCAAGTCATCAAACCGCCTGGGTCAACTGTCTAGACTGGACGAAAGATGCACAAGGTGCTGTGCGCAACAGGGTGGTCAAAGCCGTCAGTACGAGACTGAATTCTTCCGAAAGCTGTTTGGCACACCTCCACCTCCAAAACAGGATAGCGCTGGCGGTATGCTGCTGGAGTGCCCCTGTCGCAGTGTGCATCTGCTGTAGCTGGCATTCATGGAAGCAACGCATATGAGCGCAATCCATATGCACAAGCATGTCACAACATGGTCTCTTGAATTGCACGGTACACAAGATTGCTGACAGAAGGGGTCCTTCATAAACTTTGTCTGCAGCCAGCCAGAGGTCTGCGACTTGCTTAGCATTGTTTTCACGTGCTCTCAGGTGGAGGGGGTGATGAGCCACCTGCAGGTGGGCAGGTCATGGAAGAAGAGGAGGAGCCTGATGAGGAGCAGGTATCATCTGGTAAAACAAGTGATCTCCGTTGATAATAAACACTTCTTTCTCTCTGATCTTGTTTGCTGCATCTGTTGCACCTAGCAGCTGCTGTATGCGTCTAGTAATGTTGAAGAGCAGAATTGTTTTCAGAGAACATCACGCAGTGCCAGCAAGGCATGCAACCACCAGACAGGCTGCCCAGTCAGGAATACTACTGGGCAAGGTGTCCACCCACAGAGAGTTTGTGTGTGTCTTGTAGATACAGCAGGCCAAACAGCAAGCGCGTCAGCAGGCTCTGTTCAATTTCATCACAGTCAGTCTGTTTGTGGGAACCTTAGCAAGCCTGAGTACCTGGGAACCATACTTCCTGTATCTTGGCCGTGTCTGGAACTTTGTGCATTTGGGCAACCAAGCACAAGCATACACAGAGTTGACAACTGAGGCCATTGCTTGGGGCTTGCTGCTGACCATGGGGTGGCCATGGAATCTGCTCATCTACCCCACACACCTCACCCGCAAGGAGCTGACCAATGCCAGGAAGGACCGCAGGTCAGGTTTCCTGCTGTTCTAGGCCGGTTGGGTAGCCTGTGCTTCTCTTTGCATAGCTGCTAGTGTGATAGAGCAGCCTTCAAGCATTGCTGGCTATGCATTTTGGGTGTGCACACACAATCTAGAGCATACAATTTTGATGGGCGTGCTGGCTCAGAAAACATACACCGAAGCATGGCAAGTCAGTACAATTGCAATGATCCCTGAGACAAACAATTGTGGTACCGCCAAGGTTTGTTGTGGTTTACAGCTGTCATTAATGCTTACTTTACTTTGCCTGCAGGGGTCCAATCTTCAAGAACATTGTGAGCAGCATCTACAACCCCTTTGCCAGGAGGAAGCGAGCACCTCCAGTTGCTGCCTCACAGTAGCCACAGCACTGTAGCACAATGAATGCATAAGGTCTGATAGCATGAAGCATAATGCCAGATATTTCCCGCATGTCCTACATAGCTAGAGCGGCAAGGATGTAAGCGCATGGTTGTGCCATTGATCTCCACCTGAGATCAAGAGACGTTTTCAGAAGCCATACAAAACAAGTGCACCTATAAATTCTTATCTGTCAAACTCATTGCAACTAGCTAGTACTAGAGTACATGTGAGTTTTACAGCTGTTATTGTAGATTGAAGAGCTTTACAGCAGTGAACGTGAGAGCTGCTACCTTCTATCATCCTTAGCAGTATTTGGAACATGCTGGTGTGTTGTACATCGCCTGTATGTCTGCAAAGCAGATTCTTGTCTGCTTCATGAGAAGCTGTGATCAGCTGATCGCTAGACTGCACTGTGTAGTGAACATTGGCAGAACTATATTGACTGATAGGCTGCCTATTGCACATTGCTGATATGATATTAAATGTTTCACTGATGGAACGGCATGCAAGCTTCTGGGGACATGGACTGGAATGTCATGTAGGCTGTGATCTGGCCTATATTTTGACACACTGAGCTGCCCCTGGATAGTCCGGTATTGTCAACTTGAACTTCTCCTGCACATTGCAGTGACACTCATAGTTGCGTAACGTATGCATGTACATGATCATGTGATGTATTCAATCAAGCTCAGCGCCATCAATATGCTCAAGTGGCTGGAACAAGTCCGCAAGTAAATGTCAGCAACAGATCATGATCAAGTGGTTGATACACAGTTTGAGAGCTCACTGCAATCTGGGGTGGGATGAAGCGGCCGCCAACGTAATGGTGTTTGCCTTGGAAGTGTTTTGCCCCCAGCTTGGGTGCGGTGAGTGAAACCAACATCTCCGGCCTCAAGCCATCTCCTGCATGAACCATTGCCTTGCTGAATGTTCCAGCAGGACAGACGCCCAGCAACCAGGCTGTCAAGACAACTCCATTGACATCAGCTTCATGTTCTCTGAGGTAGCCATGTCAAGTTCTGTCTCAATATCCTTGATGGATGTTGCGTTAGCGTCACTTTTGTGGTGAGCATGCAGTGTCTGTATGACACAAGCAGGTCTCAGTGACAAGAACCAGACCTGACTCATCACCATTTTCTACATGCCAGCCAGAGGGAGCATCTACTGCAACAATGGGCGGAGGGTTGCTGCTAGGTTTCATCATCTGCATCACACCACAAACCACACCCTGAATGTTCTGGTGAAAGCGGCCTCTCTGGGGGCATGTAGGCAGGGTGTGCAGCAGTCCATGTCAGGCCTGAGGGACCTGCCAATATTCCAGCCCACGCGGGGTCTATGGGATATCTGCAGTCTAGGTGGAAGACTATGTAGTAAACGACTCATGATATCTCTGTCTCAGCTGCAATGACTGCATACACTTCGCATGGCCGTCCAGACTAATTCACCACTCATTTGTTGCTGATTCCAACAAACCGCAGCAGCTCCTTTGCAAGCAAGGGCAACCATTGATGAGAAATATGTGTGGGACCAGACCTCAATTATTTTGTCAAAGGGTGGTCGAGGTGCACCCGTAAAGCCAAACCCAAATATGGAGTCTACAACGACGTCAAATTGTTCCCTCAGAGGTTTTGCCTGGATATCATCTATAGATGGCATGGGAATGTTCAAAGACTTCAGCTGAGTCACCAGTCCCTTGTACAGCGGCTTGTCAGTCTGCTTTGGATAAAACAACTGCAAACAAAAACAGCGTGTGCTGAACTACATATGCAGACGGGACTTTTGCGCAGTGACCATGTCTTGGCATGCAGCAACCTGAATGCCCTTGTATCCAAAGTGGTACAAGTGCCTTGCTGCTACAAGGCCATCTCCACCATTGTTCCCAGGACCAGCCATGATCAAAATGCGTGGAGATTTGGAGGGAGGATACTCGGCTAAGATTGAGGAAGCAACAGACAAGCCTGCTAGCTCCATCAGCTGATCAACGCTGAATCCGAGTGGTCCCATCAGCTCTTCATCCACAGCTTTGGCCTGATCCTGGCCCCTGCAGATTCAGCACAACCTGCTGCCCGAATGCATGCCTCAAGTTGATGAAGCTATGTCAGTCCTCAAGCTCAACGAGAGGCGCGCGAAGGCTGTCCCTTACAAAAAGCTGATGGAAGAGGACATGACTGAGCCTCGAGACGAATGGTCCGAACGCACTCGGGTTGCTAGTGACACTGCGACAGCTTTATGCTTGTACAGCAGGGGCGACAACTGCTTGGCAGACACGGCAAATTCTTGCAAGTACGACTGGGGGAGGGACCGGAGCAATCTGGGCGTGATCATGCGCACTGCATCTCAAAATTCTGCAGCTCGTTGAGCTCAATGCATGTCGGAAGCATTTGTCATCGGCATGTTTAGCTGCATGATGAGTAATTCACGGCTTCAGCTGAATATCATCATCATCAGCTGTTGCTAGAGGATGCACTGCAGCCTTCGTTAAAAGATGTCTGTAGTAGAGGCTATACAGTTACAAAGATAGTGGCTTGGTGCTGTAAGGCACACAAGACCAAAGCGGGCGTAAAGATAAGATTGTCAGCATCTGTTGCTTTGGCCTTGTATAGCCGCATCCCAGCAGGAATCATAATAAGGATAACAATGACGTATTACGCCACAGCTATGTCATACCCTAGGCACACTGCTACATTCCCCCCCACTTAAATTAAACTTACCAAAGTTGAACAGCATTAAGTGAGCATAGAGAGACTGCAACAGCAACAACACAAACCACCCTGCCGGCATTGGGATGCAACTAGCATTTTGAGGCTGCATAGACCACAGCAAAGACTGCAAAATATATCAGTACTCAGTGCTTATTCATTCGTGAGTTTCACTCATTGAATTGCTCACACGTTGTTCATGTGGCAGGCACATATGTGGTTCATATGGCCAGCAGTCATGCTTCAGCTGTGTGCAAGGGCTAACCTCAAAGCATGCACAAACAAAAGCACCGAAAAGAAAATCAGTGCTGATCTGACAGACGTGCTGATTGTCTGACTGGTTGACCTCCAGCAGCCTTTGTATACTGCTTGCGTGAAGGTGAGCAGCTGTGTTGCTTAACAGGTTGCTTAGCAGGTCGCCCGGGCTTCTTTTGCTGCTGAGCAGGTGCTGAAGAAGCTCAAGGTCAAGCCTTTAGGTGGGGAACAGACATACAGCAAGATCTATGCATTTTGCAAAGGCTTGTACGGTGAATGAGCAGGGCTGCTTCATGGGGAAGGAAGTGCAATGCCTGAGCAACTGGAGCCATGGGATACATGCTATACATATATGAAAGCATACCAGGATCAACTATGTCAATTGCCATTCTTGCTTGGTCTGTCGCGTGGTATTCAGCTGCAGAACAAACATCGAATCAGTACTGGAGGCAAGTACTTGAGTGGCTACTGAAAATGTGTTCGACAAAAATTTGCAGAGATATGCTTGACGATGCAGCTGAACCACGACTGCAAAAGCACGGCCGCTGCTGAAGTGGAGCAAGAACTGATGCAAACCACTCAGCAAGCACGAAGCGAGATATCTGGACTCACCATCGAGCATCGGTGTTGCACATAGTCGATCGAAGCTTAGCTGCTGAGGCTGGATTCGCCGCGGGAAGTCCCTACTGCACGATTTGGTAGTCTGCAGGATCCTGTTGTCTCGGTTGTGATGTCAACTTCACGAGCATGCCGAGCAAGACAGCTTGGCCAGACAGCGACCTTCATTTTGCTTTTGGCAACGGCGTTGCAGGAACTAGTGTCCGCCGAACACGCGCAACAAAGCTGCCAAGACCACTTGTGCCTGCTACTTACATTATGATTGACCTTTTGCATGTACTGCAAACGTGCGGCAAAGCGTCGAAGCGGCGCAGCGGCGAAACGGCAAGCATACTGTCACAATGACTCATTTGCGCGCCATCGTGCACGTGGCGCTGCGTAAATATTCGATCTCATTGCGTGCGGATTCAATCCCCGTTCGCAAATACGATACGGAACTGGTATTTCCATCTTCTTGGACGCATACCGTAAGCTGACGCGGTGCACCGGTTCGAGATCTGACACAAAGTGTTCCTTTCAGAGACCTGAGACTCAGCACAGTCACCTGAAGTCTGCGCTTAGCCTTTGCAGTTGCTGGCGCGAAAGGGACAAAGCTGTCACAAGTGAAAAGAACGTCCTTACAGATCGTGACCAGAGGTCCATAACCCGGTGTCCAAGCAGGAACGCCGTGCCGTGCCGTCCTTCTGGTCAACGCATTGTTCAGGCACGCAAGTAGGGCGATGGGGAAGTTGTCGACTCTACGTAGGTTCCGCTGACTGCAGCAGCAAGTGCCTCTGTGAGAGGATGCTGAGTCTATTGTGTGTATGCAGGCGGAGCTTTTTTTGTGTCAATTCGTGGAGCTGCCTGTGTGGAGCTGTTCTACTTGACAGACCCCTGGACAACACAGTCGTTATGGGAAGTGCTGACCAGCAAGTACGGCAAAGGGACCTTGGAGACACAACTTGGGCGTCAACTATTCTTGAGTGATAGAAAGCTTACTTCAGAGCAAGTGGCTGATCTGGCGTTCTGCCCATCCTTGACGCAAGGTAAGTAGTGCTCAGCGTTTTCACCATGCTTGAGAAGACTAGTAGACCAGAATGGAGTTGTGCAATTTCTAAGCCACAGTGAGCCACGCACACTACCATGCTTGCTTGGAGCTCTATGATGCTAACACGACAAATGCTGCGCAGGGCATGTTTGTAGGAGACTTGGTGCTTGCCCATCACAAATAGGGGACCACCAGGATCTGCGCACCTTGTTCAAAAAGACATTTCACAGCTTGGTGGATCACGTGAAGAAGACTACATGCCATGGTCACACAAATGACTATAAGCTGTTGCCAGCATCAGCAGTTCATTGATTTTGCATGGGGCAAAATGCATGTCTGCCCACTTCAGCAGCCTGTAGGGTGCTTTGTTTCAATTCTGCGTGTTTGAAAGCCTGTACTAAGGACCCTATCCACAGCTTTGAATGTCAGGCCAGTATGTTGGCAAAGTATGTTGAAACGCATGCGAAACACAGTCGTACAAAGTTGGATATGTGCAAGAAGGATTTCCAAACAAAGCTCTGCATTCGAGTTCTGCACGAAAGCATGACTAAAGCTGGCACCTGCACACAAACTCTGTAGTGGTAGGCTACAGCATGCAACGACAGTAAACTTTAGGAGCCTCGACAGCTTCCCCGCGCCCATCAGAAAAGTGGTCTGGCAGGCAGTCGGTGCTGGGGCATCATGTCGTTGACTTGTGACAGCTACAGACAGAAAGTTTCGGCAGCCTCAAAAAGTGAACCAAAATCTCAAAGTTTTCTCTGTAACAAGTAATACTGCCAAAGTCAAGTGTTGCGTGCTCTGAATATATTGCACTATAGAGTTAGAGCGAGTCCCGAGCTAGGATGTGTGTAGACACACGAAAGTGTGAATCTTATCTTGGATGGCCGACCAGCGAACTCAACCACCAAGTCTCACTTGAGTGAATCCCAGATCTGGCTTAGGGATCAGCTGAAGGGACCCGCTCACTAGACATGTAGCAGTCTTAGCCTGATATTCTTATACTGTGTCTAATCTGCTACACTATTCCCCACCTGATTTCAATGTCCGCATTGAGAACCAAACAGGTTGTTGAGAATATAGTTTCAAAGAGGAAGCAGGGACTGTGACTGACATCCTTCTGACTGCTATTCATCTAGTCTCACACGACTGTCCATTGAATTCATTCCTCTGTAACGAAACATCACTTTATGCTTATCTGAGTGCATCCCTGAGCTGAACTTACATGTGCCTGGTGCACACACTCAACATACGCATGCTGGGCACAACTAATTGACCCAAGCGTTCTGACTGTGTCCGGCCAGACTGTTTTCTTGGCACTTGGTACCCCATGAGACTTTCCCACAAGCTGATTGTCTTTGTTCCTGAGACTTCCGGTACCTGCCAAGTGATTCATGACAGTTCTGCAAGTTCTCTTCAGGCCCCCAAGTGCCAACGTACAAGGAACTCATGCTTATGCCCCTTAGTGCGGACAGGGCGATCTCTGTGATCCAAGATGTGAACCTCAAACTCTTCCTCAGCGTCAATGAAGATAGCGGGAGGTGGCTGAATGGTTCCAACTGACTTATATGGATGCAGCAACGAGACATGAAATACATCATGAATCTTTAGCTCCTTAGGCAGGTCTATCTGATATGCCACTGTGCCAACCCTGTTGCGTACCTTGTATGGACCAATCCACTTAGGCAGCAATTTCCTGGCACCAGGGTTTTTCAATCTGATGTTCTTAGTGCTTAGCAGCAGTGAGTCACCAACCTTTTAGTTGACTTCACGCCGCTTCTCATTAGCACACTAAGCTTGACTTTGCTGAGCACTTGCCCGAGCTTCTTTGGCCTGTTCCACAGCTGCCTGCAGGTCTTCTGAAAACGCGTCAGCAGCTGGGACCTTGTAGTCCACTTGCACACTCGCTGGTGCGAGTGGATGCTGACCTGAGCTAAGCTTTTGCTGGCCGGTCCTCGGGCTTGAAGTCAGCAGGCATATTCTGAGCTGCCACTCCCTTAATCTAATGAGGACGTCTGTTGGCCCTGTGTGCTTCAGGATTCGTAGATATGCAGATGATAGCAGAACCCCTTAGCCAAGGTACAACTGCTCAACTGCTGAACGACCAGGGGTAGGCCTATAGGCCTGGCAGCATATTATGACATCATCAATGGTATTTCAACCCTCAACACCATTGTGACAAGCGAATCTAGCTTATCACCAGGATCCGACAGCCTCCTCGCAGTCGCGGAGCCAACAAGCGCTTCTGGTGAAGGCTGCAAGCATCACAGTTCCAATCAGCTGATGCCGTGGTAACTCATCATGCAGCTAAACAAGTGCCGCTTTCGACCTGGGCTTCTCGGGGGGATGCCCCGTACTTTACAACGGTTCTGTGCTAGCACATCTGCAGGCCACTTCTTTTCCCGACCTCTTAGACAGACTAGCGACCAGCGGTTGAGCTGCCTACAACCTCCTGACGACGAACACCTGCGACAGACAGCCTCAGCGCGCCGGTCACGAGCCTGTTTGCCTTGTGCCTGAGTGGACGAGCATTTGCTTGTGCCTGACTGGAGTCTTCGCCCGAGGGCTTTGCATTCGGTAAACCGTTATGTAATGTAGCAATTTGGTAATGTTGATACCCATGTTAGTCATGGCATATCCAACAGCTGTTCATCTCGGCGGTTTGGGCAGAGACAGCAGATCGAAAATTGTACATCATCAAAGGCCCATAGTTTGAGATCAGCTTCAGCGGATGCGCGATAAGCAAATTCTGAACACGTCGACTCCAGTGCACAAATCGCCGTAGGCCAGCATGCACAACCAGTTGACCGGCTTGCTAAGGATCGACGTGCCGGTTATCGGCGGGCCCATGGCAAAAGCCTCCGAGGCAGACCTCTGTGCAGCTGTGGCCAAAGCAGGCGGCTTAGGTCTCATCGGAGCAGGGTATATGGACCCGGCAAAACTGACACAAGTCTATCAGGCGTCACTGCAGCAACTAGACGGCAATGATGAGGTCCATCGTGCTGTGGGTGTTGGGTTGTTCAACTACTCATGTTCGCAGGTATGTGCACAATAAGTGTCTGTAAACAGTTACGGTCTGCTGCTGCTCTGGCAACAACTGCAGGCAAGCAACCTATGCACGCTACAGGAGCTCCTGCAAGCAGCCATTGATCTGAAACCGAGTGCAATATGGCTGAGTTTTGGCGATTGGGACTCACTAGCTACTCCAATCAAGAAGGCAGGCATCATAATGATCTGCCAAGTACAACATCTAGAGCAAGTGGAGCCTGCCCTGAAGGCTGGCGCAGACGTTATTGTAGGCCAGGTGCTGCCCCAAGTTCATCAATCTGCAGCCATTCTCAGTCTGGTTTTACTCCAAATGCAACAGCGAAGTGTCAGCTCAGCCTGCAAGCTGGAATTACCATCAGATGTTTTGTGTGACAACCGCAACAATGCCCACCACTCTGTGTCATGATTTGCCATGCTGTGTATGAACCTGAGCATTTGATGGTGCCACTGCTGCAGAGCAGTGAGTCTGGGGGTCATGGGGCAAGCCCAGCTTCCTTGCTCTCCTTCATACCTGAGCTTGTGGACCATGTGGAGAAACTGTGTCAGAAGCTGAGCATCCAGCCCACAGTGCCTGTTGTTGCAGCTGGTGGAATCACAGATGCCAGGCAGGTTGAACTTTGTCTTTGACATGCCAAACTCAAGATGGCGGTCATCATGCACTGTCAGAGGCTTTGATTCACAGGCAAAATTGCCGTGACACTATGAACAAACCATATGTTGAAATGTATATCACCTGCTTTGTCCACAACATACCGACATATCTTTTCAACATTGCGCAAGGTCTGGCTGTGACACGGTGTGCTTTACAAACCCAGTTGCGTGCTAGTTTTGCCTTTCGTGCTCACAATCCTCACTGCTCCTGCGTAAGAGGTAAAAGACTTTCATCACTCCCACAAATACTGTGTTGTCATGCTGACAATATTTTTCTGTCATCCATGCAGATGGCAGCCGCTTTTGCCCTTGGTGCAGTAGGAATTGTGCTGGGCACAAGGTTGAATGCAACCTATGAGTCTGTGTACCCTGAAGCCAAAAAGCAGGCTTTGGTGAAGGCAGGCTCTAGCGCATCAAGCCACCCATCTACCATCCGCACTACCTTGTATGATGAGTTGAGTGGGGTGGCATGGCCCCCTGCAGTGGATGGCAACTGCCTAAGAAACGAGCTTACAGCACAGTACAGCAGTCAGACACCTTTGCAGGTAACACAATGGCACACGCTGATCTGGACGCCAATGTAAAGTGCAGTGCAATGAATTGGCCAAAAGAAGGCCTTGGGCGATGCACTGCCTTCGTCAGCAGCATTCGCTTTACTCAAGCCTTCATCGAGCGGGAACACTTTGAGTGCTCAGGTTCATACACACATGAGACCATGGGGCTTTGAATGAGCCATGTTGGTATGCTTGTTGCAAATACACTGCAAACGTGCATGTCTGATATGTTGTTACTGGAGTGTAGGATGCTGTCAAACAGCATGTGAAGGAAGAGCATGACAAGGCTACAGCAGATAACACTGTGGACAAGCTGGTCGTCTGGTCTGGGTCCAGTGTGGGGCTCATTACAAGCATTGAACATGCAGAAGACATTGTGAACAACCTGGTCAGGGACACAAAGCTAATTCTGCAACAGAATGCACAATTTGCAAGACCAAAAGTACTTGGGCAGTCCAGCTGATATGTGAATTCCATATCTTGATCCTGACATGTGGTGCCGGCATTTGTAGCAAATTGCAGAGTCCTAAGCAGAAAGATGTTGTGTTTCTATGAGGCAATCAGTAGCAGACTGTATGAGAATCAAACAACGATCAACCTGCATGCTCTGGGCATATCGCACCACTGCACAAACTGAAGCAGTACATTCAGCAAGTATAGTCAGGACAGCACATATATCAACACCCTGTATATGCAGCGTTGCTAATACCTCCTATTTTCTGTAAGAGCAGGTCTGTTTGGCTGGCGTGCAGCTGTCTTGCTGCCTGCTGATGCTTGCTGCTCAGTCCTGCACAGCAACACTTTTGTATCGAAACTGATCATTGCTTGCTTTCTGCCTTGGCTGGTTGTATTGAGCAGCATAACTGCTGCTTGATACTACCTATGCATACTGTAATTCCAGCCGTAAAAGTACGAGCACTACAAAACATGAACAATGCTGTCAATCAGACATGGTTTACTGACCGTTTGTCTGGTACGGTTCTTGTCACGGCTGACACCCCATCCACAAACTTGGTGCGATAGATGACATTGGCATTGTTGAACATGCCTTCCTTCAAGGAGACAACAATGAACTGAGAGTAGGGGAAGTGGGTCTTGATCATGCGCCCAATGTTCTGAGTGTGACTCAGATCCAATGCAGCGTCAACCTGCAGGAGCAGCAAGCATGCTTTCTCCCCTTCATTGCATAGCATGCATTACAGCATCTTTGCTGTCATCAATATGGCAATGTCACATCGTCAGCTGACAGCATGTGGAGCCATGTGCCAGGGGCTTGTTGACCTGACTTCTCAGTGCAGTGTACCAGGTGAAGGCAGACCTATGATACTGGTGTCATCACAGGGTTCCAAGCCATGGAGAGCTTGGCTGCACAATTGTGCCACACAATCCGTGACACAGAACCAATGATGCAACCATCAGACCAACAGACACTGGAGATGAAGAGGCTAGGAGCAGGCAGCGAGCACATACCTCATCTAGGATGTAGATGGGAGCAGGCTTGAACAGCAGCATAGCCAGGATGAGGGACAGGGCTAGGAGGGAGCGCTGCCCCCCACTCAGTTCACTCAGGCTCTGCTTCCACACATCACCAAATCCCACCTGCACAACGGCTACACCTGCTTTGAACCCATCACTTAATCCTCTGCGTGTAGGCAGGAAGAACTTGCGAAATCTGTTATGTGACGCAAGATGCCATGAAAAGACATATAAACCCTGGGCAGCCCAAAATAATACTTGGCTTCTCATTGAGTTGACGCCAGAAGGCGTAGTCTTTCTTTTCTTTTCTAAAGACATATAACAGTACCACTTGGCAGCGTCACAGTAACTGCTAAGCACATAGGAGAGACATAGAACACCTTTGCAAGATTTGATGCAGTGCAGGGTGACTCAATGCTCTCTTACTGGTTGTTTTGGCTCATGAAATGGGACACACCTTGACTTCCAGGCCAGCAAGGAAGGTTTGGCCCTCAGGAGGCTCCAGCTTAGCCATGGTGCCGGGGAGCAGGCTGGTGAAGATGGACCCAAAGTCCTGGTTCACCTTCACCCAGCTGGCATGCAGCGCCTCCCTCTTCTTCTCGTCCAGCTCTCCTATCACCTGCACCCAAACTCAGATTTGGTCTACCACTATGCAAGCAGCACTGACATCTGGCTTGCAGAATTGCTTGTTGCAGTCAATAAGCGCAAACACGGCATACTGATTGTCTGTCATGGCAGGTTGTGAAAAACCTTGAAGGGACAAGCTACCAGCTGTCATTTTTTGGTGGAAGCTTGGCAGAATGTACCTTTTCAATCTTGTCCTTGTCCATATGGAGGATCTGTTTCTTTTGAGACAGCTCAGCATACTCAGCATCCGCCTTCTCAAACATTGTCAGCACCTGCGCAGCATGCCAAATATTCTCTAACAGTATAGTGGAAGGTATTTCATGAGAACTCCCAAATCTGACCCCTCAGCAGCATATTGCCACTGCCAACCGTCAGCACAGCAGGGTCTTATCAAAGCAGTGGATGACAGACATGTGTGCTTCAGTTGCCACCGTGACACCACAAATTATTTGGCTTCCTCTGAACACTGTCAACACAGGATGTTGCTGGTTGAATAACTGGTGGAAGCAGCTGAGGCAGGCTGGTGAAGCGGTACCTTGCGATTGACCTTGTTTGCAAGGCGCTGCAGGGACTGGTTTGCAGCCTCATACTCTTCAAAGGCTGCTTGCACATCCTGGGCCTCAAAGTCATAGTCTGACCCTGGCTTGCCAAAGAAGTCCTTTTCTGTGGCAATCCAGGGAAACTCCTGCACCCCATGCACCACCAAGTGTTGAAAGTGCATTACCTCCAGTGATGGTGCATGTTATCTGCTGACAATGACATGCATAGGGTGCGTCTCTAGGTGACCAGACACCACAAAAGGCAAGAATGGTGACGGTGAGTACCATTGCTGCAGGCAAGAGGAGAGCATGCTTGCTAAGCAGCTTCAAGCCTCACCTTCTGAAGGCGCTTGCAATGGTCCTCCGCCTCTGCAATGTCTTTCTGCATCTTCCCCAACCTACAGAAAGAAAAGAAAAGAAACATGTACGCCTTGCGCCGTCAATTCTATGAGAAGCCAAGTATTTTTACCGGGCTACCCAGGTTTCCCAATTTACATGTATACGTGCAAGATCCTGTTCATATCTGTACATGGCATTGCTTCAGCTTGCTTACATTATTGCAAACGTGCTTGCCTTCTGCTGTCAGCTTTGGGGTTACAAGCAGGCAGCTGAGACTATGCAAATCATGCTGCTGAATCACAACAGCTTTGGCTGCACAGTGCATGCAGAGCACTGGCAGAGCATGTCCTAATACACAGTCAGATGTCCTGCCAAGCTATTCAGCCTTCAGTCTATGCCATGTGCATGCATGCTGGGCAAACAACATACTTGTGCTGCAGCTTCTTCCTGTCCACAGCCAGATCTGTGAGCTGCTGAGCCAGGGCAGCCTTGTCAGCAGCCAGAGCGCTGATCTCCCGGTCACACTCCTTCAGCCTCTGCCGCAGCTCCTCCAAGCGTGCTGCTGCTGCATCATACTCCAACTTGGCAGCTGCCACGGCCTGTCCCAGCTTGGCAACCTCTGCCTCCAGCACTGTGAGGCACAGTAAGACAAGTAAGCTCCAAGATTGCTGCCATTCCGCATGCTGCTGCATGGGTGCTACACTGTGTCAAGGAAGCTGTTTCACCATGCAAGGGTTGTAAGTTTGTGCCTGGGTGCTGCACCATGCCAACATGTGTGGGTTTGACCATGTGAAGTATGTAAGCCTGTGCACAAATGCCACAATCTGGTGAGGATGGTGTCTCACCCTGCAAGGCTTTCTGGGCTGCCTGTAGCTGCTCTGTGAGGGACTGGCGTTCAGTGGCAGCAGCCTCAGATTCCGCCTTTGCCTGCGTCAGCTTCTGTGCAGCGTCCTTGGCAGTCTTCTTACTGGCTTCCAGGTTGGTCTTGGCAGCTTTCTGCTTGGCCTGTGCAGCCTTGGTACGCTGCTCCTTCTGAGAGCCAAAGTTGGCAATGTCTGCGGCCAGCTCCTGTCACAGCAGTGATCCAATTGTTTAGAAGCCCATAATCCCTGAGCATACGCAGCATGCTGCTATGTCAATGCATTTTGGCGCATTGCAAGCAGCATACCCAGTATCAACAGCAGCAGATACCACTTCTGACCAACAAACAAGAATGCTCTGTCTGTTTAGACATGTATACTTGGACATAGCCATAGGCAGCTACACAGTCCACATTGCACTCCTGTGTTGTATTGCACAGGTGGGTGGGTGGGTGTGGGTGGGTGGGTGTGGGTGGGTGGGTGTTGGTGGGTGTGGGTGGGTGTGGGTGGGTGGGTGTGGGTGGGTGGGTGTTGGTGGGTGTGTGTGGGTGGGTGTGTGTTGGTGGGTGTGGGTGGGTGGGTGTGGGTGGGGGTGGGTGTGTGTGTGTGTGGGGGTGGGTGTGTGTGTGTGTGTGTGTGTGTGTGTGTGTGTGTGTGTGTAGGGTTGGAGCTCACTAGCTTCAGAGGCACATGCATGCAGCCATGTGGCGACCAGCTTGAAGTTGCATGGCTGGGTGGTGCAATATAGTGGGCAGGCGGCTGACCTTGGCAGCTGTGACCATATCTGCCTTCTTCTGCTGAGCAGTGTGAGCAGCCTGCTTGGCCTGCTCCAGCTCCTGCTGTGTAGCAGCCATGGCATCAGCCATCTGGGCAGACTCACTGCTGGAGATGCGCTGCTGCAGCAGGCTCAGGCTGTGCTGCTTCACCTCCAGCTCTTGTGTCAGCCTGTCATTGGCAGCAGACAGCTCACTTGCTGGCAACTATCACACCTGTCATGCTCAAGGCTATGCCACAGGGACATCTCCTGGCTTTGGCTGCTGCAGTGTAGTGCTCGCTCACTGCATCGCTTGCTGCATTTTGGTTGGTGCCAACTGCTTTGCACTGTTGGCAACAGCAGCATTGTGTCCACAGATCATTGGGTATACTTGCGGGGTTGACTGCTCAGCATTTGTGTGGCCATGGTATGGCAACTCATTGTGCAACACGACAAGGCAGGTATCTTCTGTTCGCGACAGCAACTGCATTGAGGTTGGCAGTACATGATCGACTTGGGTCGGACAATACATGGACTTGAGAAGTTGAGCAGAGCTCAGCCAGCTTGCCCTTGTTGTGCAATACCTGTTGTGTGAGGCAGCGGCAGCAGCCATGCTCTGCAGTGCAGCCTGGGCCTTCTGCAGAGCAATGGAGTGGTCAGCCAGCTGCTGCTCTGCCTCTGCCAGGGCATGTAGCCGAGTCAGAATGGAGGCAGTGCTGTTACGCGACCCACCTACAAATCACACAAGCTTCGAACTGTTATGGGCAGCACCATCAACATCAAATTTGTTCACAGCAAAGCTGTGACCAGGCATTCTGCGGGTTGCTGCTGTTGCTGCTGCAGAAAATGAACTGTCCTGGCAGCAGCGTTGATATATTTCTGCATATGTGGTAAGTGCAGAGGCTTGCACGTTCTGCCGTTCAGGAGTGTTACGCAGGAGATGTCACAAGAAGGCAGTCATGCTGTACCTGTGAGCAGGCCTCCAGGGTTGAAGTCATCGCCTTCCAAAGTGATGCAGCGAGTGCGCACCTCCTTGTGGAATGCCAGAGCCTTGGCTGTGCTTGAGTCCTGCAATATGTATTGTGCAACATGTTGTGCCAGCAGACTGGACAGACCAACCTATCACTCCGTAGAGAACACAAATCCAGTATGTTGATTTCAGCATTCTCTTGATGCAGCATCACATGAAACTGCGTCCAGTTCTGGAGCTGAGTGAGCCATTGGAGTTTGAGCGCTGAGTGGCGCTTCCTTTCCAATTCTAGCATCCTGGAGCACTGAGATGGCAGCCTAGATGGCATCCCTGATTTCTTGAAAGCAATGTAAGCTGGAATCCCAATTATCAGTGCTTTCACAAAGCTGTCCAAACAACTTGCACATCAGCTGTCAGCAGGGATGAGACCCTGCGCCTGAGGACGATGTATCAGCTAGGCTTGAGGCTCACCTTGCAAACAAACGCATTGCCAAAGACATACTGCATGGCAGCAGTCAGATCCTGGTCATAGCCCACCAGCTCAAGAGCTAGCTGGGCACTGCCATTGCTGACGCGCTGTGCAGCAGCTGTGACACTAGCTGCAGCCACATGAGGCTTCACCTGCCGCATGCATCATAGGATTGTCACAGGACGTGGTGGACTTGGGAGTTAATCATCTATTTGTTTGCCTGCTCAACATTGTTATTGACAGATACAATGGCACCTGATGCCAAACCTGTCAGTTCTGATGTCACAGCATACATTCGCTGGACGGTATAACGCATGAGTAGGTTAATTTTATGAGATGCGTCTCATGTACATGCTCTACAAGTATACAATGCAGGTTTGTGCGCACCTTGTTCAATGGAATGATGGTGACACGATTGCGCAGCTGACCATTGCTGAGAAGCGCCTTGGCAGTGGTATCAGAGTCCACCACAACCTGCAGGCCAGGTACACCAAAAGTTGTACACTAGCACGTGTGAAGGCAGCGCAGCAATTTGTACATCTTGCACTCAAGCTATATGACTCTAGCAGAATCGGAGCTGGTCAACAGAAGGTTTGACTGCTGGAGTGCCCAGGTATGCAAAGCAGCCCATGCCATGTACCCTTTGGCTTTCACACCAGGTCTTGCTGCCAGTATGAATGTGCAATTGTGTATGAGTCCCTTGCTGTGCAGACATCCCAGAAGTACTGTGGATGATTTTAGCCTGGATTTGGCAATGCAACATTGCCAACAAAAGCAAGGCAGAACACAGGGGCTAAAGGTTGCATTTAAGAGTGTGGTTGAAGGCGCAGCAGTGCCCACCTGGTACAGCTTGCCACCGGCCGCCACTTCTAGGGCAGTGGTGGTGGCAGAGTCCTGCAGGTGCACTAGCTTGGCCACCACCCCCTTCACCTTACCCCGATTGAACCCCCGCTCTGGATCCCGATACTGAAAGTTCACACCTGCAACACAGACATTTGAAGTATTGGCATGAATCAACTCTTTCTACATTTGAATTGAGGTGTGTCATGCTGATAAGCAGGTGCACTGATGTGCAGGCATTGTCAAGCTTGTGTAGCCAGGCGCACATCTCAAGACATCTCCTGAGGTTGCTCATATACAAATGCAAATCACACCTTGACTGACAGGAGCCTGTGCAGACAGTGCTCCACCGGAAGAGGTGTGATAGGCGTTGACCCAAAGAAGCAGTGCGTCAAGCTTTTCATCATCCAGCACAGCCACCTGCTTTGTTTGCAGGTTCTCAAGAAGTTGTGAATGGAGACGTGTACACTCATCTCAAAAAGATGGGCAATCATACCTGCCAGATGTGATGCAAGGTCATCTACTGTCTCCCTGCAGCGCTGAACATGCACCTTCTCTTCAGCAACTACTGCTTCCAACTGCTGCGCTGCCTCTGCATCATACATCGCATCATCCAGCCTGCAGGACAGTGGAGTAAATGTTGAGTGCAGCCTTGCAGGGCAAACTATTCGACGTCATGGGTCCGTCTGCTTAGCGTTCATGTGAGCATTTTGATGTCTCCTGTTGTATGTGTTTGCTTGCCAGCTGGCAGACAGCATCATGGGAATTTGTGAAGCAATGAGTACGACTCAAGATCTGATTCCTCTCTTGTATTAGATGGCCATTCATTCTGAGTGCAAAATTGCGCCAATGACACATGACTTTATACCACTGTGCAGTTCAAGAGGCGAGACCCATAGCATGAACCAGCAATCCCTGCAGCTTATACATTTCAGGCATATGGGTTGCAGGAGTGACATTTTGCAGAAGCACATAGAAGAGGAACCAAGAGTCCAGTGCAGCAGGCACCTGCTTCGGCAGCTTTGTACCGCAGCCTCTTCCTTGGCCAGGTCTCTCTGCAGCCTAACAGCTTCTTTCTCTAGGGATTGAAGGCCCTTGTGCTGCTCTGCCAGCTGTTTCTGCAGATGCTTGCTGCGCATGTCTGCCTGCTTGGCGTCAGCCTCTGCAGACGTCTGCATCCAAGCTTAAGTCAGAGCAGCTCATGTGCAGCAGTTGACCACTATTTTGTAGAAAGGTTGCTTTGAAAGTCAGCTGTGCCAGCGGAACATATCATGACAAATGCTACAGCAAGCCTTGAACAAGCGGTTGCAGCGCTTTGTGAGGAATTGTCAAGGATGTTCAGTGGCTGGCATGGTGTGCAGAGCACCTGTGCGTTTTGGGCATCTGCAAGGCGCTCTTGGAGACTCCTATTGGACTCATCCCTTCCATCGCCCGCCTGAGCACCAGCCAGCTCTCTCTCAGCAGCCTCCACTGCCACAGCTGCTTGCTGGCAGGCAGCCTGGGCCTGGTCACTGCCAGCCTGCGCTGCAGCTAGGCGTGCCTCCATTCCTTCCTGGGCTAGTTCTTCAATGGATGCCTCAATCTGCATTCCAACACACTTAGTGCTGGTCGGCATCTTCTCATGATTGGGGCCATCTACAGCGTAGCAAATTTCATTTGCCCATGGACGCTCTGTGCATGTGTGGTAGGCACAAGTAGCCTTTGTGTCACTGATATGCAGACATGCCTGATCCTTCAACATATGCATCAGGGCTCCCCTGGATGCCTCATGGGTCTAGCCTGCTGAACAAGCTGAGCATGGTGATAGCGTGAGGCAGGCTGACGCAGCTGGCTAGCAGCTGTGGTGGAATCCTGCAAATATCTGCAAGACCCTGTACATTGCAAACAGGTATGAGCAGCACAGGGTCTTGCTCGGAGGCATGCCTGCTGGCAGGCAGCTTGGTCAGCTTCCAGGTTCTCCTTCTTGTTGGTCCAGGCGGTGGTGTCCTTGACCAGGCGCTTGCTCAGCTTGTCTGCTGTGTCAGCCAGCTCCTTGACCTCGCCTCCACTCTGCAGCTCTTTCTCCGTCTGCAGGCATGAACAGCCTTAGCCAACATGCAATGTTGAGGCACAACAGAAGGATATGCTGTGGCATGCCGCTTCTACATCACTCTGCACCTGGTGTAAACTGACAGGACAGTGTCTGCATAGTAGCTGATGATGTAATGTTACTGCATTGGAGCTTGTGCTGTTACTGCTGACAGTTGATAGCAGGAGAATGGCACGTCAGCAAAGCTTGCCTGTAGCGTCCTGATGTCTGCATCCCTGCTCTTCATCTCTTCCTCTAAGGATGCATGCGCCCCACTACCTTCCTCAAGCTTGGCCTTCACTGATTCAATCTCCCCTTGCCCATCGTCTCTCAACCTATGCAGCAGGACTGCACTGTCGTGTCACACTGATGCTATGTTTCTCATCAGCAACTCATATCCTGATTGTCATCTAGAGCCATCAAACGCCGTTCAGGTAACAACAGTCTGTACTCAACTTGAAAATCTTTGTCCAATGTGTAGAATGTTACATGTAGGCAGTGACTCAAAACCAAGTGTCGTGTTGGTGGACAAGCAAGCTGCGGCCACAATGGTCATCATGGTTGAAGTAACTTTGAGGTTGTGACTTGGTGCTCTCATGCAGGTGCAAGAATGTGTTGCTGACCATACCGCTGGGCTTCCTGGTACCGGTAAGCTGCACAAAAGCATTTGAGATGGCCTAGCTTGGCATCTGCTGCCTGCCACTCCATGTACTGCCCTTTCTCTTTACGCAGCTTCTCCAGCGCAGGCAGGATGTCCTCGTGCAGCACCTGCAGCAGACTCACGCACAACTGGCTGATTCATCCTGAAAATGCTATCATTGTTGCAGCTTGGTCCTTGAGACCAGTTGCGAACACTGTGTCTGCATTGCATACACATTGCACTCCTGGCCCAAGCTTGTTGCACATACAGGCTGGTCTATGCCACAAGCATGCTGGACATTTGATGATGGCCTGTCAATACCTTGTTGATTTCTTCAACTTTGACTTGCTTCTTGTCTAGGGTGCGCAGAGCTGCCTCCTTCTTGCTCTCATACATGCGCGTCCCAGCAGCCTCTTCCAGCATGCCCAGAATCTCAGGTGGTTTCATGTTGAGCACCTGATGCAGCACAAGTCAGTGAACAACTTGCAGATGGGGGTGACACCGAAGTGACACTCAAACGCAATCCGAAGACAGACGGACTGCGAAGAGCTACGCAAAGGACTAATATGAGATGCAGAGAGCGCTAGATATTTACAGATCTGCGAGTACACAAGAAATTGTGAGCAGATGTGGTGCAATGCATGTGGGAGCAGTTTGAGCTACTTGGAGACAGCCTGGGGATCTCACCTTTGTGATCCTGCCTTGCATGATCAAGAAGTGAGGGTTGTTGACATTCAGCTGCACAGAGTGGAAGAGGTTCTGCACTCGACTGCAAATGCACAGAAGATGTCGGATGACTGCTGCTAGCTTGGAGCTGTCACCAGGTGATCCCTTGGTGAGCATCAATGAAAGCACTGCTGTCCAGCCTCACCTAGGTTGGGCGTTGTGCCCATTGATCAAATACTTGTTCCTGCCACCAATAACCAGCTGCATGACACCATGTGGTTGGACACACAGCCAGGTCTGGTGAGTCTGAGTGTAAAAACTGTACAGACTAGCTTAAAGCTGAGTGACACCCAGCACCTGCCGCGTCACAGTAATCTTGTCATCATGATCAAACCCAACAGGACTGTTCTGCTTGTCCTCATTGTTGAAGACTATCGACACTGTTGCTTTTGTAATCCCAGCTTGGCCTTGCTTGTAGACCAGCTCTTGCAAGCTGCTTGCCCTCACCTACAGCGCAACCAGCAAAGTTGCAGGGGTGTGGAATGACAAGAAATGGGCTCATGATGTTAGCAGTCTGCTTCGCAGACCTGCTGTAAGTTTGTGATACCCAGCACAAAGCAAATGGAGTCCAAAATGTTGGATTTGCCACTGCCGTTCAATCCCGTGATTGCGTTAAAATATTGATCAAAGTTGGGTACAGTGACCCTCTGAGCGTACGACTTGAATCCGTCAATTGTCACCTCCTCTATATACATTTTAGACCGTGTGGACTATATATCTCAGCTGTGCACCGGAGTTTGCGGCAGTACGCATGCAGCGGTGATCACTATTGCTTGTCACCACATGTTCGATCGTGACACGTCAAGGACTGCTCAAAGCACGACACGATGCAGCAACATCTGAGCTGAACCTTCAAATGTCGCATGCGCCAGCGATGTGCCAGCGCAGATCAAAGCTGTTGCTAGCCAAATCATGAATTTAGGCACACGAAATCTCTTCGATTTTGAAAGCCCAACAGCAAAGCTGGTCAACTATTCTTGTCAATGTGGCAGCGTTCCACGGCTATTTGGACGGTTGCGTTTGTACGAGCGGGTGGTGGCAGACTCTTGTCAATCGCACAGCACATGTGATACGACCAGCCACACAATCGTCGTTCACTAACCCACCAGTGTTAGCCAGATCCTTATTTGCTCTTCCCACGGGAGCGTTGCTGCCTGGCAGAAGTTCTAGAAAGTATTGTAATGAATGGGGACGAGTCTGGTACCGAGACATATGAGGAGAGTGACTACAGCAGCGGCAGTGACAATGACATGCCAGGCGAATCTGGCAGCAGTCCTGAACGCAGTCAAGAACGACGTGTGCCCAAACTTGCTCTTGGAGGCGCAATTCTGACAGGACCTGGCAAGTCTCAACGATTTGCAGTACCTCCGCTTGGCTTGAGCTCATCTGCAGCAACAGCAGAAGAGTCATCAGCCAGTCAGCAACCAGCCTCGCACCAGTCACCTGATACAGCGTCCCCGCAAGCAGATCAGACGCTAGCACGGAGGAGCTCTCAAGCAACGGCAGAAGCACCTGCTCAGCCAGGTGATGCTGCAGACAGGCATGACAGCGAACGGCATATGAGCAGGGCAAACAGTCAAAGAAGACCAAGCCGACAGTTGACAGCACCACAATTCACCATTCAGATTGCTTCTGAGGCATTTGTTATTCATCCTGATGCTTTGGATCAGCCACAGTATCATCATTTGCCGCAATTGGAAGCAGCCAAGCAGATTTGCGCAACACGTCTGGGATTGAGAGGGGAGACTCTGACATTCTACGAGCTTCGCGAAGTACAGTCTGTGTCAGAGTGCTCAGCAAGCAGCTCACAGCTGGCAGTAGCTGTTCAGGGATCAAGTATGCTTGTTGCAGGATGGCCACTGCAATACACTGGATGAACCTGTTCACCTAACACTGCTGATTTTCTGCAGTGTTTTCACTGGCAGCTTATGAAGAGATGTTGAACAGAAGCAAGCAAGACAGGGCTGAGGCTCAGCAAAGTAAGCAGCAGACGCCAACTTGCCAGAACTGCTGCATGCATCTGACTAGCTGACTACTGTGCGCATCAGGTTCAATTCTGAATGTTTTCAGAGCTGAGCATACAAGTCAAACCAGATCCCTAAAACCTCTTGGTGGCAAACGGTACTCATACACGTTCGATTACAACCGGGATATTCAATCATGGAAGTCCCAGAGGTTTTTCTTTCAGATGTTTGTGTCGAGCACAAAAGCCATGTTGAAATGCACTTGAGAGCTGCAGGTGCCGCTGCTCTGACAAGCTTGAAAGGGCTGGTTGAAGAGCAAAATCAGGAAGTGTCCAAGTGTAGCATGCGCATTGGGGAGCTGGTGGGGTCCCTCAACTGCTTTACTGTACAGTATAAAAAGATATGCATTTTGCAAAGATGCTGTTATACTGCCACACTGCAATCTTGCAGCATCATCCTGAAACATGCCTCTGCCAGCATCCCTGCCAGTGATACGTTTTCAACACCACAGTGTTGCATCGCCGTGAGTCACTACAGCTCACTGACAAACTGCATGTCGTGCCCACAATCATAGATGACAGAAACTTTGAAAGTGTCAGGAGCAGTTCTGGATTCCCCCCGGCTAAACTCTGAGGCATCTTAATGCATTCCATCTGCAGGAAAGAGAATTGAGAGGGAAGGAAGAGTACTGCAACAGGCTGCAGAGGGAGCTTGCCATTCAAAGGTGATGATGCTCTGCTGAAGCAAGTCAATATGCCCCTGTCTTCCGTGACTTCTGTGGATTGTTCTGCGACAAGATGAACAGTGCATCTCAGGGAACACATGTACAAGAAGACAGATTGTATACCAAGCTCAGTACAACAGCTGCCAGCAATACATTGACAACTTCACCTTGCTACACACCTGCCAATTGTACCGTCCAGGTCCTCATACAAGGCGTACAGTCTGAGTGTTGGCAATGCAGATCCGCTTTTGGCTGTGAATGTACATACACAAACCTATCAAAGATGCATGGGACCAAGTCTGTGCTGTGTTCAGGGATCAGCTGCAGCGATCAGACACACGCCATCTAGAGGGCCAGAAGTCGCTGCAAGCACTGAAGGCAGAGTTCGACAACTTGTCCACAATTGTTCCCAGACGCTCTTCGCTGGCATCCTCCTCCTCTCCCCTTGGCTCTGGCAATCATGCACCAGGTCTGCGCTGCTGCATGCTGCTGTTGCATTGCTTCAGTTTCCATCTGCACTGCTTCATGTCAGATTTGCAGGGATGCAACTTCACTTCAACCTTTGTTGACATATCTGTTGATGGCCCACATGCCGCAATCATGTGCAGCAGCACTAGGCACATGCTGCGCTGATACGTAACTCTGGTCCTGTGATAGCAAGCAGCTGTGATTAAGAACTTTGGCCACATGAGGAATAACAGTCAAGATGCAACCCGTATCCACACTGCTCAAGCAGCTTTACCTCTGCGACTGTTTACAGCCATGCTGACTGGGCTCTCTGGCTGCCGTGCTTCTTCAGCCCTAACTGCCACACTCTCACTTCACTTTATACTGTGACCACCAACAACTTTGGGTGCTGACATGCTGGCTGGAATGCAGCGTGTCTTTGGTGACACTTGTGAGCTGGTCAGAGATAAATTTGCTGATTTTATTTGCTTAAACACACTGTCAGCCATGTGATCAATATCCCTGATGCCTTGCAGGGTTGATCAATGTCAGGCTGAGCCATGATATGCGATCAAGCTCATCCCTGTCTGCAAGCGAAGGCACCACTCAGAGACTAGTTGATGTACTGGAGAAGTAAGTCACTGAGCCTGCACACTGCTTGCATTTGTGTATCCTGGTGTCATCCCATTAATGGTCCATACCTTGTGTGGATGTGTGGTGTATCAAACAGCTTGTTTTCCTCCTTTGCCATATGCATTCTGAAGTATCAGAATTTATTTGTGTTGCTACAGAAAAGGACAGACAAATGATGACATTGGTTGTGGCTTCTGCTGACAGCACTTGTTCACCATTTGTGTGGCACTTTGTGCAGGATGTGTGACGAGAAGGTCCTTGCCAAACTAGAGCATTTCGGTGCCATTCATCAGGGTGCTGAGTCAGATTGACATCAACTGACTCCAGTCATGACTGTTGGATGCATGTTTACCATAACTTACAAATTTTGTTTAACTACGAATGATGAGCAAAGTATTACTTTGAAAGTAGCAAACACACAGCTTTGCCTTGAGGCAAGAGATCTCTGGCCATGACTATACATTATGACACTGTACTAGTGTGCTGCACACTCTACCATCGACTCTTCAGGACAACCTCACATATCATAGTAACATGCATGCATATGCTGCAAACAGTAGGTCCCCGGGTGTCCCCAATTGTGCGAAAGTTCGCTGGCGATCTGTAGCTTTATTGACAAGGTGTGCTTGTTTAATGATACCTGCCTGGATGCAAAATGGGCTGAAGTGTGAGAAGCACGCCATGGGGTGTAATCATGCCAACATTCGAAGGGGTCACAGCATCTTATGCATCAACATGGAGATAGAGCACTTTTGATCCTTACACATGGTGTTTACTTACAGTTGGTAGCCTGGATGGTGCATATGTGTCTTACCAAATTGACTTATATACAGAAAGCAACCATAACAGGCACTCTATGGCCTGCAATACACTTGTCTTAATCTTTTGACCTCCAGAACGGCGGCCACCAGCTGCATAATGTTCATGCTTGCTGACATAGTACATTCTCACGTGCCATAGTATATTTGTACATACTGCACAGCTATCACACACGACTTGCTGTCTTACATTGATGTGTCAGCAGCTGGAGTTGTGGGGGACTCTGACCCAATACTCTCCAAAGTGAAATGACCACTGCCGTTGCTGTCCAGGTAGATAGGACTGTTGCTGCCATTCTCCATACTACTGCCATATGGCCCCTGCCTGCATGAGTGTGACAGCCTTTTGCCAAACGTGGCTGGGCAAGATCAGGTTGATAGGCCAGGACGTCCACACAGCGAGACAGCTCCAGCTATGCACAGGAGAGGAACACCCCAGGTATAGCTTACCAGGGGCCTGATGCGACCCTTCCAGTCGCAGGACTGACTGCATGGGGCGAGGAAGGAGACCCCTGCAACAGCGGGTACATCACGTCAAACCATGTCGGATCGGATCGATTGCATAGCTGGAAGGCTGCAGTGCATCGCTGGAAGTACGGACACTCCTTGATGCCATCGACAAGCAGACTTGATCTATTGCGTCAAGACTGCAGACGCATCGACTTAGGAGCAAGCAAGCAGGTACAAATGCGTCAGGAGAACTATTAGGCTGAGTCAGCCGTGCTCCGGAACTGCCTGCTGTAATTCCGGAACGCTGGAAAACTTAGCTGACTGTGCAAGCAGCGTAATCAAACGTAACAGAAAGCAACACCTGGTAAGCACTGCCGTTTCCTGTAGGTGCTCGTCTTGTAGATCTCCCCTGCAACCGTAAGCCCAATGGTGTGAAATGTCACAGACACCAGGTGCTGTGCGTAAAGATCGGGTGTAAAGCGAGAGAGCGTCTTGTCGTCTATCACCTGACTGCCCATGTTCAGGTGCGCAGCCACGATCACGTCGCGTCTTGTTCTCACGGTGAGTGCTGTGTCGGGATACATGCTTGCCATGTATCGGTAAACTATGCGGTAGCGTGTGTCGAAAGTCTCGAGCGGCGACAGAATTCTCAATGCTACCGGCGGTAGCGGCGGCCAAAGGATTTAGCATTCACCCCTCTAGCCAAAGGCATTGCATCATGGTCTAATACTTCTAGAACATCAAAGGTGCAGAAGACAAGTGGGTAAAGTCAAGATGCTTTTCCCAGGCTATGCTGCCAAAAGTGACGAAGCTAAAACAAAATGACAATGTACTCAATAGCAACCTGATGAATCGCATGAGCAGTCATATAGAGGACTGGGACAAAGACAAGGTGACTGGCTTGAATCGGAAGACATGTGGAGCAGATACAAGGGCAGCAGGAGCAACCACTGTTGACAACCACTGTAGCTGGAACAATGGTACGTACTGGTACTCAAGACCGGAACTATGCCAGAGCAAGGTTACAAACAGATATGAATATAGTTGCAAAAGCAGCTTGATTTGTCACAGACTTCCGAGAGCACCACCACTTAGGAAGAGCAGCTGTTCCTGTGCCAAAGCTTGGTACAATGCACTCCTGCCAGGCCTGACAACCCTTCTGGACATCATGTCAAGCCTGCCATGTGGTGTTGCTGAGGCCCTGCAGTGCATTGAGCTGTCTGTGCAAGCTCACTGGCAAGCCCTGCCAATCAAAATGCGGAAGTGTGGTCAAGATTTTCAGTTGCAGCAGCTCACAGCAGTACAGGATGTCATAACACAATACATATGCAGAGTTTGCAACAGAGGTTGGACAGGCAGAGCTTGACAGTATGCCAAAATTTGGCTTGAAACTGCCCTACCTGTCTGAATGGGCAGACAAGCAAGCAGCTTCTAAGCGCCCCCCTAAGGACTGGGCCTCAGATGCTGAGCCTGCCTCTAAACGACTAAGAGTAGGATTGCCTCAGGAAACTGCTGAGCCTGAATCGGCATTGGCAGCAAAGTGTGAAAAGTACGCTGCACATGTGGAGTCTTTGGAGTGTAGCAGGTTGGACATGGTGATGGCAAACCACAGTGAGCAAGACTGGCAAGAGAGCAAGCTGAAATAAAAGCAGAAGCTGCTATTGCTGCTGATAACAGAGCTGTTCAGCCCACCCACACATCAACAGCAATCACAGATGTACCATTTATGCTAGATCTGCAGTCAACCTCGGCAGCGCCAATGCTGCCTGCTGAAGCCATATTGCTGCAGTACGGAAAGAGCGGCATGGGGATGATTGGCCCTGTGTAAAAAGCGGGTTGCGGGAGGCTCAAAGCAATGGTAGAATGACCTTGTGTGGCAGTGGAAAAGGAGAACAAAAAGTGATGACAGGGCTGTCTAAGAAGCACCGCCTGCCAGAGGCAATTGAAGCCCTCATCAAGTGGAGCCTGCAGGCAATTGCCAGAACATGAAGCCGTCTCAGGGCGGTTGATGAGCTGTTGCTGATTTTTGAAGTGACACAGATCTGCCCCAAGTTTGATGCCTTTCTGTACAAACAATCAGATGAAACCCAAGAAGGGTGTGGATTCTTAAAAGATTGACAAACGACAGCTGAATGCAAAGGAGCGAAATTCCATAGTCAAGGTCTTCCATTAAGCTTATATTATCGCATGTATGAGCGCCTTTCACAAGCTGCAACAGTTGTTATTGTTATTCGAAGCTGATTGGGCTTAGACAAGCTGAAAGACACCTTGTACGGCAACAAGCACTGCCTTGGCACTCCATCTGCGTTCACTGATTGGGCCAACTGTCATGATAATGATAACATTTTTTGGTTTCCAGCTCATGATGAGCCAAGTACGTGCAGGAATGGTCTTGTCTCTCCAGAGCAGTCTGTCTTGTTCATCCCAGTAAGGTCTACTAATTCGACAATTGTCATGCTGTTCCCCACTCTATCGGCCAATTTGTATGGGCTAAACTGTCAGATGCTACACCATCAGCATGACAAGAACAAACTGCAGCATGCTCCCGAGCCGCGTGCATGTTACCTGACGTATGACTGAACTCACTTAAGGAACTCACTTAAGGAACAAGGATGACTCATCTGAATCAGAAGCGCTCCGAAGCCAGCAGGCCTTTCAGCACGGCGAAAGGTTTTCGACTCGGCCATTGGTTGTTCTTTCTCTCCATCCTTCTTCTGCAGTGTTCCAGTGTTTGACTGACAAGCTCGTGTCCACTCAGAACAGCGGGCTGTGCATACAGGAATAACCTGATGTGCAGTTGCTTTCGGTCGAGACTTGAGCCAGCCGTTCCTTTGTGATATTGACTTTGTCACTTGATCACTCCCGAGTTCTGCATGTCTACCGACCGCATGACCAGTCCTTTCGGTGACCCTTTCGCTGACAAGGGAAAGGAATCTATGACAGATGCTGCACAAACACTCCCACTGGAGGTGACCGCAAACGGCGACAGCGGGATTCTGAATAGTGCTGCTGCACGTCCTGAAACTGTCCCAGCATCACGATCGATGCGAAGTCAGATGTCCACAAAGTAACGCCTTTACACTTATGTGCTATACCGATCAGGCTGGCTCAGAGAGCTGTATTGCTGCGTTGCAAGAATAATTTTATCTGGCAATAGTCATAGCAGCCAAACGATTGCTAGGTGCCGTTGCTTATCATGTAGCTTGCTACATGCAGGCCATCGGATTTTGGGTTAGGAGTCTCAGATGAGCAAACAGATCAGGTGGAGTTTTTGCAACCACCGGGCGTTGCAGACTTTGAAGGGTTTCCAGATGCGCCAACTCTGCACAGACTGAGACAAGTCAGTGACCTGCACATCACAGATGGTTCAGATCCAGATAGAATAGCAACCAACACTGGCAGGTACTGTGCTGGCCTACAGCACTTGCTGACGAGCATTTTACTTTTTACAACAGCAGGTCTGGAGCTGATATGATTTGACCACATGCAGGCCAATCCACTTTGATGGCAATCTGTTCATTGGGTGTGCAATACTGTGGACCAAGGGTGTGCCAAGCCAGCCAGAACATCTCTTTCACGGACAGCGCAGGAAGTCATCCATCACAGTTCAAGGCCAATTCAAGAGACCAGTGGTCATGAGCCATCTTGTCACAGGCCCTGAGTGAGTAGACGTCATTATGACACCACAGATGCAGACCGCTATTTGGCCAGCACATGCTAGACTCAATGTCATCATGTAATGTACACCATTGTGCTTTGCCACAAGGATCACCTGGTATATCTAGACAAAAGGAAGCATATGCTCACATTTTGAAGGTCTTGCAGGTTCACAAGAGGGTTTGTCAACCTGCCAGCTCGGTGGTTCGTGGAAGGTGTCTTGTTGCGGGTGAGAATAAGCAGCTGTATCTGTCTGCACAAACTGCATTGTATGAATCCCTCTGCATTCAAGTTGACTTGATTACACTTGTGTCCGTGGTGCATGTTTCAACTTAGTCATGTGGTCATGCTGCAAGATGGGCTGATGCAGCTGTCACACTGGAATTTTGCACTGCAGCATGCCTCTGCCACCCTCCAGCATCATTCAGCTCACTTTCACATTCTGCACAAAGCACAGCAGAGAACAGCCCAGCAACCAGTCATACAGCTTGCCTGCTCAGCGTGTGATGCATTTGCGGCAGAACATACAGCTTACAACATCTCAGGCTAGCATTCCACAACATTGCTTGCCTGCAGATTGCATCTCGCATCAGTCCTCAGATGAAGTTTGGACCGCCAAATCGGCCTTTCCTGCAAGTGCCTGTCATGTCTCTAGCCCAGAAAGTGATTGTGAGCGAGCCAGGTGATGAGCCTCGGCTTGAAGGCAGAACCGAGCAGGGAGCAGAGCTCTACAAAGCCATACTTGAGGACACAGGTCAGTGCTGAACAAATCATGTAGTTGCTTTTTACATGGGGAAGTGTTATGCATGCTACACATGGACCAGTTCTGGTTTTCTTGTGGATACATTTGCACATCCTGTTTGCAGTTAAAGACATGGTCGATCTGCAGAGCGATATGTTGCATCACTATCATGCGGCTTTAGGGCAGTCATATGCAGGCAGGTATCGAGGCTCAAGAGATCCTTTCTGGTAGGCATCACGTGAGCACTGCGCTTTTGGTTGTGGCGCAACAGGTGTGCCTGCTGCAGGTGGGGAGAACAGCTGGGAGTTCAAAAAGTCTCCATTGAGCAAGGAGAAAGTATTCGACATGGGTCACATCTGGACCTTCCACATGCATCAGCATATAGTGGACCTGAGCACATTCAATATGCAGATTTTGAAGCAATTTGACATTACACACTACCTGAATGGACAGCCTCTCCAGAGCATGATCAAAGATAGGTGGGCAGGTTTTTATGTCATGACCCTTGTGTTGTTCTGCTGGGCCCAATTTTCCTGCAGCATAGCTTGCGTTAGTCAATGTGCAGCATGATTTGCATCTCCAGGCACAATCTTTTGCGTGACTTCAAGGAGTTTGTTTTGGCACCCGTGCTGTCTGATGTGCCAAAGGAAATGCCGTTCTGCATAGTCAACAATCACGCATGTTGGAATGCATGAATTTATCTGTTGGCTATTGTCTGCTGTGCCTGTAATGATGTTTTCAAGCTGTTGATTGTTTGCCTTGCTGACATCAATGCAGGGGAACAGGAGAGTATGTAGTTAGCTTTGAGGTATGGCATGAGAAACTTGTCAAGGATGCTGAAAGGTATTATGAGCAGAAGCAGGAGGAGTTTGGCTAGAGGATCAGCACCCTTGCAAGCCTGCGCCTCCTGGTTTCTGAAGTGCAAGATATGTGGGTGGCATGAGGGGCAAAGAAGCATGCAGAGCTTCTTGCACCATGCCAGAAGCGTTACTGACAAGTATAGATGGTACTGAAGTTGCATAAGTTGTGCCTTCAATTATAGATGTGTGCTATGTAGTCATGACTTAGGGATATATTTTCTAGGAATACTTTAGGTGCGGCGCTTGGGTGGTGTAGTTGGGAATGGCTTTCTTACAAACACTTTAGGTGCTGCGCTTTGGTTGTGCAGTCAGCATTTCTCCAAGTGTACATCCTTGCACTCAATAGGATAGGGTTCTACATATAGGACGAATAACAGGATCATGCGTTCCAATATACAGATGATGGCTGCAATCTAGACATTTCTGTCGAAGGTCAGGTGAAACCCCATATCACCGTAACTGTTAGCAGCTAGTCACTAGCGAGACGTAGCAGTGAAAGTTTTTTTTGTTGGATTGGGGACAGCAATTGGGTGTCAACCACTCAAAGACCGATTGTACTGCAATGTTCAATCAATGTAGACCGCAAGAAGTAGGAATTTTATACATTGAATAATTGCTGAGCTCACCCTGCGTTGCAACTCCTTTCCTTGTGCCTCAATCATACTGCTGACAGTTACGAATATGCTACACAGCATGCAGTGAGCATCAACAATCATACGACTACCGACCAAGTGAATGTGAAGACCTAGCAGAGATTGTAGCAATGCCTAGTTATCACTTGCCCAGGAGATGGGTCATGCGGTTTCAAGGCATCAGCCAAATAGTGATGCTGAGTGTTTCAACCGAATCAGAGAATAAGGAACGTCTTGTCAAAACCATAAGCTTTAAGCTGTATCATGGGGTTATCATGGTCATGCACTACATCAAAAACAAAGTAAATCACAACTTGATGTACACAGCAATAAAGGTTCAACACCACTCGAATTCTGTTGCTGACGCATGAAGTACAAATTGTTTGATGATTAATGATTGAATCCGAATCATGTCTGACCTGCATCTGCATTGTCCTTGTGTAACAATCGGTCTAGCTGATGCTGTAACTGCTGAATGACATTTGGATTTCCTTTATGCTGCTTTCGTTCTGCAAAGTCAGGTGCGACGTTGATGTATTGAGCTCCAACTGCATACCCAAAACCATAACCGAGTCCAATCCCAACTCCACAGCCACCGCCTATTCCCATACCAAGCAGGCCTATTGGCGCACCTGCAAAGCAAAGAAAACCATTCTGCAAGTGCACAGCGTACAACCTTGTGAGACAGCATTGGCACTTGGCAGGAGGACCAGCACAAACGAGACCATGCAGACTTCATCACATGTACTACTGAGACAGGAGACCATGGCAAAAGAGCAAAAGTTGGTGGAGCTGTGTCAGGCTCCAACAAGATCACAGGCCGCAGGTGGATCTGCAAGCAGTGCGTGTAAGGCACGTACCTCCGAACCCCCAACCGATGCCAAATCCGCAACCAGCCCCAATGCCTGCACAGTGTAATCAAGGCTGAATGCGGGTGAGGGCTGAGATCACTCAGCAGGGCGCATCTTTACCTATGCCAACACCTTTGCCTGAGAACTGGCGAGTTCCCATGGCGAGCTATCTTCAGCAAACACGCAACACAACGCCACTTGTACCCACGGACCACTCGAAATGAAACAGCGCAAGGCTCAAGCTGATCAGTACAGCTCTCGAGTCATAAGTCATCAGTCTCGACGGTTCATCTTCGAATCCAGACTTTGGCACGAAGTTTGTGTTTGGTCAGCAACCAGATCAGCGACACCAACAGGTCTGTCTAATCGGGCCGACCTCATTCAAGCCTCATTCAATGCCCTGGCAATGCGCTATCAAACTTTAAAGGCAAACAGTCTGCTACCTCAGCGAAGCGATGAACGCTCCTGATAGATATGAGAAATTTGTTGTACCAGAAGGCCTAGAAAAGTAAGCTCTTACAAGCTGATGGGAACTTCGTCATGTTGCTGCTAACATGCTACTCACGTTGTCACTTGCAGGATCTCGCACGAGAAAGACACCAAGGTACCACATGCAGCCACTTTCACAATACAAAGAGAGGACCACACAATAGGCAATATTGTCAGGATGTAAGATTTTAGCACTCAGGACTGAAGTGCATGCATGAGGCCTCCTCCACCTCTGACATGCGTTTGCACAGGGTCTGTTCACACCTCTGACATGCATTTGCAGGCAACTGCATCGCGACAACCGAGTAAACTTTGCGGGCTATAAGGTTCCACACCCTCTGGAATACCGGATGCTGATCAAGGTGCATGCCATATAACTTGGATGTTTGAAACACAAGATCATCAGTAGTTGTTCTGTCTGACAGCGCTGAAGTCTGGAAGTGAAGTATACGGTTTTCTCGGTTCCTGTGCTCAAACCTGTTGCTATTTACAGGTCCAAACCAATGGTGATTGTGAGCCCAAGGGTGCCATGCAAGATGCTCTGAAGGATTTGCAGAATGAGTTCTCAGAGATACATGACAGCTTCATGGTAAGCAGTGCAGTCGTTTGATCTTAAAGCCAGTCTTGACGTCAATCACTGCATTGCGCGTTTGCTACTGTCACCATTGCCGTATACAATGCTTCAAGGTTAGCCTTGTCTGTGCTCTCTGTAGGCTGAAGTGCAGCGCGTCAAGCAGGGATCAGGTGGAGCCGCACAGATGGATTACACATGACGCCACTGCAAAGCTAGTCGTACAATGCTCAGCGCAGAGTAGGCCAGCAGCACCTTGCTACATAGCCTTCAGGCTATAGCTGAGCCAGACTTGTTCCAAAGCATAGAGCTGCAGTTTGTTGGACACAATGTTGTTGCTACTTTGGCCGCCGATTGAAAAAGCGCATCATAGCAGAGCAAACTGCCAGACATGCCGGAAGTATGTTGGCATGCACTCAGCTGCTTGCTTGGGTTTGCCACCGTCTGGAATCTGTATCTGTGAGTGAGTGCTGGTAGAACGGTGGTACCACAGCCAGGCTCTGTGGCCTCCTCTGGGCCTAGCAGTTGCCTCCCTGCAAAGGAAATTTCTTGCGTTGCAGCACTTCTCCTGAGACGGCATCCCAGCCTGACATGCAGCTCTGTCACTGAGTCAGGCAGTAAAAAATCTGCATGATCAACCTTTATATCAATCAAAGGATGTTCTTTAAAGCAAATTTGCCTGTTGCTGCGTAGTCATGCTGGTGGCGCCCTGTGCCTCCCCTGCCTGTGTGTGTGGGCGAAGTCCTGCGAAGTCTCCCACGAGGGCGCCATGCCGTGGTGACTACCTCGAGCGCGGGGCGGTTGCTGTGTCATTACAAATCACCGTGGCCGTTGCAGTTTATTAGCATATTATTTATCAATTCGAGCCAAAAACGTGAGCAAATGGCAGGAAAAGGTTCGTTTAGACTGCTTTTGACAGACTGTACCTGTGCGATACTGACAGAGCTTCGCTCCTGACCTTGTCTGAAAAGACAGGCGTGAGACGGCCGCTGTATTGGAGCCTCTACCTGCGAAACCCTGAAGTTGGACAGCATCTCACAAACACCAGAGCTTTCGGCGGCAGGGGAGACACATGGAAGCACAAAAGCCAAGGAGTTGTTTGTCCGATGCTTTCAAGGCTGTCCGTGCTCGAGAAGGCAGCGTCAGCGCATCAGCGCCAAGAGCTGTCCCTGAGCCCGTCAGGCGAATCGTGCCTTCTGCCGCCGCAAGCCGGCCTTACAGTTTCAGCGGGTGAGCAGGACCTAGATAGGCGCAACGAGAAACATTTTGCACTGACTCCACTTTTTGGAGGTGGGGTGTTGAGGTTTCTTGTTTGTACAGGTCCACAAAAGATGTGTCAAATAGTTTGGAAGCCAGCAGAGAGTTGCAGCAAATTTTGTCTCAAGCTCAGCAGAGCAACAGAAGCAGTATTTTTGGATGCAGTCCACCAGTTCGAGCAGACAATCCAGTGATTCATGACTCCACCTTCGGTAGAGGCTCAGCAACAGAACAGTGTTGTGGAGCATTTTGTTCAGCCTATAATCAGTTCATTGGCTTTGATTCTTCCCCAGCCTCAGCACTGAGCACTGCCTAATACTAGTTTTGTGTGAGTATTGTGTATAACAAGAATCTGCTGGGCAGTGTGTATTTGATGCTTTTGAGTCTGTGAGTTACAGAACAACGTGATGAATCGGTGTATTATTTACTTACAGATACTTGTCAGGGAACTTGTACAGCCAGGGTTAGCCATGGTGTTTCCCTCATATTGATCACTTCCAAAACTTTTCATATGTATTATGCTTGCTGTACACTGCTGTAACGTCTACATGGTCATAATATATTCAGCTGGCAACTGCACTTTTGTGCATATCATTGCACGGCCTGTCTGTGCTATGCGTACACTTGCCATGGTATTGTTGATTTCGCAGTACTAAGCAGCACAGTGTCCGTATGTGCTCTGGCCCCCACGGCCATGCCTATGGGAACAATGGTTTTCTTGATAGGCTGAGCAATGTTATCACAGCATGCTGACATGGTAGGCTATTAATGATAGTTCTTCTGAGATTATCAATCCAATCTGTTCAACCCGTCATGGCATCTCTCAATACTGCACATGCCTCTAATACTCCTCAAGTCATGCACATTTGAGTATGTCAGGGACCTGGTTGCTTATCATCAGATCTTGACATCCTCAAGTCATGCACATTTGAGTATGTCAGGGACCTGGTTGCTTATCATCAGATCTTGACAAGCAGAAGGATGGACACCTTGAGTAAGAATGACGCGCAAAGTATGACGAATGTATATGGACTTTGAGGCTTCTTGACTAGTCAGTACTGCTTCTATCATGCATATGAATTCATCGAAGCCATGCAGGTCTCTTGCCTGATCATTGGCAGCAATGCAGACACTCCTGCTACAACCTTCACCTGTACCACATTGTCCACAATGCAATAACATCTTCAATATTGTGACAACAAATTGACAGCCCTGCGCACGGCACCAACACTCACTACTACTCAAAGTTTCAATGATGAAAATACCACAACTGAAAAGCTGCAAGATCCGGTTGTCCTTGGAATTCTCATGACAACACAGTCAGGCCTGAATTTCACGAATCGCCGGTGATGTAGATTGGTGTATCTAAAAGTATCGGCCTTTTTCTGGCAGGCATTCAAGGGGGACTGCCTAGCCTCAAAATAACAACATTCAGCAGAGCCAGCTTCTACTATTGCTGTTGGATGTAGGCAACATGGTCTGGGCATGCGCAGGGCCTGCAGCGCACAAGCTGAATTGTTAGCTTCCCATTGCAGCATGCAACGTACACCAACACAACATGCTTCCCACAGCCCACAGCAAATCTACACTCTCCACATGCCTTGAGTCTGATGCAGCACCATGCTCAGCCAGTAGACAGTGAGCAGACAGGAGCGCATGCAGCAGCTTTGCGTGTCATGACACAGGCATGCTCACCGCTGCTGGGCACAGAGTACGGCTGAGGCTGCATGCTTTGAAGCATATTTGGGTCATTCAGGGGCTCTTGCAGGCCAGCAGCTGCAGCTGCCAGCAACAGGTGTTGCTGTTGCTGCTGGTTCCACTGCTGTTGCTGTTGCCACTGCTGCTGCTGAGCACCTGCAAATGGATCACCCAACAGATTCTGCTGATGGGCAGCCAGCAGCAACTGCATCTCAGGACTCAGATTTTGAGGCTGCTTGGACAAGCTTTGGGCATGGTCTTGGGGCGCCAAAGCTGCTTGCTGCCAAGCAGAAGCAATTTGCTGCTGTTGTTGCTGCTGTTGTTGCAGGGCCGCTGCGTATTGCCCTTCCCTGAACCACGCAGGATCATGTGGGCTGGCTGCTGCCTGCAGCTGTCCCTGAAGGGCAGCGTCAAACTGCCTTGGGACCCCACCATTGGGGCTCATAAAGGAAGTTGACATGCTGGCAAAGCTTCCAGGCAGTTGCTGTGCTAGCTGCTCATGCATACTCCCTGGAAGCTGCTGATCATGCATGCTGGTGGGAAGCAGCAGGGCAGCATCTGGCTGGCTGTCTAGGCTGTGATAGGGGGTGCTGACCTGGGGGCTGGCTGAGTCATGCTTTACGTCAGTCACCTGTCTATATCCACCTGGCCTGCTCCCTGTGTCCTCTGCTAGCAGCTGGTCCTCACTGTAACAGACATGTCAGCACATGTCAGCAATGATGCATGCATCAGTAATGAAAGTGAGCAAGGGTTGATGCCGATAGCTCAGTGTCCTTTCAGACTCACAGGAGTCCAGGACACCCAAAACAAAGGGTTGCCCCTGGTGTGTGATACAGCGTCATCTCAGCAGTAGTGTCCAGGTGTATGCAAGCATGGAAGGCATTATGCAGAGCTTTACTCTGATGCCCAAGTACGCAATCCTGCACGGTGCAGTGGACATGAGACACAGCAGGCAAGACATGATACCTGAAATTGGGGTCCCAGTCACTAGGGTGAGGGGCATCTAGAGAAGGCTGCCTGCTCATCTGGCGCACTAAGCTACCCTCCCCCCCTTGCCCTGCCCAGTCATCAAACAGCTGTTCAAGGTGGTCTTGGCTAGTGGGCTGCTGCCTCTTCCTATGCTGATGAGGAGAAGCATGCTGCCTCTGCTGCAGTGACTGCTGCCGCAGTGACGGCTGCTGGGCCTGCTGTTGATCTGAGGAAGCAGATGTGCCAAATCCAAAAACTCTGTTGGGCGCTGGGGCAATTGGGGGCGTGGCTAATCCAGGGGACAAGACCGACCCTGGAGGCCCTGCTGGGGATGTAGAGAAGGAATGGCGGGAACGGTTGTTCAGACTGGGAGGCAGCCTAGGTGGGCCTAAGCTTCCTGCTAAGCTGCCGCCGCATACGCTTCCCGCCAAACTGGCAGCTCCCGCCAACCTCTGGGAGGGAACTGTCAGAGATGATGCAAACATGTCACCGTATGCACTTCTGCCTCTGGGTGCATGCCATCCGCCCCTGAGAGCTTCCAGAGACCCAACTGGCAGATGGGCAGATGACATCTGCCCTTCAATTGGCACAGGCAGGGCCACAGGGCTTGCACTCACTGACCCAAAGCGCCCTAATGACTGATACTGCTGCTGCTGCTGCTGCATAGGGTAACTGCCATAGGGTGACTGATGGGCGCTCATGCTTGGTGTGAAGTTTCCGCCCATGCTGCTGCTGGTGCTGTCTGAGCCTGCTGTGTGATGCCTACTCGCTGTGACCCCCCGCCCATGGGGAGTGCCCCCGGCTGAACCCCCATGAGGCGACATGTAATCTGGCATGTACGCCCCACCCGGTTGGGATGGGTGCTGCTGGGGTCCAAGCCTAGCAGGCGGCATTCTGACCGGCCCTGCTGCGGCTGACTGCATACTAGAGTCCAGCTGCTGCAGCATTGCAGCCTGGTAGGCTGCCGGCAGCGAAGAAGCGGGGAACGCTGAATGGGGACTGAGGTGAGCTACAGCAGCCATGGCAGCCAGGTGAGCCTGCGCTCGTGCCTCAGGTGAGCTGGCCACTGAGTTGGCCATGGTGGTGGCTGCAGACTGGTGTCCCTGGCTTTGGGAGTACATGTAGGCCGCAGGGTGACTGTTGGCTGTGCTGCTGCTGATGTATTCTGCGCCTAGGGATCGGGCTGGGAGGGGTGAGTCTGGGGTGGGTTGGAAGGGGCCTGTGAAGAGCGCCTGTGTGATGAAGGGATGCTGGAGAGCCTGTTTTGGACTCCATCTGCAGCATAGCAAATCATTGTGTATTCTGCTGTATCAACATTGAGCAACATGAAGATGAACATGAGCAAGCACTTCTTCCAAAACTTACATATGTTTGACCAACACACAAAATGGGAATAAGGCCAGAACACAAATCCAGTACACACCGTTGACTGGGGTTGTCCAAAGCAAAGAAGCACAACAGCAGACCCACTGACTATTACAAAAAGACCCCCATGCACTTGCTGCACTGCTGGGTGTTGCTGTAAGGTAGCAAACGCCAGTGCTGACCTGCAGGTCGGGTCCAGATCCAGAATGCCCAGCAGGAAATCTAGGAAGCTTTCCCGCTGCTGGCGCTCTTGAAGGGCTGCTTGGTCATCCAGCCCTGAGGTCATGGGATACGCCCCGACAATGTCTGCCAGCTTGGTGTGCTGGAAGTATCGCTTGCCGGCTGGGGCCTTGCAGTTGAACATGGCCTCGAATTCTGCCTGTGTCCGCACGGTGTAGCGGCTCCTGTAGCGAGAGGAGCTGCTTCTGGTGGGCTGCGATGATGGTGATGGTATATCAGCCTGCCTGAAGTACCTGCAGGGCACAAGAACACACTCTTAACAATGCTGCAGTGTCAGCTGTATGTCATCTATGCATTGCCACCTCTGCCTGCTTCAGAGACATTGGGACTCAGAATGCATCAGAAGAGGGGGGGGGGGTGACAGTGCAGTTTAGGTGTACAGGTTGTACAAAAGGTGGTTCTGGTAATGTTGGCAATTAGACTGGGGACCACCACTTCCATGGACATCCAATAAGGGTGGGTTTGATACAATTCCGGGCAGCTATCAGTAAGCTACAACGCCTGTATCAACGACAGCCTCTGCAGTATGAAGCTGCAGAAAATGCTACTGTGTCTGCTGATCAGGGTGTACAGTGCAGGCCTATACCTGTTGGTGTGCAGAGCCTTCTGCAGAACATGATCTGGAGGCATGCCCAGCATGTCTACAATGCGCACCAGCAAATCATGCTCGGAAGCTCCTGGGAACAGAGGCAGCCCCAGAAACATCTCAGCAGCCATGCATCCCAGGGACCACATGTCAATACCCATGTCATACCCATGTCCCAGCAGCACCTGTTGCCATTACATGCAGTCTCAATAATACATACACACTCTCTTGTTCATGTGGACATGCTGATTGTTGCCCAAATTGGCGGCTGTAACACCCAGAAGTTGAGCTTCTTATGATCAAATGCCATCAGGATGGAATATTTGCACAGTCTGTGGGGTATGCCAAGTTGTACCAGCAGTCATGGAAATTGCTAGCTGGCACTTTTGCAGTGGCAATTGCTTTGTAGACAGCTGCCTGGAAGGCTACCACATGCCATCTTAGCTCTGAAATGGATTTATCTGGGATTGTGCAGAGCAAATCATAGTAAGATGCTGTCTTTCTGCAACTGATTGTGACAAGCCGCTAGCCCACAATGGTCTGTGCAACAGCAGGCAACATATGTTGCTGCTTATGCTTTTGCAGAAACAACTACGCTTATGCAGAAGCAATCAGGGCATGTCAAAAGAAAGATATATGCACAAGTGATCCTTGAGATCAGAGAAACGAGTTTACATGTTGCGTACCTCGGGAGACCGGTAGAACCGACTCTGGATGTAAGAGTACATGGTGCGGTTCTCAAAGCAGGCTGATCCAAAGTCAATGACCTTGATCTCCCCCTTTTGCCCTTTCAGCAAGACATTCTCTGGCTTCAGATCACAGTGAATGATTTGAGAGGTCCTCAGCACACACAGCGCGTCCAGTATCTGCAGTACAATTCAGGCCTTGCATTGTTGATGACTACTGTTGTCATGAACTTTGTCTCAAATCTGTACAAAGAAGTTGAATTGGAGTTGACAGAGAGGTGTGGGAACCCGCAGCAGGGGCTTGTCATGCAGGTGAAGTGTACAACAGCAGCTGCCATGTTGCACAGCAAATTTTTCTTGCAGCAGCAAAAGCAGCCTGCATGGACATGCACAAGATACAGATTGCCACTTCACGGCAAAACTCTACGCCTGTTGCTTTTTGCACATGTCAACAGGGCAATCAGGCTTCACAACACATATGTCTAGTTGATGCCAGCATTGACAGAATGCAGTGAATTGTACTTGCAACAGATGAGCAGTTGGGCTGTGTCAAAATATAGCATACCTGAGTCAGAAATATGCGCAACAGCCTCATGGAGAGACCGCGGAACTGGTTCTGCTTGATCAGCTCATACAGATTGAGACTGAGCAGCTCGAAAACCAGGCAGAGGTGATCCTTGAAGACAAAGAAGTCGTACATCCGCACAATGTGATGCTGATCATCTGGGTCTCCCAGCCTGTTGAGATACTGCAGCACTCCTACTTCCACTCTGGCTTGGTGATAAAAGGCTGTTTGGTTCTTGATAACCTTGACTGCTACAACATTGCCTGTCTGTTGGCATATGCACTGTGCCACTTGCCCAAATGTTCCTTGCCCCAGCATCTCGCTGACAATGTACCTGGAGATTCATAGGTAATGCATTGGCAGGTTCAAGACTACACAAGAGCAGCACCAAGGGTATCTCACCGTGCATCTGTCTCAGACTGCAGGGCAAAACCAGTCCAAAGTATGAGGTCGTTGTTTTCGTTATCACATCCGCCGTTGTTGACTCCCAGATTGGGATGAGTGAGGGTGTTCCTTGGTGCCTGGTGACTGATACCACCGGGTGAGAAAGTTGCTGCCATAACGATAGCGTTTTATTGAACGCAGCTATGTGAAAAGTGGGCTTCGACGCCTTATCGCTGCGGTATCAAGCTGCGAGGCGATCGAGGTATCGTATCGGAGGGGCTTCTGCGAAACCCCGTATCTGACACCGTTGTGGTGAGGTGCCCATGACAATAGAAGGTGCTAAAGTCTCGCAGCAAAGCAAGCAACCAAACCAGCACTTTTGGAAGGCCTGAGGCTCTGCTGGCTTTCGACAAACAGGTGTTACAAGATTGCCTGACGTACAACGGAGACGGGACACCGTGAACGAAGCTTGCGATCCAGTGTCTGCGAAGGAGAAAGGGCAAATAAGAGCTGAGCTCGCGACACCTTGTCACTGCGCAAATTAGCGAGAACGCTGTGCTGGTACTGAACGTCGCCCGCGTATGCTAGGGACACATTCCTGTGGACTCATCGCTAAGGCTTCGCTCTGCTTGCTAGACTCAGCACCTGAGCGGAGCATTTCATGCTGAGCTTTTGAACCCAGCTGCTGTGCCAATTGTTGTCGCCGGTAGGTCTGATGCTGCAACAATTGTCGCAGTGACTTAGATACATTGTTCCTTGTAAATATCTTGATCACCTTCATGGCGCAAAGCCCGGCCAATGCAGCTGTAGAAGCCTTGTCCATCTTGGCGAAGTGTCTGCTCGCTAGTAACCAACCTTTTCAAGCGATAAAATGCCTGGAAGCAGTCTGCCACAGTTCGACGCAGATGCCTGTGGCAGCAGCAAAGGCGCGATTGTGGCTGTCACAGCTGTTGCTGCAACATACCCAGAACATCAATGAGGCAACTCAGCATCTGCAGCAGGCTGTGAGTCTCGATGTGCAACGCTTGGTGGAAACGCTTACGGCAGCCTGCAAGTTAAGTCAAAAGCCTGCTTTGTCGTGCAGCAACTCCTCCTCAAGCAGGTGCCTGGGTCGTATGATCTCAAGTGTCAAGTATTGAGTGAGCTTGGTCGCTGTCAAAGATACCTAGCTCGACCCAAGCTGGAGATACTGGCATATGAACGCGGTCTGCAGATGTGCATAAGTGGACAGAAGTCTGCTGAGAGGTGCCTCTGTCGCCTTACAAATGATCTGCGGTGCTCAGCAAGTTCAGAAAGTGACTTGAGCCCTGTTCACATCAAAATTATTATGTCCAGCGCTGGCTGTACAGGGTTCACCTCCATAAATGGCAAGCGCACTTTCGTCAGCGCCTTGTGGACATACATGTAGCACAGGGCAATCTCCAAGATGCTCAGCAGATTTTGAACGCAGCTCTGGAAAATGCAGTGCAATTCCAAGACATGAGAATGCAGGTAGTCCACTGAAGCCTGTTCAATGCCAAACCAGAACTGTGGTATCACCTGCTGTCAATACACATACAAGTCAATTTTGCACACTGTGCCGCCAGGTCATCTTGTTCTTTGTGTCACATCCTTGATGCAAGCTGTCTCTCGTCATGGTGGTGATTGCTACCTATTCCAGCTACTGCAAATGTCCCATGATCTTCACCTAAGAAGCCACATGTTCCATGCTTGCATGATGCCCAGCTTGAGTGACAGCATGCCATAAGACATTGCTGGAGTGCCGCAGGTCCTGTTGCAACTGGCTCAGCTACAGCTGCACATGCTGAGCCAGAACACAGCAGCAACAGCTCAGGTGCTGTCTTCTTGCACAGCACTGCTGGTAGAGCTTGCTGCTAGCCAGCCTCAAGAGCCGCAGTGCATTCAGCTGCAGCTGCATTTCTGTGTCCTGAGGGCGCTCTGTCTCATGAGTGAGGGGCGGTACAATGAACTTCTCAAGACAGAGAAAGAAAGAGATGAGGAGATAGAGAAAGCCAAAAGGAAAGAGAAAGGGATTCCAGAAGAGAAAAAGCCAGAGACAGGTTGCAGTTCTCTTGCTGCATGTGTTGGGTACTGCACCTTCTGCTTGACCTGCTGCTTTACACATGACAATCAGGGCTTCACTCAACATGACGATGGTGCTGCTGTTGCTGCTGCTATGATCTGGTGGCATGTTGGGCTGTGCATCGCATCTCATGTGTCAGTGTATCATCAGATAGCCTCAGATTTCAAGAGAGTAATTGCACACCCGCAAAGCCAAGAGTGTTCAGGCTGTGATTTTTGCAGGAATTTACGGCGTGCTGGCTTGTCTTCAGCATGAAGTAAACAAGCTGTCCAGTGAACATGTGCACAGCGTCTGTCTGCAGCATTTTGCTTTCTTATACCATTCAAGCATGAAGTACTGCAACCAGATGATGCTCACATTCACATCACAGGATCTCAGGCAATGCCGTGGCTTAGCAGCAAAGCTGTCGAAACAACAGGCATGCCGGTTGCATAACCCTACTGCCAGCCCAACCATACACTGATTAATATCTTCCATTCCTGCATTGCAGAGGTTGACAATACCCCAATCATAAGCATCTCTGAGCTGTCGCGGCTACTTGAGCAGATAGGGGACAGGAAGTGGGAGTATACATGGCTACCTACCGCAGCAGTGCATGCACTGGTATTCTGCCTCATCGCTACAATATATCGCCCAAAGGCCAGGTTCAAGCAGGCCCTAGCTTATCTATCACAGGCGCAGCAAGTCATTGATGAAGAACTGCAGCATCAGGGCATCAAGGTCAGCTTGTCTGTCCATGTGACAGCATACCTGATCTTCAGCAAAACCCACATTGTTGTGCTGTCAGATATTCACAACACCTCCAATGAGCAACCAAAGTGCATCTGCCTGCCATGTGTCTCATGCAGCGTGTACAAACTATGCAGCTTCATAGTGTCGTGCTGATTGGTCATCAACATGTGAGCATAATGCAGGGTAAAGAGAGTGAGCTCACCCTTCAAACAGTGTGCCAACACCACAGCCTGCTGTTCATCAAGTTCCTCATCATCGAGGGGGCCGCCATGGTGCACGTGACTCAGGTGGAGCTGGAGCATGCTCAGAGGGACCTGACTGTGCTGCTGGAGCTGTGCACCGACCACCCTGCTCTGCTGGGCAAGCCCCTTCTCAGCAGCCTCTACATGCTCGTAGGTCAGTGCAGATCTGCCAATATCTGTCCTAAGACGTCCTCTAGATCAAAGTGCCAGATGCAAGTCCCCACACATTTTTGAATTTAGATTTATATTACAGATTCACAAAAGTCACACGAGGAAATAATGATATTTCTGCATTCCCAAAAGCTGTCGCGCAGCAGCATCTTGAGTAGGGCTGGGGCTGTGTATTGTTTTTTTTCTATCACTGTGCCACATCACTGCTGCCAGCAGCAGCAATGCTTGTTAGGACAGGCCTTGCATACTGAAATGGCTCAGTGATGTGCTGAAATGCAGGGAATTATGCTCTGACAGCAGGTGAACCATCAACAGCAGCTGAGCGCTTTGTGGAGGCAGCTCAGACAGGCTCCAGTGCAAGCCAAGCGCGCTTGGCAGCTGTGTCCGCTGCGCTAGCTCTACTGAACACTCAGCATCCTGATGACATTTTGAAAGCTGCTGACATACTGCGACAGTATGAAGTCTTTGATGACATAGACAGCAAGCTGCCATTTGCAGAAAGGTGAGTGGCTGAGCAGATCAGTCTCTAGTGTGAAGTCATGTCGTGACTCAGCTGGCTGTGTCATGTCATCAAGGCGCAAGCCGTCTGGGCTGCTGCATGTAATCATGTCAGATGCTGATCACCATCACCAGATATGTTGCAAGTGGCATGGTCACCACCATTGACATGCAGCTTCAAGGCTAGTCAACGTACATTCACATGAGTGCTTTCATTCGTCACGAAACAGATCTCACTGAGGTTGTTCTGATGCGTCCAATTCCTTTCGTGTCCTGCAAGTCGTTTGGGCATGGCTGTGCAGGGGTGCAGGATATTTTGCAGCAGGCGTAGTCTTGATGAGGCAAGGGCAAGAAATGGAGGGCAAGCTGCTTCTGGGCAAAGCCCTCAGATTTGCTCATGGTTACTTATGTAATCAGCAGCTGGTCTCTCAGGTACGAGAAATGGTGTGCAATGTGTCCTCGTGTGGTGAAACACTTTGTGTGCTGCAACAGCCATGTGCAATATGCTGTCAGTTGTAGCTGCAGACATGTTCTTAACTGTGTGCTTGTCTGACACATGTTTTGCACATGGTGTTTATGTCTTGCTTGGTACATTGCAGAATAGCACCAGTGAAACCTTATGAGCTTGTTGTTGCAGATTGCGATCGCACTGGCGCCAATGCAGTTGCAGAAGGGTGACGTAGATGGGGCTAGCCGCCTACTGCAGACAAGCTTGACATTGGCATCAGCTAATCATGATGTGCCTACATTGGTCAATGGTCTGCACTGCATGTCAAACTTGCACTCCAAATCAGGAAACATGAAAGAATACCATGACTGCTTGGAGCATGCCGAGGAGAAGAAGACGCAGTATCTACAGGTCGTACAGGATGCGCAAAACGAGCCATCGCATAGCCAGATCATTCAATGGCAAGGCTTCAGCTGACTCCAGTGCCTCCAACAACGCGGGGCACCAGCTCCTCTATTTCGTGTGCTGGTCTTGAGCTTGCTTTTATGTACGTCAGTAAAGATTTTCAAGTTGAGACCTCTGAAGTTCGTAAAGATCTATAGAGTCTCACTGACTATCCTCAACAAACACGCGTACATTAGAATTGCAAGGCCCCTTCCCTATTTGCCAACCACCGTTGGCAGCGTGTGCTGGTGATGCTTTGCATGTTCAGACTGTAGACATGTCAAGGGATGGGGTGGCAATCATGGCACAGCCCACATGTCATAGCTTTGCCATTGGGCTCTGCTTGTCCTCACAGAAACGCTGTAGCCATTGATCCATTTCATACAGAGTGTGCATAACAGACTCCCTTGCTCGGTATCCATGGGACTCATGAGGCAGGATGACTAGCTTGCAAGGAGCACCATGACCTTTCAGTGCTGCATAGAAGCGCTCGCTCTGCATGGGAAACGTGCCTGCATATCCAATCAGGACCAGGTCAGATTGCACCCTGCAAACTAAATCTCAAACTATTGCCATCATGCTAACACAACAGGCTGACTCACAAGTAGTTTGGCACAACGATACAGCTTACTCATGACAGCCTCTGCAAGCAGCAGGGCTTTTGGGGACTGGGCGAGCACTACAAGAAAGTTGCAATACAGAGCCGGGAAACTTTCTGCAAAGTACAGCGTATCCTGTACACTACTGAGTATTCAAACAGCAAATGATATGCTCTGAAAACCTGCCTGCCAACCTGGCATTAAGCTGTCACATTGGCATTCAGCATCAGGAGAAGCACGCACCCGTGTTGTTGTCATCTTCACCGTGGATGAGCAGCAGTGGTTTCTTGATCTTGTGGGCTTGCAGGTAGGGGCTCATGTTGATGTAAGTGTCTGTTGCCTCCCACAATGTCCTCTCTTCAGCTTGAAACCCAAAGGGCGTTAGTGTCCTGCACCAGCCAACAATCTCAGGCTGTGGAATGGCTTATAGCTTCCAACTCACAGTCGAGTGATGCACGTCTAACAGTTGCATGCACAAAAAGTAGACTGCCACGCTCAAAAGCCATGTCATACCATACAAGATCAAGAATCCTATGTTTCATGTATCTTGTTATCTTGTACGTGTTGATCAAACATGATACTCTATGCTGGCAGCCTTTCAGCAGCTCATCTCAGCAGCATCGTCACCACACAGCACGGTTTACGAATGCTGTGCAGTCAATAGCCACGTCTGTGACAAACCTGGTTCTTGTTGATCATTTGTCACTATCTGCACACACACCTGATGGCTCTACACTACTGGACGTTGTCACTATAGATTACCTGTTGTAGGCACCGCTGCGGGCGATGCCGCAGGCAAACAGGTCTGGTGCATGCGCCAGCAGGTTGGCCGCCATGAAGGCGCCGTAGGAGTGGCCACCCACAGCTATCTTGCTTGTGTCTGCAACCCCCCGCCGCTCCAGCTCCTGACCAACAAAGGCCATTGGTGTGAGCAGTGCATGGTGATACATCAAGCCTGGTTCTGTGCATTGCGACATAGCAGCTGGCGAGACATCATGAAGACAATCCATGCCATGCTCAAGGAAGGAATTTGAGTGTGCAGGCCACATGGCAAGGGCAGTCTACATTGTAGTGATGAGAGCACAACCCATGCATGAGTTGTCACCGTTTGCACGCTGCATGACACAGAGGCAGACTGGTTGCTGACAGATAGTCTAGTCAGCAGTCGGAAGAGGCAGTGCAACACAAGAGCCGATGCCTCCTCACGGGGTAAAGCCTTAGCCTCAGCAGGACTTGCTGGCGACCATCGGGGTATGCCTTGTACAATAGGCCTATCAGGACTAAATTAATCAAAAGGCAGTGAAGGCGTAAGGGCAAGAGGGCAACCTGCACAGCTGCCCTGGCACTGGCAGTGAGCTGCTCCACATATGTGTTGTGGGCTCCTCATCTCCCTCGGCCACAATGGGCATGGTTGGCCCATCAAGAATGGCGTACCGCCGTGCTAGCCACAGCAGCGGTGACGTATCACCAATGCTGCTAAATGAGAAGGGGCTCTTGCGCATCTGACCTGCAAAGGCACACACGCAACACCTGGAGGTCCGTGTCACTCGTTCGTATGAGCACTTGGATGTGATGAGGACTTGCAGCCTTCAGGTGAGGGGGGGCACTTGCTGGCAATGCTGCCATATTTGGATCTTGCCTGGCTGGACAAATTGACTTCAAAGGTAGTATGGTCAAATGCGGCATGAATGCATCACACAACTCAGTTTGACTAGTAATGCTGGGCCCATATGATGCACTCAATGAGCCATTCGAACTGCCACATTGCAACTTGAAAGCCCAAGTCAATTGCTCATCAGGCTATGTATCTACAAACCAGGGCTGGACAAGGGGGAAGCAAGGGCCAGGCAGGGGGGGAGCCAAGGGCTGAATGCATTGCTGATTAGCCAGGGAGCTGACAGGGAGGCTTACCAGCAGCATCTTTGGATTTGAACTCGCGGGGGTAGGCCCATATGAGGCAGGGTAGGGGCCCCTCCTTCTCCTTATTGTACCCAGGCGGCAGGTACAGGGTAGCTGTCATGTCAATGCCATCATCCCTTTTGTACCTGAACCACCAAACACACCTGTCGAGACCACCTGAGTGCTGCAGAATGGGCAGCATCCATATGAAGTGCATGACTTGTCAATCGACAACCTCTTTTGTGCATGCAGCCGCGAGCTGTCAGGTATAGTCACCTGAGAGAGCAGTCTGAAGGGAGTGAGGGTACAAGGCAGAGAATTGAGGGGCTGAGTGCAGTGCAATGTAAAGGACTGAGGCACAGGACACATCTGCAGGTTCACATTGTGCAAATGCGGCTACCCTGGCACTTCAGGCACTGTTCATAACAGTTGTGCCAGCGACGCAAATGCGCTCCTGCCTTGGACCAAGCTTGAGGACCAGGCTTGAAGATAATGTATACCTTGAAACCTATTTCAGTATTTGGGAAGAGCAACGAGGGTGTGGAGACTTGATGTTGAGTCAAGGATTCTTTTTTGGGAGACCTTGGGGAAGCAATTTGGGGTTTGAAGGAACACAAGCATATGCAATGTCAGACACATAGGAGAGCAGTATTGACCTGATGACCTCTTTCTGAAGGTCCTTGATGGAGGGGTGGGGGTGGGGGAAGTGGGTCAGCAGGCGCTCGCTGGAGGGTCCATCCGGCCCTTCTTCCCACTTCTTGATGTAGATTTGGGTTGTCTCTAGGTTGGTCTCTCTGGTGAACAACATGGACAAGCCTTTCAACCTACAGACACACTCAATTTACGTTTTCTATCTGTAGGGCTCAGTAGGGAGGTCAACAGACAGTATCTGGGAGATCAAATTACACTAAGCACTATATGTTCAAAGGCCTTGAACAGCAGAGCATCACAAGCGTGATAGCACCCACAGACTTGCTTCATATGACAGCAGTATATCTTTCTCAGACGGCACTGGTCAGTCAGACCATTGCTTTGTCTGCTGAGTCACATGCACAGAGTGTCAAGAAACTCGTCTCACAAAGTGCACAGCCAGCAGCATGCATTTGCTCTCTTCCTGCATTGCCGCTGCAAGTTATAGGCAGTTGCAGGATGAGGTTTTTGCAGCTGCTCGGCACTGCAGCTGATTGACCACACACACACAAACTGCTGTGGCTAATGTTACAGCACAAGATGGGAGGCCAAGCAAACAGGCATGAGCTTTCTGTGAGCATAAACAGCAAGGCTGGTCACATGTCTCACGTGATGGGCTTGTCATGCTGGTCGTTCAGCAGGCTGCCGGTGTCTTCAAGAAAAGGAGGGCTGCTCTGCCACAGCCGCTGGCTCTGCTTAGTCTCCAGGTCCAACACATCCAGGAAGGGCTTGTTGCCCTCAGGAGACGCCCCAGAGCCTGCATGCACACACACTCACCTTCACGCCCTGATACAGGCACCTATATTTTGTGTCAGACCACATCACAGCCTTTTCACTTGTCTGTAAACATAGTCACAGCAGCAAGAATGCAGCCTTTGCAGCAGCAGCAGCAGCAGCAGCAATTGCGAGGCGTGGAATCATGCCACACACCTCAAATCAAGAGCACGCATCAGCAATCAGCATCTTCCAAAAGCTTCTGTTGTCTTTGTTTGTAGACATACATGGTCAAATCAGAATGGACGCATGGAGTAGGTAGGGAAGAGCATGACATTGCAGGTACAGTGAATGGCATACCTTGCATGAGGAGCTTCTTCTGGTTGTCAACCATGGCAAGTACATACGTTCCAAGGCTAGTCCTGCGGCTGGCTGGACTGCCAGGATCTGTGTATGCATCCTCATAGTTCCTGCAAATCAACAAAAGCAACATCATGGTTAAGCGCATGCCTTGCATTGACTGCATCTTGCACAAAGCCCTCGCTTGTGCTTTTCCTAGCTCTGATATACCCTTGAGCCCAAGCATTGCAGCGGCAATGACTTAAGAGTATGCATTTCAGCCTGTCACTGTCAACAGAGGGGTCAACTTGTGCTAGACAACACCCCAAACTCAGCAGCTGGGGCTGGGACGAACCTTGCAAGAGTCTTAGTTGGCGCTGTCTAGTGCAGTCCTTCCATTGCAATCAGTGGAGTATCAAGCACTGCGCTAGGGGAAATCGACTGTGCACAGAAAGATGGCAGCAACTATGTGTGAGATAAAGAGGCCTGGATGCAACACATACAAAACCAATATGCAGTACTGCAAGCGTGCAATGCGATGCTGCAGTACCTGTCAAAGAGCACCTGCAGGCCCTGTTCCGGCTTGCCTGGTGCAAAGGTGGACACAACACTGCGCCGGGTCTTCCACTCACTCTCATAAATCAGTGCCAGATCTTCATTACCCCAAAATACACCGCCACACCTGGGCGGTCACAAATCATTGCCACTCAGCTGCAACCCTCATGAATGTTGCAATGCTGCAGTAAAGTTGCAAATGTGTTCTGATGCTGAGTGCAGCTTGCGCAGATTTAGGCAGGTGTAATAGTAGGCTGCTACCATGGCAACAACGCCTGCTGGGCTTTCTTGGGAGTTCATTCGTGCCATCCAAAAGAGCAACGTGCAGCTTGAGCATGGACTGCACAGCTTCCACCAGAATCTGTCTTTAGCTACCTCAGCTGCATGCACATGCTGATGCACCCCACCATCTGAACCTGATGAGCTTAATTGCAAGCCCACTAGCACAATATCAACACAAAACAGTACATGTTGTACCAAGCATACCATATTGTCCATTGTTGTGTGCTGATACTCACTGCGCAGCAGCTTTGCTCACCTGAGGTCTGTTTGGGCGAGCTGCTGCGCGCCCTTGCCATTGGCAGCAACATTTGCCGGCATGGTGTACACAATATCACGTGGTGATGCTTCCACTGCAGGATCACCACCGTCCTACATTGCATATTGAACCATTTCATGCCTTTCCCCAACAACAAGAAGCCAGTCACAATCAGCCAGCTGATGGTAGTGCCAGTCTTGCTCTCCTGTTTGCCAGTTTTCTGCTGGTGAGCTGGTTGATGCAGATAGCAGCAGCACAAACAAAGTGTGTGCGTCATGCACCCTGCCTGCAAACGAATCTGGTCAAAGTGCAGCTGTGCAGGTGTGACTTGCATGCAGTTGCAGACTGAATGGCTTGCAGCTGATTGTCAGCTGTGGGTTGGTGCCAGCACTGCATGCCAAGCTGGAGGGACTATTCTAACTTCTGCCAGAAATGGCATTGCATGCAGAAGCAGCATAAAGGGAGGAAGAGGCACGGGGGCTGGGGGCTGCACCTGGGCTTCGGTCCAGACTAGCTCTGCTGGCTTGTCGGAGCGCCAGCCCACGCTACGTGGGCCCTGCCTGCAGCTGTTGAAGGCAATGGGAATGTCCTCCGCCAACGGCAGGCTTGCCAACTCGTGGATGACCTTGCCAGTCCTGCAGCCAAAGCCACAGCCACTTTTCAACCAGAGGGAAGCATATACTATGCTACATACACTATAACACTTGTCAGATCAGGCTTGCCACAGCACATAGAGTCTTACTGTAGGCATTCAACATGCTGACAGCTCACAGAACTGCAGGGGTAATGGTGTGTGCTCATGTGCATAAAGCCGCCAGCCAAAATCAATCATGCTGTCTGCACTGAACTGTACCCCACCAATTTGAGCATGTAGTGCAGATCCAGCCGACAACTGGACGAGAGGCTGTCCAGGTGTGCTGTCTTGCAAAAACGGTTGCAGTCAAGGCATACTCTGCTGTCGACCTACAGACATGGTTGGCAAAAAGGATGCAGATAGGCAGGAAATGTTACTTGTCCCAGAGCTGTATTCGCTTAGGGAAGCGACCGCAGGGCACGTTGTAAGAGAAGGGCCGCTCTAGCCAGGCAACCAGCAGGAACTCTCCATCTGGCGAAGGGGCAACTGCTGTGTACAGTCTGCTTGGCCCAAGCTTTGTCACTTGTCTGGTTGACACCTGGATTGACAAAGCACGCTGTCACTGCATGTCAGATTAAAATGTCTGGTCTTGATTGTCAGCCCATGTAAGCTCCTGCAGGATCCTGTACACTGTGTGTGTGAAGCAGGAGCAAGACCTCTACTCACTGTCCACAGCAGCCAGGACATGCACAGCACAGCACAGATGAGCGGCACAGCAGCGCACATGATGATGCCTGACCAACCAGCAACTTTGCATTCAGGACTGCAGCATCCGAGTTTGGCTGTGATCGATTTTCAGCTTGATCAGTAGCATTGAGCTGAGGACCACAAAGCTCTAGAAGTCATCAAACAGCACCCTACCACTTCCAGACTGTTGTGTGTGCTCAGTGTCATGACAGACCTGAACAGCAACAAGCTCTGTGTTGGTGTAGTACTCAAAGGTGTCTTCATCGTAAGCGTCTTTAAGCAGGTCCTGGTAAGTTCTGGCCTGGGCCTTCTTGCCTGAGGTGTTGTCCTGCACTTTGGGCCCGATAGCAGAGGGGGGCTTCACAGGGGCGGGACCCACCCCTTCTGGTACAACTGCATTGATGATGCTGTCGTTGCCCATCCAAGTTGGCCTGCATGGCACACCACTTGTCACCTTGCATCTTCACCAGAACAGGGTCACATTCATGATGATGTCTGTGCCAATTCAGGTCGGCCTACAAAGCACGCCAGCTTTGGTCTGGCTCGCAATGGGATATGTGCAAGACAAGCTTGGTGTGGACAGTGTGAGGCTTGTTGAACCACGCTACAAAGATTCTTCAGACTCTTGCGCTGAGACGCAAGGTTGATGTCGCATTCTTGATGCACTTTTGCATTCCTGTCACCAGCTTCAAAGGAAAAGAGTGTGGACAGTGAATGCATCAACATACACATGCCCGGACGACAGAGCAAATGACCAGCCATTGGAAGAGGCTTACTCATCAAAGATTGTGTTGAGACCTTGCAATAAGGGCCGGGCAGCGCCTGTTTCAACATCCGCAACCCACAGCTCCAGGGGGCCTCTTGGAGGGTCATCTGGACCCCCTGCACAAAAGAAAGACGCGGTATAGCGTGTGTGAAAAACGCATGCCATGAACACACAGTTGTCAGGTTGCTGCAGGGACACCATCAGTGCTTCTGGACTCACATCAAGACAAACGAGTTATCATGCATTGGCACGATACTGAAGCCTGTGCCTGGGCCATCAATGCGCAAAATGTTGTATGCACTGTACCAATTGTCAGCATACTGCTGACATGTCATCAGGTGGCATGCAGTGATGTAGGCCCAGGTGTGAAACCAAGAAGGCAGGGTACCTGCACTTCTGATTGTGAAGGAGATGTGCTTGCTGTCATCAGACCACTGTACAAAGTTATACCAACAGCCTTCAGGCACACCATGTATGCGTGTCTCCAAGCTTGCTGGAGCAGGGATCATCAGGTCATCTGTCATAGTCACAACAGCAATGCCTGCAACAAGTATCACGGTCTGTCACCACTACCAGTGCTGTTTACTGTTGGCTGCGTCGGCTGCATCAACAAAAATAGAAAGTACTATGCAATCCCCCAGATGTGTACAAGCAACATGTCTGATGACTTCTATGAATGCTGTGCTACTTCCATGCCTGTTGTCAGATGGAGGTGGTGGTTACCTGTGGAATAGCCCATGCGGCTGCTGCCAAAGATTTCTGCGTCTATGCGTAATCCTGCACAAGATAGTTTTTCTTTCAGATGATACCCTCGTGTTATACAACGCAAAGTGCAGACTGTCAGGATGCAGAAGCTCTATTATGATACAGTTTTCCACACACCTGCTAGCTTCAGTTCTGGCCTTGCCAGTTCAGAAATCGGGGGGAGGGGCGGCGGTCTGTAAAGTTGCATGACCTACATAAATGAGGAACACAGCTGAGGTGTCTTGGCCGCTTGCTTCGTTGCTGATCTGCAAAGTACTGTTGAGCGTTGATCCTGCCATGGCTTGGCTACCTTTTTCCTGTCAGGTGAAAAGGACAGGCTTGGTTCTGGAGGTTGGTCAACAATTTCAACGATTTCTGCTGGTGGCAGGCAATAGCCTGTTG